>Ga0307502_10000194_pt1 | contig 16400 bp, 13 predicted proteins | sample 16_S_MG_FD_201364 | JGI IMG/M metagenome (GOLD analysis project Ga0307502, IMG submission 201364) | Soil microbial communities from Populus trichocarpa stands in riparian zone in the Pacific Northwest, United States - 16_S | ecosystem: Environmental > Terrestrial > Soil > Riparian zone > Trees... | reverse complement strand
TCGGGGTCGCCCTGGCCGACATCCTGGGCGACTGCGACGTGGTCGTCGACTTCACCACTCCCGACGCGGCGCTCGACAACGCGCTGGCCTGCGTGCGCGCGGGCGTGCACGCGGTGATCGGCACCACCGGCTGGGATCCCGAGCCGCTGCGCGAATTCGGTCCGCACCCACCCGCCAACGTCTTCGTCGCCCCCAACTTCGCCATCGGCGCGGTGCTCATGATGCGCTTCGCCGCGGAGGCGTCGCGGTACATGGCCAAGGCCGAGATCATCGAGCTCCACCACGACGGCAAGCTCGACGCACCCAGCGGCACCGCGGCGCGCACGGCGCAGCTCATGGACGGCGACGTGCCGATCCACTCCGTGCGCCTGCCGGGGCTGGTCGCCCACCAGGAGGTCATCCTCGGCGACGTCGGCCAGACCCTGACCATCCGCCACGACTCCACCGATCGCACGTCGTTCGTCCCCGGCGTGCTGCTGGCGATCCGCCGCGTGGGGGACCTGCCCGAGTCGCCGCTGATCGGGCTCGAGCACCTGCTGTGATCCGGCCGGCGCTCGACGCCGACGCGGCGGCGATCGCCGAGATCGAAGCGCGCACGTGGCGCTGGGCCTACGAGGACTTCATCCCCGCCGAGGCCATGCCTATCGCGACCGAGCGCGTCCCTCTGTGGCGAGAGCACATCGCGGGGACTGAGGTGCGCGTGTTCGACCAGGACGGAACGGTCGTCGGCTACGCCGCGGTGCGAGAGGACAAGCTCGCGGCCCTCTACGTCGATCCGGCCGCCCAGGGCGCCGGCGTCGGGAGCCGGCTGCTGGTCGACGCCCATGCACGCCTGCGCGCCGCGGGGCACGCCCGGGCGTGGCTGTACGTGTTCGCGGACAACGCCCAGGGCTGCGCCTTCTACGAGCGCCATGGCTGGACGCCGGTCGGCGGGGTCGTGGGTGAGGACCACTGGCATGCGCCCGGGCGGCGCTACGAGCGCGAGCTTTGAGCGTCCTGGTCGCCGTCACCGATCACGCCGTCGAGCGCTTCCGCCAGCGCATCGGCGGGCGCACGGGCGAGGTCGACGCGCGCCCGGAGATCGTCGCTCGCGTGACACGGGCGTGGGAGGCTGGCCGCGTCGACCACGAGCCGCCGCCGGGGGCCACCGGCGCCCGCGGCTCGGTCTACGTCCGTGACCTCGTCGACCGTGCGCTCGTCTTCGTCTGCCGCTACGACCGCGCCGCGGGCGAGGTCGTCGTCGTGACCCTGTGGGAGGCCGAGGGGGGCCCGGCTCCACCGCGTGTCGCCCGAAAATGGACCGACAGTCGGACCCGTGGGTCGGGCTGAGTGGTACCTTCGGTGCAGAGAGCATCAGAGCCAAAGGAAGGGCGCCAATGGCCTTCACCACGCATCTCCTCGTCGTCGCCAACCGGACGGTCGACTCGCCCGAGTTGCTGGCTGCGCTGCGCCAGCGCGCGGAGCAGGGTCCGATCCACGTGACGATGCTCGCGCCATCCGGCTTTGCCGAGCGCTCGCAGGCCGAACGACGCCTGCAGAGCGCCGCGGCCAGCCTCGAAGCGGCCGGCGTCGAGTCCGAGCGCATGCTGGGCGACGCCGACCCGATCGTCGCCGTCCAGGAGGCGTGGAATCCCGGCCGCTACGACGAGGTCATCGTCTGCACGCTGGCCGCGGGCGCGTCGCAGTGGCTGCAGGTCGACCTCCCACACCGCGTCGCCAAGCTCACCGACTGCCAGGTGCGCCACGTCGCGGTCCCCATGCGCCGCCCCGCGCCACCGCGCGCGGAGCCGCCACCGGAGCGCCGGCCGCTGCTCGAGCGCGTCGTCTCGCTCATGCGCTCGGGGACGCGCTCGGGCGCCGCCTGAGCGCGATCAGCCCGCGAGGTACTCCTTCAGCCGCGTGTGGCGCGTGTGCGCGTCGCGACGCCCGAGGGCGACGTGCAGCGCGGCGCGCTCCCCGACGACCACGCACACGCGCTCGGCGCGCGTGATCGCCGTGTAGACGAGGTTGCGCGTGAGCATCAGGTGATGGCCGCGGTGCAGGACGACCACGACCGCCGGCGCCTGCGAGCCCTGCGCCTTGTGGATGGAGACCGCGTGCGCCAGGCGCATGGTGTCGAGCTCGCTCACGCTGAGCGTGAGGCGCCGGCCGTCGTCGCAGGCGAGCAGCACGCGGTCGCGCTCTGAGTCGTGGTGCTCGATGACGCCCATCTCGCCATTCATCAGTTCGCGTTCATGGTTGTTCTTGCTCTGGATGACCCGATCGAAGATCCGAAGCGGCGTGCCCGGGATGGCGGCGCCGTCGGCGTTCAGGCGGGCGCGCAGCTCGGCATTGAGGGAATCGATGCCGGCCGGGCCGCGGTGCATCGGGGCGACGACGAGGACCTCCGCGCGCGGATCGAGGTCGTAGTGGGCCGGCAGGCGCTCGGACGCGAGCGCAACGACCTCGTCGCGGATGGGGTCGGGGCCGCTGCGCTCGATGACGAAGAAGTCGCGCAGGTCGCCGGGCCCGGCCACCGTCGGCGGCGGCTGGCCGGCGTTGACCGCGTGCGCCGCGCGGACGATGAGCGAGCGCGCGGCCTGGCGGAAGATCTCGGTCAGGCGCACCACCGGCACGCGGCCCGACTCGATCAGGTCGTCGAGCACGCGGCCCGGACCCACCGGCGCGAGCTGATCGACGTCGCCGACGAGCAGGACGTGGGTGCGCGGGCCGACGGCGGCGAAGAGCGCTTCGGCCAGGCGCACCGACAGCATCGAGGCCTCGTCGACGATGAGCACGTCGGTGCCGGGGATCGGATCCTCCTCGCCACGGGCGAAGCCCTCGCCGGGGACGTACTCGAGCAGGCGGTGGATCGTCGTGGCCTGCGCGCCGGTGATCTCGGCCAGCCGGCGCGCCGCCTTGCCGGTGGGAGCGCACAGGCGCACAGTGCGCCGCTCCTCCTGAACAAGGTCTACGAGGGAGCGCATCGAGGCGGTGTTGTGGCACAACATGCCTCCGGCGACGTAGTTGTGTATGCCCGGGACCTCGAGGTCATAGACCCAGCCATCCAGTGCAACCGTCTCTACTGCCTTCACGCGCACATACAGGACGTCGCGGTTGATGCGTTCGCGGAGCTGGCAGACGATTCCCCGCAGGCGGGCGCGATCGAGCGTCGCAAAGGCCTCTCTGGTCTGCTGCTTGTAACGGTGCCCGGCGCGCCCGGTGAGCGCGGCTATCCGCCGTTCATGCCCGGCTTCGGCGTGGCCATCAAGAATCGCTTCTGCGCGTTCGAGAACGCGCTGGGCGATCTCCCGAGACGGCTGCTTGCCAGCGGTGAAATACGAGCTCGATAGGCCGAAGTAATGGCGCGACAAACCGGTGACCGTCTTGAGCGCCCAGATCAGATCGCTGACGGGCACGAGCTCGGCGTTGGCGTTGGAATGGACTGCGATGGCCTCAAACAGACGCCCTTCCTTGCGACTGTCAGCGAACCCGATCTCGATGGCAAACCGCCGTAGCGCCGGGCCGGAGATGGCGCCCACGATGTAGGGGCGATGCACTTTCAACCCGTTGGTGGCCGCCTTCCATGCAGTGCGCAGACGCATCCACACGCCGAACCGGCGCAGCAGCAACTGGAGTTGGCTCATGAGCGTGGGCGAGGCGGACGTAATCTCGACCCACCGTCGAGACGCGCTCGCGCTGCCCTCGGCCGCGAAGTACTCACGCAGGAAAAGCCGCACAGAACGCGCGTCGGCTTGCATCAGTGACGCGGGCAGTTTCTTCTCGCGGCTCCTCAGGCCCCACTCGTAACCGTGAGCCTCGAGGAATCGGCGGTAGTCGGCAGACTCGATACGTAGATACGGCGCTCGGTTGGTCGGCCGAGCGATCTTTGCGGCCCCCACGTTGAGGCCCTCGCGCTCTCCTATCCGCCGGACCGCCGCCTGCAGACGATCGAGGACGATCACGTCCTTCTGTGTGATCCGCAAGCAGTTCCCATCGCGGCGGGTCGATGACTCGTGGCCTTCGGCGATCTGCCATGCAAGGAGTCGCACAAGATCCGCGTCAAGGGTTCCTCCGTGCGACGGCAGTTGGCGCGGCACGCATACCCAGTCCCCGGCAGCTAGGTCGGATTGCCAGCCCGCGAGCCCAAGCAATCGATGCCGAGTCGTCATGGTCAGCACGCTGCCGTCCGACAACGTCACGCGCCGACCGGTCTCTCGTACTGCCTGCCGGTACAGGCGCCCGACGGGCGCGTAGGCGATTTGCCCGTCTTCACCGATAGTCGGCACGACGATCGCGCGGCGCGGTGTCGCCCACCATCCCTCGCCATCGAACGTCGCGTCGACCGCGTGCTCACGCCACACGTCCGCGATTCGTGCCAGCGCACCGTCGACGACAATCTGAGATTCCGGGGCCACGCACTTCCCAGTTCCCGGCCCTCCTGTGAGGATCGCCAGGCGGTGGTCGAGGACCGCCTGCACGATCGCCCACTGGGCATCGGTGGGCGCGAAGCCCTCGGTCGGGCGCTGCGCCTCGCGCAGGCGCAGGCGGGGCTTGTCGTCGATCAGCGCGTGGACGTGGCGCGCCAGCCGCGTCTCGACGGCGTGCATGGAGGGATCGAAGACGCGGTCGCCCTCGATCACCAGCTTGCCGCGGGCGGCGAGCTCGTCGATGCGGTCGTCGGCGTCGGCGCCGAGCAGGCGGCGCGCCCGCTCGGCCAGCTCGGCGCGGGGGAGGTGGCAGTGGCCGTCGCTCTCGGCCTCACGCAGCGCGTGGCGCAGGCCGGCGTCCAGGCGCCCGGGGGAGTCCGGAGGCGTGCCCAGCGCCTGGGCGAGCGCGTCGGCCGTCGCGAAGCCGATGCCGTCGAGCTCGGTCAGGCCGTACGGGTCCGAGCGCAGCGTCTCGATGGCGCCCGGGCCGTAGGCGCGATAGATGCGCGCAGCCACCGCCGCGGGCACGCCGTGCTCCTCGAGGAACAGCCGCACCGCGCGCAGCGCGCCCTGGTCCTCCCACGAGCGCACCGCCGCGCCGATGCGCGCCTGTCCGATCCCGGGCACCGCGCGCAACGCGCGCTCGGGATCGCGGTCGACCGCCGCGAGGACCTGCTCGGGGCCGTGGCACTCGAGCAGCCAGGCCGCTCCCCGTGGCCCGACGTGCTTGACCGACCCCAGGTAGGCGAGCAGGGCCTGCTCGCTGGCGGGCTCCTCGATCCGGGCGCGCTCGGCCACGAAGCGCCAGCCGTGGCGCGGGTGGCGCTGCCAGCCTCCCTCCACGGCGACCGACTCGCCCTCGTGGACGTGGTCGAGCGCCCCGACCAGCACCACGTCCTCACCCTCCTCGCTGATCCCGGCCAGGACCGCGAAGGCTCCGTCGGGCGCCCGCCAGCGCACGGCGGCCACCTCGACGCTGAGCGCGGTCTGTTCGGGGTCGAAGGGCTCCACGCAGCGACGGTAGCGCCCGGCGCGGCGGGCTAGGGGTGCCGCAGGCGGACAGGCGGCGAAGCCGCTGATGCTCGCCGCCGAAGGCGGGCCCCCGTGGGTTGTCTACCTCGCCACGTGGAGGAGCCGCCCGCTCAGGACCGTGATCCAGCCGAGCGCGCCGGCGATGAACACGCGTTCGATGATTCCCGAGACGGGGTGGAGCGGGTCGCCGACGTCGCCGGCGAACAGCGCGAAGACGACCAGCACCGCGAACACGCCGATGGCGGTCAGCCGCAAGTAGCGAGCGAGCCCGGGCTCGGCCCCGGCGCGCCGCAGCGCACGGCCGTGCAGCGCGGCGGCGGCAATCAGCGCGAAGAAGACGGCGACGGAGACCGTGTTGTGGACTTCGCCGGGCCCGGTCACCGGAGCGCCGGCGAGGTCGGTCGGGAACAGGCCCACGGTGAACATGCCGGCTCCGGCGGCCGCGAGCAGCGCGACGGCGCTCGGCGAACGGCCATCGCGCCGGCACCCAGGGGCCAGCGCGAGCGCCGAGGCGATCATCGCCGCGCCCAGCGCGAAGAAGTTCGCGGTCTGCAGCCAGCCATGGGAACCCACCGCGAGGTCGCTGATCGCCTGCTCGCGAATGTCGTAGCCGGGCTTGAGAAGTCCGGCCAGCACGGTCACGGCGAGGAAGACGACGGGCCCCGCCGCCCCCACCGTCGCGAGCGCTCGGCGCGCGACCGCCGGGTCCGCTGTTGTGGGTCGTCGAGGGACGATCGTGGTGGAGGGCATGTCTGCTGGAGACTCGCCCTGGCGCCATCGCTTCCGCGGCGAGGCCGAAGGAGCCTGTGCTCAGGCGGCGTCGCGCACGATCACGTAGGTCTTGCGCACCGTCTCGCGCACCTGCCAGCGCCCGCGCCAGCCGGAGGCCACGGTGAGCGCAACGCCGGGTCGCACCGCGTGGACCTGGCCGTCGGCGGCGATGATCGTGGCGTCGCCGGCGACGAAGTGCATGAACTCCACGTACGGGCCGTGCGCTGCTTCGAACTCGCCGGGCGTGACCTCCCAGATCCCGGTCTCCATCCGGCCGTCCTCGTAGAGGACCAGCTCGGCGGTGCGCGCCGAGCCGGGCTCGGCGCCAGGGAAGCGGCCCGCGTCGACGAGCTTCGCGGTCATCACGTCGACGCTCATGCACCTTCAGACTCGTCTGCCAGCCGTTGCTTCCCGAGCAGGGCGAGGGCGCACGCGGCGCCGGGGGTCAGATCCGCCGGAGCCCGCGCCGGGTGGAACTCGTCGACCGCGTCGAACTCGTCCCCGCCCGCGCGGGTGGGGACGGCGTCGAGGGTCAGCGCCATGCACACCTCCGGGCGCAGCCGCGCACGGTCCCAGCCGAGCCCGAGCATGCGCACGGCCGCCGGATCGATCGCCACGCCGAGCTCCTCGCGGGCCTCGCGGGCGACCGCGGCGGCGATCGGGTCGCGCTCGGGCTCGAGCATCCCCGAGGGGACGACGTGCCAGCGGCCCGGGTCGAGCGGGAGCTCGGCGCGCCGGCGCCCGAGCAGGACGCCTCCGCCGGGCACCAGCGTCGCGACCGACAGCCCGATGGCGGCGACGCGCCCGTCGCCGCGGTGCAGTGGGTCATCGCCCGCCAGCGCGGTGGCCCGAGCGTGCAGCGCGGGATCGCCCGCCAGCGCGTCGGCCGTTGCGACCATGTCGTAGTACCCGCCCCGCCGGGCGTGGACGACCCCGCCGTGCACCGCCGTCATGGCCAGCACCGGGCCGTCGTGCATGCCGGGCACGCGCCGGCGCAGCGCGGCCAGGTGCGCCGCGCCGCCGGCGCGCAGGCCCGCGTCGACCGCCCACGGGCCGTCCTGCAGCACCACGCGCACGTCGTCGCGTGCCTCGACCTCCACCACGTGTGGGATGATGGCGCCAGTGCCGGGCATCGGGTCGGTCATCACCGCCATCGTCACGCCGTTCGACGAGCATCTCCAGGTCGACGAAGACGCGTTCGTCGAGCTCATGGGTCATCTGGCTCGCCATGGGTCCGACGGCTTCGTCGTCTGCGGGACCACGGGCGAGGCGCCGACGCTGTCCGACGAGGAGCACCTGCGGCTCGTCGAGCTGGCCGCGCGCGAGCGCCCCGAGGGGACGACGGTCATCGCCGGCACGGGCTCCAACGACACCCGCCACGCGTGCCACATGACCGAGCGCGCGACCGCGCTGGGGGCCGACGCGATCCTCTCGGTCACGCCGTACTACAACAAGCCCAACCGGCGCGGCCTGCGCCGCCACTACGAGGAGATCGCCCAGGCGACCGACAAGCCGATCGTCCTCTACAACATCCCCTCCCGCGTGGTCCTCGACCTCCCCAACGACTTCCTGGCCGAGCTGGCGCAGATCGAGCGCGTCGACTACGTCAAGCAGGCCAACAACGCGAACCTCGCGCCGGTCGACGGCCTCGGGCTCTACGCCGGCAACGACGAGATCTTCGCTCGCGCCCTCGACATCGGCGGCCTCGGCGGCATCCTCGTGGCCAGCCACGTGGTCGGCGACGAGATGCGCCGCATGGTCGACGAGCCCGACCAGCGCGCCGAGATCGACGCGCGCCTGCAGGACGTCTGGCAGGCGATGGGCGTCACTACCAACCCGATCCCGGTCAAGGCCGCGCTCAACCTGCTCGGCCACCGCGTCGGCGGGCTACGGCTGCCGCTCGTCGAGGCCGACGAGGACGAGCAGGCCGCCGTCCGCGTCGTGCTCGAGCGCCACGGGCTGCTGCAGACCGCCGGAGCCTAGGGTGGCGGACTCCAAGCTGCGCGTCCTGCCGCTGGGCGGGCTGGGCGAGATCGGCAAGAACATGACGGTCTTCGAGTACGAGGACCGCATCGTGGTCGTCGACGTCGGCCTGCGCTTCCCGACGGCCGAGATGGTGGGCATCGACCTCGTGCTGCCGGACTTCGCCTACCTGCGCGACCGCGTCGACGACATCGAGGGGATCGTCGTCACCCATGGCCACGAGGACCATCTCGGCTCGCTGCCGTGGGTCCTGCGCGAGCTGGCGGTCGACATCCCCGTCTTCGGCGGTCCGCTGACCACTGCGATGGCGCGCTCCAAGCTCGACGAGCACCGCCTGAAGGAGGTCGACGTCAACGACGTCAAGGACGGCGACCGCTTCGAGCTGGGGCCCTTCGAGGTCGAGCTCGTGCACATGACGCACTCGATCCCCGACGCGGCCGGCGTGATCCTCTACTCCCCGGTGGGCACGGTCCTCGTCACGGGCGACTACAAGTTCGACCAGACGCCGGTCGACGGCATCCCCGCCGACGTCGGCCGCCTGGCCGCGCTCGGCCAGGAGGACCTGCTGCTGCTGTGCGGCGACTCCACCAACGCCGACCGTCCCGGCTTCTCGCCCAGCGAGGCGATCGTCGGGCCCAAGCTGCAGGAGATCTTCCTGGGCTGCGAGGGGCGCATCGTGGTCACCTCCTTCGCTTCGAACATCCATCGCGTCCAGCAGGTCGTCCACGCGGCCGCCGCCCATGGGCGCAAGGTCTCGCTCGTCGGGCGCTCGATGCGCAAGAACGTCAACATCGGGCGCTCGCTGGGCCACATCGAAGTGCCCGAGGGGATCCTCGTCCAGCCGCGCGAGCTCGAGGACTGGCCCGACGAGAAGCTCGTGATCATCTCGACCGGGTCCCAGGGCGAGCCGCTGAGCGCGCTGCGGCGCATGGCCCACCGCGACCATCCGCAGGTCGAGTTGCACGAGGGCGACACGGTGCTCTTCAGCGCCACGCCGATCCCGGGCAACGAGCGCGCCGTCAACGAGACGATCGACCGTCTCTACCACATCGGCTGTGACGTGATCACGACCCGTGAGGCAGCCATCCACGCGTCCGGGCACGGCTATCAGGAGGAGCTCAAGCTGATGCTCAACCTGACGCGGCCGCGCTACGTGATGCCCTTCCACGGCGACCACAAGCGCATCCACCTGCACGGGCGGCTGGCCGAGGCGGTCGGCGTCGACGCCGACAACGTCTTCAAGGGCGAGAACGGGATGCCGCTGGAGCTCGACGGCAAGAGCGCGCGCTTCGGCAAGCCCGAGCGCTCGGGGATGATCTTCGTCGACGGCGTCGACATCGGCGACCCCACCGACGTCGCCCTGCGCGACCGGCGCATGCTCAGCGCGGACGGCATCTTCATCGTGGTGGCCACCATCTCCGAGCAGGACGGCTCGTCGGTGGCCGAGCCCGAGGTCATCTTCCGCGGGGTCCCGTACCCCGACGACGCCACCGAGATGCTCGACGAGATCCGCGACACGGTGGAGAAGTCGCTGGCGCGCGCCGCGCGCGAGGAGATCCGCGAGATCGACCTGCTGCAGCAGGTCCTGCACGACGACCTCGCCGAGTTCGTCTACGAGCGCCTGCGCCGGCGGCCGATGGTGCTGCCGGTCGTCGTCGAGGTCTAACGGACCAGCGCCCCGGCGGCGGCGTCCGCTGCGGGCAGGCCCGCCATCTCGTCGCCCAGCCTCCGCGCGACCTCGACGAAGCGCCGTTCCTCGAGCACCCGGCCCACCGCCTCGGGCAGCGCGGCGATCACCGCGTCCTGCGGAGGGTCGAAGACGCGCCGTTCTCCCTCCTCGAGCAGGACCCCGGCCCCGAGTTGCGCGACGCGGCGCGCGGTGCGCCATTGGTCGCCGGCGAAGAGCGGGAGCAGCACGTGGGCCACGCCGTGCTCGAGGGCGCCCAGCGTCGTCCCGTAGCCGGCGTGGCTCACGACGGCCGCCGCGCGGGGGAGGACGTCGTGCTGCGAGAGCCACGCCTCGGCGTGCGCGTTGGCCGGGAGCGGGCCGAGCGCCGCGGGGTCGGCGTCGCGGCCGATCGTCAGCAGGACCCGGACCGCCAGCGGCGCGAGGGCATCGAGCACGCTGCGATACAGGCCGGGGTAGAAGGCGGGCAGCGAGCCCGTCACCGAGCCGAGGGTGACGTAGACGAGGGGCGCGTCGGCGTCCTCCCACCAGTCCGCGAGCGGCTGAGGGGCGGGCGGCGCGGCGTCGCGGAAGCGCTCGGCGGGGCCGTCGTCGAGGCCCGGCGGGACGATGCTCAGCAGCGCTGCGGCGCCCTGCGCCTCCGATGCCAGGCCCGCCTCGCGGCGCAGGTCCGCGACGGCGGGAGCGGCCAGCTCCGTGACCCAGTCCTCGGTGGAGGCGAGCCCGAGGGCGACGCGCGCCGTGCGGACGCCGTGGCGCTCGGCGGCGATCGGGCCGGCGAACTCGTAGCACTCGTGCACGAGCAGCCCGGGTCGCCACTGCTCGACGACGGCCAGAAAGCCGGGCAGCGCACCGCCGGCGCCGATGCGCGCGAAGCCCTCGGCCACGATCAGCGCGTCGCCGTCGGACTGCGGGAGGCCGGGCAGCCGGCTCATGAGCGGCGCCCAGGCCGCGTCGGGCGCGACCTCGATGGGGTGCACGGGCAGGCCGAGGCGCTCGACGTTGTCGGCGCGCGGCGCGTGCGTCGCGACGAGGACGTCGTGGCCCGCCCGCGCGCACGCCCGCGCGAGCGGCACCAGCGGAAGGAGATGGCCGGAATGGCCGGTCGTCGTGAAGAGGACGCGCACGCGCCCTCAGGCGGGAGCGGCCTCGGGCTCGCGCGCCGGCACGTCGGCGGCGGGCAGGCGCACGACGAAGCGCGCTCCCGGATCGGCGTCCTCGAGGACGACGCTGCCGTTGTGGGACTCGGCCACCGCACGGACGATCGAGAGGCCGAGGCCGCTGGACGAGCCACGGTCGCCGGCGCCGCGGACGAAGCGCTCGAAGATGCGCTCCTGCAGCTCGGGGGCGACCCCGGGGCCGTCGTCCTGCACCGTGAGCACGACGTTGCCGTTGTCCGCCGCGACCGTCGCGCGGATCCGCGTGCCATCCGGCGTATGGCGAATGGCGTTCTCCATGAGGTTGAGCGTCATGCGATAGAGCTCGTCACGAGCGCCGTTGACCACCGCATCGTCGGCGTCGACGGTCAGGTGGTGGCCGTCGGCCACGGGACCGAGCTCGGACGCCACCTCGACGAGCACCCGGCTGATGTCGGTCGGCTCGCGCGGCTGCTGGCGGTTGGCGTCGGCGCGGGCGAGCAGGAGCAGGTCGCCGACGAGGCGGCGCATGCGCTGCGAGGAGCGCAGCGCCGATCGGGCGGCCTCGCCGCGCTCGCCGTCGAGGACGTCGGTGAGCAGCTCGAGGTTGGCGAGGATCGAGGTCAGCGGCGTGCGCAGCTCGTGCGAGGCGTCGGCCACGAACTGGCGCTGGCGGTCCAGGGCGCCTTCGGTCTCCTCGCGCGAGGCCTCCAGGCTGTCGAGCATCGCCTGCAGCGTGTGGGCAAGCTCGGCGACCTCGTCGTCGGCCTTCGGCTGGGGCAGCGACTTCGACGGGTCGCGCGTGCGCTCGATGTCGTGGGCGGCGGCGGTGAGCCCGGCGACCGGCGCCATGGCCCGCCGGCCCAGGAGCACGCCGCCCAGCAGCGCCAGCAGCGTGCCGCCCAGCACGCCGGCGGTGAGGAAGAGCCGGACGCGCCGGACCGTCGCCTCGACGTCGGAGACCTTGCGTCCGTACTGCAGGACCATCTGCACGACGAGGGGGCTGCGGTGGCCCTCCGGGTCCACGACCTTGACCGGGCGCTTGCGGACCTCGACGCGCAGGCCGGCGAAGTTCGCGCTGCGCGTGGGGTAGATGAGCCCGAAGTTCGGCGCCTGGGGCGTCTGGTCGATCGGCGTACCGTCGGCGAGGAGCAGCCGGATGGTCGCGTTGCCGGCCGCGCCGAAATCGCGCAGGTCGGGGCCGCCCGGCGCGCACTTGCCCGCGGGGATGTCGCAGATGAGGCTGACGCGGTCTGAGAGGTTGTCGACCGCCGCCGCCAGCTCGTTGTTGAAGTCCGACCGCACGCGCGACGAGGTGACCTGTCCGATGACCACCGCGAAGCCGGAGAGGATGACCAGCGTCAGCCCCGCCGAGAGCAGCGCCAGGCGCCACCGGATCGCGATGCGTTCAAGCACGCAGGACGTACCCCGCGCCGCGGATCGTGTGCAGCAGCCGCGCCTCGCCACCGGCCTCCAGCTTGCGCCGCAGGTTGGAGACGAACACCTCGATGGTGTTCGTGGTGGCGAACGGGTCGTAGCCCCAGACCTCCTCCAGCAGGCGCTGGCGCGGGACGACGATGCGCTCGTTGCGCATGAGGTACTCCAGCAGCTCGAACTCGCGCTGGGTGAGGTCGATGTCGCGCGCGCCGCGGTTGACCTCGTGGGTGTCGGGGTTGAGCGCGAGGTCGCCCACGACGACCGAGGCGCTGCCACGCGGCGGGCGGCGGCGCAGCAGCGCGCGCAGGCGCGCGAGCAGCTCCTGGCGCTCGAAGGGCTTGACCAGGTAGTCGTCGGCGCCGGCGTCAAGGCCCTCGACGCGCGACTCGAGCGCGTCGCGCGCGGTGAGCATGAGGATCGGCACGTCGTCGGCCGAGCGCAGCCGCCGCGCCACCTCCATGCCGTCGAGCTTGGGCAGCCCGAGGTCGAGGATGACGAGGTCGGGGTTGAAGGCGGCCGACTGGTCCAGGGCGCTCTCGCCGTCGGCGGCCACGCGCACCTCGTAGCCCTCCAGGCGCAGCGAGCGCTGCAGGACCTGCGCGATCTCCTCGTCGTCTTCGACGACGAGCACGCGCGGGTCGCGGCCGGTGGCGTTCATGTGCAAGCGATCACTGTACGGCGGCTGGTCAAGCGCCGGTTAAGGACAACTGTGGCGCAAGAGCGTTCTCCGCCGCGCTGCTTCAGCGCAGGTAGAGGCGGACGTTGCGGTCCAGGCCACCGCCGGCCTCACGCTGCGGGCGCCCGCCCTGGGCGTCGAGGTAGGCCAGCTCGCGGGCGGTGTCTGCCAGCGGGTCGGGCGCGGTGTCGAGCATCCACGTCTCGAGCACGGTCCCGCCACCCGCCGTCGCGCGCACGCGCAGCACGCGCGCCTGTTGGGGGAAGTCGGCCAGCGCGGCGGTCTGCACGAGCCAGTAGCCGCCGGCGGGCGTGCGCCGCGGGGCGATGCGGTTGCGATGCGAGTCGCCGGCCAGGGCGGCCACGACGTGCGCATCGGCGTCGAGCAGCGCCAGCGCGGCCGCGCCGCCCTGCACCTTGGTCAGCGGCTGGTGGGAGACGACGAGCACGCGCCGCGTGCCGGCCGCGGCGAGCTGGGCACCGAGCCAGCGCACCTGCTCGGGCGCCAGCACCCCGCTGGAGCCGACGTCGCGGCGCACGGTGTCGAGCACGATCACCCGAACCGCGCGCCCGGCGTCGAAGGCGTAGTCCATCCGAGCGCCCGTGCCGCCGTGGCCGCTGGCGGCGCGCAGGCCGGCGATCGCCTCGTCGGGGGTCAGCTCGCGCCGGCCCGGATCGGGCGCGATGCGCGCGGTGGTCCCGGGCAACCCGCCGCTGAGCGCGCTGTCGACGAGCTGCGGGGTGAGCGCGTTCTCGTTGCGGGGCACGTCGAGCCCGGCGTCGGGCGTGACGAGGCGCTCGCCGCCCACGGCGACCGCGGCGGTCGACGGCGTGCGGGCCAGCTCGCCGGCCACCAGCAGGTCGTGGTTGCCCGGGACGGCATACCACGGGGCGCGCAGCCCGGGCGCGTCGAAGGCCCGCTGTGCGGCGGCCAGCAGGCCCGCGTGGCGCGGCGGATCGACGTCGGGGCGGTAGTACGCGGGATCGGGGTCGGCGGCGGCCTGCACCCCGTCGTACCCGCGCGCGCCCGAGTCGGGCTGCGCGCGCCCGCCGTCGAGCACCGTGCGTGCCAGCGCGAGCTCGTTGGCCTGCGCGTTGTCGACGAGGTCGCCGGTGACGAGGACGCCATCCGGGCGCGCGGCGTTCACGGAGCGCACGGCGGCGTCGAGCACCTGGGCGGAGAGCGCCTCCTGCGGGCGGAAGGTGGAGGAGAACACGCCGCCGAGACGGTCGAGGAAGGGGACACGGGCGGGCGACTCCTCGTCGCGCACGTGCACGTCGGTCAGCACCGCGAGGGTCGCGAGGGTGGCGGCCGGCGGGGTGGCGCGCGCGAGCTCGGCGCGGTCGCGCAGCGGCTCGCCGGGCGCGCGGGTCAGGAAGCCGTCGCCGTCGGGGTCGCGCCACGTCGCCGCGAGGGTGGACCCACCGGGCGCGGCGGGTTGCGCGCTCCCGCCACCGCAGCTCGCAACCGCGAGCGCGACGAGCGCGAGGACCACGGTCGCGCGCATCACTCCTCCCTCAGCCCCTGCAGCGGGGGCGCCGCCGTCGCGCGGCGCGCGACCAACGCCGCGGCCACGAGGCCCAGCAGGGCCAGCCCGCCGAACGCCAGCGCGGCCTGTCCGGCCGACGACTGCGGCGCGAGGTCGGCGTAGCCGGCGGCCAGGCGCCCGACGAGCGGGGCGAGCACGAGCCGCTCGAGCGCGAAGGCGAGGACCGCGGCGGGGAGGGCGACGGCGAGCGCGGCCCCGGCCAGGACCGCCCCGACGGTGGCGCCCTCGGCGCCCGTGGCGCGCAGCAGCGCGAGCGTCGGGGCGCGCTCGCGGGCGACGAGCCCGAGCCCCTGCACCAGCGCGTAGAGGCACACGAGCGCGTCGACGATCGCCACCACGCGCAGCAGCGCGGCCAGGGTGCCAAGGAAGGCGCCGTTGCGCGTGGTGGCGCCGCCGACGGCGGACGGGTGCGCGCCCAGCGTCGCCAGGCTCCGTGTGACGGCCGCGCGGTCGGCGCCCCGCGCGAGCTTGACCACCAGCTGCGCCGTGGCGCCGGGGTCGGCCGCCAGCACGCGGGTGGGGCGGACGTAGGCCACGCGCCCGTTGTCGTCGAGCGCGCGCACGGTGCCGACCACGCGGAAGCGCGCCTCGCCGCCGCCCGGCAGCTGCACGGCGAGGGTCGAGCCGACCGCGATGCCCAGCGCCTGGGCCAGCCCGACGCCGATCTCGGCCTCGGCGCTGCTGCGCAAGCGCCGCCCGGCGTCGAGCGGCGGGTCCTCGAAGCGCGTGTGATCGCCGGCGAAGGCGACGAGCTTGACCGGCTCGCCCAGGGCGAAGGAGTCCGCGCCCTGCACGACGTAGCGCGGCGCGGCGTCGGCGACCCCGGGCAGGGCGCGCACCTCGGGCGTGCGATAGGCGGGCAGCCGCGCGGTGAGGTCGTAGCGCTTGCCCACCGAGCCTGGGTCGTCGCGCAGGGAGGCGACGAGCGAGGCGAGCCCGAGCATGAGCAGGACGACCGCGCCGCTCACCGCCAGTACGGCGACACTCGCCGCCGCCCGTCCGCGGCGCGCGAGCGCGAGGCGAGCGCCGAGCGCCGCGAAGCCGCCGCCCAGGCGCAGGCGCGTGGCGCTCGCGACCTCCGCGCCGCGCAGCAGTGCGACCGTCGGCCGCGCCGTCGCGCGCCACGCCGGCCACGCCGCGGCGGCGCCGACCACCGCCACGATCGCCACCAGCGCGGCGGCCAGGGGCGCCAGCAGCGCCCAGCCCGGCGGCTGCTCGTTGAGCGCCTCGAGCAGGTCGCCGGCGGCACCGCGGACCGCGACCGCGCCGATCGCGATGCCGGCCGCGCCGGCGACGGCACCGGTTCGGGTCGCCCGCCACGCGTGCTCGGCGGCGATCCGTGCGCGCGAGAACCCGATCGCGCGCTGCACGCCGATGGCCGGCAGGCGGCGGTGGACGTCTGCCGCGGTGGTGGCCGCGAGCATCGTCGCCGCGGCGCCCAGGGCCACGAGCGAGAAGGCCACCAGTAGCGCGATGACGATCCCGGCCGCCGAGTCGATGAGCACCCGCACCCCGCTGCGGGTGACGAAGCGCACGCCGCGCACCTGGGTGCTGGTGGCGCGCGCCTGCTGCAGGAGCACGTCGACCCGGGCGGGGTTGGCGGCCCAGATCAGCGCCTGGTCGACTCCGAAGCGCTGCTGGGCCTCGCGCTCGAGCCACGTGCGCGCGATGTACATCCGCGCAGTCGAGGCGAGCGGGAAGGCGACGTTGTCGGGCGCCA
>Ga0307502_10000193_pt1 | contig 16415 bp, 17 predicted proteins | sample 16_S_MG_FD_201364 | JGI IMG/M metagenome (GOLD analysis project Ga0307502, IMG submission 201364) | Soil microbial communities from Populus trichocarpa stands in riparian zone in the Pacific Northwest, United States - 16_S | ecosystem: Environmental > Terrestrial > Soil > Riparian zone > Trees... | reverse complement strand
CGTTCTGCCGTTCGTTCGGGCTTTCCCGGCCGGGGATCCGCAGCGCCGTCACCCCGATGCCGATCAGCGCGGGCACGTCACAGAGCGCGCAGTCGGAGGCGCCGTCGAGGAACCCGCCCAGGTCGACGCCGGAACCGTCGGCGTACCCGGCCCGGCAACCCAACCCGATGCCCGGTGTGTCCGCAAGGCGGCACCGCGTGCAGTCGAGGCCGGCGCCGGTCTGGACCGGCGTCTCGATCTCCAGGCCGCCGAGCTGGCAGAACGCGGCCACCTCGCCGAGCGTGAGCGTGTGCGGCACGACCACCCGGCGCACGCCGTAGGTGTCCCGGAGGTGTTCGGCGAAGCCGAGCGTCGAGACACCCAGCTCGCCACCGGCCACAATGGACACGCCCGGGAACCAGGCGCAGGCCGGGAGCGAGGCGACCACGACCGTGTCCACACCGGCGTCCAGTGCCTGCGCGACGTGCTCGCGGTACGCGATCTCGTCGTCCGGGCGCACCACCTGCGTGTCCGCGCAGAAGTGCACACGCAGGCCGCCCTCATGCGCGACGGTGACCAGTTCGGTCAGCAGCGCCAGGGACACCTGCGTCGGCTCGCCGTCCCGGTTCGCCGGCAGGGCGTCGAAGCTGACCGACGATCTGGACCGCAGGCCGACGTGCACCTCGGTCGCGCCGGCCTTGATCTGCAGCTCCAGCATCTTCAGCGACCGGACGGGAGCGTTCAGCTCAGCTGGCACCGGACACCGCCGTGCCAGAGACCCGGCGCAGCCGATCCACCGCGGCGACCGTGGCGGCGACGGCGGTGTCGATGTCGGCCGTGGTCGTGCTGTGGCCGAACGACAGCCGGACGGTCGCCTTCGCCTGCTCCACGGAAACGCCCATGGCGGTGAGCACGTGCGACGGGGAGTCCTGGCCGGCGTGGCACGCCGAGCCCGTCGACACGCAGATGCCCTGCGCGTCGAGGACGTCGGCGAGCGTGTCGCCGCGGATACCGTCGAACGACACGCTGACCGTCTCGGGGACGACGGGATAGTCGGCGTTCAGCCGCACCCCGCCGAGCACCGACAGGCCGTCGACCAGCCGTTTCCGCAGCCGCCGTGTCGCCGCTCCGGCCAGTTCGTTGTCCAGGTGCTCGGTGGCGTAGGCCGCGGCGGCGGCCATGCCGAGGATGCCGAGCATGTTCTCGGTGCCGGCCCGCCTGCCCGACTCCTGCCCGCCGCCGTACACCAGCGGTTCCAGCGTGTGCGGCTCGGACAGCCGCAGCGCGCCGATGCCCTTCGGGCCGCCGAACTTGTGCGCCGACACCGAGACGAAGTCCGCTCCGAGGCCGTCGATCGGGAGCTTGCCCGCGGTCTGCACGGCGTCGATGTGCACGAGTGCGCCTGCCGCGTGTGCCAGTTCGGTGATCTCCTCGACCGGCTGGACCGCGCCGGTCTCGTTGTTGGCGTGCATCACCGACACCAGCACGGTGTCCGGCCGCAGCGCCGCCGCGATCCGCGCCGGGTCGACGTGACCGGACGGCTCCGGGCCGATGACGGTGACGTCAACGCCCCGGCGGGACAGCGCCGCGGCGCACTCAAGCACGGCCGAATGCTCGATGGCAGTCGTGACGAGGTGCCCCTGGCGATCGGCGAACGTCCCTTGCAGGGCAAGGTTGATCGCCTCCGAGCCGCCGCCGGTGAACACGACCTCCTCGAGTGTGCACCCCAGCAGTGCGGCCACCTGCCCACGAGCCTCGACCAGCGCGTCGTGTGCGGACTGGCCGGCGTCGTGCCTGCTGGACGGGTTGCCGAACAGCCGCAGCCCGTCGCGGACCGCCGCCTCCGCGGCCTCGCACAGCGGTGCGGTGGCGGCGTGGTCCAGGTAGATCAGGTCAGGAGGCGCAGGTAATGGGATCGTCATCGCTCACCCCACTACGGAAGTTGGCCGCCAGCCGGTGTGCCACGTCCGCGGCGAGCGCGGCCACGTGGCGCTGGTCCGGCGCGAGGCCGCCGGTCAGCTCCTCGATCCGGTCGGCGTCCAGGGTTCCGGCCAGGTTGACCGGCTCTCCTTTGAGGACGGTCGTGAGCAGGCTGGCCACCGCGAGCGAGGCCGAGCAGCCGAAGGCCTGGAACTTGAGGTCGGCGACGATCCCGTCGCTGACGTGTGCGGTGAGCAGGATCTGGTCACCGCATACCGGATTGCCGACGAACGCACGCACGTTGGCGCCCGCGAGCTGACCGATGTTGCGCGGGTTCGTGAAGTGGTCGACGACCGTGGGGCTGAAGCGTGGCATGTCAGCGTCACTCGGCCTCGGGGATCGCGCACTCTGCGACGATCTGCTTGTTCTCGATGAACTTCTCGATGCTGACCGCACAGCAGCCGAGCTCGGCGCCGTGCCGGCGGCGGCGGAACGTGACTGTCTGGCCGTTGCGGCCACAGGGGCACGGCGACTCGTCGGCCTCGCCGACGTCGTCGGAGAGCAGGAAGCCCGGGTAGGACTCGTTGGTGGCGTCCAGGATCGCGATGAGGCCGGTCGCGCCGACCGGGAGCTCGACGTCCACATCGGACACGTCGCGGATGGAGACGTAGCACCACGGCGGCACGTGCTTGCGGTGGTGCTCGCACTCGACCGCCAGCATGTTGGACTCGATCATGCCGTACATGTCGCGCACGCGGTCGGCGGTGATGCCGAGGTACTTCTCGATCTTGCCGTCGAACTCGTCGCGGCTGATCGACTCGCCGGTGTACCGCTTCCAGCCGCCGAGCGTGATGACCATGGAGTCCTGGTCGAGCTTGAGCGACTGCTCCTCCAACTCGAGGAAGCGCAGCAGGCGGTTGACCAGGAACGGCGGGCCGATGATGTGCCTGGTCATCTCGCCGTGCCAGCGGTTGAGGTGTTCGATGGCCTCCTCGGGGTCGAACGCGTAGTCGCGCACGACGTAGACGTGGTCGTCGAAGAAGCCGTTGAGCAGGTTGAAGACCTTGACCATGCCCATCTCCGGCGTCTCGGCCGTGGACGGGGACAGGAACAGGCCGGCGCCCTTGGACAGCGCGAAGAAGTCGCGGTAGGTGCTCAGGATGCCGATCAGCGCGCGGGAGACGGTCTCGGTGTCGCGCCGTGCGACGCTGGGCACGCCGCCGGTGCCGGTGGAGCGGATCTCCAGCTCGATGTCGTTCAGCGGCGCGGTCAGCAGCACGTGCGCGTCGGGTCTCTTGAACATGCTGACCGGCAGCAGTGGGACACGCGGTAAGTCGGCCCGCGTGACGATGTCGTCTGGTGTTACCCCGTTCGCGTCGCACTGGGCACGGAAGAACTCGTTGCGCTCGAAATGAAATCGGAACGCTTCCCGGAGGACGGTGACAATACCGGCTTCCCATTCCCCCAACGGCAGTCTCAACGCGGCACCCGGGGCACCGATCATAGTCTCAAGTTGCAATGTGGGGCTCCTCCGCTCGCTGTTACCCATCAGTGGTACCACGGTAGTCAATGGGCGGTTACCGTTATGTGGAAATATCGTTTGCGCACACCAACCGACCTCCGGAAAACGGCGGTGATCTCAATGCGAGCGGCAACTCCGCAGCGTAGGATCGGCGAGGTTCGGCTGCGAGTGGATCATGCGCGATGGCCGGGTCAAGTCGACACGACCATGATCCGATCGCGGTTACATTCGGGAATTACCGGACGGTTCTCCCAGCGTGGGCGGCTCCGTTACCTGGTGGAGGAGCCATGAGCGGCGGCCTCGACGGCCAGGTCTTCCGGCAGGCGATGGCGGCGCTGCCGACCGGCGTCAGCGTGCTCACGACGAAATACGGTACCGGGGTACACGGCATGACCGTGGGTTCTCTTACCTCGGTGTCACTTTCCCCGTCATTGATTTCGGTGTGCCTGCGAAAAGAGTCGCCGTCACTGCTCCTTATTCGGCGCAATGACGATTTCGGGTTGAGCGTGCTGGCCGACGACCAGATATCCGTCGCCAACTGTTTCGCCACCCCCGAACGTGAAACGGATTCAGTCGAGTACGCCTTTCTGGACGGCGTTCCCGTCGTTTCCGGAGCGGTCGGCTGGCTGGTGTGCACCCAGCGGCACATTTACGCGGCCGGCGACCACGCGATCGTCATCGGCGCCGTGTCGCGTGCCGAGTCCCGTGACGGCGAGCCGCTGATCCGGCACCGCTCGCGTTACCGCCACCTGACCCCCGAGGAGGAGTCCCTTGTCACGCCACGCTGACCGGCAACGCTGGTGGGCGGTCGCCGCGCTGACCCTGGCGGTGCTCACCATCGGCTTCGACATCACCATCATGAACGTGGCCCTGCCGACGATGGCCACGGCGCTGGCCGCGGGCACCGACGGTCTACAGTGGATCGTCAACTCCTACATCCTGCTGTTCGCGGGACTCATGCTCCCGGTCGGTGCGATCGCCGACAAGTTCGGCCGCAAACGCTTGCTGCTGATCGGTCTCTCTGTCTTCGCGGCCGCGTCGCTGGCGGCGGCGTGGGCCGGTGACACCGGTGCGGTGGTCGCCGTCCGCGCGGCGCTGGGGGTCGGCGCGGCGATCATCATGCCGAGCACGCTCGCGATCATCGCCGTGCTGTTCGAGCCCGCGGAGCGCGGCAAGGCGCTTTCCGTGGTGGTGATGGGCATGGGCGCGGGCATCCCGCTCGGCCCGATCATCGGCGGTTACCTGCTGAACCACTACTGGTGGGGCTCGATCTTCCTGATCAACGTGCCGGTCGTGGCCGCGGCGATGGTCGCGATCGCCCTGTTGCTGCCGGAGTCCCGCGACCCCGACCCGCCGCGTGCCGACCTGCTCGGCGGGTTGCTGTCGACCGCAGGGCTACTGTCCTTTGTGTACGGTCTGGTTGAGGCGCCGGACCGCGGCTGGGACGACGCGCTCGTGCTCGCGGCGCTGGCCGGCGGCGTCGTGCTGCTGGCTTCGTTCGTCTGGTGGGAACTGCGCGTCCCGCGGCCCATGATCGACCTGCGGTTGTTCCGGCTGCGGCTGTTCAGGTGGGGCAACATCAACGCGACGGTGGCCAGTTTCGCGTTGTTCGGCCTGCTTTTCGTGGTGCCGCTGTACCTGCAGTTCGTGCTGGGCAACGACGCGTTCGGCACCGGGATCCGGTTGCTGCCGCTGATCGGCGGGTTCGTCGTCGGCGTCGGCGCCGGCACGCGGATCGCAGGCCGGGTCGGGCACCGACTGCCGGTGGCCGCGGGCCTGTTCCTCACCGGCGCCGGCCTGGCGATCGGGGCGTTCACGGACATGGCGAGCGGGTTCGGTTACGCCGCGACGTGGTACGCGATCACCGGCCTGGGCATCGGCTCGGCGCTGACCCCGTCGATGGACGCGGTGCTCGCCGTGCTCCCGCCGGAACGGTCCGGTTCGGGCACCGCGATCACCATGACGTTGCGACAGGCCGGCGGTGCACTGGGGGTCGCGCTGCTGGGGAGTGTGCTGTCCCAGATCTACACGGCCGACCTGAACGTGACGGGGCTGCCACCGTCAGCGGCCGCGGCCGCACACGACTCGATCGCCGGCGCGATGGGCGTGGCGGCGCGGGCGAACCTTCCTGCCCTCGCCGTGGACGCCCAAAACGCTTATCTCGACGGCATGACCACCGTGCTCGGACTCTGTGCGGTCATCGCCGGCGCCGCCGGAATCGCCGCGAGTCTCGCGTTCAAACAGGGTGAGTCGCGTTCTCGTGCAGATCTTGATGTGCACGAAACCGCAACTCGGGGTGTCTGAACGCGGGACTCGCGGTGTTTGAACGCGGGACTCGCGAGGCAGTGCGGGCTAGGTCTCGACTTCGGTCACTTGAGGGCGGCGGCGAACGCGCCTGGCTCGTACGAGCCGCCCTTCTGGTGGACGATCACGGCCATCCGGTTCGCCGCGTTGATCATCGCGACCAACACGACCAGTGCCGCGACCTGGTCGTCGTCAAAGTGCTTGCGGACCTGGGCCCACGTCTCGTCGGACACGCCCTGGTGAGCGTCGGCCAGGCGGGTGCCCTCCTCCGCCAGTGCCAGTGCCGCCTGCTCCGCCTCGGTGAACACAGTGGACTCCCGCCACGCGGCCACCAGGTGCAGCCGCACCGCCGTCTCGCCGGCCGCCGCGGCCTCCTTGACGTGGAAGTCGATGCAGTGGCCGCAGCCGTTGATCTGGCTCGCCCGCAGCGACACCAGCTCCTGCAGGGAACTCGGCAGCGTCGAGTCGTGGATCACCATGCTGGCGTTGGCGAACCGCTTCGCGAACTTGGCGGACAGCTCGTTGGCGAACAAGTCGAACCGGGGTTCCATGATTCCTCCTGGTCTCGCGATCTGGACGACCACCAGATGCCGGCCACCCCACCCCTGTGACATCACGTGACGCGCGCCACTGCATGTCACACGGCGGTGGAACCCGGCGTCTGGTGGGGTGACAGGCAGTCGAGCGTCATGAGGAGTCACCCATGGACGGGAGCACGAGCCCGGACCCCGCCACCGAGGCGTTCCTCGCCCACCGCAACCTGCTCTTCACCGTCGCCTACGAGATGCTCGGGTCGGCCGCCGACGCCGAGGACGTCCTCCAGGAAACCTGGCTGCGCTGGGCGGGCGTCGAGCACGACACCGTCGAGAACCAGCGTGCCTACCTCGTCCGGATCACCACCCGCCAGGCCCTCACCCGCCTGCGCACCCTCGGGCGCCGCAAGGAGTCCTACGTCGGCTCCTGGCTTCCCGAACCCCTCCTCACCACGCCCGACGTGGCCGAGGACGTCGAGCTCGCCGACAGCGTCTCGATGGCGATGATGCTCGTCCTGGAGACCCTCACCCCCACCGAGCGGGCGGTGTTCGTGCTCCGCGAGGTGTTCGACCTCGGGTACGACGAGATCGCGAAGGCCGTCGACAAGAGTCCCGCCGCGGTCCGGCAGATCGCCCACCGGGCCCGGTCACATGTCGCCTCGCGCCGGCCGCGCGGGACCATGCCGGCGGCCCAGACCCGCGGCGTGCTCGACGCTTTCCAGCGGGCCACCGAGACGGGTGACCTGCAAGGGCTGCTCGACATCCTCGCGCCGGACGTCGTCTTCCTCGGCGACGGCGGCGGGATCAAGCAGGCCGTCCCGCGCCCCATCGTCGGCGCCGACAAGGTCGGTCGCCTGCTCGCGTCCGGGCTGGGCAGGATCCCAGGCACGGCGACGCTGCGGCCGGCCCAGGTCAACGGCTACCCCGCGCTGGTTCTCCTGGTAGACGGCGAGGTCGACACGGTGCTGGCGGCACGCATCGACGACGGCCTCATCACCGGCGTCTACGCCGTACGCAACCCCGAGAAGCTGTCACACATGCAGCGCGAGACCGCCCTGCGCCGCTGAGCGCGGGGTCGCCGCGGTGGAGGAACATCGAGGCGAATCCGGGTAAACACAACGTCCTCGGGTGGAGTCGTTACTAGTGATGGCTGACTACGAGAACTTCGTCCGGGCGGAGCTGCCGCGGTTGCTGCGTTACGCGACGATGCTCACCGGGGAGCGGGAGCAGGCCGCTGACCTGGTGCAGGACGTGCTGGTCAAGGTCTACCGTCGCTGGTCGCGGATCAGTGATGCTGATCATCCGGACCGGTATGTGCTGCGGATGGTCACCAACGGCTACCTGTCCTGGCGGCGTAGCCGGGCAGCACGGGTGGTCGCCGCGGGTGATCTTCCCGATGAGGCGCGGCCGGGCGACTTCGCCTCGGACCACGCGTTGCGTGAGGACATGTGGCAGCGCCTGGCGCGGTTGCCTCGGCGCCAGCGGGCCGTGGTGGTGCTGCGGTACTACGAACAGTCGCCCGACGCCGAGATCGCCGACCTGCTCGGCTGTGCCCAGGGGACCGTGCGCGCGCATGCCCACAGGGCGCTGGCGACATTGCGAAACGGCTTGACCATCGAGCAGATGGCCCAGGCCAAGGAGAGTTGATGGACGAGCTGACGGAAGTTGAGAAGTTGCTCAAGGACACCTTTACCGCGCACGAACACATCGCACCCGACAGCGACCAGGTGCTCGCCGACGCACGGGAGCGCATCCAGAAGAGGCGCGCCGTGCTGAGCCGGCCCCTCGCGGTCGCCGCCGGGGTGGTCGTGCTGACCCTCGCCGCGGTCACCGTCGTGTTGCTGAACCGGCCCACCGACAAGGCCCAGGTCGCCGGCCCTGTCACCACAGTCCAGCCCACCACTTCGGTGAGCACCGAATCGGCCATCCCGGAGCTGACGATGCCCTACTCCCTCGACTGGCTGCCGCCGGGTGAGGTCGACTACCTGGTGCACCGGGTCAACATCGGCGGCACCGCCGAGGACCCGGACACGCCGATCTACGGCGGCGAGTACATGTTCAACGTCACGAACAACGGTCAGGTCCTCTACGTCGACGTCCAGCATTTCGGGATGTCGACGCCGGACGAGGCGGCGTTCAAGTCCGGCCCCGGCAGCCCCGTCACCATCAACGGGCTGCACGGCGTCGAGAGCTCGGTCTCCGACGGCCCTGGCGGCTACGAGCTGTACCTGACCCACCCCGGCGGCGGTTCGATGTACGTGGGCGTGTCCGCCGAGAACGGGACGACCGCGCCCGCGCAGCTGCTGATCGACACCGGCCGGCGGATCGCGGAGCACATCCGCTTCCCGGGCGACACGAGAGTCACCCCGATGTTCGGGTTGGGCGAGCTGCCGAGCGGGATGAAGATGTGCACCTTCGACCTCGAGAAGGGTTTCGACTCGCCCCCGGGGACGGCGCACCCCAGCACGAGCTACCAGCTGGGCACGTGCGACACCCAGCCGACGATCAACATCTACACCGCCGACGAGCGCGACGTGACCGGCACGGCGGGCCAGCCCGTGCAGGGCCACGAGACCCGCTACGTCGACGAGAGCGGCTATCTCAAGCTGTTCGTCGTCGACGCGGTCAAGGGCAAATCGGTCGCCATCGCGGGCAGTGTCCCGCTGGCCGACCTGTACGACATCGGCAACCGGCTCATCCTGCCCAACTGAAGCACCGCACGCTGGGCCTCCTCCCCCTGGTGAGGAGGCCCAGCGCCGTTCTAGTGGGCCGGTTCCTTCATGTCGGCCAGGACCTTTCGCAGTGTCACGGCGAACTCCGCCGGCTTCTCGGCGTAGCCGGCGTGGGCGCCGGGGAACTCGACCACCGGCACGCCCAGTCGTTCCGCCACGATCTCGCCGCCGCGGGCCGGGTAGTACGGCCGGCTCTCCGCGCCGACGCCCACCACGATCGGCACTCCGCTCGCCTTCAGGGCCGCGAAGTCCGGCTCGAACTCCAGGAACGGGCCGACCTCCCGGGACATCAGGTACTCCGAGTTCCCCATGAACCGGCTCACCTCGCGCAGTGGCCGCGGTCCGTACCGGAACGCCGCCCGCCCCGCGCGCGCCGCGCCCGCCACCAGCCGCCGCCCGAACGGACTCCTGATCAGCGCCGGACTCTCCGGGCGGTCGACCGTCGCCACGAACCGGATCCATGCATGCAGCGGACCCTCGCGGCGCGAGATCTCGTCGATCTCCTCGAACAACGCCCGGTCCGCGTCCGTCAGCAGGGGCAGCACCGGCGGCTCGTGTGCGATCAGGCCCTGGACCGATGCCGGCGACCGGGCCGTCAGGTCCAGGCCGATCAGCGCACCGCCACTGCCGCCGAACACCACGGCCGACTCGAGGTCGTGGTGGGCCAGCACGGCCAGTGCGTCCGCGCTCTGCTCCGCCATGCGCAACGGCAACGAGCGATCGTCGACCGTGCTCCGGGAGTTGCCCCGGCGGTCATAGGTCAGCACCGTGTACGCGTCGGCCAGGCGGTCCCCCACCTCGCTGTGGTAGCCGGCGTCGCCACCACCGCCGGAGATCATCAGCAGCGCGGGGCCACCGCCGCGGCGCTCGTAGTACAGCGTGGCGCCGTCCGTGCGGATCCTGCCGGTCTGGGTCATCTCAGTCCTCCAATGAGAATGCCGAAAGCGTGGTCGACCGCCGCGATGTGGTCCGGTGTCACGTCGGCGGCCTTCTCGCCGGCCAGCATCCGGCCGGCGGTCTCGGCGTAGACGGTGCGGTACGCGGCGACCACCAGTGCCGCGGTCAGTCGTGGGTGTGGGTCGGCGCCGGTCAGCAACTCGGCCAGGTACGCCTCGAACTCCGAGACCGCCTCGCGGACCCGCGCCCGCAGTGCGGCCGAACCGAGCACCGTCTGCCAGAAGCGGACATACCGGTCCTCGAACCCGCCGAGCGGATGCTTCTGCTCGGCAAGGTCGACGGCCAGCCGCCACAGCGCCACCAGCGGCGTCTCGTCCTCGCGCCGGTCCCGGACCGCCTCCATGAGCAGGTCGGCGGCCTGTGGGAACCGGTCGAAGAAGATGTCTTCCTTGCGTGGGAAGTAGTTGAAGACAGTCACCTTCGACACGTCGGCCGCCTCGGCGATCTCGCTGACGGTCACGTCGTCGAACCCCCGCTCGACGAACATCCGCGTCGCCACGTCAGCGATCCGCTGCCGCGTCTCCGCCTTCTTCCGTTCCCGCAAGGACGTCACTCACATCACTATACCCGACTAAATTTTGAGTCGGGTAAAGTGAGCCACATGAGCTACGACGTGATCATTTCCGGGGCCGGTCCGACCGGTCTGATGCTGGCCTGTGAGCTGCGGTTGCACGGGGTCTCGGTGCTCGTCCTCGAACGGCTCGCCGAGCCGGATCTCACGATCAAGGCCGGGGCCATCAACACCCCCTCGGCCGAGGCGTTCTACCGCCGCGGGCTGCTGCCTCGCCTGGCCGCGATCCAGGAACAGAACATGGCCAAGTTCATGGCCTTCCTGAAGTCCCGCGGCGCCGACGCGGGTCCGAGGAAGCCTCCGCCGCGCTTCGCCGGGCACTTCGCCGGCCTGCCGATGTCCGGCGACAACCTGGACGAGTCCGACCCGGACTTCGCCGGTCACGGCCCGGCCGACAAGGTCGGCTTCATCATGCAGTCGGACCTCGAGGCGATCCTCGCGGAGCGGGCCGCCGAACTGGGCGCCGAGATCCGCCGCGGCGTCGAGGTGACCGGGTTCGACACGAGCGACGACATCACCGTGCACACGAACGGCGAGTCGTTCACCGCCGGCTGGCTCGTCGGCGCGGACGGGGGCCGCAGCGTCGTGCGCAAGCACGCCGGCTTCGAGTTCCCCGGCACCCCGCCGGAGATCACCGGGCACCAGGCCGTCGTCGAGATGACGGGCGGCGAGGCGCTCAAGGGAGGCTGGAACACGACGCCGACCGGCGTCTACGTGACCGGCCCGATGCCCGGCCGCATCCTGACCGTCGAGTTCGGCGGCCCGCCCGCCGACCGGGACGCACCGATCACCAAGGAGGAGCTGGAGAAGAGCCTCCGCGCGGTGTCCGGAGTGGACGATGTGACGATCACGGCCGTCAAGTCCGCCACCCGCTTCACCGACAACGCCCGACAGGCCACCACCTACCGCCTCGGCCGGGTGCTGCTGGCCGGCGACGCCGCGCACGTCCACTCGCCCTTCGGCGGCCAGGGCCTCAACCTCGGCATCGGCGACTCGGTCAACCTTGGCTGGAAGCTCGCGGGAGTCGTCCAGCACCGGCTGCCCGAGGACATCCTCGACACCTACACGACCGAACGGCACCCGATCGGCGCCTGGGTGCTGGACTGGACCCGCGCGCAGATCACGATCATGCGCCTCGACTCGCACGCCCGCGCACTGCGGAAGATCATGGTCGACCTGATCGACACCACGGCCGGCACGACGTACTTCGCGAAGAAGATCTCCGGGGTCTGGCAGAGCTACGACCTGCCCGGCGAACACCCGTGGATCGGCCGCAGCGCACCGGACCTGGTGCTCGCCGACGGCACCGCGCTCGGCGACCACCTGCAGGCCGGCACCGGCCTGCTGCTCGACCTCGGCGGCCTGCCGTCCACTGTGGACGACAAGCGCGTTCCGGTGCTGCGGACGGGCTGCCCGGACCACGAGGACCTGCCGGGCCTGCTCGTCCGGCCGGACGGCATCGTGGCGTGGGCAGGCGGCGACGGCCTCGACGAGGCGCTTTCCACCTGGTTCGGACCGGCTACGGCCGGAGCTTGATGAGGGCGGTGCGCATCGTGTGCCGGCGGGCCACCGCCACCGCCAGCGCGAGGCCGCCGAGCAGCGCGGGCAGGGACGCGTCGCCGTCGGCCAGCAGGAACAGCTCGGTGCCGACGGCTCCGGCCATGACGCCGGCGAGGCCGAGCGCGGCCAGCCCGGACAGGAACGGGACGACCAGTCCGACGGCGCCGGCCAGCTCGATGGTCCCGGTGAGGTAGCGGAGCCACTGCCCGAACCCGATCTCGTCGAACTTGCCGACGAGGTCGCCGCCGAACAGGAGGGAGGCGCTGTAGACGAAGTAGGCGGCCAGCAGTACCTGCACCGTCCACATGAGCACGTCGAACGCGACGGCGATCGGCCGGCCGGACAGCGGTCTGCTGGTGGCGAATCGGCTGGTCACGGCAGGCTCCTCTCCCCGGTAACCGCTCCTACGGGGTAAAGACGGATACCAGGGAAAGTTGGTTCTGAACTGACAGGCTGCGGTGGATCAACACTTTTCAGGAGGCGTTGATGGCCACCGAACCGAAGGTGCCGATGCGGCGGATCGCGATCGCGAGCTGCGTGGGCACCACCATCGAGTTCTACGACTTCTTCATCTACGGCACCGCCGCCGCCCTGGTCTTCCCCAAGGTGTTCTTCCCGGCACTGGGCCCGGCCGCGGCGACGGTGGCGTCGTTCGCCACGTTCGCCGTCGCGTTCGTTGCGCGGCCGGTCGGCGCCGTCGTGTTCGGACACTTCGGCGACCGCATCGGCCGAAAACGCACGCTGATCTCGACGCTGCTGGTCATGGGCCTCGCGACGACGCTCATCGGCCTGCTGCCAGGCGCCTCGACGATCGGGGTGGCGGCGCCGATCGTGCTGGTCGTGCTGCGGTTCGCGCAGGGCTTCGCGGTCGGCGGTGAGTGGGCCGGGGCGGCGCTGCTCACCGCCGAGTACGCGCCGGGCGGCTCGCGTGGCCGTTACGCGACCTACCCGCAGCTCGGCGCGTTCCTGGCGTTCGGGCTGTCGAGCCTCACGTTCCTGGCCACCGGGCTGCTGATGGGTGACAAGGACGCGGCGTTCCTCGACTACGGTTGGCGGATTCCGTTCGTGCTCAGTGCTCTGCTGGTCGTCGTCGGGCTGTACGTCCGGCTGCGGATCGAGGAGACGCCGGTGTTCCGCCAGGAGCAGGTGGCCGCGAGTGGACCCGCGCGGGAGCGCTCGCGGCCGCCGTTCCGGGAGGCGGTCCTGCGCCAGCCCAGGGAGGTCCTGCTCGCCGCGGGCTCGCTGACGATCGTGTTCTCGTTCTTCAACATCGGCACCACGTACCTGACGAGCTACGGCGTGAACCCGGACGGCGCCGGGCAGAGCCGGCCGACCGTGCTGATCGCGGGCGTCATCGCCGCGGTGATCGCCGGCGTCGTCACGATGGTCACGGGAACGATGTCCGACCGGCTCGGGCGCAAGCGGCTGATCATGGCCGCCGGCGTGATCGGTGTCGTGTGGGGACTGCTGCTGTTCCCGTTGCTGGACACCGGTTCGACGCTCGCGTTCGTCATCGGGCTGATCGTGACGCTGTCGATCGTCGGGGTCTGCTACGCGCCGACCGGGGCGTTCCTGCCGGAGCTGTTCGAGACCCGGTACCGCTACACGGGCGCCGGCCTGTCGTACAACCTGGCCGGCATCGTCGGCGGCGCGGTCCCGCCGCTGCTGGCACCCGCGCTGACCTCGGCGTACGGCAGCATCGCGATCGGCGTGGTGCTGTCGGTGTCCGCGGTGCTGAGCTTCTTCTGCACCGCCGCACTGGCCGAGACCAAGGACCGCACACTGGCGACTCAGCCGGCCGAGCGCGACCTCGCTCCGGTCGGCTGAGTGCTCGGGCCTGAGCGCAGCCGCTCTCAGCTCACGAGCAGGTCCTCCGGGACGCGGACCGCGGCGAAGACGGGCTTGGCGCGTAACCGGAAGCCCATTGACTCGTACAGTCGGATCGCGCCGGTGTTGGAGGCCGCCGCGTGCAGCAGGGCCTGTTCGCCGCGCTCTCGGATGCCGGTCACCAACGCGCGGACCAGGCCCGTCGCCAGGCCCTGGCCGCGGTACGCCGGGTCCGTGCACACCGCGCTGATCTCGGTCCAGCCCGGCGGATGCAGCCGCTCCCCCGCCATCGCGGCCAGCCTGCCGTCCCGGCGGACGCCGAGGTACGTGCCCAGCTCGATGGTCCGCTCGCGGAACGGGCCCGGTTCCGTGCGGGCGACCAGGTCCAGCATCTCCGGCACATCGGCCTTCGTCAGCCGTACGGCTTCCGGGAACGGCTCCGCCGCCACCCCGGCGTCCACCAGCTGCATGCCGGGGATCTCCTCGATCAGCTCCCACTCCGCAGGCGCGGGGACGCCGGCCACCACCACGACCGCGCCAGGACCCGCCATGGCCGCGATATCGTGCCAGCCCGCCGCGGAGCCGATGGCCAGGAACGGCGCCACGTCCGGCAGGTACCGCGCGGCCTCACCACGCCGCTCGGCGAAACGCCGGTGTGGGCCCGTCAGCGAGGCCCACACCGGATTGTCCAAACCGGACTCACTCACGCTCATACGGAATCCGTTCCCCCGCGTTCACCGCGAACGGCAGGTTGTTGCCCGCCGGTGGCAGTGGGCAGGTCGCGAAGTCGGTGAACGCGCACGGCAGGTTCGTCGCGCGGTTGAAGTCCAGTGTGACCGTGCCGTCCGACGCGACGTCCGCGCTCAGGGACCGGTTCGCGGCGTAGGTCGTCACACCGCTGGTGCCGTCGGTGAACAGGATGTTCAGGTCGGTGCCGGACTTGCCGTTGAACGCGGTCAGCGTGTGTTCGGCGCCCTCGTACGAGAAGGTCACCACGCCTAGGGCCTCGTACACGTGGCTCAGGCCTTCGACCACCGCGCCGACGGTCGTCGGCCGCGGTGACTCGAACGGCGTGAACCGGCCGTGCAGCACCCACTCCGGGTCCGGGTCGTACGCCGGCACGCCGCGGAACGCCGCGAGCGTGGGCGCCGCCGGGTCGTGCACGCGGATCAGGTACCCCGACCGCCGCGCCACCTCGATCTCCAGCTCGCCGGCCGTCACCCGGACACCCGGGCCGCTGTTCACCAGTTCGAACCGCTGGACGCCGGCCACCGGGGCGTCCTCATAGGACAGTGACGCGCCGGCCGGGTCCAGGTACGCGGCCTCCGCGTCCTGCCACCACAGGCCGGGCACGTCGCCGTACCTGCGGGGTGTGTCGTCCAGCCAGTCCAGTGACACCAAGGCGAGCCAGCCGCGTGGGTCGGCAAGCGCCCGCTCGCGCGCCACCCGCCACTGCTCCCACCGGTGGGCGAAACGCGGCTCGACAGTCGTCGTCATGACAGTCCCCAATCCCGGGAAGAAGGTCACCACCGAGTGTCCGCTTTTCCACAACACCTTGACGTGGCGTTTCAGTCCTTGGACGCTCCCCAGGTTACGATCTCAGTGCGTACCGTCACCGAAGGGAACCGCATGTCCGAGGCGAGGCAGCCGTGAAAGCGAAGAAAGTCATCCTTCTCGCCGCGGCCGCTGTCCTCATCTACGCCCTGATCGCGCACCCGACCCAACTCGGCGACGGGGTGCAGACCGTGCTCGGCTGGATCGGGGACGGGCTCGGCGCGATCGTCGACTTCATGCGCAGCGTGGTCGACTAGGCGTCGGTTCGTTTCGCCTGGCGGGCGCGCATGCGCAGGTTGAGGAACTCGACGAAGACCGAGAAGGCGATCGGGCCGTAGACGTAGCCCTTCGGGATGTGGTGGCCGAGGCCTTCCGCGACCAGGCTGGCGCCGATGATCAGCAGGAACGACAGCGCCAGCATCTTGACCGACGGGTGACGGGTGACGAACCCGCTGACCGGCCCGGCGGCCAGCAGCATGATCACCATCGCGATGACGACCGCGCTGATCATGATGCTGAGCTGCTCGACCATGCCGATGGCGGTGATCACCGAGTCGAGCGAGAACACGACGTCCATCACGAGAATCTGGGCGATCACGCCAGCGAACGACACGGCCTTGCCGGACTTCCCGTACTCACCGCCCTCGAGCTGGGCGTTGATCTCGATGGTCGCCTTGACGACCAGGAACAGGCCGCCGAGCAGGAGGATGAGGTCACGCCCGGAGATCTCGTGGCCGAACGGGGAGAAGAGCGGCGCGGTGAGCCCGACCACCCACGACAGCGAGGCGAGCAGCAGCAGGCGAGTGACGAGCGCGAGCGAGAGACCGACGATCCGCGCCCGTGCCTGCTGCTCGCCCGGCAACCGCCCAGCGAGGATCGAGATGAAGATGATGTTGTCGATGCCGAGCACGATCTCCAGCAGAAGCAACGTCACGAACGCGACCCACAGCTCCGGA
>Ga0307502_10000192_pt1 | contig 16421 bp, 19 predicted proteins | sample 16_S_MG_FD_201364 | JGI IMG/M metagenome (GOLD analysis project Ga0307502, IMG submission 201364) | Soil microbial communities from Populus trichocarpa stands in riparian zone in the Pacific Northwest, United States - 16_S | ecosystem: Environmental > Terrestrial > Soil > Riparian zone > Trees... | reverse complement strand
GCGATCGCCTCGTAGACCACACCCGTCGCCACGGCGTAGACGCTGTGGTGCAGGTGGTCGATGGCGACCTCCTGCTTGCCCCAGAAGACGAACGGCGGGGCGATGTCGAGCGCCGGTAGCGTGACCGCCGCGCTGCCCCAGATCGCCGCGCCGTGGGCCGCAGTCGCACGAGCGGGCGCCAGGCCCGACGCGCCGAGCAGGCCGCGCACGACGCCCCACCCGGTCCCGTAGCCCCAGTGTGAGAGGTCGTTGAAGCGCGCCCGCGCGATGTCGTCCTCGAACTCGGCGATGCCCAGCGCCTTCGCCGTCGCGCGGGCGGGCGCCGTGCTCGCCGCGCGGTGGCGCAGGCGCGCCTCGAGGGTGCTCGACACCGTCATCGCGGCGGTGCCGAGGAAGCCGGCGACGAGCCCGTCGCCGATCGCCGTGGAGAGCTTGGTCAGCGCCCTCATGACGCCACCTCCTGCAGTTCGGCCTCGACGGTGGCGTCGAGGCGATCGATGAGGTGGTCGCCGACGCGCAGCGCGTTCGCCATCGCCGTGAGCGCCGGGTTGACCGCGCTGCTGGAGGGGAAGAAGCTCGCGTCGACGACGTAGAGGTTGTCGAGGTCGTGGGCCTTGCAGTCGACGTCGAGCGCCGACGTCGCCGGATCGCTGCCGAAGCGCACGGTGCCGCACTGGTGCGCGACGCCGGCGAGCGGGATGCGCTGGTCGAGAACAGACCAGCTCGGGATGAATGTCTCGTGGCAGCCGAGGGGGCCGAGCAGCCCCTTGAGCTTGGCCAGCAGGCGGCGATGGGGCTCGGTGTTGTGCTCAACCTTGGCCAGGTGGATCTGCCCGCTGCGGTCGACGGTCACGCGGTTGTCGGGGTGCGGCAGGTCCTCCGTGGTCAGCCAGAAGTCGATCGCGTGCTTGGCCATGTAGTCCAGCGCCATGCCCGGAGCGAACCACGGCGCGCCGCCGCGCAGGATGTTCTTGTCGCTCTTGCCGAGCATCTGGATGTGCCCGAGCGGGAAGTCGAAGTCGTCTGAGCGGGTGGGTGGGTTGTAATAGTCGTTGACCCCGAGCGTCTTCTGAAAGCGCGTGGGGTTGGGCGCCTGGGAGATCGCGATCACGCCCGAGTTGATGTGGGCCATGTAGTGGCGTCCGACCACGTCGGAGGAGTTGGCCAGCCCGCGCGGGTGGCGGTCCGACGCCGAGCGCAGCAGCAGCGCGGCCGAGTTGACGGCGCCGCAGGCGACGACGACGACGTCGGCGCTGTAGCGCTCCTCGCGGCCGCGGCGGTCGACAACGACCTCCGTGACCGAGCGTCCGCCGGAATCGGTCTCCAGGCGCATGACGCGCGCGTGCGTGCGCAGGGTGACGTTCTCGCGCTTGACCGCGGGCCGTACGCACAGGACGTGCGCGTCGGCCTTGCCGTCGGTCAGGCACGGGAAGCCGTCGAAGCGGTCGCAGCGCACGCAGCGCCCGCCCTCGGGATCGCTCTCGTCAAGGTCGACGCCCACCGGCAGGTGGAACGGGTGGTGGCCGGTCTTGACGAAGTCGTCGTGGAGCTGCTGGATGCGCGGCTCGTGCGAGACGGCCGGGTAGGGGAAGGGCCCGGAGGCCGGGGCCTCGGTGGGGTCCTCGCCGCGCTCGCCGTGGACGAGGTACAGCCGCTCTGCCTCGGTGTAATAGGGCTCGAAGTCGTCGTAGGTCAACGGCCACGCCGGCGAGACGCCCGCGTAGTGGCGAACCTCGTGGAAGTCGCGCTCACGCAGACGGAAGAGAATCGCGCCGTAGAACTTCGTGTTGCCGCCGACGAAGTACTGCTGGTGCGGGCGGAAGGCATTGCCGTCCTTGTCGATCCACTCCTCGCCGCTGAGGTAGCGCTCCTTGAGGAACACTTCCTTGGAGTCCCAGTTCTCGGGCTCGCGGGGCAGGTAACCGCCGCGCTCGAGCAGCAGGATGCGCTTGCCGGTGGGCGCGAGGCGGTGCGCGAGCGTACCGCCGCCCGCGCCGGTGCCGATGATGATGACGTCGTAGTGGTCCATCTCTATCTCCTCAGATGAGGGCGATGGGGGAGGTCCACGCGCCGGTGGCGCCGCGGAGCCGGGGATGGGTGAGGATCAGCGCGAACTCGCGCACGCCGGCGCCCGCCAGCGCCGAGAGGTCGAGGTTCTCGACGATGAAGACGCCGTGGCGGACGTTGAGGTGCTGGGGGACCTCGAAGGGGCGGTCGGGGTGCTCGGCGGGCACGGGCCCGTAGCTCCACGTGTCGCAGCCGGTGACGGACACGCCGCGCTCGGCCAGCCACTCGCCGAGCTCGAGCCCGGGCCCGGGCTCACCGGAGAGGTAGCGGTCGGGGTCCTCCCAGTGCGCGCCCCAGCCGGTGTGAAAGAGCACCGCGTCGCCGGCCTCGACGTCGATGTCGGTCACGTCGTCGAGCCCGATGACGTCGCCCGGCCCGCGGCCACCGACGTCGACGAGCCAGCCGCGCGTGACGATCTGGGGCACCGTCTCGATGCCCAGCCGCGTCACCCCAGCGGGCGTGGAGTCGGCCAGCGTGAAGCCGTCGTAGCCGGCGTCACCCATCCGCAGGTGGCAGAGGGCGTCGAGGTGCGTGCCGAGCTGCATCGTCGTGCTGACGACCTCGTGGCTCCAGTCCACGCAGTTCTGCCCCAGCGCCGGCCCCGGGTTGGGCACGAGCGTCTGGCGGAAGTGGCGCCCGGGGAACACCGGGATGCCCTCGTGCAGCTCCCGGCCGAGGTCGAAGAGCCGGCCCTCGCGCACGAGCGCCATCGCCGCCGCCCGCTTGGCGTCGTCGATATGGCGCAGGGCGCCGAGCTCCGCAGCGGCGGTCACTCCGACGACCATGGCTCACGGAAGCTCGGGTACAGGGTCAGGCCGCCGTCGACGAAGATGGTCTGTCCGGTGATGTACGCGGCGTCGTCGCTGGCCAGGAAGCACGCCACGCCGCCCATCTCGTCGGCCGTGCCCGCACGGCGCATCGGGATGTGACTCTCGACCTGCTCCTTCTTGACCGGGTCGTCGATCCACGCCGAGTTGATCGGGGTGATCGTCGCGCCCGGGCCAATGCCATTGACGCGGATCCCGCGGTCGGCGTACTCGAGGGCCAGCGTGCGGGTCAGATTCATCATCCCGCCCTTCGAGCACGAGTAGCCCAGGTAGTCGGGCTTGGGGATGGCCTGGTGGACGCTCGAGACGTTGATGATCACGCCGCCCTTGTCGTCGGTCAGGAACTGCTTGATCGCCTCGCGGGCGCACAGGAAGGAGCCGCGCAGGTTGACCGCGATGACCTTGTCGAAGTGCGCGCTGGAGAGCTCGTGCGACGGCCGTGAGATCTGGATCCCGGCGTTGTTGACGAGCACGTCGATGCCACCGAGCTCCTCGGCCGCCATCCCGACCAGGCGTACGACGTCGTCCTCGTCGGAGACGTCGCCCTGGACGAGCACGTCGCGGACGCCCTCTTGGCGCACGCGGTGAACGCACGCGTGGACCTGCTCCTCGGTGTTCTCTGCCTCGTCCGGGGTCGTCAGGTAGTTGATCGCGACGTTGGCGCCGTGCTCGGCGAAGCGCACGGCAATCGCCTGGCCGATGCCCGAGCTGCCGCCGGTGACGAGGACGTTCTTGCCCTTGACGCCGGGCATGCCCTCCGTGCGGGTCCTACTTGGTGCGGTTGCCATCAGGGTCTCCTGGTCGGGGGATGCGGCGCAGTCCCTGACGGCCCTCCGGCGTTACGCGCCGCTGCGGCCGCGCATCTTTCGCATCTGGACGATCCCCGATCGACGAGCGGCTTCAACGGAGCGCTCATAGCGGGGCCGCCGCAAAGGGCACGCTGAAGCGCTTGCACCAGACGACGACGCTGCGGTAGCGGTCGAGGCGCACGCCGGCGGGGATCGTGTAGTTCTGGCTGCCGATGTTGCCCTTGAGGTCGCCAAGGTCGACGAAGCGGTCGTCAAAGCCGTCGTCGGGGCCGCTGGCCGCCGCGGCCGATAGGTAGACCTTGAGCGCGGGGCCGTTGGAGGTCTCGAAGTCCTCGAAGCGGACGTAGCGTCGACCGCCCGCCGTGGCGATCACGCGGGCCCGCCCCGACGTCGCGTGCTCGTAGCTACGAAACGTCCCGGCGGAGAGTGTCTTGACCGCCGTCGCGGCCGGCAACGCCTCAGCGACACGGTCGTCGATGAAGAGCTTCTGGGGCTCGAAGTAGGCCAGGACGAAGGCGGCGAGCGCGGCGGCGACGAGAGCGGCGAGGCCGACGAGCCGGCGGTGACGGTGCAGGCGCATACGCCACCTCAGACCTGCATCGCTGTCCGGGTGTTACAGCGGCCACGCCGCGTAACACGGCGTCGGCGAGGCGGACCTGGGTCGCCATGCCGCTCACCCACCTCACGCGCGTCGACGGCTATGACGCGATCCGCCTGCGCTCGGCCTCCGCGCACCTCGATGCCACCTTCGTTCCGATCGCCGGGATGGTCGGCGCCTCGCTGCGCGACGGCGGCGAGGAGCTCCTCGGCCGTGGTCTGGGCGTGCACTGCTACGCCCGCGGCGGCACCACGATGGGCATTCCGCTCCTGCACCCGTGGGCCAACCGGCTCGCGGCCGACGAATACCGCGTCAACGGGACCGCGGTGCGCCTGCGCCCCGACTCGCCCCTGGTCGCGCGCGACGAGCATGGGCTGCCAATCCATGGGCTGCTGGGCGGCTCGCCCCACTGGGCGCTGCGTCACTGCAACATCAACGGCAACGGCGACGCCGCATGGGCGCTCTCGGCCGAGATCGACTTCGGCGCCCATCCCGAGCTCCTCGAGGCGTTCCCGTTCCCTCACCGCCTCGCGCTCGACGTCGCCCTGCGCCGGCGCACCCTGACCGTGCGCAGCACCCTGACCGCGACTGGCGAACACGCCGTGCCGGTCTCCTTCGGCTTTCATCCCTACCTGCGCCTGCCTGACGCGGCGCGCGCGGACTGGCACGTCGAGCTGCCGGCCATGCGCCACCTTGAGGTCGACGCCCGCTCGATCCCCACCGGTGCGTCGCGGCTCGTCGCCGCAGCAGGCGGCCCGCTGGGCGCGCGCACGTTCGACGACGGTTACGTCGACGTCGCCGACGGCGCCGAGTTCGCCGTCGCCGGTGGCGGGCGCCGCATCACCGTACGGTTCGAGCAGGGCTATCGCGCCGCACAGGTCTTCGCGCCGGCGAGCCATGACGTCATCTGCTTCGAGCCGATGACCGCGCCCACCAACGCGCTGAACAGCGGCGACCGCCTGTCGCTTGTGGCCCCGGGCGAGCGCTACACGGCGACCTTCTCGATCACCGTTGAGCGCCCCTGACGCCTTGCCCCCGCCGCGTAACGCCGATGGCGGCATCGGGGACAATCGGCCCATGGCGCCCTCGTCCGGCAAGGTCTTCCCCGACCTCGTGCTCACCGACCACGCCGGCAACGAGCGCGCCCTCAGCAACCTCGTCGCCGGCGACCCGACCATCGTGCAGACCTACCGCGGCTGGTGGTGCCCCAAGGAGCAGGCGTTCTTCCGCAAGCTGGTGGCGCTCCAGGACGAGATGGAGGTCGCCTACACGCGGATCGTGTCGATCAGCATCGACCCGCCGCCCGTGACGGCCGCGTTCCGCGCCGGCCTCGGCGCGCGCTGGACCTTCTTCTGCGATCCCGGCCGCGTCGCGCAGCAGCAGCTCGGCCTGCTCGAGACGACCGACACGGTCTACCGCCCCTACGTCCCGGCGGTCTTCACCCTCTTCCCGGACCTGACGGTGCACCGCGCCTACGACGGCTACTGGTTCTGGGGGCGCCCGACGCTCGAGGAGCTGCGCCAGGACATGCGCACGATCACGCAGGCCGTCCGTCCCGACTGGGCCGCCCCGACGCCATGAGCTGGCACTGGCTCGCGCTCGTCGACGAGCGCCCCGAGGACGCCACCGGCGCCGCGCCCGTGCACGAGCTCGACGGCACCGCCGCCGGCTTCCTCGCGATCTGGGCGAGGCGGGCCAAGCCGCTGGCCGACGCCCGCCGCATCGACGCGCGGCTGCTGGACACCGATGGCGCGGAGGCGCAGATCTCGCTGGTGCGACCGCCGCCCGGCGTGCGCCTGCTGTTCGACGACCTCGCGGTCCAACACGCCCGCCGGGCGGTGCTCGCGGCGCCGCCGCTGGACGCCGTGACGACGCTGCTCAGCGACGCCAGCCACTTCGAGGGCAGCCTGACCGTCGCCCGCGGGGACGGGGTCGCGCGCCTGGCCGACGACCCCTTCGCTCGCATCTTCCCCGCGCGCCTGCTGCACGTCGGCGCCGGCGTCGTCGGGCGGCTCCCCGCGCCGGCCGGGCCGGTGATCGAGCGCTACGGCAGCGCCCAGCCATGGCCGCAGGACCGGTTCGGCGCGGCGCGCTGAGTACGCAGATGCCGGCCATCGAGTGGTTCGAGGGTTCCCGTGATGAGCTGGCCGATCTCTTCGCCCTGGCCGACGACTCACCGGCGGCGGTGAGTGCGTACCGCGATCTCGGGCGCGTGCTGGTGGCGAGAGACGGCCCGGCGGTCATCGGCCATCTCCAGCTCGTCGAGGGTGACAGCGCCGGCGCGGCGGAGGTGAAGAGCATCGCCGTGCGCGAGGACCGCCAGGGCACGGGCGTCGGTCGCATGCTCCTGGAGCGCGCCATGGCGGCTTGCCGTGATGAGGGCCGGTCAGAGCTCGTTGTCGCGACCGCGGCCGCCGATGTCAGGGTGCTCCGCTTCTACCAGCTGCTCGGGTTTCGACTGCTGCGTGTCGAGCGCGACGCGTTCACACCCGAGGCCGGTTATCCGGAGATCGAGATCGACGGGATCGCGCTACGAGACCGCGTTTGGCTGTCGCTGTCCTTGGACGATGCCGCGGTGCCCGGGGACTCATGACCTGCGCGACCGACGACGGGCTGTACCTCCGTGGCTCAGAGACGCTGCTCGCCTCGTGGGCGCAGTACGCCCGGGGCTCGGCCGGAGCCGCACTCCACCGGCTGAGGGGAGTCGCGGCGGCGGTATTCCCGAAGGAGCCGGAGCGCGCCGTCTACAACAACGCACTGCTCGACCGCGAGCTTGGTCGCACCGAGCGCGCGGCTGCTGTCGACGCGATGGCCGCGGCCTACCGGTCCGCGGGCATCGAACGCTACGCCGCGTGGGTCCACGAGAGCGACGAGGGAATGCGCGCCGAGCTGAGCGGCCGCGGCTACAGCGTCGCGGAATCCACCCTGGCGATGGGCATGTCGCTCGACGCCATATCCCTCACGCTCCCCGAGGTCGAGCTTGGGCCGCTGGACTGGCCCGAGTACCTGGCGTACCTGCAGATCGTCGGGGTGCCCGCCGGCCTGCTCAGCGGCGCCGACCCGAGCGCGTTTCACACCCTCGTGGCGCGACACGCCGGCGAGAACGTCGCGACCGCAATCGCCTTCGACCACCACGGTGACTGCGGCGTCTACAACATGTCCACGCTCGAGACGGCACGACGGCGAGGGCTCGGCACCGCGCTCACCGCGCGTCACGTCCATGACGCCGCCGAACGCGGCTGCGCGACCGCGAGCCTGCAGTCCACCGCGATGGCCGAACGCGTCTACGCGGCGGTCGGCTTCCGCGCTCTCGGCCGGATCCTCGAATACGTGCCGTAGCGGTGTCGACCTCCGTGCCGCCGGCAGGGATTGGGATGACGTAACACCGGCGCGTGTCGCGGGACTGTGGCGCCATGACTGCACTTTGCAAGGCCTATGACAAGTCGGCGGACGCCGAGCGCGCCGTCGCCGACCTCCTTGCCGCCGGCGTTCCGGGCGACGATGTGCGCCTGCTCATGGGCGCCGAGATCCACGACGCGCGCCGCGAGGCCCGCGGACGTTTCAGCGGCTCGGTCGCTCCCGAGGACCACGTCGGCGCCTTCGCCGGCAAGGGACCGCAGCGCAGCGCCGTACGCGGTAGCTACGTGGCATCGGACGCCGCGGCCGAGGGCAGCTTCGCCAACGCCGAGCGCGACGTCGTCGTCACCCAGCACGAGGGCGAGGAGCGCGCACGAGTCACCGGGCGCCGCGAGCTCAAGAAGCTGCTGATGGAGGCCGGCCTCGACGACGCCACCGCCGAGGCCGACGTCGACGCCCTTCACGCCGGGCGCGTCCTCGTGCTCGTGCATATCACCGCCATCGCCAAGGACGAGGTGCGCGGGCTGCTCGACGGCGCGGTTCGCGTCCCGTAGAGCCGAACGCTCAGCTCAGGACGCCAATGGCGCCGCGCTGCCCGCCGGCAGCCGGAAGCGCACGCGCGTCCCGACGGCCGCGTCCTCCAGCCAGATCGACCCGCCGTGGGCCTCGACGATCGCGCGCGAGACCGCGAGCCCGAGCCCGGCGCCGCCGGCGGTCCGTGCGTCATCGGCGCGATAGAACGGCTCGAACACGCGCTGGCGATGCTCGCCGGCGATGCCCAGGCCGGTGTCGGCGACCTCGATCTCGATCGCGTCGCCGACGCTCTCGGCGCGCACCGTGACGCTGCCGTCGGGCGGCGTGTGGTGGATCGCGTTCTGGATCAGGTTGAACAGCACGCGTTGCAGCTTGTCCGGGTTGCCGTGGGCCGCGGCGAGCGCCGGTGCGAGCTCCGCCGTCATGGTCACCGCCTCGGCGTCGGCGGTCGGACGCATCGCCTCTACCGCCTCGTTGAGCAGTGCGTCCAGCCGCACCTGCTCCATCGTCCAGGTCAGCTCGCCGCTCTCCAGCCGGGTGAGCTCGAAGAGGTCGTCGATCAGCGCCCCCAGCGCGCGCACGTGCGTGCCGATGCGCGCCGCGTAGTCGCGGCGGTCCTCGGCGTCGACGAGGCCGTCGTCGATGGCGTCGGCGAGCAGGCGCAGGGCGGTGATCGGCGTCCGCAGGTCGTGCGAGACGGCGGCGATGAGATCGCGCCGGGCGCGCTCCTCGGTGTCGAGTCGCGCCACCATGGCATCGACGTCGGCCGCGAGGCGGGCGAGCTCGTCGCGACCGGCGACGCCCGTGCGCACGTCGCGGCGGCCCTCGCCCACCAGCGTGAGCGTGGTGCGCACCGCGTCCACGTCGTCGAGGGCGCGGCGCCCCAGGAGGCGCATCGCCCAGGCGGTCAGCGCCGTCGCGTAGGCCGCGGCGAGGACGGCGAAGAACGCGTCGTGGCCGGAGACGAACATCTGCTCGACGAAGAGCACGACGGCCGCCGTGAGCTGCACCATCGCCACCACGGCGACGACGGCGAACTGGCGGCGCAGGCTGCCGACACGCCCGCGCGCCAGCGCCAGCGCGTGGGCGACGAGGACCGTGGCGCACCCCAGCGGCGCCAGGATGTTCAGCGTCGCCAGCGCCGCGTCGTGTCCGTAGCCGACCAGCGCCACGGCCGCCACCAGCGCGGCGGCGGCGATCGCGAAGACCAGGCTGCCGGCCAGCCGTCTCATGCCGCGAAGCGGTAGCCGATGCCCCACACCGTCTCGATCCAGCGCGGGTGCTCCGGGGTCTCCTCGAGCTTGGCCCGCAGCCGCCTGATGTGAACGGTGACCGTCGAGGTGTCCGTGTAGAACGAGTAGCCCCAGACGTGGTCCATGAGCTGGTTGCGCGTGAACGCCTGGCCCGGGTGGCGGGCGAGGAAGAGCAGCAGCTCGAACTCACGCTGAGTCAGTACGACGTCCTGGTCGTCGAGCCGCACGCGCCGTCCGCCCGGATCCACGACGAGTCCGTCGAAGCGCAGCGGCGGCTGCTGCTCGGGGACGGTGTCGATGCGCCGCAGCACCGCGTCGACGCGCGCCACGAGCTCGGCCGGGGAGAACGGCTTGACGATGTAGTCGTCGGCGCCCAGGCGCAGGCCGATGACGCGGTCGGACTCCTCGCCGCGCGCCGTCAGCAGGATGATCGCCGTCCGCCGGCCGCCCAGGGCGCGGATGCGGCGCATCGCCTCCAGGCCGTCGACGCGCGGCAGCATCAGGTCGAGCACCACGAGATCGGGCCCGCGCGCGGCCGCCATCTCCACCGCCTCGACGCCGTCGAGTGCCACGTGCGTCTCGTAGCCCGCCCGTTGCAGGTATCGGCACACGACCTCGCCGATCGTCGGCTCGTCGTCGACGACCAGGACGGAGCCGCGGGACGCATCGGCGCTCATGGTCCGAGTGTGGCAGTCGCGCGCTGCGCTGACGCCGTCTCGCGAGCGGGGTTCATCCGATGTTCATCGGCGAGTTCGGCCATCGCGATGGCGAAGTCTTCCTGCGCGACGAAGCCCAGCTCGTCGGCGGCGAGCGCCGCTGAGGCGAAGACGTGGCGGACGTCGCCGAGCCGGTACTCGCCCGTCACCTCGACGGGCGGCGCCTCGTCGCCATGTGCGGCGCGCAGCGCGTGGGCCATCTCGCCGACGCCGCGCGGGGTGCCCGAGCACACGTTGTAGGCGCCGGGCGCAGGCTCGGGCGCGAGCAGCGCCGCGAGGTTGGCGCGCGCGACGTCGCGCACGTGGACGAAGTCGCGCAGCTGGCCGCCGTCCTCGAAGACCCGTGGTGTGCGCCCGGCGGCGAGCGCGCCGGCGAAGATCGCCGCGACGCCGGCGTATGGGGTGTCGCGCGGCATCCGCGGCCCGTAGATGTTGTGGTAGCGCAGCGCGGTGACCGGCGCCCCGGTCTCGCGCGCGTAGGCAAAGGCGAGATGCTCCTGGTGGAGCTTCGTCGCCGCGTACACGTTGCGCGGGTCGGGCGGCGCGTCCTCGCCGATCGCCTCCGGCGCCAGCTCCGCAGCGCAGCGCGGGCAGCGTGGCTCGAACCGGCCGGCGTCGAGGTCGGCGGCGCGACGTGGCTGCGGGCGGACCGGGCCATGCGTCGCACACCGGTAGTGGCCTTCGCCGTAGACGACCATGCTCGACGCCAGCACGAGCCGCCCGCGGAACCGCCGGCGCGCGAGCGCCCGCAGGAGCACCGCGGTGCCGATGGCGTTGTGCGACACGTAGGCCGCCACGTCGAGGAAGTCGACCCCCAGCCCGACCATCCCGGCCTGGTGGCAGACATGGTCGACGCCGTCGAGCGCGCGCTCGACCGCATCGGCGTCGCGGATGTCGGCTCCGGCCCGCACGTCGAGCACGCGGACGTCCTGGCCGGCGGCGCGCAGCGCATCGACGATGTGTGAGCCCACGAACCCTGCGCCTCCGGTGACCAGCACGAGCACGACCTCAGCCTAAGCGCGCCGCGTGCCGGCGAGGGCGTCATCAGGGCGCGTTCAGCGAGTCGTAATGGGATTGCCGCCGGGCCGTGCCTAGCCTCCGGCGCGCCGTGACCGACGTCATCCTTCCCGTCCTCGACGAGGCGCGTGCCCTTCCCTGGGTGCTCACGCGGATGCCGCCGGCGCACCGTCCGATCGTCGTCGACAACGGCTCGCGCGACGGGTCCGCCGAGGTCGCGCGAGCGCACGGCGCGCTCGTGATCGACGAGCCCACGCGGGGCTTCGGCGCCGCCTGCTGGACGGGGCTGCGGGCGGCCACCGCAGAGGTCGTCTGCTTCATGGATGCCGACGCGTCCCTCGATCCGCTCGAGCTGCCGAGGGTGTCCAGCCGCGTGCTCGACGGCGACGCCGAGCTCGTCCTCGGTGCGCGCGTCGCCGACCGCGGCGCGTGGCCGGCGCATGCCCGCGCCGCCAACCGCCTGCTGGCCCGCGAGCTGCGCCGGCGCAGCGGCGCGCCGCTCACCGACCTGGGGCCGATGCGCGCGGCGCGTCGCACCGCGCTCCTGGATCTCGGGATCGCCGACCGCCGCTTCGGCTGGCCCCTGGAGATGGTGCTGCGCGCGGCGGCCGCGGGCTGGCGCATCGACGAGGTTGCCGTGAGCTACCGCCCGCGGGTCGGGCGCTCGAAGGTCACCGGAACGGTGCGCGGGACCGCGCGCGCGGTGAGCGACATGGCGCGGGTCCTGGCATGAGCGCCGCTTTGATGGTGCTGGCCAAGGCCCCGCGGCCCGGGCGCAGTAAGACGAGGCTGTGCCCGCCGTGCACGCCGCGCGACGCGGCGGCGCTGGCCCGAGCGGCGCTGGCCGACACCCTCGATGCGGTCCTGGCCACGCCGGCCGCGCGGCGCGTGCTCGTCCTGGACGGCCCGGTTGGCGACTGGCTGGCGCCCGGCGTCGAGGTCGTCGCGCAGCGCGGGGCCGGACTCGACGAGCGCCTGGCGCATGCCTTCGCGGATGTCGGCGGGCCGGCGCTGCTCGTCGGGATGGACACCCCACAGGTCACGCGGGGCGACCTGGCCCGCGGCCTCGAGCGGCTCGCCGCGCCGGGGGTCGACGCGGTCCTGGGCCCGGCGACCGACGGCGGGTACTGGGCCATCGGCCTGCGCGAGGCACAGCCGCGCGCCTTCCTGGGCGTCCCGATGAGCACCGCGCGGACCGGCCGAGCGCAGCACGAGCGGCTGCGTCAGCTCGGACTGCGCGTGGCGCTGCTACCCGCGTTACGCGACGTCGATCGCATCGCGGACGCGCGCGCCGTCGCAGCCCTGGCACCGGCCGGCCGCTTCGCACGCGCCCTCGCGCTGACCGGGGTCGCATGACCGCCGCCGAGCTCTTCGGCGCGATCCTCGACGGCGATTGCGACCCCGTCCTGCGCGACGACCGCGGCCGCGCCCGCACGCTGCCGGTCGACGTGTGGCTCGGCCGGGCCGGAGCGGTGGACGAGCGTGTCCTCGATCGCGCCCGCGGCCCCGTGCTGGACGTCGGCTGTGGCCCCGGACGCCACGTCCATGCGCTCGCACGCCGGGGGGTGCTCGGCGTCGGCGTCGACGTCTCTCCGGCGGCGGTCGCGCTGGCGCGCCGCGGAGGCGCGACGGTCCTCGAGGCGTCGATCTTCGATCGCCTCCCCGGGACCGGGAGCTGGAACAGCGCGCTGCTGCTCGACGGCAACATCGGCATCGGCGGGTCGCCTGACGCGCTGCTGCGGCGTCTCGCCGGACTGCTCGCCCGCGGCGGCGCCGTCCTCGTCGAGCTCGACCCGCCGGGGGTCGGCGTCGTGGGCGAGCGGGTGCGGCTGGAGGACGGCGCGCGCGCGAGCGAGTGGTTCGCGTGGGCGCGGGTGGGCGCCGACGCGGTGGCCGGGCCGGCGGGCGCGGCGGGTCTGTGCGTGCGGGCGCGCTGGCGCGACGGCGGGCGCTTCTTCGCCGAGCTGCAGGCGCCATGAGGGCGCCGCCCGGCCCGACGCGGGAGAGCTTCTGGCGCAGCCCGCTGCGCGGGCCGTGGCTCACGACCACGCTGGGCGCGCTGCTCCTGCCGCTCGTGCTCGTGGTGGGGGCGACGGGCTTCCTCTCGAACGCCGCCTACCAGCCAGGGCTCGGACGCAACGCTCTGCTTCCGGCTGGCGGCGTGCAGCCGTTGCGCTTCGGCTGGCCGGCGTCGCCGGCCTGGCTCTACGCGGTCAACCAGGGGATCCACGTGACCGTCGGGATCGTGGCCGTCCCGCTGCTGCTGGCCAAGCTGTGGTCGGTCGCGCCACGGCTGTTCACGTGGCCGCCGGTGCGCGACGCCGCGCACGCGATCGAGCGCCTGTCCCTCGTGGGGCTCGTCGGCGGCGTGATCTTCGAGTTCGTCACGGGCATCCTCAACGTCCAGCTCTACTACCCGTGGCACTTCAACTTCGTCGTCGCGCATTACTACGGCGCCTGGGTCTTCCTCGCGGCGCTCACCATCCACGTCGCGATCAAGCTGCCGGTCATGGTTCGCGCGTGGCGCGAGCGCGGGGTGCTCGCCCCATTGCGCGTCGATCTCGAGCGCACCGGCGCCGAGCCGCACGAGCCCGGGAGCCTCGCCCCGCCCACGCCGGCGGCGCCGACCATCAGCCGCCGAGGCCTGCTCGCGCTCGTCGCCAGCGCGTCCGCCGGGCTGCTGCTGGTGACGGTCGGGCAGTCGGCCGGCGGTCCGCTGCGGCGCCTCGCGCTGCTGGCGCCGCGCGGGCAGTCCGTCTTCGACGACGGGCCCAACGGCTTCCCCATCAACAAGACCGCCGCCACCGCCCGCGTCACGCCGGCGCTCACCGGCCCCGGCTGGCGGCTGGCGATCGCCGGGGGCGAGCGACGGGAGCTGTCCAGGGCGCAGCTGCTGGCCATGGAGCAGCACGAGCACGACCTCCCGATCGCCTGCGTCGAGGGCTGGTCGACCACGCAGCGCTGGAGCGGGGTGCGCCTGCGCGACCTCGCGGCGCTGGCAGGAGCGCCGGCCGGGGCGGTCCTGCAGGTGGAGTCCCTGCAGCCGCGCGGCGCGCTGCGCCGCGCCACGCTCGGCCACGCACAGCACAGCGACGGGCGCGCGCTGCTCGCTCTGCGCGTCAACGGCGCCGATCTGTCCCTCGACCATGGCTACCCGGCGCGCATCATCGTGCCCGCGCTGCCGGGCGTGCACTGCACGAAGTGGGTCGCGAGCCTGACCTGGGTAGCGTCGTGATCGCGCGCGCACGACGACACTACGGCGCCTCGCCGTGGCACCTCGTGGGTCACGTCCTGGCCCTCGCGATCATGGTCTATGCCGTCAGCCGCGTGCTGGATCCCCGCTTCTCGCGGGGACTCAACGTCCTCGTCTGGCTCGTCGGCGGCGCGATCGTGCACGACCTCGTGCTGGTGCCCGCCTACTCGGCGCTCGATGGCGTGGCACGACGCGTCACGCGCCGACGTGCGCCGCGCGCGGTACCGGCGATCAACCACCTGCGCTTCCCGGCGGCGATCTCGGGCGCGATGCTGCTCGTCTACTTCCCCCTGATCCTCACGCGGGCCGACGGGAACTACGTGCGCTCGACGGGTCACCACGTCACCGGGTTCGCCACCCGCTGGCTGACGATCACCGCGGGGCTGTTCCTCGCCTCGGGCCTCCTCTACCTCGTGCGCGTCAGGGCGTCACGCGCTCGAGCACCCCGTCCGCCCTCCCGGTGACGAAGACGTCACCCGTGCCCTCATCCACCGTCACCGAGTCCGGCTGGCGCACCGTCGGCCAGCGCGCCACGACGTGGGGGCGGCCGTGAGCGACGAGCGCGACCAGCTCGTTGCGGCCCGGGAGGGTGACGTAGAGCCGCCGGCGTGCTCGGTCGAGTGCGAGGCCGTACGGGCCACCCGGCAGGCCGTAGCGCCGCGTGGGCTCGACGCCGGCGCCGACGGCGAAGACCAGCAGTGCGTCGCCCCGCGTGTCGGCCACGTAGCACGGCCCGCGATCGAGGCAGGCGACGTGGGTCGGTCCGAGGCCCGCCGGCGCGTGCCCGATCAGCCGCCGGGTGCGGGTGTCGTAGAGGTCGAGCCGACGCTCGCGCGCGGAGACGACGGCGACGCGTCGCCCGCGATCCAGCGCGGCTGCGGTGGCCGCGTCGCCCACGACACCTTCGGGAGCGTTGCCGATCGCGGTCACCGTGCCGGCCGGGATGCGTGCCGCGGCCCGCGAGCGAGGCGGCTCGGCCGCGGGCGGCAGCTCGTGCACGGTCTGCGAGCCGCAGCCGGCCAGCGCGCCCAGCGCGACCGCCAGCGAGAGGCTCCGGCGTAGGCGCATGGCCGCAGCATCTCACGCGCGTGCACCCGCATTCCGAGGAGCGAGCGTCGTTCCGCGAATTGTCATCTTCGCTGCCGCGGCGACCGTGGTGGCCGGCATACTCATCCGCCACATCTACGGCGGGCTGGGGACCGCGACGCCGCCCTTCGTCATGGTGTGGGGGCCGCGTCTGCACCCGCTCGCGGTGGCCTCGATGGCCATGGCCGCGATCGCCATCGTCCTCGCGCCGCGCCTGGTCGTCGCGGCCGATCGCCCAGCGTCGTTCGCGGCCCGCGTGCTGGCGCTCGCACTGGTGCTCGGCCTTGCCCTCAACGTCGCGCGCGCGGGCACGCGCGGGTGGGACGCGATCTTCGACGTGCGGCCGGGCGGCTCGTTCGAGGCGAGCAACGAGTATCTGCCCGGGTTGCCGGCGCTCTCCTACGGCACGCGTTTCTACCTCGACCGCTTCGCCGAGCTCGTCCCGTCGCTGCCGGTCAACGTCGCCGGCCACCCGCCGGCGTCGCTGCTCGTGCTGCATGGCCTCGGCCTCACGACCGCCGCCGGCGCCGCCGCGCTGTGCATCGGCGCCGCTGCGCTGTCCGCCCCACTGACCTACGCCCTCGGTCGGGCGGTGGGCAGCGAGCGCGACGCCCGCATGGCGGCGGTGCTCCTCGCCTGCTCGCCCGCGGCGCTGCTCTTCGGCGTGACGTCGTTCGACGCCGTCTTCGCCACCTGCGGCCTGGCCGCCGCCGCCCTGCTCGCGGCCGAGCGGGGCGCCGTGCGGGCGGCCGGCGCGGTGGCGCTCGCGGCGGCCTCCCTGTTCTCGTGGGCGCTGCTCGCGGTCGGCGCATGGGCCACTGCCCTCGCCTGGCGCCGGCGCGGCGCGCCGGCCGCGGCGGGCCTCGCGGCGGCGTGCGCGGCGGCATGGCTCGCGCTCAACGGT
>Ga0307502_10000191_pt1 | contig 16467 bp, 18 predicted proteins | sample 16_S_MG_FD_201364 | JGI IMG/M metagenome (GOLD analysis project Ga0307502, IMG submission 201364) | Soil microbial communities from Populus trichocarpa stands in riparian zone in the Pacific Northwest, United States - 16_S | ecosystem: Environmental > Terrestrial > Soil > Riparian zone > Trees... | reverse complement strand
GGCACCGCCGTCCGCCCCATCCGCGACGACCACACCATCCCGCAACCCCAGCTGGTGCTCGGGCTGGACACGTAGCGGCTCGCTGCCTACCGGTCGGCCGGGGCGGTGACGAGGTCGGCGATCCGTACCGGGCCGCCCGTCCGGAGGCTCGTGTTGACCGCGATCCCGACCGCGACGCTGTGCATCCCGTCGAGGTAGCCGGCCTGCCGGCGCAGCGGGTCGTCCGCCGGGCCGCGGAACACGTCGCGCAGGAGGATCGCGTCGCCGCCGCCGTGGGCGCCTTCGCCTGCCGGGATCGGCACCTCCCTGGCCACGTCCCAGTGCCGCTGGACCACGAGGCGTGAGCCGTGGGGCTGCGCGCCGGGGGTGCCGTCCGCCGTTCCGGGGGTCACGCTCGGGTCGACGGCGGGCCGCTTGCCACCCGGCCCCAGCAACCGCGCCGCACCACCCACCGCGACGTGGCTCCGCTCCACGACCTCCAGCTCCGCCCGCCCTCGGGTGCCGTTGACGCCGACCCGGTACCCCTCCCACGGGCTGTGCGCGGTCAGCGAGTACGCCATGCTCGCCCCGCCGCGGTACCCCACCAGCACGCTCAGCGTGTCCTCGATGTCCCCGCCCGGCGCGAACACGTCCTGGTCGCGGAGGTACCCGTCGTCCTGCTCCGCCTCCAGGTACAGGCGGCGCATCCGGTCGTCCCCGGCCATGTCGAGGTGGAACGGGTCGTCCTCGGCCAGGTCGCGTGCCAGCGGCGGCCGCGCTCCCGCGGGCCGGCCGGCGCCGCGCGCGCCGTAGAACCGCATCCCACCGAGCGCAGTGACCGTCTGGGGAACGTCGTCGAGCCACCAGTTGACGAGGTCGAAGTGGTGGGTCGCCTTGTGCACGGCCAGGCCGCCGGAGTTCCGCTTGGCGCGGTGCCAGCGGCGGAAGTAGTCCGCGCCGTGCACGGTGTCCAGCAGCCACTCGAAGTGCACCGACAGCACCTCGCCGATCTCCCCGCCGGCGATGACCTGGCGCAGCGCGCTGTTGCGGGGCGAGTAGCGGTAGTTGAACGTGACCGTCAGCCGAGCCGGCGACGCCTCCACCGCGCTGCGGATCGCACGCAGCCCGTCGGCGTCGATCGTCAAGGGCTTCTCGCACACCACGTCCACGCCGGCGTCGAGCGCGGTCGTGACGATCCCGGCGTGCGTGTGGTCCGGCGAGGTCACGATGACGGCGTCGACCTCGGTCAGCATGCGGTCCAGCTCGTCCGGGTGGAAGTGCCGGGGTGTGTGCGGGCGGACCCGCTCGTCGTAGGCGGCCATCCGCGACTCGTTCGTGTCGCACCACGCCACCGGGACGGCGACGTCCGCGTGCTCGCCGACCATCGCGTCGACGTACATGCCGGCACGCGACCCCGTGCCGACCACCCCGTACCGCCGCCGGAGCACCATCTGGACGTCCTCCCTGAGAGCAACCGGTTTCTCCACTCACCATACCCAAGGGATTGACCAAGGCGAGAGTGTGCGTTTCACTGTCGGAAACCGGTTACCGAGAAGGTGGAGAAAGCACAATGGCCGTGCTCAACGCCCCGGCCCCAGCCAGGGGCGCGCGGAGGCGGCGCCGAGAGCGGTGGACGCCCTACCTGCTGATCGCCCCGGCAGGGCTGCTGGTCGCGGTGTTCCTCCTCTACCCGATCGGCAGCGTCGTCTACTACAGCCTCTACGACTACAACGTCACCAAGCCGTGGAGCAATGGTTTCGCCGGCCTCGACAACTACGTGACGATGTTCAGCGACTCCCAGTTCTGGCAGTCGCTCGTCTTCACCGCGCAGTGGGTCGTCGTCGAGGTGGGCCTGCAGCTCGTCTTCGGTCTCGCGCTCGCGCTCATCATCAACGAGTCGTTCATCGGCCGGGCCATCTCGCGGGCGCTCGCGTTCGCGCCGTGGGCGGTCAGCGGCGTGCTGACGACAACCATCTGGCTGCTCATCTACAGCCCCACCACCGGGATCGGGCGCTACCTCGCCGACGCCGGGATCGGCCAGTACGGGACGAGCCCGCTGGCGAACGCGGGCTCCGCGTTCTGGGCGGCGGTCGTCGCCGAGCTGTGGCGCGGAATCCCGTTCTTCGCGATCCTGATCCTGGCCGACCTGCAGTCGATCTCCCGTGACCTGTACGAGTCCGCGGAGGTCGACGGCGCCGGCCGGCTGCGCCGGTTCTGGTCGATCACCCTGCCGCACCTGCGCACCGCGATCATCATCTCGACCCTGCTGCGCGCGGTGTGGGAGTTCAACAACGTGGACCTGCTCTACACCCTGACCGGCGGCGGACCGGGCGGCGCGACGACGACGCTGCCGCTGTACGTCGCACGCCTCGCCATCGACGCCAAGGAGTTCGGCTACGGCTCGGCGTTGACGGTGGCGGCCTTCGTCATCCTCGCGGTGTTCTCTGGCACCTACCTCTGGCTGGTGCGCATGGGGAGGGACCAGAACTCATGAGCATGACCGCCGCACCGCCGACCGCCACGTCCGTGTCACCCGTGCCGCCCACGTCGCGACCTTCCCGCCGTACCGCCGATCCGCGGCGCACGCCGCGCTGGGTCATCTACGTACCGCTCGCGCTGTACCTGCTGTTCACGCTGGTGCCGTTCTACTGGATCCTGCTCTTCGCCTTCCGCGAGACCGGGTCGACCTCGCTGTTCCCGTGGCCGCTGACACTGGAGCACTTCTCGACGGTGTGGAACGGCGCCGGCTTCTCGGTGTTCTTCGAGAACTCCGTCATCATCGCGGTGCTGACGGTGTTCTTCAGTACGGCGATAGCGTTGTTCGGCGGCTACGCCCTGGCTCGGTTCTCCTTCCGCGGCAGGGGCGCGTTCATGCTGCTGATGCTGTGCACGCAGTTCATCCCCGGCGCGATGATGCTCATCCCGCTGTTCGACATCTTCCGCGCGACGTTCCTGATCAACTCGCTGTGGAGCATCGTCGTCGCGGACACCGTGTTCCACCTGCCGCTGTCGCTGATGCTCATGGCCGGGTTCATCAGGAACATCCCGATCGAGCTGGAGGAGGCCGCCTGGATCGACGGCTGCGGCCGCATGCGTGGCTTCCTGGCCACCGTGCTTCCGTTGCTGCGCCCGGGAATCGTGGCCATCAGCTCGTTCGCGTTCATCTCGTCGTGGAACAACTTCCTGTTCGCGCTCATGTTCCTGAACTCGCAGGACAAGTTCACCGTGCCGGTCGGGCTGAGCTACATGCTCGGCGAGTACAGCGTGGACTTCGGTGCGCTCGCCGCCGGCGGCGTGGTGGCCGTGGTGCCGGTGGTGCTCGTGTTCGCCTACGTGCAGCGGTACCTGGTACAGGGGTTGTCGGCCGGGGCGGTGAAGGGCTGACCCGCCCGTCCGCGATCGGCGGCTACGAGGACTGGCCCACGGCCTGGCGCACGGGGGAGCGCCTCGACGGCGAACTGGCCTCACTGCTGGGCGTTCTCGCGCCCGCCCGAACCACGCCGCGGACGGTGCGCGAGTGGCGGCACGACCGGGTGGAGATCACCGAACTGGGCTGGCAGACGGCGTTCGGGCCGCCGACCAGGGCCTGGCTGGCACTGCCGTCGTCGCGAACCGGACCACTGCCCGGTATTCTCGCCATGCACTGCCATGCCGGGGTCAAGAGCGTCGGCGCGGAACGGCTGATCACCACGCCCGAGCCGGCCGCGGAACGGTTGCGCCGGACGTGTTACGGGGGCGTCGCACTCGCCGAGCGGCTGGCGCGTGCGGGGTTCGCCGTGCTCGCCCACGACGCGTTCGCCTGGGGGTCGCGCCGGTTCGCGCTGACGCCAGAGCCGTGGCGGCTGCGGACCACCATGGCCGCACTCCGCGCGGCAGGGCGGGATCCCGACTACGACACCGCGGCCGCGCTGCACGAGGAGACCGTGGCCAAGTTCGCCGGCGTCATGGGCACGTCGTTCGCGGGCGCGGTCGCCCACGACGACCTCACCGCTTTGAACATCCTCGCCGGCCTGCCGTACGTGGACCGGCTCGGGGTCGTCGGCTTCTCCGGCGGGGGAGGGCGCGCGGCCGTGCTCACGGCACTGGACCCGCGGATCCGGGCCAGTGTCATCGCCTGCATGATGTCCACTGTGGACGAGCTGTACCCGGCCCACCTCGACGCGCACTCGTGGCTGCTGGCGACCCCGGGCGTCGGCGACGGCCGGGACTGGCCCGACGTCGCCTTCGGCGGGGGCGAGCACGACCAGCTCGTGCTCTACGCGGCCGACGACGCGTTGTTCCCGCCCGAGGGCATGGCCCGCGCCGACGCCCTGCTGCGCGAGCGGTTCGCCGAAGCGGTGGGGACCTACGTCGGCATCACCGTGCCAGGTCCCCACCGCTTCGACGGTCCCATGCAGGATCAGGCGATCGACTTCCTGGTCGCCGCACTGTCCAGCTGAGACTGGCTACTTACCGCCATGTTCCTTGTACTCCGCCAGCGCCTTCTCGAAGCGGTCCGCGTACTTCGACAGGAAGTCCTCCGGCGTCATCGTCTTCTGCAGCACCGCCTGGAAGTCCGGCTCCATCTCGGTCTTGAGGATCGAGCCCCAGTCCGGCAGGTAGGTCGGCAGCCGCACGAACTGCGTCTTCGGGTTGGCCGCCGTCTTGACGACCGACTCGAGCGGCTGAGAGTTCTTCACCCACGGGTCCTTCTGCGCGGTGACGAGAGCCGGCACCTGACCGACCGTCTCGGACCACGCGGAGTTGCCGGTGGTGCTCATGAACTCGACGAACTTCCACGCGGCGGCCTTCTTCTCGCTGCCCGCCATGATGCTCAGCCCGGAGATGGACGGGCTCGTCGAGGTGATCACGCCCTTCTTGTTGGGGAACGGCGCCACGCCGACCACCTTGTCCGCGCCGAGCGCGGTGATGTGGTCCTGGTAGGAGCCGAGGTTGTGGTGCATGGCCCACGCGGAGCCGCCGTCGAACGCGGCGACGATCTTGGGGTAGTCGTTGGAGATGTCCGCCGCGGCGCTGACCGTGCCGTACAGTCCGACGTAGCGCTTGAAGGCGGTGATGTTGTCCTTGTTGTCGAGGGTCGCCTGGCCGTTCTTGGTGAAGAACTCGTTGACGCCGGACTGGCCGTAGGTCATGGCGATCATCGGCGGCATCGAGCCTGGGCCGCCGCGGAACGCGAACCCGAACCGGTTGGCGCCCGGGTTGGTCAGCTTCTCGGCGTCGTCGAAGAACTCATCGTAGCTCTTCGGCTCCTTGAGGTTGGCCTCCGCGAGCCAGTCCTTGCGGTACCAGATGATGTCCGAGAGCGCGGTCAGCGGCGCCTTGTACATCTTGCGGTCGGCCGAGTTGACCCGCTCGTTCTCGACCATGGCCTTGTCGATCTTGTCAGGGAGCCCGGCCTCGGTGAACGCGTCGTCCAGCGGCACGAGCGACTTCTGCGCGATGAGGCTCGCGATGTCGTTGCCGATCAGCAGGACGTCGGGGATCTCGCCGGTGGCGAGCGCGTTCTGCACCTTCTGCAGGTAGGAGGAGTTGGGCAGACCGACGTAGTTGACCTTGATCTTGGGATATTTCTTCTGGAAGTCCCCGATCAGCTCCTGCCACTTCGCGGTGAGGCGGGGGTTGGCGTTGGTGTCCCAGAACTCGATCGTGCCCTCGGCCTTGCCCCAGTCCACCGTCGCGGCCTTCGGCGCTTCTTTGGTCCCACTGCCCGGGCCGGCACAGCCGCCGACCATCGCCAGTGCTGCCGCGACTGCGGCCAGGCCGGCCAGCCGTCCTCGCAGTCCCATGGTCGTGCACCTCTCTCGTCGTTGAGCTTGGCTCGCCGGATGGGAAACCGGTTTATCGTGGGCTACGGTAACAGCTGGGGAACCGGTTTCCTAGGTGTGAAGGAAGAGGCATGGCACGGTCGCTGAAGGGTGCGAGCACCATCGAGGAGGTCGCCGCCGCGGCAGGGGTGTCCCGTGCGACGGTCTCCAGGGTCATGAACGGCAGGACGACCGTGGCCCCGGATATCGCCGCACGGGTGCAGGCCGCCGCCGACCGGCTGCAGTACCGCCCCAGCAACGTGGCGCGCAGCCTTTCGTTGGGCCGCACCAACACCGTCGCGCTGGTCGTCCCGGACCTCGGCAACCCGATGTTCCAGCAGGTGCTGCGCGGGGCGATGGCGGCCGCGGCCGAGAGCGGGTACCGCATCCTGGTCGCGGAGACGGCCGAGTCCGTGACCGAGGAGGCGGAGACGGCGCTGGAGGCGCGGCTGCGCTGCGACGCGCTCATCCTCGCCAGCCCCCGGATGCCCGAGGAGGAGCTCGCGGCCCTCCTGGTCCGGGTGGCGCCGGTCATCGTGCTGAACCGGCCGGTCGCACAGGCCCCGACGCTCGCGGTCGACTACGCCCACGGCATGGGCGCGATCGTCGACCACCTTGTCGACCTGGGCCACCGCGACCTCGCGTACCTGGCGGGGCCGGCCAACGCCGCGTCGAACCAGGCCCGCCTGCGGGGTCTTGCGGAGGCGGCGCGACGGCACCCGTTCCTGCGCGTCAGGACGATCCCGGCCGGCACCACGATCGAGGACGGCTACCGCGTCGCCGACGAGGTGCTCGAGAGCCGGGCGACGAGCGCGCTGGCGTTCAACGACCTCATCGCGTTCGGGCTGCTGGCGCGGCTCAACGAGACCGGGGTGGCCGTGCCGGGCGACATCTCGGTCACGGGTTTCGACGGCATCGAGCTCTCGCGGTACGCGACGCCGTCGATGACCACGGCAAGCGTCTCATCCGTCGCGCTCGGGCGCCGGGCGTGGGAAAGGCTGGTCACGGCGATGGAAAGCGAGCAGGCCGGGACGGAGCCCGAGATGATCACGCCGGAGCTGGTGGTGCGGGCGAGCAGTGGCCCGGTGCCGCCCGCGCGGCGGCTCGGGGTGCCGTCGTCCGGCACGGCCGCGGCGGCGCGGCAGCAGGTCATCGGCGAGGCACACTGGCGGCTGGAGAGCGGCGGCGCGGTCCTTGAGCACCGCGACATCCCGCTGACGCGGTACGCGGACGGGGCGGACCTGCCGCAGGTGCACAGCCCGCGGCCGTACCTGCACCCCATCCACTCGCTGTCCGGTCGGGCGATGACGGAGATCAGTCCGGTCGACCACCGGCACCACTACGGCCTGTCGCTGACCATCGCCGACGTCGACGGGACCACGTACTGGGGCGGCCGGACGTTCCTGGCGGGCCAGGGGCCGACGCTGCTGCGCAACCACGGGCGGCAGCTCAGCCACGGCGTCGAGGTCGACGAGGGCGGGCTGCGGGAGTCGCTCACCTGGGCCGACCAGCACGACCGGCAGCAGCTGGTGGAGGAACGCGAGCTGACCGGGGTGATCATCGCGGAGGCCGAGGCGTGGGCACTCGGGTGGCACAGCAGGCTGACCGCGCCGGCCGGCGCGACGATCTCCAGCCCGGCGCTGCGTGGCCGGCCGGGGGCCGGGTACGGCGGGATCTTCTGCCGGCTGGTGTCGGCGGACTCGACCGAGGTATTGGCGGCGGACGCGGACTCGGAGTCGGGCGCGCACGGGTCCCGGTCGCCGTGGCTGGCGTTCAGCGGCCGGTACGGCGGGGAGTGGACGTCGGTGGTGCTGGTGCAGGAGGGTGAGGCGAGGCCGTGGTTCGTCCGGGTGGCGGACTACGTCGGCGCGGGCCCCGCGCTCGCGTGGGACACGCCGTGCGTGATCGGCGCGGGAGAGGATCTGGACCTCGTGCTGGTGACGCTGGTGGTCGACCGGCGACTGTCCACACAGGATGCCTCCGATCTCGCGGACCTGGCACTCGCCCGTGTCGCGGCGGCCCGGCGAGGTGCCTTGTGAACCGGGTGGCCCTGGTCGGCGCCCGCGGGCACGGCGCGTCGTACTTCGACCGGCTGGACCGTCTCGCCGCGGCGGGCCGGGCGCGGCTCGTGGCGGTGGCGGATCCGCGCCCACCCGGCCCGCTGGCGCCGCGGCTGTCCGGCGTGACGTGGCACGACAGTCTGGCGGACCTGCTGGCCCAGGTGGAGCCGGAGGTGGTGGTGCTGGCGACGCCGGTCCACACCCACGCCGAGCTGGCGGTGGCGGCGATGCGGGCCGGCTGCGACGTGCTGCTGGAGAAGCCGCCGGCGCCGTCGTTCGCGGAGTTCTCGCAGGTGTTGGCGGCCGCCAGGGAGACGGGGCGGATCTGCCAGGTCGGCTTCCAGACGTTCGGCTCGGAGGCGATCGAGGCGGTGCGGCAGATCGTGGCCGACGGCGAGATCGGGACGGTGACCGGGTATGGCGCGGTGGGGACGTGGGTGCGTACGGCGGGGTACTGGGCGAGGTCGGAGTGGGCGGGTCACCGCAGGCTGGGCGGCAGGGACGTCGTCGACGGGGTCGTGACGAACCCGCTGGCGCACGCGGTCGCGACGGCGCTGCTGGTGGCCGGGGCCTCGGTCACGCATGTGGAGACGGACCTGTACCGGGCGAACGACATCGAGGCCGACGACACGTCGTCGGGCGTGGTCACGCTGTCGGACGGCCTGCGGCTGGGCTTCGGGTTCACGTTGTGCGCGCCGAGGCGCTCGCCCGCGCTGGTGCTCGTCCACGGGAGCAAGGGCACGGCGCGGCTGGCGTACGAGTCGGACACGGTCGACGTGGACGACCGGACCATGACGTTCGGCCGCGTCGACCTGCTGGAGGACCTGCTGACGGCTCGCGAGACCGGCAGCAGGCCGCGCTGCCCGGTGGAGGACACCGCGGCGTTCATGCATGTCGTGGAGGCCGTCCGCGAGGCGGAGCCGCCGACGAAGATCGCCGACCACCACATCCGCTGGTCAGGCGACGGCGACGACCGCCACCCCGTCGTCACCGACGTGGAGGCGTGGTGCTCACGGGCCGCGGTGCGCGGGAAGACCTTCTCGTCGCTGGGCGCCCCGTGGGCACGTTAGTCCTTGCTTACGGCCATTTCGCCGAGTTCTGACCAGTCGTCCTGCGGGACGGTGAAGTTGACGATCCGCGGCGTCTCGGCGAGGTGCGGCGGGAGGGTCTGCTGGGCCGTCCTGAAGTGGTCGGACTGGACGTGCGCCGCGCCGGCGTCACCGTCGCGGAAGGCCTCGACCAGCACGTACTCGTTGGGGTCGTCGAGACTGCGCGACCAGTCGAACCAGAGACAACCCGGCTCGGCCCGGGTGGCCCGCGTGAACTCGGCACTGATCCGAGGCCAGTCATCCGCGTACTCTGGCCGGACCCGGAACTTGGCCGTAATGAAGATCATGCGGTGAAAACTACTCGCCCGCCGCCATGACCAAAAGCCGAACGGTCCGTCGGGTCCTTTCAGTGGGCGCTCTTGCTGACCCAGTGCAGCGACGGGGCGAACGCGAGCTGGACCAGCCGGTCGGTGAGGAAGCCGCACGCGCCGAGGCTGGTCATCGCGGCGATGACGTAGTCGAACCGGAACTGGTTGTACGAGTCGATCAGGACGTACCCGATGCCGGACTTGGCGCCGAGGATCTCCGCGATCACCACGGTGGTCCAGGCGATCGCCGCGGCCACGCGCAGACCGACCGCGATCGAGGGCAGCGCGGCGGGCACCACCACCTTCCGGATCACCTCGGCCCGCGTGGCGCCGAGCATCCGCGCGGCCTGGATCATCCGCTCCTCGACGTAACGCGCACCCGACAACGCGTTGACGTAGACGGGAAGAACGTCGCGAGGGCGGTCAGGAAGATCGCCGGCTGGTTGCCGATGCCGAACAGCACCAGCGCGAGCGGCACCCACGCCGTGATCGAGATCGGCCGGATCGCGTTGATCGTCGGGTCCACCGCGCGCCGGGCGACCACGAACACCCCGCCGGCCACCCCGAGCACGACCGCGAGCACCGAACCGATCGCGTACCCGGTGAGGATGCGTGCGACGCTCGCGCCGACGTGGTCGAGCCAGGTGCCGGAGTAGATCGACGCGGGCACCAGGCCGCTGCCGGTGATCCAGTCCACGAGCGCGCCGACCGCGGTGGACGCCGGGGGCAGCAACCCGTCGGCCAGCAGGTGTGCGCGGCCGGCGTACTCCCACGCGCCGAGGAAGGCGAGCGGCAGCACGAACGGCGCCAGGCGGTAGGCCAACCCACGCGACGGTGTCACCGGTGGGGTAGCCACCTTCGTCGCCACGGTCACCGCTTGCCCAGCTCTTCGGCGGGCCTGCCGGTCGCCTTCGACAGGAAGGTGAAGTCCACCAGCTCCTCGGTGGTGTCGCGGGGGATCTCGCCGAGCCTGGCGAGCGTGGCCGGCACCTTGCGGATCTGCGCCACGTCGAGGTTCGGGTACCAGCGCACGTGCCTGGCCTGGAGCGCGTCGCCCAGCAGCTCCGGTTTGCCGCTCGACGTCGCGTACTTCTCGCCGTACCCGCCGTCCAGCGCGATCCCGGAGTTCGGCGGGAACGTGACCATCGCGTCGATGTCGCCGCGCCGCAGGGCGAGGTTGAGCTCGTTGAACGTCTGGATGTTCACGAACGACGAGTCCTTGTTCACGCGACGTTGTTGTACCCGGCGGTGCCCATGTCGATCGCACCGGACGAGAGCGCGACCAACACATCGTTGCTGCTCTTGAACGGCACCAGCTCGGCCCTGAGCCCACTCGACCCGAGCGCGTCGGGGACCGACGCCCATTCGCCGGCAGCTTCTCGGCGGAACACGGTGTCGGCCCCAAGAACGCCGACGCCTACGAACGCTATGGCCCCCAACCGGTTCGCGCCCTCGCGGCCGTCCTCGAACGACTCCTCGACCCGGATGACATCCTCGGCTGGCGCTAACCCGACGCGTCCTGGTGTTCGGTACCGGTGAGGTGGGTCTGGGCGTACTTGCGGAACGCGGCGACGAGGCGGCCGCGGTCGTCGGCGCGGGTGGCGAGTACGACGTGGGCGGGTTCGACGCCGTCGAGCGGGATCGTGGTGAGGTCGGGGCGTAGCGCGGTGATGTTGAGGCCGGCGGCGATGATGATGCCCTGCCCGGCGGCGATGAGCTCGAACTTGTCCTCGATGGCGTCGATGACGGGGCCGTCGGGCGCCGGGCGGCCGTCGGGACGGGGGTCGATGCGCCAGTAGGCGCTCCACGCCGGGTCGGAGTCGCGCAGCCGGGGCATGGGCTCGTCGGCGATGTCGTCGAGCGTGACGCACTCCTTGCCGGCGAGGCGATGGCTGGCCGGCACGACCACGAAGCGTGGCTCGTCGTAGAGGACCGTGACGTGCAGCTGGTCGGTGGCGAACGGCAGCCGCGCGACCACCGCGTCCACCCGGTGTTCGAGCAGCGCGGCGCGGACGTCGTCGTAGGCCACGTGCTGGGCGTGCACGTCGGCGTCGGGATGGCGGTGGCGCATCTCGCGCACGGCGGGAGTGATGATCACGCCGTTGGAATGCCCGACGGTGATGCGGCTGGGCTGGGCGGCGGCCCGGGTACGCGCGACGGCCTGGGCCGCGGTCCGCAGCAGGGCCCTGGCCTGCGGCAGGAACACCTCGCCGGCCTCGGTGAGCCGGCTGCCCCGCGGGGTGCGGTCCAGCAGCCGTGCGCCGAGCTGCTGTTCGAGGCGGTGGATCTGCCTGCTCAGCGACGGCTGAGTGACGTGCAGGACCTCGGCCGCACGACCGAAGTGCCGGTGCTCGGCGATGACCGTGAAGCAGTGCACCAGCCGCAGGTCGAGATTCACCGGCGTTTCGGACATGCCGTCAGCGTAGTTGACGGCCGTGAGCTGTGGTGATGCGCGGATCGTATTACGGGATGCGAAAGATTCATTGGCCTGGGGCGGCCGCCCGGCCCCAGGGTGGAGGTACCCACAGCACCAGGAGGATCGCCATGCCAGCCAGCACCGTGGTCGACGCGGCACGTGAGGCGCTGGGGCCGGTCGGCGTGTGCCTGCCGGTCTCGTTCACCAGCACGCCGCCGGTCGACGAGCAGCGGGCCGCGGTCCGCAGGCTGGAACGCGCCGGCTACCGCGCGGCGTGGACCAACGAGGTCATCGGCAAGGACGCGTTCACGCAGCTCGCCGTTCTGCTGGCCGCGACCGAGCGGATGGCGTTCGGCACCTGCGTCGCCAACATCTGGGCCCGCGCGCCGCAGACCGCGCACGGTGCCGCGGCCTACCTCGCACAGGCCTACCCGGAACGGTTCACTCTCGGGCTCGGGGTCGGCTACCCGCAGCAGGCGCAGAGCGTCGGCCGGGAGTTCGGCGGCCCACTGGCCACCATGCGCGACTACCTCACCGGCATGGCCGGCGAGACCTGGCCGCCCGCGCCGGCCACGCCATACCCGCGGATAGTCGGCGCGAACGGGCCGAAGATGCTCGCACTGGCCGGCGAGCTGGCCGACGGTGCGCTGCCCGCCGGAGGGCCGGTCGAGCAGACCGCGCGGATCAGGCAGCTGCTCGGCCCGGACAAGCTGCTCGTGGTCGGCCTGTCCGTGGTGATCGACGACGACCGCGACCGGGCCAGGGCGACCGCGCGGCAGACGGTGACGGCCTTCGCCGGCAGCGGATCCTTCCGGACGACCCTGGCCGAGCTGGGCTACCCGGTCGAGGAGACGCCGGGCGACCGGGTGGTCGACGCGCTCGTCGCCCACGCCGGGCCGGACGCGATCGCCGAGAAGGTGCGCGCGCACCTGGCCGCCGGCGCGGACCACGTGACGCTACTTCTGCCCGTTGGCACCGAGTTCGCACCCGGCATCGACCAACTCGTCCAGGCCGCCGGGGCGGTGACCCCGGCGTCAGCTGAGCAGACCGGGTGACCCCGGCCAGGACAGGATGCCCGGCAGACCAGGCTGCCGCGCGGTCACCGGTGGCGGGACCGCGTCGGGTCTGCCGCCGTACGGGGCGTTCTGCGAGCCGCGGACACCGATCGGGCTGCCCGGTGGCTCCGCGCAGTACGCCTGATCGTTCAGCGGCGCGTCGGTCGTGTCGTTCGCGCCGCGCTGGTGGGTGCCCTCGTACCCCTTGGTGCACGAGAACGGGTCGTTGAACGTGAGGACCAGGCCGACGTGCCCGGTGCCGTCGGAGCTCGCGGCCGAACCGTTGGCCGTGAACATGGGGAAGCCGACCAGCAGCTCCTCGACGGCGTCGGTGCGGGTGGCGGTGATCCGCATGGTGGTCAGCAGGTTCGCGATGATCACGCCGAGGTCCTGGCCCGCGTCGCGCAGGATGTCGTTCACCTGCACGGCGACCGTCGGGGTCACGGTGATCAGGTTGCGCAGGTCGGGGTTCGACGTCCTCAGCTGCTCGGCGAGCAGGCGCATCGACGAGCTGTAGTCCAGGATCTGTCGCGACTGGTCGGCCTGCGTGTCCAGCACGACCTTGCCGTTGGACAGCAGGGAGGTCGTCTGCGGCAGATGCGCGATCGCCGAGGACGTCAGCTCGCGGGCGCTGTCCAGCAGGACCCGCAGCGCCGGACCCGAGTTCTGGAACGCCAGGTACAGCTCGTCGAGGGTGGTGCGCAACGAGTCCAGCGGCACGCTCGCCACCAGACCGTCCAGGTTGGACAGCAGCATCTCCGGGCCGGACGGGGTCTCGGTCCGGGATAGCGGGATCACCGAGCCGTCGGTCAGGTACGGACCGCGGTCGTCGGGCGGCTGCAGGTCCACGTACTGCTCGCCGACCGCCGACCGGTTCGCGACGACCGCCCGCGTGTCGGCGGGAATCGGCGGGGATTCGTCGAGGTCGAGGAGGACGTCGACACCGTCGTCGGACAGGACGAGCCGCGCCACCCGGCCGACGGCAACGCCGCGGTAGGTCACCTCCGCGTTGGGGAAGATGCCGCCCGAGTCGGCCAGCCGCACGGTCACCCGGTAGCCGTGCGCGCCGAACAGGCGGTCCAGCCCCGCGTACGTGCCGCCGACGTACACGACGCCGCCCACCGCGATCATCGCGAGCAGCAGCAGCCGGATCCTCAGCGCGAGCACGGGATCTCACCAGATCTCGACGGGGGACCCGCCGCGCGGGTAGTGCCCCGGCTGGGGCTTGGCGGCGCGCGCCATGCGTTCGCGCATCCCGTCGGACAGCACGTCCGCCTTGATCATCTCCAGGAACATCGCCGCGGCGGCGCCGAGGTCGAAGAAGTCGCGCTGCCAGGACCACTGCCAGTCGCCGGCGTAGCGGAACCAGCTGCCGCCGATGCCGGCGACCGTGTACGGCGAGCCGTCCGGCCGGCGGGCGTCGGCGACCTGTTTCCAGAAGCCGACAACCTCGCCGGCGCGGTCGTCGACGAGCACCGTCTGGTAGGGGTAGGTCCAGCCGTCCAGCCCGAACATCTCCGTGCCGAGCGCGAGGTCGCGGATCTCGTCCCGGCCCACGGCCATGAACTCCTCGTGCGGTCCGTTGTGCCAGCCGTACGTGGCGTCCACTGTGTACATCTCGGCCAGCGGGCGCCAGTCGCCGGTCTTCTCGCAGCGTTCGTTGGCGTCGAGCCAGCGCCGGACCATCTCGTCCAGTTCCTCGCGGGGGAAAGCGGTCACGGTCACTCCACAATGGTCAGTGCCTGGGTGGGGCAGTTCCGCACGGCGTTCTCGACCAGCCCGCGCGAGCGAGGGGCCGGCGTCTCGTCCAGGACGATCACCGTGCCGCGCTTGGGCACCTCGAACACCTCGGGCGCCTCCAGCTGGCACATTGCGTGTCCCTGGCACAGATCCAGATCGGCCTCGATCCTCATGACGCCCCCTCGCCCGGTCCCGCCCCGCCCGACGCTACCTCCATGGCAACGAGCGAGCCGCCTATTTTGCTCCCTGGGCCCCGTACGAAAGTCCCACTCGTACGACCAGATTCCCCAGGCTCCGCTCGCGATGCCTTCACCTTCGGCAACGAGCGAGCTGCCGGTCTTGCTCCCCGGGCCCACACGAAAGTCCCTTTCGTGTGCCCAGATTCCCCAGGCTCCGCTCACGATGCCTTCACCTTCGGCAACGAGTGAGCCGCCTGTCTTGCTCCCCGAGCCCGCACGAAAGTCCCACTCGTGCGACCAGACTCCGCTCATGACGTGCGCCTGCGGTAGCGGACCCGGCAGGGCTGGGCGAGCTGCACGACCATCTTCGAGTGGTCGTTGCGGTAACTATCCGACGGCTGCGCCAGCTCGAAGGTGTAGTCGCGCAGCAGCACCGAGAAGATCGCCTTGAGCTGCAGCATGGCGAACGCCGCGCCGACGCACCGGTGCCGCCCGGCGCCGAAGGGGATCCACGTCCACCGGTTCACCAGGTCCTCCTGCCGCGGCTCCGCGTAACGGGCCGGGTCGAACGCGTCCGGCTCGGGAAAGTCCTCCGGGATCCGGTTGGAGATCGCCGGGGTGGCGCCGACATAGTCGCCGCGGCGGATCGTGTACCCGTTCACCGTGAGGTCGCCGGTCGCGACCCGCAGCAGCAGGATCAGCGGCGGGTGCAGGCGCAGTGCCTCCTTGACCGCCGACTCCAGCCGTGGGATCTCCCGCAGCGCCTGGAAACTGACCGGCGAACCGTCGCCGTGCAGCCGGTCCAGCTCGTCGACCACGCCAGTCAACACCTCGGGATGGCGCAGCAGCTCGATGAGGGTCCACGCGGCGGTGCCGGAGCTGGTGTGGTGCCCGGCGAACATCATCGAGATGAACATCCCGGTGATCTCGTCGGCGGCGAAGCGCGGGCCGCCGTCCGAATCCCTGACCGACATCAGGACGTCGAGCATGTCGCGTTGCTCGCGTGCGGGCGGCGGGCCATCGGCGCGTGCGTTCATGATGCCCTGCACGAGGTCCACGAGGCCGGCGCGTGCCTTGTCGCGGCGCTGGAAGCTCTCGATCGGCGCGTAGGGGTCGACGAACGCGAGCGCGTCCGTGCCGCGTTCCAACTCGTGGTACAGCCGGGCGAACCGACCGTCCAGCTCGTCGCGGAACCTGGGCCCGATGAGGCACGCCGACGAGGTGTAGATCGTCAGCTCGGCGAAGAAGTCGAGCAGGTCGATCTCGCCTGCGTCGCCCCAACCGCCGACCATCCGGTCGATCTCGCGCGCGATGGTCGCCGCGTGGCCCTTCATGTGCTCGCCGCGCAACGCCTGGTTGTGCAGCATCTCCTTGCGCCGCTCCGGCGGGGCGTCGAACACCACGCCCTCGCCGAAGATCGGCTTCATGAACGGGTAGGCCTCCGCCTGGTCCAGGTCATCGTCGCCGGCTCTGAAGAAGAACTGGTTCGCGCTCGCACCGGACAGCAGCACCACACGCCGGCCGGCGAGGTCGAACGCGCCGACGTCGCCGCACTCCGCGCGCACCCGGCGCATGAGGCCGATCGGGTCGGCACGCAGCTCGCCGAGGTGCCCGTGCTCACCGCCGCCACCGGAAACCCGTTGTGGCTCAAGCATCCGGCACCTCCCGCAGGGGCGCCTCCGGCTGGACCTCGACGAGGGTGAGGTGGACGCCGCGCGGCGCGGACACGACCGTCGTCACGGCGGCCGCGATGTCCGACGCACGCAGGAAGTAGGGATGGCGCGCGAAACCCCACTGCTTCCAGTTCTCCAGCATCG
>Ga0307502_10000190_pt1 | contig 16542 bp, 9 predicted proteins | sample 16_S_MG_FD_201364 | JGI IMG/M metagenome (GOLD analysis project Ga0307502, IMG submission 201364) | Soil microbial communities from Populus trichocarpa stands in riparian zone in the Pacific Northwest, United States - 16_S | ecosystem: Environmental > Terrestrial > Soil > Riparian zone > Trees... | reverse complement strand
GGTCTCCAGTGCGCGGCGAGCGTACCGGCACACGCCGGCCGGGTCCTGGCGCAGCAGGTCGACGCCGGACAGCTCGAGCAACGCCTGCGCGGCCGGCGCGCTCCGGGCGGGGAGCCGGTCCAGCTCGCTGGTGAGCAACGCCTTCGCCTCGTCGAGCTTGCCGAGCAACCGGTAGACGACCGCGCAGAACGCCACCGCCTCGGCCCGGTGTGGCCCGTCCGCGTGGATCACCTCGTGCAGGAGCCTTCTGCTCTCGGCCAGTTCTCCTGACAGGCCCAGAGTTCTGGCGAGCAGCATCAGCAGCTCGCCGCGGCGCTCGGCGAACTCAGGGCGATCCGGCAACAGCCGCAACGCACCCCGCGCCAGCCGGGCGGACGTCGCGGGCGACGCGTGCCGGATGGCGGCCGCCGCGGCGGTGAGCGTGGCCACCGCGACCTCGTCGCCCGGTCGTGCGGACCGCTCGGTGTGGTGCGCCAGCATCAGCACGGAACCGTTGCGCTCCCTGAGGTAGCCGGCGATCCGGCCGTGTGCGTGACCCCGCCAGGCCGGCTGCGCCAGCCAGTACGCGGCGGCGCGGACGAGCGGGTGGCGGAAGCGGAAGCGCGGGCCCTCCGGGATCATCACGCCGGTCCGGCTGAGCACGTCGAAACCCGCCGCGATCGACTCGGCCGGCAACTCGGTCACGTGCGCCACGAGGTCGCGGTCGGCCGGGTCGCCCGCCACCGCGGCGGCCTGCGCGACGAGCCGTGGCTCGGGGTCCAGGGCCGCGAGGTCGGTGCCGAACACGTCGAGCAGCACGCGTTCCGGCATGGCCCGGTCGTCGACGACCTGCCCGGCGAGCGCGGTCAGCGTCTGCTCGTCCGCGTCGGCGAGCGTGCGCAGGTACAGGGGGTTGCCGCGGGTCGCCCGGTAGAGCGTGCCCGCCTTCTGGCCGGCTGCACGGGCAGCAGCTCGGCCAGCTCGGCCTCGCGGAACGGTTCGAGCATCAGCGCGACCGCGGCGGAGTCCAGGCGTGCCAAGGCATCGGCGAGGCCGGGTGGCGGCTGGGCGGCCCGGTGCGCGACCGCGACCAGCAGCGGCGCCCGCGGTGGCCTGCGCAGCAGGTACTCGGGCAGCTCGAGCGAGGCCGGGTCGGCCCAGTGCAGGTCGTCGAGGATCAGTACCGCGCCGTGCTGGCCGGCCTGCCATTCCAGTAGACGCCGGACGCCGCGGAACAGGCGGTAGCGGTCCAGCTCGGCGAGCCTGCCCGCGGCGGCCGTGGCCAGGACGTCGAGGCCCGCCGGGAGCGCCGAGGGCAGCCGCTCGAACGCCTCGATGAACACCCCGAACGGCACCCCGCGCTCGAACTCCGTCGCGCGGCCCCGGTTCACGGCGAGACCGCGCTCGGTCGCCCGTTCGGCGAGCGCACCGAGCAGCATCGTCTTGCCGACCCCGGGTTCGCCGCGGATCGCGACCGCACGGAACGCCCCGCCCACGACGCCGGCCAACGCGTCTTCGATGCTGTCGAGCTCCGGACGCCGGCCAACCAGCGCCCCAGGTTCGGACATCGCGGTCCCTTCGGACTCCGACGCACTCCGCACGTGTCGTCGGGTGGGAGGCGCTCGGCGTTACCCGCGCACGTCAGGGTGCCGCGTCAGGGCATCACCCGATCCTCGCCTTGTCGTCCGAGCGGTATCCCTTGTGTGGAAACGAAACTGGGGAAGCCATGGAATTCCGTGTGCTCGGGCCGCTCGAGGTCGTCATGGACTCGGTGCCGGTGCGGCTCGACGCCGCCAAGCAACGCACCCTGCTCGCGGTGCTGATCTGCCACCGCAACGACGCGGTGCCGGCCGGCCAGCTCGTCGACGCACTGTGGGGACCGTGCCCGCCGCGGACCGCGCTGGACAACCTGCGGGTGTACGTCTACCACCTGCGCCGCGCGCTCGGCGCCGCCCGGATCGTCCGCCGCCCGCACGGCTACGCGGTGGTCGTCGAACCCGGCGAGCTGGACGTGGACCGCTTCGGCGAGCTGGCCAGGCGGGGGCGGGAGACCGATGACCTCCTCACGGCCGCCGCGGTGTTCCGCCAGGCACTCGACGTGTGGCGCGGCCGGCCCTACGCCGACCTCACCACGGTCCCCGCGCTGCGCGAGGAGACCCGCAGGCTGGAGGAACACCGCCACGCCGTGCTGGCGCTGCACATCGACGCCGAGCTGGCACTCGGGCGGCACAGCGACCTGATCGCCGAGCTGACCGGCCTGGTGGCGGCCTACCCGCTGCGGGAGCGTCTCCACGCCCAGCTGATGCTCGCCCTGCACCGCGCCGGGCGCCGGGCCGAGGCGCTGGAGATCTACCACCGGCTGCGGGTGCGGCTGGCCGACGAGCTCGGTCTGGACCCGGGCCCGCGGCTGCGGCACCTCCAGTCGGCGATCCTGCACGGCGACCCGATCGTGGCCTGAGTGCGCGGTGGCTTGTTCGCACGCTCACCTGTGTGCAATCCTCCGGCCAGGTGCCCGGGGTAGACACAACGGGACGATCAACAGTCTGCTCCAGGAGGAACGAAGTGAGTGTGGACTCGTCTAGGTCGGCGATTCCCAGCCCGGCGAAGCGGGAGTGGCCGGGGCTCGAGACCCCGCCCCGCACGCCGTTGCGGGCCGCGGTGGCGCGGCGGCTGTTCCTGCGTGCCGTGCGGCGGCTGCCGATCGAGGTGGAGCTGCCGGACGGCCGGCGGTTCGGCGGCGGCGGTCCGGTGATGCGGCTGGTCGAGCCGGCGAACTTCTTCCACCGCCTCGGCCACGACGGCACGATCGGCCTCGGCGAGGCGTACATGGTCGGCGACTGGATCACCGACGCGCTGGTCGACGTGCTGACGCCGTTCGCGGCCAGGATGGACGGTCTGGTGCCGCGGCCGCTGCGGGCGTTCCGGCGGTTCGCACGCCCACGCAAGCCGGCCCGCGAGCGCAACACGGTCGACGGCGCGCGGCAGAACATCGAGCGGCACTACGACCTGTCGAACAAGTTGTTCGCACTGTTTCTGGACGAGTCGATGACCTACTCGAGCGGGTGGTTCGCCGAGGACGCCGACACGCTGGGTGAGGCACAGCTCCGCAAGGTCGACGCGATACTCGACCTGGCCGGGGTGCGGTCGGGCACCCGGCTGCTGGAGATCGGCACCGGGTGGGGGACGCTGGCGATCCGTGCCGCGCAGCGGGGTGCGGAGGTGACGTCGCTGACGATCTCACCGGCGCAGAAGGAGCTGGCGGAACGCCGGTTCGCGGACGCCGGGGTGGCGGACCGGGTGCGGGTGAAGCTGCAGGACTACCGGCACGAGGCCGGGACGTACGACGCCGTGGCCAGCGTGGAGATGATCGAGGCGGTCGGACACCAGCACTGGACGGAGTACTTCGGGATGGTCGACCGCGTGCTGGAACCGGGCGGCCGGTTCGCACTGCAGGCGATCACGATGCCACACGACCAGATGCTGGCGACGAGGGACGTGCAGGGCTGGCCGCACAAGTACATCTTCCCCGGCGGGGAGCTGCTGTCGATCCCCGAGATCGAGGGCCAGGTGTCTTCGCACACCAGGCTGCGCATCACGGAACGGCGGGCGCTGGGCGCGTCGTACGCCCGGACGCTGAGCACGTGGCGGGACCGGTTCCTCGAGCGCTGGGAGGCCGTCGCGGCCCTGGGCTTCGACGAGACCTTCCGCCGCATGTGGGTCTTCTACCTGTCCTACTTCGAAGCCGGCTTCCGCGCCGACTACCTCGACGTCTGGCAGTTCCGCATGGACAAGTCCTGACCTACTGGACATAGACCGGAGTGGTCGACCGGCCGAGCGGGTCGACGACGACCACCGCGTACCTGAGTGGCTTCGGGCTGACCGCCGTGTCTCGCACCACGGTCGTCGGGCCGGTGATCGGGACCGGGGGTAGCACCGCGGACGGACCCGCGCCCGGCTGCGGCAGCCGGTGGACCACCAGCTGATACGGCGCGATCGCGAACCGGTGGGACACCGGCGCGTTCGTCACGACCACCTCGTTGTACGTCGGCAACCACCGCACCAGCGCGCTCGGCTGCGTGGGAACGGGCGTGTGCACCGTGCTCGCCGGCGGCGACGTCGGCCCCCAGCCGGACACCCGCGGCCCGGGCTGCACTCCCGCGATCGGATGCACCTGGCTCCCCGCCGCCACCGCACCCGCCGGCAGGTGCGGCTCGGCCGGGTACCGGACCTCCGCCAGCCACGTCAGCCGGACGTACCCCGGGAACGGCCCCTCGACGACCGTCGCCGACCAGCTCCCATCCCCGTCGCGGGTCAGCGGGATGGCCGGCTGCGCCACCGGCACGTACTCCGGATCCGCGTTCGCCAGGCGCCCCCTGCGCAGGCGGGCCTCCGGCTGCCCCGCCGGCGGACGCACACCGGTGACCGTGACGGTGACGTCCACCCGACCATCCGCCCGCGCGCGTACCCGCACGACCGGCGCCGGCGGCACGTCCGGCACCGGCACGGCGACCGGCGTCAACCCGCAGCTCTCGAACGGGGGCTCCACACCGGCGCTCGTCACCGGCACCACCCGGACGAACTGCACGTTCCGTAACGACCCGGGCAGCTTGTGGGTGAAGCGGACCACACCATCAGCGTCGGCACGCAGTGGCGAGGGCGTCACCAGGGTGAACTGGCCGCGCTCGGTCAGCCGGCCGGCACGCGCCCAGATCGCCGCCGCCCGTTCACACCGCTGCCCGGTCGCCCCGCCCAGCCGCCGCTCGTCGCCCAGGTACACCCGGTAGCCCCACGCCCCACCGCTCCACTCCAGACCCACCTCGCTCGAACCCATCGGGTCCCGGTCCGCCGCGAACAGCAGCGTCGGCGCGACGTCCAGCGGCGCGTACGCACGCGGGTCGTGCACCGTGCGGGCGACCGAGGCCGGCTCGGACGTCTGGCCCGCCGCGTCGGCCAACCGCGCCACCACCGGGATCGCGGCGCTCTCGCCCACGCCGAACGCGCGGACCGCGACGGTCGTCATGACCGACGTCGCGCCGGACGGCACCGGGATCGCCGGCTGCGTCACCCCGTCCACGGTCAGCAGCGCGACGGTCACCGGCGCGCCGCCCGGCCCGATCACGTCGCGGGACGGCAGCGTGCCCGCGAGGGTGCGGCCCGGTGTTCCCACCCGGATCCGCAGCGCGCCGGGGGAGCGCGGCGTCAGCCCACCGCCCGGGGACGCGGGCTGGAACTCGGCCTCCACGATCGGCGTCGGCGGGCCGGCCACGGGCGGCGCGGCCGCACCCACCACGCTCCGGTCGCTCCACCGCCCGAACTCGTCGGCCCGCCACAACCCCCACGACGCGGACTGTCCGGGCACCGCGAGGTCGGTGACCATGCCGGCGTCGTCGTTGTGCTTGTCCCAGTGCGCGACCATCGCGCGGGCCCTGGTCGCCGACCCCACCTGGATCGTGCGGTGCAGGGACACCGGGGCGCCGGACGTGAGCCGGGCGAACCCGAGCATGCCGCCCGCCGCCGGGCCCACCAGCGGGAGCCGCTGCGTCCACAGCCGCTCGCCCGTGGTCACGCGCCAGGCGGCGGGCGGCAGGGCGAACGTGCGTGGTGGCGCCGGACGGTCCGGCGCGCTCTTCGCCGCGACGGCCGCCGCCATCAGCGGCGTCACGGTCCAGCCGTCGGCGGGACGGGCGGCCCGCAGCTGCGCCTGCCGCTGGCTCGCCAGCGCCGACAGCCCGGGATAACGGCTGTACAGTGCGGAAACGACGCTCGCCGGTGGCGGGAAGCCGGTCAGCAGTGAGCGCAGTGTGCCGCTCTCGTGTGTCCGGTCCAGCGGCAGCAGCCACAGCCCGGCGACCAGCCACAGCGTGCATGCCGAGGCGCTGGTCGGCGGGTCCACCCTGGTCGCCAGGCCGAGGTGGCGGGCGACGGCGGGGTCGACGGCCGCCGCGAGCAGCGCGGAGACCGGCGCGACCGTGCCGTACGCGGCGGGGACCGGACCGCCCGCGAGGCTGACGGTGGCGTCGACCGGCGGCGTGTTCTGGTCGCCGAAGCAGCGGTTCAGCCAGTAGGACAGCCCGGACGCCGCGCTGGACAGGGCGGCCACCCGGTTGACCTCGTCGGCCGGTGCCAGCGCGACGACCGCGCCGTCCGGCCGGTCCGGCGGACCCATGCGCTTGCCCGCGCCCTGCTCCACCCGGGTCCGCGCGGCGGTCGCCGGGTCGGTGGCGGGATCGGGCACGTACCAGGGACCGGCGCCGGTCGGCAGGCCGAAGGACACCGCCCGCGCCGGGTCGACCGTGATGTACGGCGACTCGGTGCTGACCTTCCAGACCTCGGTGATCGCCCCGGCGCCCTGGATCCGCAGCAGCGCGATGTCGGTGCCGCCGAACTCGTACGGCGCCGCGGCGCGGCTGGCCAGCACGCGCGGTTCGGCGTCCGGCAGCTCGGTCGCGGGATCCAGCACGTCGACCCGGAAGGTGCCGGACGAGGTGGCCAGCCGGACGAAGCAGCACCGGACCGCCTGGAACGACCACTGCCAGCCGTGGACCACCAGGTACCGGACGTCGGCCGCGCTCGTGGTCGTGATCCCGCCGCCGGTCTTCAGCACGGCCAGGTCGGCGCCGAGCCAGACATGCGTGGTCGAGAACTCGAACGGTGTCGTGGTGGCCTGGCTGGTCGAGATGTCGACACGGAACGCGGTGAAGGGGTGAAGTGGGAAACCCAGCCGTGGCGAAAGGTTCACCCGCAGGTGGGAGCCGTCGGGCAGCCACGGGTCACTCGCGGTGGTGATCGCCGAGGCACGCAGCAGCTGGGCCGGCGCCGCCGCCGACGGCCCGCCAGCGGCGGCAGGTCCAGGCACAGCGGCCCGGTCGGCCGCCGCGGCCGCCGCAACACCACTCGCCACCGCCCCGCCCAACAGCGTGCGCCGGCTGAACTCCTGCTTGGGCATCAGACCTCCTCGGCGAAGCCGGGCGTGGTGTGGCACGAGCAACCGACGCCGGACGTCACCGTGGTAAGGCCGCCGTTCGCGCTGGGACGGTTCTCCTCGATCGTCATCCGCAGCCCGAACTGGGGCACCGCGGGTGCCGTCGTGCGCAGCAGCACCCGGCAGCCGGAGCTGTCCCGCCACACCTGGTCGAACGTGCTCACCGCACCTGCCCAGGTCATGCGGACCCGAGGCGGCGCGTCACCGGGTCCGCGGCCCATGTCCTTTCGTTCCAGGGGTTCCGGCGACTCCAGCAGCACTCCCGACAGCACCCAGCCCGAGCCGTTGTGGATCCACAGCGCGCTCGTCCGCGCTCTGGGCGCCGGCCGCAGGTCCAGACCCAGCTCCCGCAGCACGCGGGCGAACAGCCCGTCGCCGGCACCGGGCGGCGGCAGGGTCGTCGGCGCGGCCACGGCCAGGTCGCTCGCCATGCCCGTGGTCCCCGCAGCGACGAAGCCCAGGTCCGCGTACTGCTCGAGCGCGGAGGCGTAGCGGGACGTCGTGAACACGACTCCGGGCAGGCCGCGTCCGCCGCTCGTCTGACCGTGCTTGCGGAACCACGTCGTCAGGTCGTACGTCGCGCTCGGCTCCAGGGCGATGTCCGGCACCAGCGACACCCCCACACCGGGCCGCCGGCAGTTACCGCTGGACCCCAGTGCCAGCGCGTGCAGCCGCTGGTCGGCCCTGGCCAGCTGCCAGGCCCCGATCAACGCGACCAGCCGCGGCGTCACGGGGCCGGGCTGCGCCGGGGCCTCCGGCGGGGTGTCGGTGCGGCGCAACCGGAGCAGCATGTCGTAGCCGTAGCGCGCGGCCAGCGCGGTGATGTGGTTGCGGCTGAAGCTCGCCGCGACCGGGTCGGCGTGGTACCAGAACCGGGTGCCGTCGCCCGGCACGTAGCCGAGCAGGTACCGCTCCAGGTAGGTCGGGTCGAACCGGTCGACGGTCAGGAAGACCGGCGCGAACGTGCTGGTGTACCGCGAAGGCACCCGCGTGCCGGACTCCGGCGCGGTGCGGAAGTAGTACGGCGTGTCCGACACTTCCTCCTCCCGGCCGCCGTTGCTGACCAGGACCCGGTTCGTGATCTTGTAGAGCGTGTCGGGCTGGAGCAGGTCCCGGCCGTCGTCGAGCGGCCGGTCGGCCTGTGCGCGGGCGGCGGCGGACGCCTGCGCCCGGGTCGCGTTGAGGACGGCCGTCTCGTTCCGCGCCGCGGCGGTCACCCCGCGCACGCCCAGCATCTCGACCCGGCAGCGGGCGTAGTACTCCAGCCGGAAGCCGGTCACGGTGACGCCCGGCGGCGGGGTGTGGCAGTAGACGCTGTGGGTGGCGTCCGGGCTGAGGGTGTACGCGCGCGGCCATTCGGTGTTGTTCCCCGAGATCACCCGGATCGCGTCCGCGGAGGTGTTCCGCACCCGCAGCCACAGCCGCGCGTCGATCAACGACTCGTCGAAGGCGACCGTCGCGACGGCCACCAGCGGTCCGCCGTTGCTGGCCCGCCATTCACCCTGCAGCGGGTGCGGCAACACCAGGCCGCCGGTGAACGACCTGTCCGGAGTGGACACCCCGCCGGCGAGCTGGCGGGGGCCGCCGGCGTGAATCGGCGCGGACTGACCGTTCGCGGCGAGCCAGGACGCGCGCAGCGGCTGGCCTTCCAGCGTGACTCCCGTCAGCCGTGCCGCCGGGTGTGACAGGAACCGGTTGGCGGGCAACGCCTCCGGCGGCAGCAGCCAGCCGGTCGCGGTGCGCGTGGCGTCGGTGCCGAGCAGCCAGCCGGGCTGTTCGGCGATCGCCGGTCCGCACAGGGTGCGCAGCAGGGCGAGCGGGTCCTCTGGCAGGTTCTCGCCGCCGTCGGCCAGGGCCTGGAGCCAGGGGACGGGGTCCGTGGACAGCAGGCCGAGGTGGCGGGCGCTGGTCAGCGGGTTGGGCGAGCCCTGGTCGGCGGCCGGGATCCACCAGGTGGCGTCCGGGTTGCCCGGCAGCGGAACCTCGCCGTCACCGGTGACGCTGACCATGTTCACGTGGGTCAGCTCGTAGTGGTACCGCAGCTCGTCGGTGCCGACGTCGCCGGAGCTGGGGTGTGGGTCGGCGAACCGGAACGGGCCGAGATCGTCGGGATTTTCCGACTCCCGGACCTTCGGACCGGCGCTGTAGGCGAGCACCGGGACCACGTCCGGCCACACCACCGGCGCGTCGTCGGGGTCGGTTGCCGCCTGTGCCACGGTCCGGCCGTTGCGGTCGGCCAGGGCGACGCCGGTGAGCGGGCTCCGCAGCGGGAGCGGCGGCTCGCCGGGCGGGTCGCCGAGGTGGAAGTCCACGCAGCCGCCGATGGAGAAGAACGCCAGGTCCACCTCGCCGCAGACGTGGAAGTCGACCAGGTACCGGATGCCGGGCCCGACCTGCACGTTCAACGCCGCGCTCACCTCGACCGAGACCGGGCCGAGGTCCAGCGACCCGGACAGGCGGCCCTCGGCGGCGATGATCGGCGACTGTTCCTGTCCCGCCGGGTAGGGCATCGTGCCGATCCCGGCGACCAGCGACGCGGACAGCTCCAGGCCCAGCGGGCCGAACCGCAGGTCACGGTGCCAGCCCGCGCCCATGCCGACCGCGAAGCCCTGCGGGCCCGGGCGGTCGGAGAACAGGCCGGGCAGGCCGTCGCCCTCGATCATGAGGAACGCCCACGCGTGCTCGTCGAGGAGGCCGGGCAGGATGGTCAGCAGCACCGGGTCACCGCGGCCGAGCTTGCCGTCGCCACCCACCCGCAGGAACCAGTTCTTGCCGTGGTTCGGGAAGTGCCCGCCGATCGGCACGGTCAGGTCGAACAGCACCGGCACGTGGTAGCTGCCACGCAACCCGATGGTCAGGCCGTCCTCGCCGTACCCCAGCCCGCCGAGGTAGTTGATCGTGCCGGTGTCCGGGTCGTCGCCGATCTCGGCGAACTGCGCCCTCGGCGCGAGCAGCGTGCCCTTGAGGCTGGCGTTGACGGCCAGGTCGGGCACGCTCAACGCGAACATGGCCCGCGCGGAGAACGTGAACCCCAGATCCGGGACGGTCCCCAGCACCGCCCCGATCCCCAGGGTCGTGCTGCCCGGCTCGAACCGGGTGTGCCCGGTCTTCCTCGGATCCCAGGACAGCTGCCGGACCACGATGTCGTCGCCGGGTGGCAGCGTGATCGCGGTGTTGGTGCCGAAGACGCCGAAGAACCCGAACACGCCGAGGCCGGTCGGGCCGAGCGGCACCGGCCCGGGCAGCTCGATGGCGAACGCCACCAGGACCTGGTTGCCGTCGGGGCCGTGGTCGGCGGTCATGAGGTACGCGTCGGCGGCGAGGTTCAGCGGCGGGATGCTCGCCGCGAGGCGGATGTCGGTGATGGGCCGGCCGGTCGCCGCGTCGGAGACGATCTTGAGCTGGCCCCGGCCCTCGATGATGTCCAACCCGCCGCCCGCGCCGGGGAACGCCAGCGTCACGGCCAGTCCGCGCAGGGTCACGTCCAGGTCGCCACCGTCCACAGTGGCCCGGATGGTGGCGCCCTCCACCTGTACGGGCCCGAGGTCCAGTGCGAAGGCCAGGTCGACCTCGAACCAGTTCGAGCCCTTGCCGGAGCGGGTGCCGAGCACGTCGAACAGCGACCCGAGGTGCTCGACCTGCCAGCCACCCGGGTCCTCGACGTCCACGCCTGCCGAGCGGTAGTCGAGGGTGAAGCGGTCCAGCCCGGCGGCGTTCAGGTCGACCCGCAGCCGCACGCCGCGGAAGCGCACCCGCATCGGCCGCGCGGGGTCCATGCTCACGCCGAACCCGTTGCCGCCGCCCACGGTGAGCGGCCTGACCACGATGTCGACGCTGTAGTCGACGGCGAAGTCGGCGACCGCGTCGGTGCGGTAGCCGATGCTCACGCCGTGCACGACCAGCCGGCCCTGCTGGGTGAGCACGGCGGACAGTCCGAGCGCGGCGACGAGCAGGTCGTGGAGCACCGCGCCGCTGCCGTCGTCACCGGGCTTCTGCGGTGGCTTCGGTGTGTCGGCCATGACCGCGGTGGCCAGTGCGGCGGCGGTGATCACCGCCTTGGGTGCCACCCCCGACTGCGGGGTGGCCTGTACCGACAGCAGGCCCTGCTCGCCGGAGGCCTCGAGCGCGGCGGTGAACCCGACGACCACGGGGCTCTGCCGGGGATCGCGGGCGTAGCGGACCCGGATCCTGGTCGGGTCGCCGCCGCCGACGGTCAATTCGCCGACGTTCGGGACCATCATCGTCTGGTCGACCGGCAGCCGGGCGACGATCTCGACGAGCGTGGGCAGGAGGTCGCCGAGCCCCTTCGCGGCGGGGTCGCGCCACTCGACGGTCGCGGTCAGCTCGGGACGGCCGCCCGCCGCGGGCAGCCGCACGGTGGCCGTCGCGTCGACGCCGGCCGGGCTGGTCAGCGCGAGGCTGGCGGTGACCGTGGTGCCGCCGGCGAGCGGCACACCGCGCGGGACGTACAGCTTCAGCTCCGGAATGGACAGCCCGCGCCACGCGGGGTCCAGGCCGGGCGTGGACAGCGCCGGGTTGTCGTCGACCACGATGACGCCGTCGGTGAACGCCATGCCGACGCCGGTGGTGCCGAACAGCATCGCCGGCGGGTCGAGGTGCACCGTGATCAGCTGGTCCTCGGCCAGGTCCTTGGCCAGCAACCGCATCCGCGCCGACGAGTCGACAGTGCCGGTCAACCGGACGACCAGCTCACCGGTCACGCCGAGCCGCCCGCCCACCGGTTCGAGCCACTCCTGCCGGCTCGCGCCCGTGCCGCTCTCGTGCGGCGCCGCCGGCACGAGCGCCTGCGCGGCCGGGAGGTAGAACAGGGGACCGCTCGTGCCGAGCAGGGCGATGTCGGCCCGCCAGTCGGCCGCGGTGCCACCCAGCGTCACCACCGCGAGATGGCCGGTGGCAATGGTGAAACTGAGGAAGCCGGGCAGTGGTGGGTTGACGAGGATCCGCCCGTCGAAGGTGCTCAGCGCACCCGGCCGGGCCACGAGCTGATCCACCGAACGCAGGAAGGTGTCGATGTCCGGTGGGATCAGTACCCGGTTCGTGACGCCCGCGGAGTCCAGATACTGCCGCAAGTTCACCATCGGATTGGTCGCCCCCATATTTCCGCGCGATTTCTGCGACGAATTCCACGCTATCGCACGGAATGCGGGTGGAAAGCCACCGTTTTGCCTAGTCAGGGCATGGGTATGTTTGCCCATTCGACGCTGGCGCGAAAGGCGGATTGACCGAGGAAGGTGCGTGTTCGATGATGTTTCTGGCTTTCCGGAATTCGCCGTGCGCCCGTTCGGGTGAGTGCGCGCGGGCCGCCGACGCTTCAGACTTGGCTCTGTGCGGTCGATCGACGCGTCGAGTGCCGGTGCCGGGCATCGTGTGCTCGCGGAGATCCTGGGAACACAGTTCGCGTGGTGGCAGCTCGGTTTCACGGCCCGGCGGGCCGTGCTGCGCGCAGCCAGGCGCGGAATCCCCTTTCCCGACCCGGACGTTCGGCAGGTCGCGGTCGACTGGGCCGTGCGCAGGCTCGCGGCGCCGCGCTGGTGGCGGGTGGTCCGCGACGGCGGCACGACCGTGCTCGGGATGGTGTGCCTCGCGGCGCTGGCCAACGTGATGGCGGAGGCCGACGGGCTGGTCGCGCTGAGCGGCGCGGCGGCGTGCTGCGTGCCGCTGACCGCCTGCTGGCTCCGGCGCCAGGCCCGGCACGCCAGGCTGCTCGCCGGGATGGCGCCTGGCGACCCGCCGGACCCAGTGCCGTTGCGTGGCTTGGTGTTCCGCGCGCTCGTGGTGCTGCTCGTGACCGGTGCGGCGGCCGCGACGGCCGTTCTGGGCGTCGCGGCCGACCGTGCGGCGAGACCGGACTGCCCGCCCTTCACCGTCGACGCGCCGGTGCTGGCCTGGCTGGCGCGTGCGGGGGAGGGCTGCCCGACCGGGGACACCGTCGAGGCCGCCGGTCTGCGGTACACGCCATGGACGGTGCCGGACAGGTTCACCGGGCGACGGGTCGCCTACGTCGCCTACGTCCCGCCGGGGTCCGGTGCGCTTCTGTTGACGACGACCGTCTTCACCGCGTGGCGGGCGGCGGGCGGCCCGTCCGGCCGGCTGGGGGAGCCGATCGACGCCGGCGCGAGCGACCTCGTGGCGTACGCGAACTTCCACGCCGGCACCATCGTGCAGCCGGCGGGCCGGCCGCCGGCGGTCCACATGGGACGGTACTACGACGCCGCCGGCGCCCCGGACGACGCGTGCGTGCCGCGTGACCGTCCCTGCGTCACCACCGCGTACGCCGACGCCGCCGGGGCGCACATCGGCTGGCGATACGGGTCGGCGGACGCGTTCAACGTCATGTGGTGGCCGCGCGGCCACACGGAGCTGGTGACCCAGCGCGAGGTGGCCGGGTACGACCTGACCCTGACCGGGCTGCGGCCATCGACCGTCTACGTGGTGGAGGTCGCCGCCTGCCGCAAGCGGTTCCTGCGCCGGTCCGAGTGCACCTGGCCGTCCGCCCGAGTGGCCTTCCGAGTCGGATGACCCCGAGACACCCGGCGCCGATGCTGCTCGTGCTCGCCCTGCGGTGGCTGGCGTTCGCGTGGATGCTGCTGGTGGCGCTGCTCAGCGGGCAGGTCCAGCGCCCGGTCGAGGCCAGCGTGGCGCTGCTCGCGACGGGCTGCTGGACGGTGTGGCTGACGCTGGCCGCGGTGCGGCGGACGAACCCCGTGCTGGCGGTGGACCTCGGCGTCGCGATCGCGCTGATCGTGTTGTACGGCCATGTGTACCCGCCGAACGCGGTGCTGACCGACCATCCGTCGTTCGTGGGCGCGTACCCGTATGCGGCGGTCGCCGCGTGCGGTGTGGTCCACCGGCTCCGGGGCGGGCTCGTCGCCGGGTTCCTCGCCGGGCTCGCGCTCCCGTTCGCCTACGCCGCCAACGAGGTCACGCTGTCGAGTCTGTTGTTCCTGCAGGTGCTGGCGATGGTCGGGTGGGGCCTGTCCTACGTGCTGCTCGGCAGCGCGGTCGGTCTGGCCGCCGGACAGCTCGACGGGCTGCAGCGGCAGGTCGCCAGGAGCGGGGAGCGCGCGGCGCGGCTGGCCGAGCGGCAGCGGTTGGTCGTGCAGATCCACGACGACGTGCTGCAGCAGCTCGCCAGGCTCCGCGCCCGGCTGGGTGAGCTGTCCGACGGGTCCGCGCACGCGGTCGCGGAGGGGATCGCCCGGCAGGAGGCGGCGTTGCGGGAGCTGGCCGCCGGTCCGAGCCCGTCGCCGGCCGGGAGCGTGTCACTGCGTGACCGGTTGGCCGGACTCGCCGAGCGGTGCGTGGAGCTGCCCGTGCGCGTTGTCGCGAGTGGACCCGTGCCGCTGCCGGGGAGCGTGGTGGACGAGCTGGCCGCGGCGGTCGCGGAGCTGCTGACGAACGTCGTCAAGCACGCGCGGGCGCGACGGGTCTGGCTCACGGTGTTGCACGACGGCACGGAGGTGACGGTGAGCGTCCGCGACGACGGGATCGGTTTCGCGGCGGAGCGGGAACACGGTGGGCTCGGGCTGCGGCTGTCCGTGGGTGCCAGGGTGGCGCGGCTGGCCGGTGAGGTGGGGATCCGCAGCCGGCCGGGGCACGGCACCGAGGTGGAGCTGCGGGTCCCGGCGGCATCGCTCGCGACGACGTGTAGCGGACGTGTGGTTGGGTACCTCGACGGATGTACCGAAGAGGAGGTCACCCCATGATCTTGCGTCGGATCGCTCGACCGATGCTGGCGGCCGTGTTCGTGTCCGGCGGACTTGACACGCTGCGCAACCCGAAGCCGCGGGTGGAGACCGCGGCGCCGGTGATCGACAAGGCAGTCGAGCAGGTGAAGGACAAGGTGCCGCCGCAGGTGCCGACCGATCCCGAGCTGCTGGTGAAGGTGAACGCGGCCGCACAGATCGGTGCTGGGCTCGCACTCGGGCTCGGCAGGCTGCCGCGCCTGTCGGCGTTCGTCCTGGCCGCCAGCCTCGCACCCACCACGTTGGCCGGCCACCGGTTCTGGGAGAAGGACGACTCGGCGGACCGCGCCGCGCAGCGGACCCACTTCCTGAAGAACGTCGGCCTGCTGGGCGGCCTCCTCATCGCCGCGGCCGACACCCACGGCAAGCCGTCCCTGTCGTGGCGGGCGCAGCACGCGACCGGCGCGATACTCGACTCCGTCCAGGAGACCGTCGAGGACGTCACCACCTCGGCCCAGGACACGGCGAAGTCGTTGAAGAAGAAGTCGGCCGCCCTGCTGCCCTGAGTACTAGGCGTGGAACTCGGCCACGTGCCGGGCGAGTACGTCGTCGCCGAAGTCGTTGGCCGGGTCGCGCCAGACGGTGTGGATGTGGTTGACGTCGCGCTGGGTGTTGTCGTACTCGGCGAGCAGGTGGGGGCCCTGCAGCCGGTAGTAGTGGGGCTGGCCGGGTTCGGTGCCGCCGGCCCAGGTGAAGTGGACCTCCGCGAGCCGGGCGCCGGCGAACTTCTCGTTCTCGCGCTCGGCGAGCTCCTCAGGGAGCCGGCCGACGTAGACATCGAGCAGGGCGCGCAGCTGTTCCTGCTGGTCAGCGCTCATGTCCGCGGCCGGCACGCCCTCGATGGCCATGACACCGACCCGCGGCCGGTTGCCGCTGAGGATGTCCGGCGGGGCGGCGGCCGACAGGATCGCGCGGGGATCGTCGAGGGAACGGATGAGGCCGCGAGCGAGATCCTCCGCGGCGGCGAGTGGACGCAACAGGTGCCCGCCGAGCAGCGGCGACGCGGCGGGATCCGCGCCGAGGAAGCTGGGCGTGCTGGCCTCCACGTCCCCGCCGACGACCAGGTACTGCAGCGACACGTGGTGACCACCGAACCGCCACGACCAGGGCCCGGCCGTGCTGGGTTCGCCGAAGACGCGTAGCCAGTACAGCTGGGGATCGCGGCGCCGCTCCCGCCCACTCCGGTGGAGTGGCCAGCCGTCCACCTTGTCGAGCACGTGCTCCAACCCCATGATCGTCGAGACGGTCACGTACCCGGCGTGGGACAGCCCGGCGGCGACCAGGCGCATCGCGTGGCTCTGCTGGACGGGCCGCATCTCGCCAAGCGGAAGACCACCGTGGTCGACCGGGGTGTAGTTCCAGCGATGCCGTTCGTCGTCGGACGGCCACGGCAGCCCCGCGGTGGCGCGCTGGGCGTCGTCGAGGCTGTCGAGCCAGGCCAGTGCCGCGTCGGTCATCCGCTGAGCCAGTGTCACAGCAGGCACTCTACGCAGGTGGGGCGCGGAAATCGGGCGGCTCACCAGGGCAAGCGCCGCGGCGGCCTCCTCGCCACGCTGCCGGTCCCTGGCAGGACGGACCCCGTGAGCGGCAGGTCGGTCGCCGACGTGCCGACTTGGACGGTGAACCGGCCCGGCTCGTAGTGCCAGCCCTCTGGCCGCCAGTCGGCGAAGGCGCGGCGGGGGATTGGGACCGTGACCCGCGCGGTTTCCCCGGCCTCCGCACGTACGACCGCGTGGCCGGCGAGCCACCGGACCGGACGGTCCACCTCGGACTCCGGCCGGGACAGGTACACCTGGAGCGAAAACCCAATGGAAG
>Ga0307502_10000189_pt1 | contig 16596 bp, 14 predicted proteins | sample 16_S_MG_FD_201364 | JGI IMG/M metagenome (GOLD analysis project Ga0307502, IMG submission 201364) | Soil microbial communities from Populus trichocarpa stands in riparian zone in the Pacific Northwest, United States - 16_S | ecosystem: Environmental > Terrestrial > Soil > Riparian zone > Trees... | reverse complement strand
GAGCAGCGCGCGCCGCCGTCGCGCAGCAGCGCCCGCCAGCGCTCGCCGCGGAGGAGCGTCGCCAGCGCGTACAGCGCGAGGCCGGCACCGAGCGCGGGGAGCGCGGTGCCGGCCGATGGCAGGTCCGGGAGCGGCTGGCGGGCCGCCCACCAGACGACCGCCGCGAGCGCGGCGGCCGACACGGCGAGCTGGACCGCGATGGCGCGCGAGCGCGGCAACGGCGCTACGAGACCTCGCTGAGCGCCTGCTGCATGGCGGGCGTCTGCGGGGCGTCCTTGTAGGGCTGCTCGGGCTCCTGGTGCTCCTCGTGGTAGGCGCTCTCCACGTTGACCTCCCAGATGTCGTGCCCGGTGCCGTGCAGCACGTTGTCGACCGCGCGCATCGCGCTGAGCATCGAGTGGTCGGAGTTGTTGTAGCGGTGCAGCCCGTTGCGCCCGACCTGCTGGAAGTTCGTGCCCAGCGGATCCAGCCACTCGCGGATGGTCGCCACGCGCTCGGCGTAGTCCTCGTCGTACATCGGGTAGGCGAGCGGGACGCGCACGACGTAGCCGCGGCGGACCTGCTCGGGCCGGGCGAGGCCGAGCTGCTCGAGCTCGCTGGTGGCCAGGGCGACGAGGTCGTCGTCCTCCATGGTCCACAGCTCGTCGCCCTTGAAGGCGAAGTACTCCAGGCCGACACACGCGGTGTCGGGGTCGGGGACCATCCAGGGGCTCCACGAGCGGTAGTTCTGGATGCGCCCCACGTGCACGTCGGGCTCGTGGATGTAGATCCAGTTGTCGGGGAACAGGTCCTCGCCGTCGAGCACGAGCGCGACGGTCAGGAAGTCGCGGTAGCGCAGGCCCTTGGCGGCGTCGGTGACGCGCGGGGGCGGAGCGGGATCGGTGATGCCCGCCGTCGCGCGCAGCGGCAGCGAGGAGATGACGGCCTCGGGCTCGATGATCTCGTCGGGTGTGTGGACGGCGACGCACTCGTCGTCGACGAACTCCAGGCGGGTGGCGGGCGTGTCGAGGCGGACCTCGCCGCCGAGCTCCTCGATGCGGGCGGTCATCGTCTCCCACATCTGGCCCGGGCCGTAGCGCGGGTACTGGAACTTGTCGATCAGCGACTTGATCTTGTTGCCCTTGTTGCCGAAGAAGGCGGCCTTGGCGGCGCTGAAGAAGCTCAGGCCCTTGATGCGCTGGGCGGCCCACTCGGAGCGGACCTCGGTGGCGGGCACGCCCCACACCTTCTCCGTGTAGCTCTTGAAGAAGTGGGTGTACAGGCGCTTGCCGAAGCGGTTGGAGACCCAGGTCTCGAGATCGTCCTCGCGGCCCTTGGGCTTCATCGCGGCCCACATGTAGCTCAGCGTGCAGCGCACGAGCTCGATCGGGCCGAGCTTCTTGATGACGTCGGTGCCCTTGAGCGGGTAGTCGAGATAGCGACCGCGCCAGTAGATGCGCGACATGCGCGGGCGCATCAGGAACTCGTCGCCCATGATCTCGAGCCAGAGGTCGTTGACCTCTTCGCTCTTGGTGAAGAAGCGGTGCCCGCCGAGGTCGAAGCGGTAGCCCTCGGGATCGACGACGGTCTTCGCCAGGCCGCCGACCTGCTCGTCAGCCTCCAAGACGATGACGCGCCGGCCGGCCTTGGCCAGCTGGTAGCCCGCGGTCAGCCCGGCCGGGCCACCGCCGATGACGACATAGGGACGGTCGCTGCCACCGTCGCCGGAGCGCGGGGCTTCGATCTCGAGGAGAGTCATGTCGAACACCTTCCCCCCTCGCGCGGGCTACGCAGTCGCGGCCCTAATCGTCGCTAACGTTCCTTAATGGCGCTAACGGCGCTCGTAAAGGACCGCGCGGACGCCCTTGGGCAGCGGCTTTCCCTCGAGCACGGGCGCGACCAGGGTGCGTGAGAGGCGCTTGTCACGGTCCAGCACGCGCTGCCACTGCGCCGAGCGCGTGCGCACTTCGCTCGTCCACGGCGCGCCCCAGCGCGCGGTGCGGATGATCGGGAACACGGCCAGCAGCTTCTGGCCTGGCCGCAGCGTGCGCACGAGCGCGTCCTCGGTGGGCGTCGGCTTGGCCGCCTTGAAGCGGTCCAGGGCGTCGCGCCAGTCGAAGATCTTCGGGTCCTTGACCGGGCCCATGGCGTCGGCCCAGCGCAGCCCGATGTCCTGCGGCAGGTAGTAGTGCAGGACCGGCGCCTGCTCGGGATGGATGGCCACCACCAGGTCGCCGCGCTCGAGCCGGTCGCGGACGAGGACCGCGGTGGTGTGGGCGTTGCTCTTGGAGTCCAGCAGGCCGGTGCGCGGGTTGAACCAGAAGGCCACGAGGATCGCGACCACTACGAGCCCCAGCCGCCCGCCGCGCGCGAGCCCGGCGGCGCCGAGCAGCAGCAGCGGCCCCATGAAGACCGAGAAGTAGCGGTTCGACCAGGCCGGCGAGGCCTGCGAGGCCAGCCACGCCAGCGCGAGCGCCGTGACGGCCATGACGGCCACCGCGAGCGCGGCTCGGGCGCGCGGGGAGCGCCGCGACCCCGCCAGCAGGGTGCTGAGCCCGAAGCCCGCGCCGAGGGCGAAGGCCATTGCGGGCGCCGGCCCGCCCAGCGCCGTGGTCAGGCCGTTGAGGATGTCCTGCCCGGTCGGGCGCTCGGCCCACGGCGCGCCGGTGTGAGCCGCCTGCGACAGCAGGATCGGAATCCAGGGCAGGTAGAGCAGCCCGGTCAGCCCGTAGGCCAGAGCGCCATCGCGCAGCAGGGCGCGCCGGTCGGCGCTGGCCTGCCAGACGGGGACGAGCGCGGCCACCGTCCCCATGCCGAGGAACAGCCCCCAGTTGTGGGCGTAGGCGAGCAGCGCGAGCGCGACCGAGAACGCGGGCAGCCAGCGGCGCTGGCCCTGCACGAAGGTGACCACGAATGTGGCCGTGACCACCGTCGAGAGGAGGGCGACGAGGGTGTACATCCTCGTCTCCTCCGCGTAGTAGGTCAGGAACGGGTTGATCGCCGCCAGCCCGGCGGCGATCCACGCGGCACGGTCGCCGAACAGCGCACGCGCCCCGAGCCAGGCGACGGGAACCATGAGCAGCGCGAACGCCACCGACAGCGCGTGGGTATCGCCCTCGCCGCTGCCGAAGACGCTCATCCACAGCTTGAGGATCAGGTAGTACAGCGGCGGGGAGCCGTCCTGGCGCAGGACGCCGGGGATGTCGAGCAGCGGGTGCGAGGAGATGCCGACCGACAGCCCCTCGTCGATCCAGAAGCGCGCGTGGATGGCCTGGGTGCGCAGGGCCAGCGAGATGCCGACGAGGAAGGCGAGGGCCAGCATCGACTTCGGGACGCTGACGGCCAGGCGCGCGGTCCCAAGGCGGGCCAGGCGCGCGCGCGGACGCGAGACGGTCGCTCCGGCGGCGCTCACGCGTGGCACCGCGCCACGATCCGCCAGCCGCCGCCGATGGCGAGCGTCTGCACGCCCGCCTCGCCTCCGAGGCTCTCGAGGCGCGGCACGGGGTGGGCGCCGCTCGTCGTGTGCGACCGCCAGACGACGGCCGGGGGAACGGGCGGCAGGTCCTCCGGCGCGCTGGCCGACTCCACGGTCGCCATGTGCAGATGCAGCAGCCAGGACACGGCCGGTACCTGGAAGGCGCCGGTGTACTGCGTGCCGCAGGCGAGCAGGCGGTCGCGCCCGCCCGCCTTGGCCAGCACGCCGGGGAGCCCGTGGGTGAGCCGCGCCTGGTAGTAGGCGGCCGCCCGGACGGCATCGAAGCGCTGTGCGCTCGGGGCCGCGAAGCCCACGGCAGCCACCACGGTCAGCGTCGCGACCGCGAGGCCACCGCCCACGAGGCGGCCGGGCATCGCGCGGACCAGCCAGCCGATCCCCGTTCCGGCCAGCACACAGGCGAGGGCCGCGGGCATGATCAGATAGCGCGTGTTGCCGCTGAAGCCGTCGTTCGTCATCACGGCGACCTCCGCGACCCAGACGGAGGCGGCGGCGGCCAGCGCGATGGCCGCGCGGCGCTCCCGGCGGCCCGATCCGAGGCGCAGCAGCATCATCGCCACGAGCGCCCCCAGCCCGATCCACAGCGCCGGGGTGAGCATGGAGGTGAACTGGCGCACGACCTCGCCGATCGGGTCCTCGGAGAAGGCCGCGCTGTTGGCACGAGGGATCTTCGCTCGGTGCGCGGCGCGCAGCAGGTCGCCCGAGCCCCACAGCTCCGGTAGCAGCCACAGCACCGGCATGGCCGCGAAGCCGGCCAGCACCAGCCGGCGTGCGGCGGGCTCTCGCCACAGCAGCCACAGCCCGTAGAGGCCGAGGAACGGCCAGGCCTCGGGGCGCAGGAGCGCGGCGCCGAGCCCGAACAGGAAAGCGTGGCGCGGGCGCCCGGCGAGGTGGCGATCGAACGCGGCCAGCCCGAGGGCGACGAGGAGGCCCTCCGAGTTGCCCAGCGCGGCGTTGCGCAGCGTCCACGGCGCGATCGCGTAGGCGGCGGCCGCGGCGGCGCCGGCGGGCACGCCCCCCAGGCGCCGCGCGACCCGGAAGGCCATCACCACCCCGGCGATGGCGCCCGCACGGGCGGCGAAGAGCCACAGGTAGGGCGCGAGGCCGCCGAAGAGCGCGAACGGGGTGGTCAACAGCACCGGCAGCGGCTTCCACGACGGGCCGTCGACGGTCGACAGATCGAGGTGCAGGATCTCGCGACCCCAGATGATCCAGGCCCACGGGTCGTACGTCGGCGCCGAAGGGACGAGGAAGGTCAGCGCGGTGAGGGCGAGCACGGCCAGCGCCACGCGGTGGCGCACGGCGACGCGCGGCACGGCGAAGGCCGGCACGCGTGGACTGGGTGCTGTGAGCTCTTGCGCGGTGGGCATGGAGCGGCGACCGACGATTGTTGCGGACCTCATGTTGCCCGCCGTTAAGACGCTGCAAGCGCCCCGCGCGCAACTCCGCGCCCGCGCGATGCGTTGCAGCACCATGATTCGCCGCCTCGCCGCCGTCGCCTGGCTTCTGGCCCTGGCGCTCCCCGCTGTCGCCGTGGCCGACCCGCCGTGGTCGCCGGCCCAGAACGTCTCGTTGCCGCACCTGTTCGTGGACCCTGTCGCCGTCACAGCGTCGGGCGACGGCACGACCCTGGCGTGGTGGTCGTGGCAGGACGGCGTCGGGCAGAGCGCGGACAGCGGCTGGAGCCTGGCCTCGCGCCCGGCCGGCGCCGGCGGCTTCGGGCCCGAGCGCCCCGCGCCGGCGAACACCGTCGCCGTCGCGGCCTACGCGCAGACCCGCGCGATCGCGCTGACCGACCGCGCCATCGGCCCCGCGAACGTGGGACGCACGCGGTTGTCGGTCGCCTTCGGCAGCACGGGCGGCGCCTTCGCAGCAGCGCACACGATCGCCGACGGCCCGCGCCTCGACCGCCCGGTGCTGGCCGTCAACGCACGCGGCGATGCCGCGATCGCCTACTTCCAGGACCGCGGCGTCGACAACGATCGCGTGCTCGTCAGCGTGCGCCGCGCGGGCGGGAGCTTCGGCGCGCCGTTCCAGGTCGGCCACGGGCGCCTGCGCTCGGTCGCGATCGCCGTCGGCGCGCGCGGCGACGTGCTCGTCGCGTGGGACGCGGCCGGGACGATCCGCGCGCGCTACCGGGCGCCCACCAGCACGGGCTTCCAGCCCATCGAGACGATCTCGTCGGACCCGACCGACTTCGCCCAGATCCACGCCGCGATCGCCGACGGCGGGCGCTGCTACCTGGCCTGGAGCGCCCAGCTGCTGACCGAGGGTGGCACGCGCGGGCCGGTGTTCAACGAGGTCGCGGTGCGCCCCTCGGGACATCGCTTCCGCGCGGCCCAGCTCCTCGAGCGCGACGGCTCGAACCGCAGCCAGGCCCCGATCGCCATCGCCACCGAGGGCCGCGACGCCAGCGTCGCCTGGACCGGCTTCGACGGGGCCAACGCGCGCGTCCGCGTGGCCTCGACCGACCCGGCGGCGCACTTCGGCGCCGCCCAGGACGTCTCGCCCGCCGGCCGCGACGGGGTGGTCTCCGATCTCGCGGCGGCGGGCGGGACCCGCCTCGTCGTGTGGGACAACGGCAGCTTCGACGCCAACCAGGTCTTCGCCGCGCTCGCCCCGCCGGGCGCTCCCTTCGGCGCCGCCGAGGCGGTGTCCGGCGCCGAGGAGGCGCGTGCCGGGCGCGCGATCCTCGCCCCCGCGCCGACCATCGTGTGGACCAACCGGCCGGCGGGCTCGCACCCGCCCGGCGGGATCGCCGCGATCCAGACCTTCGCCCAGGCCGCGACGCGCACCGGCTAGGGGCCGCACGTGGGGATATGACCGACGTTCGGCCCCCGGGGTGCGCGACGCGGGTAGCCTTCCCGCGTGTCCGCTCCGTGGGCCGCGATCGGCGTTCCGATTGACTCCGTCGGCCGCGCCGGCGGGACCGAAGGGGCGCCGGCCGCCGTGCGCGAGCACGGCCTGCTCGCGCGCATCGGCGCGCAGGACCGGGGCGACCTGGACGTCCGCATTCGCGGTGACGAGCGCGATCTGGCCACCGGCGTCGTCGGCCTCGCCGACACGCTGTCGATGACGAAGGCCGTGCGCTCGGCCGTGCGCGACGCGGTCGCCGGCGGCGCGCGACCGCTGGTGCTCGGCGGCTGCTGCGCGCTGGTGCCCGGGGCACTCGCAGGCCTGCGCGACGCCGCCGGCGCGCTCGGCGTCGCCTACCTCGACGGCCACGTCGACGTCTACGACGGCTGGGCCTCGCCCACGGGCGAGGGGGCCGACATGCCGATGAGCGTCGCGCTCGGGCTCGGCCCTGCCGCCTGGGTGCAGGCCGCCGGCGGCGCGAGCGCCGCACCGGCCGGCTTCGTCGTGCTCGGTGCGCGCGACCCCGAGGAGGTCCACGACATCGCCGACCTGCGCGCCGGCGCCCTGGCGGACATCGAGGTGCTCGGGCCCGACGAGCTGCGCGCGACCGGGCTCGCCGCCGCGGGTGCCGGGGCGGCACAGCGGCTCGCCGCGGACGGCGGGCGCTTCTGGGTCCACCTGGACGTCGACGTGCTCGACGAGCGGGCGATGCCGGCGACCGACTACCTCATGCCCGGCGGCCTGCAGCGGGACGAGCTCGCCGCGCTCCTGCGCCCGCTGGGCGCGTCGCCGGGACTCGCCGGGCTGAGCCTCGGTTGCCTGAACCCCGAGAAGGACCCGGACGGCTCGTACACCGAGATGACCTGCGCGCTGCTCGCCGGGGCGCTGGGCCCCGAGTAGCTGGTGTCCCTCTGTCAGACCTCCAGGCGCGTGTCCTCGAGGTCGAGGTCGCGCTCGATGCGGCGCATGATCTCGTCGTTGATCTTGCCCACATTGCGCAGGCGGATGATCTCGGCGCGCTCGGCCTCGAGCACCTTGCGGCGCAGGCGCTGGTAGTCCTGGGACTGACGGTCGATGGCGCCGTCGTCCTCGTCGTCGAAGCGCGCCGAGAAGCGCCGGATGCGGAAGTCGTACATCTGGCGCATGCGGTTGGCCGTGTCCTCGCGCACCCAGTCGAGCTCGCGCAGCTCCTCGATCCGGTCGATGGCGGCGCGCGCGGCCAGCAGCCGCGCCTTGGACTCGCGCTGCTCGGGGTTGCTGTCCTCCTCGACGCCCAGGACGCGGATGAGCGTGGGCAGCGTCGTCCCCTGCAGGATCAGCGTGGCCAGGATCACCGCATAGCTGAGGAAGATGATGAGGTCGCGCTGCGGGAAGTCGCCGCCGGCATCGATCGTCGTCGGGATGGCAAGCGCCGCGGCCAGCGAGACCGCGCCGCGCATGCCGGTCCACGCGACGATGGCCGGGAAGTGCCAATGCACGAGGGGATCGCGCTCGCGGATCCGGCGCGATACGAGCCGCGGCAGGTAGGTGCTCGGGAAGACCCAGAGGAAGCGAATGACGATGACGGTCGCGGAGACGGCGATGGCGTAGCCGACGATCGAGCCGGTCGAGAGCCCGCTGATGCCGTCGATCACGCCTGGCAGCTGCAGCCCGACGAGCATGAAGAGCACGGCGTTGAGGACGAAGACGAGGATCTCCCACACCGAGAAGGCCTGGATGCGGGTCGCCGGCGTGATGAGCTCGGGCGAGCGCCACCCCAGGTAGATCCCTGCCGTGACGGCGGCAAGGACGGCCGAGACGCCCAACGCCTCGGCCGGCAGGTAGGCGAAGTACGGCGTGACCAGCGAGATCGTGATCTCGGTCGGCGCGTCGTCGAGGGCCTTGCGCAGCTGGGCGATGACGAAGCCGACGGCGAGCCCGATGACCACACCGAGAACCGCGTTCATGACGAAGCGCCCGCTCGCCTCGGCCAGGGAGAAGCTGCCGCTGACCACCGCGGCGACGGCGAACTTGTAGGCGACGAGCGCGGTCGCGTCGTTGAGCAGCGCCTCACCCTCGACGATCGTCAGATACCGGCGCGGCGCGCCCACCCGCGACGCGATAGCCGACGCTGCGACCGGGTCGGTGGGCGACACGACGGCGCCGAGCACGAACGCCCCCTGCCACGACATGCCGTCGATGACCTCGTGGGCGACGACCGCGACGCCCAGCATCGTCGCGATCACCAGCCCGATGGCCAGCAGGCTGATCGAGCCGAGGTTGTCGCGGAGGTCGCGCAGCGACGAGAAGAAGGCCGCGGCGTACAGCAGCGGCGGCAACACGATGACGAGCACGACGTCTGGGTCGAGCTGCACGTCGGGGATGCCGGGGATGAAGCCCAGGGCCGCGCCGCCGACGACGAGCAGGATCGGGTAGGGAACCTGGGAGTGGTAGGCGACGATCAGCAGCACCGAGACCGCGCTCAGGACCGCGAGCAGCACGACGTCGAGGTGTGCCTGGGCGATTCCGAGCGCCGCGGTCACCTACGTCCTCCGCACCGTGGCGACCGCCAGCGCGGCGACCCCCTCGCCGCGCCCGACGAAGCCCATGCCCTCCCCGGTCGACGCCTTGACGTTGACGTGCTCGGGCGCGACGGAGAGCCCGTCGGCCAGCGAGGCGCGGATCGCGTCGCGGTGGGGCGCGAGCTTGGGGCGCTCCATGACGACCGTCGCGTCGACGTGGGCGATCGCGAGCCCCTGGTCGACGAGTGTCGCGACGACGGTGCGCAGCAGCAGCATCGAGTCGGCGTCGCGGTAGCGCTCGTCGGTGTCGGGGAAGTGCTGGCCGATGTCGCCCAGGGCGGCGGCACCGAGCAGCGCGTCGATGACCGCGTGGGTGAGCACGTCGGCGTCGGAGTGGCCGTCGAGGCCCAGCTCGTGCGCGATGGCGACCCCGCCGAGGATGAGCGGGCGCCCGGGCACCAGCCGGTGCGAATCCCAGCCGATGCCCGTCACGGTCGTCATCCGATCGGCTCCAGACGGCGCTCGCGACGCTCGAAGACGGCGAGCTCGCTCACGCCGAGCTCCCCGAGCACCGCCAGCGCCTGGTCGTAGTCGCGGCCGAGGTCCTCGGGCATGTGGGCGTCGCTGGACAGCGCGATCGGGTTGCCCGCTTCGACCACCATCTCCAGCAGCTCGCGTGCCGGGTACAGCTCGCCGACGGGCTTGCGCAGGCCGGCGGTCGAGACCTCGACCGCGATCCCGGACGCGGCGATGCCCTCCATCGCGATCTCGTAGAAGCGGCGCAGGTCGCCCTCGGGCCACGGCCGCCGGGCGCGACCCCAGTACTTGACGAGGTCGGGGTGGGCGAGGATGTCGAACATCCCGCTCGCCGCGGCCTGCCCCAACCAGTCGAAGTAGGTGCGCCACACCTTCTCGGGCGAGCTCGCCGCCGACCAGATGTCGTAGAGGTCGTAGTCGAGCGCCCCGTCGCCGACGAAGTGGATCGACCCGACGACGTAGTCGAAGTCGCGGCCGGCCAGCAGCGCGGCCATCCGATCCTCGCGCCCGGGGATGAAGTCGGCCTCGATCCCCAGCTTGAGGTCGGTCTCGTCGCGCACGAAGGCACAGTAGGCGTCGAGGTCGTCGCGGGCCGAGTGACGCCACAGCTCGTGCTGCCACACCTCGAGCGCCTGGGTGAAGCGGTAGACGTGCTCGGCCACGCCGAGCTCCTCGATGCCGGCCGTGGACGCGGCCGCGCGGTAGCGCTCAGCGTTGGCGGCCGTGAGGTAGCGCCCGGCCGGCGTCGCGTCGACGTCGTCGGGGCGCAGATGGACGTGGTAGTCGGTCAGCACGCGGCCGCGGATTCTCGCAGGGCCGCTGCCCGCGCTCTCAGCGCCGCAGCGCGAGCCAGTGCAGGAACGCCGGGCGGCGCCGCGCCTTCGCGAGGTCTGCGAACGCGGCGACGTCCGCGTCGCGCGGAGCCGGCTCGCGGAGCGCTTCGACGACCAGTCCGGCGCCCCGCAGCGCCTCGACGTAGTCCTCGAGCGGGCGGTGGATGCCGTGGAAGGCCATCTCCAGCCCGTCGCGCTCGATCACGTCGGTGTAATGGCGCTGCTCGAAGTACGGAACCTCGTCGTCGGAGCCCAGGTGCGCCGAGGACAGGGGATGGACGATCGCGGCGCATAGGCGCCCGCCGGACTCCAGGACGCGCGCGGTCTCGCGCAGCGTCCCCGCGAGATCCTCGATGTCGTGCAGCGACATGTAGGCGACGACGAGGTCGACGGCGCTGTCGTCGAGCGCCAGCGCCGCCGCATCGGCGAGCTGCACGTCCTCGTAGGCCCCGGTCTCGCGCGCGAGGCCGACCATCGTCGGCGCGGCATCGACGCCGACCACGCGGTGCCCGCGCTCGCGCAGGGCCACGCCGCCGCGTCCCTCGCCGCAGCCGAGGTCGAGGGTGAGCCGCCCGGGCGCCGGCAGCAGGTGCAGGAACGCCGGCCAGTTCAGGCGCCAGTGCCACACGTCGTGGCCGGGGGTGCGGACCCAGCGCGCCCAGGCGCCCGCCTCGCGCTCCCAGCGTTCGTGCAGCGGATCGCCCATCGCCCTACGACGCGGGCTCGGGCCGTATCCGCGCCTCCAGCCGGGCCGCCTCGCGCTCGTTGAGCTCGCGACCCTCGCGCACCCACCCGAGCAGCAGCTCGAGCTCCTTCTCGCTGTAGCGCTTGTAACTGCGCTCCGCGAGGGCGATGTGCTCGGCGTAGAGGTCGCCGGCTCCCTCCAGCGCATCCAGCGTGGGCTCGACGAGCACGCGCCGGCGATCGTTCTGATCGCGGACGCGGCGGGCGTATCCGGCGCGCTCCAGGCGGTCGAGGACCGTCGTGATCGCGCCGGTCGTCAGCCCCGTCTGCTCGGCGAGACGCCCGGCGGGTACCGGCCACTCGCGCTGGATCACGTCCAGGCAGCGCAAATCGGTGCGGTTGATCCCGATCGCGTCTGCGACCGCCTGGTCGAAGCGGTCGGTGGCGTTCTGCGAGCGCCGCACCTCGTAGATGAGCTCCTCGAAGACTTTGCGTTTACTACTTGACATTCTTATCTCTTGATTCCTAAGATACTTACATGTCAAACGACTATGCGATCGAGGCTTCCGACCTCGTGAAGACCTACCCGCCCGACGTCCGGGCACTCGACGGCCTGAGCCTATCCGTGCAACCGGGCACCATCTTCGGGCTGCTCGGTCCCAACGGCGCCGGCAAGTCCACGACCGTGAGGATCCTGACCACGCTTTCGCGACCCGACAGCGGCGGCGCGCGCGTGGCGGGGATCGACGTGCTCGCCGAGCCCGTACGCGTGCGCCACGCCATCGGCGTCGTCGCGCAGAAGCACGGGATCGACCCCGAGGCGACCGGGCGCGAGAACCTCGTCCTCCAGGGCGAGTTCTACGCGATCACCGGCGGCGACCTGCGCCGGCGCGTCACTGACGCCCTCGAGCGCTTCGGCCTCGCCGCTGCCGCCGACCGCCAGGCCAAGACGTACTCGGGCGGGATGCAGCGCCGCCTCGACCTGGCCATGGGGCTCATCCACCGCCCGCAGGTCCTGTTCCTCGACGAGCCGACCACGGGCCTCGACCCGGAGGCCCGCGCCGAGCTCTGGCACGAGATCGAGCGCCTGGCGCGCGACGAGCTGATGACGATCCTGCTCACCACCCATTACCTGGAGGAGGCCGACCGGCTGGCATCGCAGCTGGCGATCGTCGATCGCGGGCGGATCGTGGTCCAGGGCACGCCGGACCAGCTCAAGTCAGAGCTCGACGGCGACAGGATCCAGGTCGAGCTCGTCGATGCCCAGGACGCCGCCGCCCGGCTGGCGCTCACGGGCGTCAGCGGCGTCGGCGACGCCACGCTCGACGGCAGGACCCTGCACGCGCGTGCCCGCGACGGCGCGGCGGCGATCCCCGCGGTCCTGGCCGCCCTCGACGCCCACGGCGTGCAGGCGGCTTCGGTGACGCTCGCGCGTCGCTCGACGACGTTTACCTGCGCCACGCAGGGCGCAGCTTCGATCGCGCCGACGCCGAGCACGAGGCGGTGGCGGCATGACCGCCGTGCGTCAGACCTGGCAGGTGAACCTGCGCTACCTGCGCGTGCTCGGCCGCCAGCCGGCCTACCTCGGCATCACTCTGACCCAGCCGATCATCTGGCTGCTGCTGTTCGGGGCGCTCTTCAAGGCGGTGACCGAGATCCCGGGCTTCGACGGAGGCACCTACGTGGACTTCCTCACCCCCGGCGTGGTCGTCATGCTCGCCGTCTCCTCCGCCGGCTGGACCGGCATGAGCTTCATCGAGGACATCAACGCCGGGGTCATGGACCGCATGCTCGTCGCCCCGGTGTGGCGCGGCGCCCTGAACCTGGGCAGCGTCGCCTACGCGATGATCACGATCGTCATCCAGACGGCATTGATCGTCCTGCTCGCGCTGGCGCTCGGAGCGCACTACTCGAACGGGGTCGGCGGCGTGCTCATCCTCATCCTGGTGGCGGCGCTGCTCGGGGCGGCGTTCGCCTCGCTGTCGAACGGCATCGGGATGCTGGCCCGCCAGCGCGAGACGCTGATCGGCGCCGTCAGCCTGGTCCTGCTGCCGCTGACCTTCCTGTCCTCGGCGCTCATGCAGCAGAGCCTCGTGCCCGGCTGGATCCGCACCGTCTCGAAGTTCAACCCGGTCAACTGGGCCGTCGAGGCCGGCCGCTCGGCCGCGATGCAGACGATCGACTGGGGCCTCGTGGGCAGCCGTATCGGCCTGCTGGTGGCCCTGCTCGTGCTCTGCGCCATGTTCGCGACGCGCGCCTTCGCCACCTATCAGCGCTCGCTGTAGATCAGCGGCGCACGTCTTCGCAGTCACCGGCGACCTTGTCGGCCGGGTCGGCGAAGACGACGTCGTGGCCGGGACCGCACTTAACGCTGTCGAGGTCGCCGCGCACGACGTTGATGCGGTCGTTGCCCGAGCCGCCGGAGATGGTGTCGGGGTCGAGGTTGCCGAAGATCTCGTCGTTCCCCGAGCCGCCGGCGATGTGGTCGAAGCCGCGGTCGCCGGTGATGTGGTCGTCGCCGGCGTCGCCGAAGATGCGGTCGTCGCCGGAGCGCCCGGCCATGGTGTCGTTGCCGGGTCCGCCGTGGAGCTCGTCGTTGCCGTACTCGCCGTCGACGTAGTCGTCGCCGCCGGCCCCGAAGAGCACGTCCGGGGCGCCCTTGCCGAAGAGCGAGTCGTCGCCCGGCGTGCCGTGCAGGACGTCGCGATTCTGGGTGCCGGAGATGACGGAGGCCGCGTCGGAGTCGTTGGCGCCCTCGGGCGGCACCGGGGTGACCGTCTCGCAGTTGAGCAGCGCGTCGCGCGTGGGCGCGACGTCCTCGACGTAGACCGTGTCGTTGCCCTCGCCGCAGTCGATCTCGTCGCGGCTGTCGTCGGCGGCCCGGATCGTGTCGTCCCCGTCGCCGGCGTCGATGGTGTCGGCGTCGGGGCCGCCGACCAGGAGGTCCGCCCCGTCGTCGCCGAAGATCTCGTCGGGCCCCGAGCCGCCGTCGACCTGGTCGGCGCCGTTGCCGCCCTCCAGCGTGTCGTCGCCCGAGTCGCCGTGGATGACGTCAGAGCCGTTGTTGCCGGCCAGGATGTCGCGGGCGGCACCGCCGTCGATGAGGTCGTCGCCATCGCCGCCCGTGACGTTCTCGGTGCCCGACTCGCCATAGAGCTGGTCGTTGCCGTCGCCGCCCTTGATGAGGTCCGAGCCGCGGCCGCCCTTGATGAGGTCGTTGCCGGGACCGCCATAGAGGCGGCGGTCGTTGCCGAACGTCGAGTCGACGATCGTGTCGTCGCCGGCCTCGCCGAAGACGTGGTCGTCGCCGGGACCGCCGTCGAGGTAGTCGTTGCCGGGGCCGCCGTGGATGGAGTCGTCGCCGGTGCCGCCCTCGGCGCGGTCGTTGCCGTCCTCACCGGCCACCTGGTCGTTGCCCGAGCCCCCGTTGAGCGTGTCGTCGCCGGCGTCGCCGAAGAGGTCGTCGTCGTAGGAGCCGCCGCGCAGCGTGTCGTTGCCGTCGCCGCCCTGCAGGATGTCGTTCTCGCGGCCGCCGCTGAGCACGTCGTCGCCGCCGAGGCCGGCGATGAGGTCGCGCAGGCGGGTGCCGGTGATGGCATCGGGCCCTTCGGTGCCCTGCACGCGCGCCAGGCCGGGCTGGATGGCGACGCCCAGCGGCGTGGTGCCCGGCAGCGCCACCGAACCCAGCCGCCGGTGCGCGAACGGGCTCACCAGCGAGAGCGTGGCGCCACCGCCGTCGGCGTAGTAGACGCGAACGCCGTCGGGTGACCAGCCGGGCGCGCCCGGCCCGCGGCCGGAGCGAAAGCGGCGCACGTGATGCCCGGCGACGTCGACGAGCGCAGCGGTGGAGCCGCCATGCGCCGCGCCGACGGCCAGGGTGAGCCCATCAGGCGAGGGGGCCACCGCACCACCCACCCCCTTCCCCAGGCGCAGCGGGTGCTTCTCGGGCTTGCGCGCGCCCTGGTGCACCACGTACAGGCGCCGCGGTGCGCTGACCCAGGCGCGCGCCGCGGCGTCGAAGGCAGCGCCCGCGGCGCCCTTGACCTTGACCCGCCGCAGCAGCTTGGGTGCACCCGTCGCCACCATCGCCACCCGGCCCTTGGACAGCACGACCGCCGCCAGCGTCCCCTGACGCGAGAGCGCCAGCGCGCGCGCCGTGCCGTGCAGGCGCACGCGGTGGCGGATGGCCAGCGTCCCGGCGTCCAACACGTAGAGGCGCTGGCCGGCGGCCGCGTACACGCTCGCGCCGCCGGGCGACACGGCGATCCCCACCGCGGGTGCACCGAGGTCGCGCGTGAGCACGGCGAACGGAGCGGCCGTGCCGGACAATGGCGCCGCGGGGACCAGCCCGAAGTCGAAGGCGGCGACGGCGTTGCCCGCGGCGACGAACGCGCGGCGTCCGTCGCGGGCGATGGCGACCGCCCGCGACGGGCCCGGCAGCGCGGGCCGAGCGACCACCTGGTCGGTGGTCACGTCGAGCAGCGCGACCTCGTTCGTCCCGGTGGCCAGCAGCGCCACGCGTGCGGCGGCGGGCGCGGCGGGCAGCAGCGCGACGATCATGGCCAGGGCGAGCGTGCGGCGCACGAGAACAGGTTCGCCCTTGGCCGCCCCTGTCCTACCGCTGGCGGCCGGCCGCCCAGCGCTGCTCGCCCTCGAGCTTGCGCTGGTGGCTCAGCCGCGCGGGGTCCAGCTCGCCGGCGGCGATCGCCGCGCGCACCGCGCAGCCGGGCTCGCTGTCGTGGCGGCAGTCGGAGAACCGGCAGCCGGCGGCCAGCGCCTCCACGTCGGCGAAGGCGGCCGCCACGCCGTCGGGCTCGGCGCTCATGCGCGGCAGGCGCAGGCCCGGCGTGTCGATGAGCAGGCCGGCGCCGTGCGGGAGCTCGAACAGCGCGCGGTGCGACGTCGTGTGGCGCCCGCGGTCGTCATGCGCACGGATCTCCGCGGTGCTCTGGTACTCGCCGCCGAGCAGCGCGTTGATGAGCGTCGACTTGCCCACCCCCGACGATCCGAGCAGCACGCCCGTGCGCCCGCGGCCGAGGCGCGCGGCGAGCGCGTCGACGCCATCGCCGCGCTGCGCGCTGGCGACGAGCGTCGGCACACCAGGGGCCGCGCTGTGCACGACGGCGAGCGTGGGCTCGACGTCGGTGACGAGGTCGGCCTTGTTGAGCACGAGCACGACGTCGCAGCCGCCGGCGGCGGCCAGGGCCACGAGGCGCTCGAGGCGGCGGGCGTTGAGGTCGCGGTTGGCGGAGGTGACGACGAAGGCGACGTCGACGTTGGCGGCGAGCTCCTGGCCGACACGGGCCAGGACGCCGCGGCGCGGGAGCCGGGCGTTGACCACGCCCTGCTCGTCGACGGCGACCCAATCGCCGACGGTCGGGTGCTCGGGCACGCGCCCTGCGACGACGGCGAACGACTCGCCGTGCGGGCCGGCCACCACGAGGCGGCCGCGGTGGACGGCGACCACGCGCGCGGGCGTGCAGCCGTCGAGGTCTGATGCTGCGAAGGCAGAGGCGAACGGTTCGCCCCAGCCGAGGTCTTCGAGGTTCAAGGTGCTCTCCAGGCTCGGTGTGGGCTAGACGGTGGGAACGACCGTCAGCACCGAGGCGGCGAGCAGGCGGGTGTCGAGGTGGCGCAGCAGAGGCAAACGTTACTCCGGTTTCTCACGGAGCGAGGCGGACGGCCACGAAAGCCCGCGACCCGGCACCAGGGC
>Ga0307502_10000188_pt1 | contig 16597 bp, 9 predicted proteins | sample 16_S_MG_FD_201364 | JGI IMG/M metagenome (GOLD analysis project Ga0307502, IMG submission 201364) | Soil microbial communities from Populus trichocarpa stands in riparian zone in the Pacific Northwest, United States - 16_S | ecosystem: Environmental > Terrestrial > Soil > Riparian zone > Trees... | reverse complement strand
GGTGTCCGCGCTTGTCGTGTCCGCGGGGGTTGCCGGGAACCAGCTCGCCTCCTACCTGCTCAACGTGATCGCCGCGCGGTTGCTCGTGCCCGCCGCGTTCGGGGAGCTTGGGTCGCTCCTCGCCGTGCTCGTCATCGGGGCGGTGCCGGCCATGGGGATGCAGACCGTCGCCGCTCTGCGGGTCGCCCGTGGCCACGGCGAGGGCGGGCTCGTCGCGCTTGGACTGGTGACCGCCGGGGTCGTCACCACGGTCGCGCTGGCCGCCTCGCCGTTGCTGGTGGTGCTCCTGCATCTCGACTCGCCGGTGCCGCCGATCCTTGTCGCGGTCGCGCTCGCCGGTGTCACGTTCAACGGGCTCTGTCTCGGGATTCTCCAGGGCCGGCGCCGCTTTACGGCCATGGCCGGGCTCCTCACGGCCGACGCGCTCGTCCGCATCGGCGGGACGCTCGTCGGGCTCGCGGTCGGCGGCAACGCCGTCGGCGCGCTCACCGGCACCGCGATCGGCGCGGCGGTCGTCGCCGGCGTCGGGTGGTTCCTGTGTGGGCGGCCGCGGCCTCGGCGGCACGGGAAGGCGCACGTCGGCGACGTCCTGCACGCCGTCGGCGCCATGCTCGCGCTCGTCCTGCTCGTCAACCTCGACCTCGTGCTCGCACGGCACTTCCTGCCCGCACACGAGGCCGGCGAGTACGCCGTCGGCGCCATCGTCGCCAAGATCGCCTACTGGTTGCCGCAGGCAGTGGCCATCCTCGTGTTGCCGCGGTTCGCCAGCGAGCACGGGCGCCGGCGGATGGTGCCGGTCGCGCTCGCCGTCTGCGGGGCGCTCGACCTCGTGGTCGTCGCCGGCGCCGCGGGACTGGGGAAGACGGTGGTCGCCGTCATCGGGGGCGGTGACTACGCCGGCTTCCCCGTCTGGCCGTTCGCGCTGGTCGGGTCCATGTTGTCGCTGGTCCAGATTCTGATGTACTCCCGCATCGCCAGCAACGACCGGCGGTCAACGCTGCTCATCTGGGGTGCCGTCGTGGTCGAGATCGTGCTCGTGGCCGGCTGGTTGCACGGCCAGCTGACGCAGGTCGTCACCGCCGCCGTCATCGCCAACGGGGTGCTCGTGTGCGCGGGCGCGCTGGTGGAGCTTCGGTCGCGGCGCGAACCAGTCGAGACACCCGGTGACGACCGCGGCCACGGCGAGGAGCAGTAGGGCCTGCGCGGCCGTGCCGTGCGCCCACTCCTGACCGTTGCGCAGCACCCGCCCACTCACCGCGACCACGCACGCCAGCCCGGCACCACCGACGGCCAGCCAGCGCGGCGCCGGCGGCCACAACGTGCGGACCAGCAGACACGCGATCAGCAGGATGATCGGCAGCATCCCGCCAAGCAGGCCAAGCAGCACCACGAGCGCGACCGGCACCCACCGCTCACCACCCGCTCGAACCGAGATGGTCTGCCGAGCCGGCGTCGACTCCGCCGGCAAGCGTGAATGTCGGTGCTCTCCGGTAGCGTTGAAAACGGGGGGCCCCCCGGCGTGCGAGAGTCCCTTTCGTGCGGCGAAGAGCCGGCGTGTCAGGCTGGTCGCTCGGCGGCGTGCCGGGATCAGCAGTGACAGCACCAACGCCACCGCCGTCAGGCCGCCGATCAGCAAGCCCTCGCGGTACTGGCCGTCCGGTGTGAACTCCAGTGTCACCGTCCCGCCACTGCCTGCCGGTACCACCCACGCCTGCTGCCAACCATCCACCCGCACCTTCGGCAGCGTCCGGCCGTTCAGCGTCGCCACCCAGCCGCTGTTCGCGTTCTCCGGCACCGACAGCACCGCCGCCGCACCAGCCCCCACCCGCCGAGTCCGCGCACGTCTCGAACCGCATCGGCCGGTGCGCCATGTAGTCCGCCAGCGTCCCCGACACCGACGTCTTGTACGTGAACCCGTCCATCGTGACCACCGGGCCCTGTCCACAAGGGACAGAGAACTCAGTCGGCACCGGCGGCAGGTCCATTCCCAGCAGCCGCAGCTCCTTCACCGTGCCAGAGCCGCCGATCGGCCGGATCTCGATCGAGTTCGTGGTCAGCTCGAACTTCGCCACACCGTTGCGCACCGGCACCGTCTGGGCGCCCTGCGGCACCGTGACCTCCACGTCGGTCGCCTCGCTGCCGACCATGCGCAGGCCGTGCAGCTGCCGCGGCGTCTCCCAGGACAGCCGCAGCGTCGGGCGCAGGTCCCGCAGGTCCGGCTGCCACGCGGTCGACGTCGAACCGTCCACCGCGGACAGAGGACCCGCGGTGGGGTCCCCGGCCAGCTGGCTCGACGACGACACTGTCACGCCTGGCAACGACACCGGGTTCTGTCCGCCCAGCGCCGGTAGGACCGTCCCTTCGAGACGGTAGTTCGCCGCGGATGTCGTGCTGAACAACCGGTGCACGCCGTCCGGCTCCTCGCCGGTCCTCGTGAACCCGGGGTCGCACACGCCACCCACGCACGCGTACCTCGGCTGCGAACCCCGCGTGAACACGAAGCTCGCCGCCTGGTTCAACGCGGGCAGCGCGTCCGCCGGCGTCACCAGCGCCCGGTGCGGCGACACCCCAGGGACCCCCAGTTCGGCGATCCCCACGTTCCCGTTGTCCCGGTCCGCCGCCACCGCCAGCACCGTCACCCGCACCCGGCTCGTCACCCCGGCCGGCAGCGTGAACCGTTGTGGCTGGTCGGTCGACGCCACCTCGCGGTCCACCGAGCCCGCGTCGGTCGTCAGTCGGACCTTCGTCACCGGCCAGCCGACGCGCAGCTCGTCCACAATGGACAGATCCACGTACGGCACCGTCCTCGGCGTGTCCAGCTCCACCTCAAGCCACTGGCCGGCCGGACCCGCGAAGCTCGACGACCGCCACGACGTCAGCGGATCCCCGTCCACCGCGGCGAACGGCAGCCCGGACGGGTCGCTCGCGCCCACCGCGTCCGCGAACGCCGCCGACGAGGACGCCGTCACGTCACGGATCCCGCGGTACGCGGCGACCGTCTGGTGCGCCTGGCCCTGGAACGGCAACACGTCCGTCGACGGCCGGTTCTGCCTCGGCTTCTCGTCCGCCGTCAGTGTCTGGCTCAGGTTGTCCCGCGTCCGCCCGACGTTGCGCTCGCGGTGCCGCAGCCCGTCGGTCACCAGCCACTCCCGCGAGTCCGCCAGGCCGCCGTCGCCCGCGAGCACGGTCGGCGTCGACGTCCCGAGCACTCCCGACTCGAGCAGCGGCAGCAACGACTCCGGTCCGCCGCTCACCGTCGGCACGTCCGAAGTGGACACCGCGGAGACGAGCGGCACGTGCGACGCCACCTGGTAGACCTCCAGTGGCCCGAACGTCACCACCCGCGTCACCCCGGCCGATCTCGCCAGCCCGGCACGGATCACGTTCGTCGGCGGCGCGTCGGTGGAGACCCGATCGATGTCCCCACGCAGCAACAGGAACCGGAACCCGGCCCGTTCCAGGAACCCGGCCAGCGCCGGCGACCCACGGCCGTCCGCGAGCACGTCCTCCACCGCGTCCATCACCCGCGTGTTGCCCTCGGAACCCAGCGGCACCTGGTTGCGCACCGCCCACGGCGCCCGCGCGAGTGCCTGCGCCGGCTCGTCGACCGTGCGGCCCCAGGTGTACTCGCCGAAGCCGGTGCCGGGGAACAGCAGCGTGCGGGCGTGGGAGTCCTCGTCGGAGAGCCAGGTCATCGCCGACCGCCAGTAGTCCGGCACGTCCGACCAGCCGGGACCCGGCCGCAGCGTGAACAGCCATGCCGGCGCGGCCATGACCACGACCAGCGCCACGCCGACCGCCAGCCGCGCCCTGGTCGCGGCCACCGGCGTCGTCGCGCGGGCCACCCCGGGCAGCCGGCCGGTGATCGCGTGCGTGAACGCCAGCATCAGCGGCAGCCGCAGCACCGGCTCGAACTTGTGCACGTTCCGGAACGGCGCCAGCGGCCCGTCCAGGAGCCCGCGCACCACCGACGACAGCGGGCTGTCCAGCGCGCCGACATAGCCGACGGTCAGCAGCGTCAACCCGGTCAGCACGCCGAGCACGAGGAACCGCCGCTCCGGCAGCCTGCCGCGCGCCAGCCCGAACAGCCCGACGGCCGCGACCATGCCGGTCGCGAGCATCAGCAGCGGGTTGTCGATCAGCAGGAACCCGGACGGCCACCACGGCGTGCCCTCGATGACGTAGGCCACCCACTGGTTCGTGCCCCGCAGCACCTCGAACAGCGACATCGGCGCGGTCGTGTTCGTCGCCGACTCGATGTAGTTCAGGAACGGCATGCTGTACTCGCCGAGCAGCAGCAGCGGCAGGACCCACCACAGGCACACCGCGACGGTCGACCCGACCCACCACACCACCAGCTTGACGTGCTCGCGGGTCCACCGGCGGGTCACGAGCCACAGCCCGGGCAGCACCAGCGCCATCAACACCATCGCGCCGTTGACCCCGCCCATGCCGAGCACGGCCAGCGCCGACAGCCCGGCCGCCCGCCGCGGTGACCCGAGCCGGTTGGCCCTGACCAGCGGCAACAGCACCCACGGCAGGAGCGCGGCGGGCAGCATCTCCGCCGACAGCGGCCCGATCTCGGTGAGCATGCGCGGCGCGAGCGCGTACCCGATGGCGCCGGCGAACCTGGCCGGCTCCGAGCCGATGTTGAGCGCGCGGGCCAGGAGCAGCATGCCGCCGAACGCCAGGCACAGCACGACCGCGCACCAGAGCCGCTGCGTGACCCACGGCGGCAGGCCGAGCAGCTGGCCCGCGGCGAAGAACGGGCCCATCGGGAACAGGTAGCCATACGCCTGGTTCTGCAGCTCGCCGCCGGTCGCGTCGGCGTTCCACAGGTGCAGCGCGCGGCCGAGGAACGCGACCGGGTCGACGACGAGGTCGAGCTTGGTGTCGAAGGTGGTCCGGCCGGGGCGCTGCAGGAACGACACCACCGTCAGCAGGGTCATGACCCACGCGGCCGGGTTGCGCGGCCAGGTACGAACGGTGGTTAACATCCGCCTGATCCTAAGGCTAGTGTTCGCTCGTGATAGGTGGTGTGACTATCGGTTTCGACTCGGCCTGGGCCGCCGCGGCCGCCATCCCCGGCTGGCTCAGCGAAGGACAGGCCCGCATGCTGTGGGATGCCGTGCGACGGCTGCCACCAGGCGCGACAGTCGTCGAGATCGGCAGCCACCAGGGCAGATCCACGGTCATCCTCGGCCACGCCGCTCGCGCGGTCGGCGTCCGGGTCGTCGCCATCGACGCCTTCGTCGACGGTCGGCTGTTCGGCGGCGCGCGGACCCGGACCCGCTTCGAGGCCAACATCGCCGCCGCCGGCCTGACCGGCGTCGTCGAGCTGGTCGTCGGCTACTCCACGAAGCTGCGCCGCTCCTGGACCCGCCCGATCGACCTGCTGTACATCGACGGCAAGCACGACTACTGGACCTACGTGGACGACCTGCGCTGGTCCGTCCATCTGCCACCCGACGGCGAGATCCTCGTGCACGACTGCTTCTCGTCGATCGGCGTCACGGTCGGCACGCTCGTGAAGGTGCTCGCCGGGGCCCGCTACTCCTATGTGGACAGAAGTCGCTCGCTCGCCAGGTTCGCCGTGCGCAGGCCGGCTCTCGCGGACCGGTGGCGGGTCGTGACGCAGCTGCCGTGGTTTCTCGGCAACGTGTGGCTGAAGGTGTTGCTGCGCCTGCGGTTGCGGCCGGTGGCCGGCTGGTTCGGACATCATGGACCGTACGACCCGTTCTAGCGAGCCGGTGTCCCGATCTCGACGTCGGTGACGCACAGGGGCTGGCGGTCCGCGCCCCATCGCACGTCGACGTAGGACTGCGTGCCCGTGACCGGGATGTACAGCACGTGCAGCCCTTCGCGGAGCCGGACGGTCTCCCGGGTGTCGCCGGTGGCGACGACGGCGTCCCCGGAGTCGCCGGTGTAGTAGCCGAGCTTCAGCACGCGGCGCCCGAAGAACGCGCCGGTCAGGGGGATGCGCACGGGCGTGCCCTCGACGAGGTGGCCGCAGTCGGCCACCGGGCCGCGCTCGCCGCGCACCGAGTCGGTGAGGGTGGTGACCGGCTGTGGCCGGCCGGTGGCGTCGAGCTGGTAGAGGGTCTCCGCGGGCCGGTCGAAGCGGGGGTTCTCGGGCGCGAGGCCGATCACCCGCGACGTGAAGTCGTCGTAGATGAACCACTCGATGATGATCGAGCCCGGCACCGTGGCGTCGTACAGGACGATGCCGGGCTGTTCGGCGAGCGCGGCGCGGGCGGTGGCGACGTAGGCCCGTGCGTCGCGGAACTGCAGCGGCGGCGCGACCCGCACGAAGCTGACGGTGCCGCCGACGACCAGGAGCGCCGCCACGGCGATCATCGGCCATCGCCGGTCGCGCCTGCCCTGGTAGGCGAACGCCGCGCAGATCACCGCGACCGGCACGGCGTCGGCGAGGTAGCGGGGGTCGGCGCCGATCGCCGGGCCGACGTCCGCGAGCCGGGTGACCGCGACGAGCGCGAGGCCGACGGCCAGGTAGGCGGCGAGGAACAGCCAGGGCAGGAGTTTCTTGCTCAGCACGATGATGGCGACCGCGAGCACCACGGCCGCGATCCGCACGGCGAGCGGCGGAGTCGCCCAGGTCGCGCCGTTGCCGGGCGCGGCGAACGGACCGCCGAGGATCCCGGGCAGGAAGGTGTCGACGACGGCACGGAAGGCGTACTCGGCGAGGTCCGACGCGGAGACGGGTTTCCCGGTGGTCTGGCTGGCGGTGAGGGCGGTGGAGAGGACCGCGAAGCCGGCGAGGAGGGCCGCGTTCCCCGCCCAGACGCGCCAGTGGCGGACGATCGCCTCGCCGAAGGAGTCGCCACGCAGGACGGTGACCGCGAAGAGGACAGCGGTGACGAGGACGGCCTTCTCGTTGAAGAGCAGGCCGAATCCCGTCCACGCGGCGGCCTGGACCGCGTACCTGGTGGCGCCGGTGTCGAGGTAGCGCAGGTGCGCGAGCAGCGCGGCGCCCATCGCGACGAGGATGGGGAGGAGTTGCATGCCGTACGCCCACCAGATGGTGGGGAAGAGGATCATCGGTGACGCGGTGAGGGCGGCGAAGAAGGGGAGCACCGACCAGCGGTGCCCGAAGAGCCTGGTCAGTACGAGCCAGAAGAGCCAGAGCGTCGCCCCGTGCATGGCGAGGACCGGCAGCGTGGCGACGGTGAAGTTGAGCGGCGCGATCGTCGTCTCGAGCCACGCGAGGAGGTAGGTGCCCGGCACGAGGTGGCCGTTGTGGTCCTGGAAGAGGAAGCCCGGGTCGAGAAGGTCGGCGTTCGCGGCCCGGTAGGTCATGACGAAGTCGTCCTGGCCGTAGTAGCCGTGCAGCGCGACCCAGGCGTGAACGAGGAACGGCACGGCGGCGACCAGGAAGGCCGCGAGCCGGAGCCGTGGGGGAGCGGTGTCCTTGGTCCGGGCATGCCGCCGACGCGTGGGCAGGGCAATGGCCACCGGTACTCCCGTAGTACTCGCCAGGCCCCGACCTTGCCTGCTTATCGTAGGGATGGTCGGGCCGTTACGGAATGGTGCCCGTGGCTGTCGATCTGTGGCAACCTCATCGCCGGTTCGGTGTCCCCCAGGGAGGGTGCCCCGCGCCGAGGTGGGACATGATGCCCGCTGGCAGGCCCGTCGACGACCTCCAGCGCGAGTTCTCGATCACCCTGCTGGACATCGCCGCGGAGTATGACTCGCTGGACGGCGCGGACCGCAGGTGACGGACCATGTTCGGGGCCAAGGCGCGAACCGCGGCCGATCTGCTCGTGCTGTTCTTCGGCGTCGAACCGCACCTGCGGCACCGGCGAAACGATCCGGCTATGGTGGCGGGTCTTGAGCGGCTCGCGTTCGTGTCGGAGGCCCTGTGGGCCAGAGCCCACGGCAGGCTCAGCAGAGCAGCGTTCGACAGCTTCCTCGAACGCAAGGCTTCAGGCGAGAACCTCGACACGTTCGGTCCGAGTTGGACGACCCAGCTCAGGCAGACCAGCCACGGAGCCACGGCGTCATCCAGGTCGCCGCCGTGGCCGAGCCTGCCGTTGTCGAGCCCGCGGTCGCCGAGTCGCCGTCGCTCGATCTCGACCGGGCCCGGATCGCCAAGGTGGTCGACCTACCGCTGCCTGCCGATGAGGGAGTACGAGACTCGGCTGGACGTGGCGGTGAAAGCCCGCACCTTCACCGAACTGGCACCAGCGACAGCCAGCCTGCCACCCGGCTGGTGACGGATCCCAGTCAGCTTCCCGGTTTCGGTTGGCACTGCGGTGGCTGGCAGAGCACCTTCGACAGCGCCGCGTAGAAGATGTCGCCGATCTTCGTCGGGTCCTCCGTGGTGAAGGCCTGACCACCCGTCGCACCCGAGATGGCCTGTAGCTCACCCTTGTCCACATCCGGACCGATGCCGATGCCGACGATCAGGATGGGGCGCCGCTGGTCCTGCAGTTTCACCAGCTCCGACAGCAGGGCGTCACGGGTGATGCTGTTCGCGTCGTCGTTCTTGCCGTCCGTCAGGACGATCACGACGTTGATGCGGCCCGGCTCGTAGCCCTGCCGTGCCGACTGGTACGCCGCCAGCACGCTGTCGTACAGGCCCGTTCCGCCGTTCGGCACGGCCTGGATCGTCTTCAGCTTCTCCAGGCCACCGTCCTTGGCCTGCTCGCTGAGCGGCGCCATGGGCAGGAACTCGCGATAGTCCTTGTCCCCGTCCAGCTTCGTCGAGAACAGCCACACCCCGAGCTTCGTGGTCGGCTTCATCAGGCCGATGCCCAACGACGCCGCCTGCAACGTGAGCGCCATGCGGTTGGCGCCGGTGCCGGGCACCGGCTCCGCCATCGAGCCGGACACGTCGAGCAGCACCTGCACGCGCCCGTTCAGGTTGACGCCGGCCCACACGTTGAGCAGGTCGTCCACGTCGTTCGACCCGGGCACCTCCGCCGGCGTGACCTTCGCCCCGGACGTCAGCTCGGACGTGCCGCGCTTGCGCAGCATCTCGCCGTCCGGCGTGCGGAAACCCGCGTCGGACAGCGCGTCCGCGGTCGACTGCTGCATCAGTGCGGTCAGGAACTTCTCCGCCGCCTCCCGCTTCTTCCCTCGGGCGGTCGGCAGCAGCACGTACGGGTAGTCCAGCGACGGCACGGCCGGGTCCGCGTACACCGCGACCAGCGGCGTGTCCTGCCGCGCGTTGTTGCGTAGCACCGCGTTCTCCGACACGGGGAAACCGTCGAGCGGTTCCTCCTCGGCGCTGCCCGGCAGCCGGTTGAACAGGTCGCCCACCGTCGGCACGACGTTCGGCGTCAGCCGCCGCAGCTCAGTGGTCACCGCGGCGCCGGGGTCGGACTCGGCCTTCATCAGGTCCCGCACCCCGAACAGCACCGACACGCCGACCGGCTCGCGAGCCGGGTCGGGCATGCCGATCTTCAGGTCAGAGCCGAGCACCTCCGCCCACGACGGCTGCTTCGCCGGCCAGCCGAGCTGTGTCGCCGCGTCCTGGGTCAGCGCCAGCACCACCGGCGAGCTCGCGATCGACGTACCGGACACCGGGACGTCCCACGCGCCGCGTGCCTGCGCACGCTGCAACCAGATCGTCGAGTCCGGGACCCACACGTCCGGCGGCTCGCTGCCGTCGGACACCACCAGCGACTCGGCCTGCTCCTGGGAGTCGCGGTCGGTCACCCGCACGTCATAGCAGGTGTCCTGTGAGGACATCTCCTGCGCTGTGCGGTTGATCACCGGCGCGATGTCCGGGGACACCGTCACGTTCAGTGTCGTCGTGGTGTCGCAGCTGGACGCACGCAGCCGGTCGGCGAGGAAGTCGTACGTGAACCAGCCGACCAGTGCGAGCACCAGCAGCGCTGACAACGCGATCAACGGTGATCTCGCGCGCCAGCCACGGGACTTGACGGAGGAGTGCCGTCCCATGGCTGTCAACCTCCAAAACTGGCGGGCAGGGCGCCAAAACCATACCTACTACGGTCCGGAGTTCAAGTGGTTACACCAAGTCAGGAGTAGAGGGAGTCGACCTCTTTCGCGAAGTCCTTCATGATGACGCCGCGCTTGAGCTTGAGTGACGGCGTCAGGTAGCCGTTCTCCGGGTTGAACTCGGTGTCGAGAATCCGGAACTTCCGGACCGACTCCGCCTTGGACACCGCGAGGTTGCCCTCGTCGACGGCCTTCTGGATCTCCGCGTTGAGGTCCGCGTCGGTCGCGAGGTCGGTCACCGTCGCCTTCTCGTCCTTGCCCGTCGTGGACTTCCAGTAGCCGAAGTACTCGGCGTCGATCGTGATCAGCGCGGCGATGTACTTCTGCCCGTCGCCGACGACGAGAGCTTGTCCGACCAGTGGGTGCGCGGCGATCCGGTCCTCGATGACCGACGGCGCGACGTTCTTGCCGCCGCTGGTCACCAGGATCTCCTTCTTCCGCCCGGTGATCCTCAGGTAGCCGTCGTCGTCCAGCTCGCCGAGGTCACCGGTCGCGAACCAGCCGTCGCCGTCGATGGCCTCCGCGGTGGCGGCGTCGTTCTGCCAGTACCGGGTGAACATCGCCTCGCCGCGCATCTGGATCTCGCCGTCGTCGCTGATCCGGACCGCGGAGCCGGGCAGCGGCCTGCCGACCGTGCCGGGCTTGACCAGGTCCGGCGAGTTGACCACCGAGGCGGCGGACGACTCGGTCAGACCGTAGCCCTCGAGCACGATGATGCCGACGCCGCGGAAGAAATGGTTCAGGCGCGGCCCGAGCGCGGCTCCGCCGGAGATCACGTACTTGACCTGCCCGCCGAGCGCTGCCCGCAGCTTCGCGTACACGAGCCGGTCGAACACGGCGTGCTTGAGCTTCAGGCCGAGACCCGCCTTGCCGTCCGCCTCGCTGTAGGCGATGGCGGTGTCCGCGGCCAGGTCGAAGATCCGGCCCTTGCCGCTCGAGTGCGCCTTCTGCCTGGCTCCGTTGTAGACCTTCTCCAGCACGTACGGCACGGACAGCAGGAACGTCGGCTTGAACGCGGCCAGGTTGTCGGTCAGCGTCTTCACGTCCGCCCAGTGACCCAGCGTGGCGCGGGCCATGAACGCCGCGACCTCGACCATGCGGCCGAACACGTGCGCGAGCGGCAGGAACAGCAGCGTCGACGCGTCGTCGAGCGGGGTGTCGCCCTTGAACAGCACGGTCAGGTACTCGACGGCGTTGCGGCACGCCGCGTACAGGTTGCGGTGGGTGAGGGCCACGCCCTTGGGCCGGCCGGTGGTGCCGGACGTGTAGATCAGCGTCGCGAGGTCGTCCGGCTTGACCGCCGCCCGCCGCTCGTCGATCACCTCGTCCGCCACGTCCTTGCCTGCCTCGACCAGCGTCTCGACCGCCTTGTCGTCGATCCGCCAGATCTGCTTGAGGCTGCCGAGCTTGTCGCGGACCTGCTCGACCCGCTCCGCGAGCGCCGCGTTCTCCGCAACCACCGCGACCGCGCCCGAGTCGGACAGGATCCACTCGACCTGCTCGGCCGAGGAGGTGACGTAGATGGGCACCGACGCCGCGCCCGCCACCCAGACGGCGAAGTCGAACAGCGTCCACTCGTAACAGTTCGCCGACAGGATGCCGACCCGGTCACCCGGCCCGACACCCGACGCGACCAGGCCCTTCGCGACCTCGACGACCTCGCCGAGGAACTGCTCCGAGGTGACGTCGCGCCACGCGCCGCCGACCTTTCTGCGGAACACGACGTCGGTCGGCGCCTCCTTGACGTTCAGGTAGACGACGTCGGCCAGGCCGCCGCTCTCCGGCACGCTGGCCAGCGGGGGGACGGCGAGTTCGCGCATGGTCTGCTCCTCGAGACACGAAGGGCGTCGCCATGTTCGTCAACGGCGACGCTACCTCACAGTAACCTCGGCTATCTTGCCTGTGCACGCCGCTGAGGGCCACCCCCGGCACGCCGCGGATGGCCCTCAGCAGGTCGAGACCGACCTGGGCTAAACGGTCAGCTTCCAGTTCTTCAACGTGCCGGTGTCGCCACTGAAGACGTCCCGGACCCGCAGCGTCCACGTGCCGCTCGCGGTCTCGTTCGCCGCGTTGACCGTGTACAGCTCGTTGACGTTGTCCGCGCCGTCGTCGCCCTTCGCGGTCTTCAGCCGGTAGGACGTGCCGTCCGGCGCGACCAGGTCGAGGACCAGGTCACCCCGGTACGGGTGGGTGATGTTGACCTCCACCTTGGTCTGGCCGGACGCGTTGCCGTCGCAGGCCACGGTCACCTGGCTGGTGACCTCGCCGAGGTCCGAGATGGCGAGCCCCGTCGCGTTGAGCGCCGGCGTGCACCTCGGACCGAGCGACGCCGCCGCCGCGAGGATGGCGTCCGAGAAGAAGCTCGCCTGCATGTAGACGCCCGGGTTCCTCGGGCGGGCGCAGCCGATGCCCCAGCTCGTGGTGCCGATCAGGACGAACTCGCCGTTGGCGTCCCGGTTGAGCAGCGGGCCGCCAGAGTCGCCCTGACAGGTGTCCACGCCGCCGGAGTCCCAGTTGCCGGCGCAGATCTCCTCGGCTGGCACGAGGTCGAGGTAGTCGCTACCCGCGCTCATGCACTGCTGGTCGTCGATGAACGGGACCTGTGCCTTGAGCAGGAACCGCTGCTGGGCCCCGCCCTCGGTAGCCGCACCCCAGCCGGCGACGGTGAACGTGCCGGTGTCGAACTCGGGTGTCGTGGCGATGGGCACGGTCGGGACGTCGACCGGCCGCGCGAGCCGGATCAACGCCCAGTCGTCACCGGGTGGGCCGCCCGCGCCCGGTGCCCGGATCACGTAGTCGGAGTTGACCACGACTCTGTTCGGGTCCTGTAGGTCCACCACACCGAGCGTGGCCGTGATGCCGGTGTTCGGACCCGTCGCCGGCACGCAGTGTGCCGCGGTCAGGACGATCTGATCGGTGATCATCGAGCCGCCGCAGCCCATGGACAGGCGCACTATCCACGGGAACTCGCCCTGCGCTGCGGGTGTGCCGCCGATGACCTGCGGCTGTACGTCGTTCGCCGCCGGTGGTTCTGCGACCGCCTGCCCCGCCGCGGCCCCCAGAACGGCCAGGACGCTCACCGCCGTGAACGTCAGCCGTCGTCTCCAAGACGTCATCCACATCCCTTTCTTCGATACGTCGGACGCTGTTCCCCGGAGATCGGGCTCCGGGGAACCGGCGGCCGTTTCTAGAAGGAGAGGCTCCAGGAGTTGATGTAGCCCGTGTCCGCGCTGTAGAGGTCCCGCACCCGCAGCTGCCACGTGCCGTTCGCGACCTCGCTGGACGCGTTGACCGAGTAGGTCGCGACCACGTTGTCGGCGGAGTCGCTGGTGGACGTGCTCTTCAGCCGGTACACGGAGCCGTCCGGGGCGACGAGGTCGATCTGCAGGTCGCCGCGGTAGGTGTGCACGATGTTGACCGACACCTGCAGGTCCGTCGGTGCGTTGCCGGACACGCCGCTCACCGTGATCGGGCTGTTCACCGCCGCGCCGGCGTCCGGGATGCTGACGTCCGTGGTGTTCTCGAACGTCGGCCCTGGCGGCGGCTCGGAGCCGTCACACGGGGCGCTGATGACCCGGGGCGGGCAGTCGGAGTAGTCCAGCAGCAGCAGGACGGCCGCGCGGTTGCGCGAGGTCTCGCGGCTGATCACCTCGTCGGGTGGGTAGAAGCCGTCGAGGCCGCCGTCGGAGGGGTACATCTCGAACGTGAACGAGTACACGCCCTCGGCGCCCCACAGGTAGTCGTCGATCGAGCCGTCCGTGATGTACAGGTCGGAGTCCTGCTCCGGCGTGTAGCCGTTGGTGGCCGCCATCGACTGGCCCAGCGCGACGAACGTGTTGTGCTGCTGCTGGCTCATCTCGCCGGGGGCGGTGTCGGCGTTGGTGTAGCCGAGCGGCCACAGGACCAGCTCGCTGAACGTGTGGAAGTCGATGTTGGTCTTGATCTGCTGCACGCCACCGATCCGGCGCGAGTTCACGAAGTTGACCACGTTCGCGACCTCGGGTGCGCTCCCCGCCGACGGCCCGCGGTAGGTCTCGCTGGACGGGCTGGAGGACGAGCCGCCGCAGCAACCCCACTTGTACGGCCAGTTCCGGTTGAGGTCGGTGCCGACGGCCGAGCTGCCGGAGTTCGGCTGCCGGTTCTTGCGCCAGCCCGCGTAGGAGCCGGTGCGGATGTCGAACTCGCCGCCGTCGGGGTTGAGGTCCGGGATGATCCAGATCTCGCGGCTGTTGACGAGGTCGGTGACGTGGCTGTCGGTGCCGTACTTGGTGGTCAGCTCGTTCAGCAGGTAGAGCGCCATCTCGATGGTGAGGTGCTCACGCGCGTGCTGGTGTGCGGTGAAGAGGACCTCGGGCTCGTCCTCGTCGGTGCCCACGTTGTCCGAGATCTTGATCGCGACCATCTGGCGGCCCTCGACGGAGGTGCCGATCGAGCGCTGGCTGGCGATGTTCGGGTACGCGGCGACGGCCTGGTTGATGGCGGTCGTCATCTCCGCGTAGTTGTGGTAGTTCGAGTCGGCGCTGGGGAAGTCCCGCAGCGTGGCGTCCGCGGCCGTCGGCATGGCGTCCTGCCGCTCGGCCTTGAAGCCCAGACGCTCGATCTCGGCGATCTCGTCGGGGGTGGCCGTGATGTTGAGCATTCCGTGCTCGACGGAGTTGACGGCCGCGCCGGTGGCGGCGACCGAGTTCACGGCCTCGTTGGTCTTGACGCCGCTGACCACGTACTCGGCGGAGGTGCGCCCTTGCGGGTCGGACACCGCGGTGCCGTTCGTGGCGAGGACGAGGGTGGCGGCGGCTAGCGCCGCGACCATGATGGACGGGCGTGTGGGTCTCACGCTTTTCCTCCCGCAGGGGACGCCGGTATTGGCCGGCGCTGGAGGTTGCCGTGTTCAGTTGTGCGGGCGGGCCCTCACAGTCCGTTTCCGCCCGATAGCTGATAGTTCCTGTGAAAGGTCCACCTCCACAAGAGGCCGACTGGCCGCTACTTCTTCCCAGTTCACAGACAGAACACGCAGTTCACAGAACTGTCGGTGCCTTGCCGTACGCTCGATTTCGGGGCCGGAGGCCAAGCGCCTCAGCGCAGCCGCATTGCTTTCATGACGCGCAGGGACACCGCCATGAACCGCGAGAACACGGCGTATGGCAGCCATCGCGGCGGGTTCAGCATCTCGATCCGTTTGACGGCAACGGCTTGCACCTCGGTGTAGCGCAGCAGGCCCTCCGCGCCGTGCCGTCGGCCAAGGCCCGACGCGCCCATGCCGCCCATCGGCGCGTCCGTGCTGCCGAACGCGGACGCGTAACCGTCGTTGACGTTCGCGGTGCCGGCGTGGATCCTGGCCGCCACCTTCGCGGCGCGTGTCAGGTCCCGGCCGTAGACGCTCGCGTTGAGGCCGAACTCCGTGTCGTTGGCCAGGGACACGGCCTCGTCCTCGTCGCGGTACGGGTAGAGCGACACGACGGGCCCGAACGTCTCGGCCCTGTGGCACAACATGTCCGGCGTGACGTCGGTCAGCACGGTCGGCTCGTAGAAGTACGGGCCGAGGTCCGGCCGAGGGCGCCCGCCGGTGAGCACGGTCGCGCCCTTCGCCCGCGCGTCGTCGACGTGCTCGGACACCGTCTTCAGTGCGCGTTGCGACGTCAGCGAGCCGACGTCGGCGCCGTAGTTGTACCCGCCGGCCTGGCGCAGCCTGCCGATCTCCGCGACGAACGCGTCGGCGAACCGGTCGAAGATCGCGTCCGGCACGTAGATCCGTTCCAGCGAAAGGCAGAGCTGGCCGGCGTTGGCGAAGCAGCCGCGCACGGCCGACGTCGCCGTGGCCGCGATGTTCGCGTCGTCGAGCACGACCATCGGGTTCTTGCCGCCGAGCTCCAGCGAGCACCCGACGAGCCGTTCACCCGCTCGGGCGGCGATCAACGCACCCGTTCGGGAAGAGCCGGTAAACCCGATGTAGTCACAGGTGTCGACGACCGCCCCGCCGATCGCCGGCCCGTCGCCGAGGACCACCTGGAGCAGGCCGGCCGGCAGGCCCGCGCGGTAGAGCAGTTCCGCGCCGAACAAGGGACTGAGCGCGGTCTGGCTGTCCGGCTTGAGCACGACGCCGTTGCCCGCGATGAGCGCCGGGATGAGGTCACCGAAGGAGAGCGCGAACGGGTAGTTCCACGGCGAGATGATGCCGACGACACCTTTCGGCTGACGCAGCTCACGAACCGTGATCGCACCGGGGAGCAGCCCGGCCCGCTTCCTTGGCCGCAGCAGCTTCGGGGCGGTGCGCAGGTAGTAGCTGGTGACGAGCGCCGGCTCGCTGAGCTCCTCGAACGCGTCGCGGCGTGCCTTGCCCGTCTCGGCCTGCAGCAGGTCGGCGAGCGTCTCCCGTTCCTTCAGCAGGAGCGAGTGGAACCGGTGGAAGACCGCGAGCCGGTCCCTCAGTGGCTGTTCGGCCCAAGCTTTCTGTGCCCGCAGGGCCTGCTCGTAGGCGGTGTTCACGTCGCCGACGGAGGACTCCGGCAGCGTCGCCAGCTCGCCGCCCGTGAACACCTCTGTGGTCGTGTAGGTGTCCGAAGTGGACGAGCAGACGCGAGCTTTCAGTGTCGTCAGAAGGGAATCCGTCAAG
>Ga0307502_10000187_pt1 | contig 16715 bp, 13 predicted proteins | sample 16_S_MG_FD_201364 | JGI IMG/M metagenome (GOLD analysis project Ga0307502, IMG submission 201364) | Soil microbial communities from Populus trichocarpa stands in riparian zone in the Pacific Northwest, United States - 16_S | ecosystem: Environmental > Terrestrial > Soil > Riparian zone > Trees... | reverse complement strand
TCCTGACCGATCCGCTCGTGCACCGCCACCTCGTACAGCAGTGCCTCCGGTCGCACCTGGTCGAGGTAGGCGTTCAGTTCCGTCCGCGTGCTGGCGTTCGAGAGCCACGCGGTCCGGCACCCGATCAGGTGCAGTGCGAGTTGGATCGCCTGGGCGTGCGGCGGGTAGCCGAGCATGATCCCAACCGTCGTTCCCGGCCGGAGCCCCAGACGCTCGAGGTTTGCCGCGATGTCGAGGACCGAGGCGCGGAGTTCCGTGTAGGTGAACCGGGTCTCGCCGTTGACCAGAGCCTCGCGGTCGCCGTACTCCGCGAACAGCTCGAGTGCGCGCAACACGTAGTCCGGTCTGGAAACCATCACACACTCCAGGCGTACTCAGGCGGCGAACCACGTGAGTGGTCGCCGCCAACGGATGCGAGCGGGCGAAGCGTACCTGGGGAAATCGGGAAAACAGACCGTGCAACGTGAATTCCTCTCAGAGGCCGCGAAGCGCGGGGCTGAACGGGTCAGTGAAGTGCATCCGTCTGGTGAAATGTGTTTGCCACGAACAACAACGGGGCGTGTTCGGTTCGTGCGCGCGGTGCCGCGGAGGGCGTACTGTCAGCCGCATGGCACCCAGGAGAGTTTTCTAGGATGCGGGGAATGTTCGTCACCGGCCCGCTCGCCGCACCTGACTCGAATGGCGTCGGTGGTCCGTTGCGGGTGCGTGACGCGGTGGGCCGTACCTTCGACGACCTGACCGGCCAGGTGCTGAACCCGACGCTGCGCGGCTACGTCGCCGACATGGCGGCGCCACACGGGATCGCGGTGCGTGAGGACCTGATCGAGGCGGGGGCAGGGCACTCCTATGGGGAGATGTGCGCGCCGCTGCTCGATGAACTGGTGCCTGAGGAGCAACCGGCTGATCTACTCGTACTAGCCACCGGAATCCCCGACGCGCACTTCGGACGTTCCACGGCGACGTACCTGAGCTGGCACTGCGCGGGTGCTCCGCTGGCGTTCACGGTCTGCGATCAGGGGGTGCTCGCCGTGTTCACCGCGCTGCACCTGATCGACGGTTACGTGCGCAGTGGCGCGTGCCGGCGAGCGGTGCTGCTGGTGGCGGAGCAACCGACTCTGTACCACGAACTTCCTGTGCCCACAAGTGTTCCGGACCGCGCCGCGGCGGTGGGCGTGGTCATGGAGACGCACGGACCGAACGGTGCGGACGGTGCGGTGTCGGTCCGGCGGCACACGAAGCTGGCGGAGCACGACGTGCCGGCGGTCCTGGCCGGCGAGCTGTCTCGGCTTGCCGACTCGCCGACGGTGCTGGTCGGTGCGGGCCTGGGGGAGGTGTTGGCGGCTCGGCCCGTGGATGGCGACGTGCTGGTGTGTCAGAAGAACCAGCCGTTGACCGGTATCTGGAAGGAGCTGGCGGACAGGCTGCCTGGCTGGCGGAAACGCGGAGGGCAGGTATTGCTCGCGGAATACGATCCGGCACTGGGTTACCTTTTCTCCGCAACGCTACATCTCGGCGACTGACGAGGATGCCTCGTGAGGACTTGGTCATGGCCTCTCGCCGATGTTCGCTTTCCTCTGTGGAGGGGATGAATTCCGCGAAGCTTTCATCGTCACTCCATTCCCTTCACTGTGACGCGGCCGGTCGCGGTGACGCGCCCGCCGAGGTCCCGAACGGAGACCGAGCCGGATCCGGTGCTGCTCACCACCAGACCCTGGTGGTCGAACAGTGGCGAGACGAGCCGGTAGTCGATCGCCGTGGCGGTCGCGCCGGTCCTGCGCACGAACTCCGCCATGGCCAGCGCCTGCAGCGGACCGTGGGTCAGCAGGCCCGGATAGCCCTCGACATCGCGGGCGTAGTCACGGTCGTAGTGGATGCGGTGGGCGTTGTAGGTCAACGCCGAGAACCGGAACAGCAATGTCGGGTCCACGGGCAGCGACCAGTCGTTCTCGTCGAGCGGCGCCGGCGCGACCTCGATGGCCTCGGTGGGCGTGGCCGCGGCGTCGCGGTAGACGATGTCCTGTTCCTCGACGACCTTGACGGCCCCGTCCTGGTCGATGGTGTGCCGGACGACGACGAACGTCAGCCGACCCGTGCGGCCTTCCTTGTCGGTCGTCGACACGACCTCGGTTCGCCGCGTCGCTTCGCTTCCCACGACCAGCGGCGCGAGCCGCGTGACCCGGCCACCGGCCGCCATGCGACGCAGTTCTGGCGCGGGCGGCACCGGGATCACGCCACGCACGGGGTGTCCTTCCACGCCGAGGTCCGCCTGGCGCGGCCGCTCCAGCAGGTAGACCCAGTGCCACAGCAGTGGCAGCCCGTCGGTCTCCAGGTCCGGCAGCTCGACGTCGAGGAGCCGGGCGAGCGCCACGGCAGGACCTGGTTGCAGCATCTCGGTCATGAGCCGAACTCCGCACGGAGGGTGTCGTTGTGCTCGCCGAGCCTGGGCACGGCCCCCATCACCGGTTCCTGCCCGGCGATCGTGACGGGCGGCAGCAGCGCCTGGACGACGCCGCCCGGGGCGCGAACCGCCCGCCAGCGGTCCCGCGCGACAAGCTGCGGGTGGGTCAGGATCTCGGCCGGTCGACGCAGCCGGGCGGAGGCGATACCCGCGTCGTCGAGCAGTGCGATGACACGGTCGGCGTCGAGCGTCGCGAAGGCCGACTCGATCAGCGGAGTGATCAGGTGGTCGTTGGCGACGCGTTCGGGGTTGCGGGCGAAAAGCGGATCCTCGGCCAGGTCTGGTCGCCCGAGGACCTCGTGGCACAGCCGGACCCACTCGCGATCGCTTTGGACGCCAAGGAAGACCTGGTTCGCGCGGGCCGGGTCGAGCACGGGCTTGTCGATCATGTGTCCATCCGGACCGGTGACGGCTCCCGCCGACCCTTCGGCGGCCTGGAGCACCTGGCGCGCCCACGCGATCTCGTCCTCGCCGGGGGCGAGCGACCCGAACGCGAGACGAGCCACGGTGGCCGCGATGTCGTGCACCCGATGCAGGCCGACCGCGGTTTCGATCAGGGCCACGACCGGGATGCCCAGCGCCAGGGACGAGGGGTTCTCGGCCTTGGGCACGACCACGTCGAGAAGCCCGGCGGCGGCGGCGAGCGCGTCGACGTCTTCGACGGTGTTGACCCGGACCCACGCCCGACCCCTCTTCAGCCACTGGAGCGTCTCGGCCAGAGCCGTGTCCTTGTCCTCGGGGCGCACCGCGTCCTCGAGGTCGATGATGACGGCGTCCGCGCCGGCGGCCGCCGCCTTGTCGAAGCGGTGCGGGGCGTTGCCGGGCACGAAGAGCCACGTCGCGGCATCCATCAGCGGACGGGGTTGCGCTTGATGAGCTGACGCGCGATGACGTTGCGCTGGATCTCGTTGGTGCCCTCACCGACGATCATCAGCGGCGCGTCGCGGAAGTACCGCTCGACGTCGAACTCGGTCGAGTAGCCGTAGCGGCCGTGGATGCGCACCGCGTCGAGGGCGATCTTCATGGCCGTCTCCGACGCGAACAGCTTCGCCATGCCCGCCTCCATGTCGGCCCGCTCGCCGGAGTCGTAGCGGCGGGCGGCGTACTGGACGAGCTGCCGCGCGGCCGTCAGCTGGGTCACCATGTCGGCGAGGTAGTTGCCGATCGACTGGTGCTGCCAGATCGGTTGACCGAAGCTCTCGCGTTCCTGGCTGTAGCGCACCGCGGCGCCCAGAGCGGCGGCGCCGACGCCAAGGGCGCGCGCCGCCACCTGGATGCGACCGATCTCGAGTCCCCGCATCATCTGTGAGAAGCCCTGACCCTCCACCGTGCCGAGCAGCGCGGTGCGGGGCACGCGGAAGTCGCTGAAGGACAGTTCGCAGCTCTCCACGCCCTTGTACCCGAGCTTCGGCAGATCGCGCGACACCTCGAACCCGGGGCCTTTCTCGACGAGCACGATGCTGATGCCACGGTGCTTCGGCTCGGCCGTCGAATCGGTGAGGCACAGCAGCGCCACCAGCTGGGACCGGCGGGCGTTCGTGATCCAGGTCTTGGACCCGTTGACCACGTAGTCGTCGCCCTCCTTGCGTGCCACGGTGCGTATGGCCTGGAGGTCGGACCCGCCGCCTGGTTCGGTGAGGGCCATGGTCGCCCGGATCTCGCCGGTGGCCATCTTCGGCAGGTAGTGGTCCTTCTGCTCCCGCGTTCCGTAGTGCAGCAGGAGTTTCGCGACGACGCTGTGCCCGCCCATGGCGCCGGCGAGGCTCATCCAGCCGCGCGCGAGCTCCTCGGTCACCGCGGCGTAGCAGGAGGTGGAGACACCGGCGTCGTGCCACGGCTCGGGGATGGCGAGCCCGAAGATGCCCATCCGCTTCATCTGCTCGATGAGCGACTCGGGATAGGTGTTGGCGTGTTCCATCTCCCGCACCACGGGCTCGACCTCGTGGTCCACCCAGTCACGCACGACGTCGACGATCGCGGCCTCATCCGCGCTGAGCTCGTACATGGTCTCCATCTTGCTTCGTCATGACGTGAGGCACCTGGCCGACGGCACGCATCGTCGCGCGGTAGGACTGACACGATCGACCGCCGAACATGTCGATTTGGCGTGTGCGTCGCGTCGTCCTTGTGTGAGGTGCCCCTGCCAGCGCGGGCGCCCGGGCACAGGGAGACAGGCACATGACCGATCTGGCCACTGCGACGGTGTCAGGCGAGGAGACAGCGAGCGGGCTCGTCGTGGAGCGGGCGCGTTGGGCGATCACCGGGGTGTTCTTCGTCAACGGGTTGCTGATCTCCACCTATCTCGTTCGGATTCCGTCGCTGAAGGTGGGGTTGGGGCTCACCGAGCCGCGGCTGGCCGCCGTGCTGACGTGCTTCTCGGTGGCGGCGCTGCTCGCGATGCAGTCCGTCGGCGCGCTGGTCGGGCGGTTCGGCAGTGTCCGGGTCATCCGGGTCACGCTTGCCGCGTTGCCGTTCGCGCTCGTCGGGATCGGCGCGGCGGGCGACGTCGCCCAGCTGGCCGTGGCCGTGACGCTGGCCGGGGCGGTGCACGGCATTCTCGACGTGGCGATGAGCTCCCACGCCGTCGCGGTCGAGCGGCTCCTCGGGCGGCCCATCATGAACCGGTGCCATGCGGCCTGGGGGACCAGCTCCATCGTCGCCTCGCTGGCCGCCGCGGCCGCGGCCGGCATCCCCGTCTGGGTGCACACCGCGGCGGTGGCCGCCGTCGCCCTGCCGGCCGGCGTCGTGGTTGGCCGATGGCTGCTGCCGGCAGGCACGGACCGGGAGGCAGCCGGCGGCAAGCCGAGGCAAACCTGGCGCACCGGGTGGACGCGGCAGGTGTTGGTGTTCGGGTCCATCGGTCTCGTGTTGATGCTCTGCGAGGCGGCCGTCATCAGCTGGAGCGGTGTCTTCCTGCACGAGAACCGCGGCGCGACGCTGGCCGTGGCGGCGTTCGGCTTCGGCGCGTTCACCTTGTGCCAGACCCTCGGCCGGCTCGGTGGGGACCGGCTGACCGAGCGCTTCGGTCGCGCACGGGTGTTCCGGGCGCACGCCTGCGTGGTCGTGGCCGGGTTCACGATCGTTGTCCTGGGGCCGTCGCAGTACGTCGCGCTCGCCGGGTTCGCGGTGCTCGGCTATGGCACCTCCGTCCTGGTGCCGCTGATCTTCAGCACGGTCGGGCACCTCGGCGGCGACGGCGCGGCCACGTTCGTCGCCCGCGTCGCGACGTTCACCTACACCGGGATCCTGACCGGACCGGCGCTGGTCGGCTGGCTCGGTCAGGCCATCGGCCTGCAATGGACCTTCGCGGCGCTCATCCCGCTCGTCGTCGCGGTCGCGCTCGGCGCCAGGGTGCTGAGTACCGCTGGATCAGGTCATCGCGAGTAGCGGCGAAACGCGCACTATCGCCGAAAATGTGCAAACTTCTGTTGGAAACATGCGTACTTTCGCCGAAAGTTGTCATATGATCTGGCTCACACCACCACTCTTCCCCCTGCGATCTCGACCCACGGAACGGGACCCACCATGCGTAGAAGTCCGAGGTGGCGCGCTGCCGCCTGCGCCGGTCTGCTGGTAGTCACCAGCGCGGCAACCGTCATCGCCACGGCCCCTGCCCAGGCCCACCCCGTCAACGCCGCCGACTACCAACAGGTCGCACTCGCGAAGGGCGTCGGTGAGATGGGGGAGCCGATGTCGCTCGCGGTGCTGCCGGACCGGTCGGTCCTGCACACCTCCCGCAACGGAGAGCTGCGCCGCACCGACGCGAACGGCACGACCACGGTGATCGGCACGCTGTCGGTCTACTCGCACGACGAGGAGGGCCTGCAGGGCGTCGGCGTCGATCCCGGCTTCGCCAGCAACCGCTTCATCTACCTCTACCACGCGCCGCCGCTGTCCACCCCGGCCGGCGACGCGCCGGCCAGCGGCACGGACTTCTCCGCGTGGAACGGCGTGAACCGGTTGTCCCGCTTCACACTCAACGCCGACTACACGCTCAACGCCGCCAGCGCGACCACGATTCTCGACGTGCCGGCCAGCCGCGGGATCTGTTGCCACGTCGGCGGGGACATCGACTTCGACGCCGCCGGCAACCTCTACCTGACGACGGGCGACGACTCCAACCCGTTCGACTCGAGCGGTTTCTCGCCGATCGACGAGCGCGCCGGCCGCAACCCGGCCTACGACGCCCAGCGCAGCGCGGCCAACACGAACGACCTGCGCGGCAAGGTGTTGCGCATCAAGGTGAACGCGAACGGCTCGTACTCGATCCCGGCCGGCAACCTGTTCGCTCCCGGCACCGCGAAGACCCGTCCGGAGATCTACGCGATGGGCTTTCGCAACCCGTTCCGGATGAGCGTCGACAAACAGACCGGCGTGGTCTACCTCGGCGACTACGGCCCGGACGCGGGCGCCGCCGACGCGAACCGCGGCCCCGGCGGGCAGGTCGAGTTCAACCGGATCACCTCGCCCGGCAACTACGGCTGGCCCTACTGCACCGGGTCGGCCACCAACGCCGAGACCTACAACGAGTTCACGTTCCCGTCCGGACCCTCCGGCGCGCGCTACAACTGCGCGGGCGGTCCGACCAACAACTCGCCCAACAACACCGGCCTGACCACCCTGCCGCCAGTGCGGCCGGCCTGGATCAAGTACGACAACTGCTCGGTCGCCGCGTTCGGCTGCGGGTCGGAGTCGCCCATGGGCGGCCCCGTGTACCACTACGACGCGAACCTGAGCTCGTCCGTCAAGTTCCCGGCCGTCATGGACGGACACGTCTTCCTCGGCGAGTACGGCCGCCGGTGGCTGCGCACCGCCCACGTCAACAGCGACGGCACCGCCGGGCAGATCGACACCTTCCCGTGGACCGGCACCCAGGTCATGGACATGGCATTCGGCCCGGACGGTGCCCTGTACGTGCTTGACTACGGCACCGGCAACTTCGGTGGCGACGCCAACTCCGCCCTGTACCGCATCGAGTACAACCCGGCCGGCAACCAGGCGCCGACGGCGACGGCGGGTGCCAACCGCACCTCGGGGACGGCGCCGCTGACGGTGAACTTCTCCTCCGCCGGCTCGTCCGACCCGGAAGGCGGGGCGCTCACCTATCTGTGGAACTTCGGTGACGGCACCACGTCGACCGCGGCCAACCCGACGAAGACCTACACCACCAACGGACAGCGCACGGCGACGCTCACGGTCACCGACCCCGGCGGCCGGACCGCCAACGCCACGGTCGTGGTCACCGTGGGGAACACCGCGCCGACGGTCACGCTCTCCACCCCCGTCAACGGGTCCACGTTCAACTTCGGCGACACCGTGCCGTACACGATCACCGTGTCCGACCCGGAGGACGGCGCGATCGACTGCACCAGGGTCAAGCTGACCTACATCCTCGGCCACGACAGCCACGGCCACCCGATCACGTCGCAGAACGGTTGCTCCGGCACGATCACCATCCCGGTCGACGGTGAACACGACACGGCGGCGAACCTGTACGCGGTGTTCGACGCCGAGTACACCGACAAGGGCGCGAACGGCCAGCCCGCGCTGACCACCCACGCGCAGAACAAGTTGCAGCCCGCGCACCGGCAGGCCGAGCACTACAGCAGCCAGTCGGGCACCACCCAGATCACCAAGGCGGAGGCCGAAGGCGGCAAGACCGTCGGCGACATCAACAACGGCGACTGGATCGCGTTCCAGCCGTACGCACTCGGTGGCGTCGTCCGGGTCTCCGCGCGGGTGTCCTCGGGTGGGGTGGGCGGCACGCTCACCGTGCGGTCCGGCTCGGCCACCGGCACCGTGCTGGGCACGATGACAATGCCGAACACCGGTGGCTGGGAGACGTTCACCGACGTGGCCACGAATCTCGCGAGCGTGCCGGCCGGCACCACGACGCTGTACCTGACCTTCTCCGGTGGCACGGGCGCGTTGTTCGACATGGACGCCTTCACCTTCTCGAAGACGGCGGCCGGCGGCCAGGGCCCGATCCGGGGCAGCGGCAAGTGCGTCGACATCTCCGGGGCGAACACCGCGGACGGCACGAAGATCCAGCTGTACACGTGCAACGGCACCGCGGCGCAGTCGTGGACGGTCACCGGCGCCACCCTGCGTGCGCTCGGCAAGTGCATGGACATCCAGGGCGGCGGCTCCGCGGACGGGACGCTCGTGCAGCTGTACACCTGCAACGGTTCCGGCGCGCAGAACTGGGCGGCCAATGCCGACGGCACGCTGCGCAACCCGCAGTCGGCCAAGTGCCTGACCCCGACCGGCAACGGCACGGCGGACGGCACCCAACTGGTCATCGCCGCCTGCACCACCGCCGCGACCCAGCGCTTCACTCTCCCCTGAGAGGAAACGACATGAAACAGACTGTTCGCTCCGTGCTCGCGGTGGCGGCCGCCACCGCGACGATCATGGCCTGCACCACCGCCCCGACCGCCAGCGCGGCCGACGCCCCGTACGACGTGCTGGTGTTCTCCAAGACCGCGGGCTTCCGCCACGACGCGATCCCGATCGGGATCCAGACCATCCGGGAGTTGGGTGCCGCCAACAACTTCACGGTGACCGCCACCGAGGACGCCGGCGCCTTCACGGCAGGCAACCTCGCGCAGTACGAGACGGTCGTCTTCCTGAACACCACGGGCGACGTGCTCGACGCCACTCAGCAGACCGCGTTCGAGTCCTACATCCGGGGCGGCCACGGGTACATGGGCGTGCACGCGGCCGCCGACACCGAGTACGACTGGCCGTTCTACGGCGAGCTGGTCGGCGCCTGGTTCTCGTCGCACCCGGCGATCCAGCAGGTCACTGAACGAGTGGAGAACCGAGCACACGCGGCCACCGCGCACCTGGGCCAGAGCTGGGTCCGCACCGACGAGCTGTACAACTACCGCACCAACCCGCGAAGCACCGCGCGGGTACTGGCCACATTGGACGAGTCGACCTACTCGGGCGGCACCATGGGCGCCGACCACCCGCACACCTGGTGCAAGGCGTACCAGGGTGGGCGCTCGTTCTACACCGGCAACGGCCACACCCAGGAGAGCTACGGCGATCCGGCGTTCCGGTCGATGCTGCTCGGCGGAATCCGTTACACCGCGGGCCGATCGAAGGCGGACTGTCGTCCGGAGACCGGCTACACCAGTCTGTACAACGGATCCACGTCCGGCTGGTCGCAGGCGGGGCCGGGAAACTTCACCAACTCCGACGCCACCCTCACGTCGGTCGGCGGCATGGGACTGTTCTGGTACAGCGCAAGGGAGTTCCGGTCGTACTCGCTCAAGCTGGACTGGCGGATGGCCGGCGACGACAACTCAGGTGTGTTCATCGGGTTCCCGTCGAGCACCGACCCGAACTCGGCGGTGAACAACGGCTACGAGATCCAGATCGACGCGACCGACACGGCCGACCACACGACGGGTTCGGTGTACGGGTTCAAGTCTGCCGACATCGCGGCACGGGACGCGGCGCTCAACCCGCCGGGGGAGTGGAACACGTATGAGCTGCTGGTCGAGGGCGAGCACCTGCAGGTGTTCCTGAACGGAGTCAAGATCAACGACTTCACCAACACGGTCCCGGCCCGGTCGCTCACCTCCGGCTACATCGGCATCCAGAACCACAGCACCGATGACGACGTGTCGTTCCGTTCGGTCCGGATCAAGGAGCTGGGCGGCGCCAATCCGGGGGTCGGGGCGATCACCAGCAGCGGCAAGTGCGTCGACATCTCGGGGTCCGGGACGGCGGACGGCACCAAGATCCAGCTGTACACGTGCAACCAGACCGGAGCGCAGACCTGGACCGTGTCCGGCACGACGCTGCGCGCGCTGGGCAAGTGCATGGACGTGGCGGGCGGCGCCACCGCCGACAACACCCGCGTACAACTGTGGACCTGCAACGGAAGCGGCGCCCAGAACTGGGCGCCACAGGCCGACGGCACACTGCGCAACCCGCAGTCGGCCAAGTGCCTGACCCCGCTGGCGAACGGCACCGCCGACGGCACACAACTGGTCATCGCACCGTGCACCACCGCAGCGAACCAGAAGTGGACGATGCCCTGACAGGTAGGCAGGCGCCGCGGGTCCTCTCGACCCGCGGCGCCCGTCGCCGTAGGTGCTACTCGGCGTACTGGTGGGCGAGCAGGGTATCCCGCCCGATCGTGAGGCGGCTCAGAACAGGGTCGCGGGCCCGACCGGTTCGGGCTCGGGCAGCGCGTCGAGGTCGGGCACCAGCGCCCGCACGTCGTCGTGGAAACGGCGGGCGAGCGCCGGCGCGTCGTCGTTGTCGGGGGTGTGCACGAAGACCGTCGGCGACCGGCCCTCGCGCAGCCAGTCGGCGACCACCCCGGTCCACGGCCGCCACCCCTCGACCGTCTCCTCGACCGAGTCGCGGCCCAGGTAGCGGACGATCGGCCGGTCGGTCAGCGCCCGCGTCCGCCGCGGCAGCCGCGGTTTCTTGGCCCAGGCGTCCTGCTCTGCCTCGCTGGTCGGCGGCCTGCGGAAGAAGACCGTGGTGTCGAACGGCACCCACTCGGCGTCCACGTCGGCGAGCGTCCCCTCCAGCAGCGACGTCGAGCCGGCGTCGGTGAAGAACCCGGGGTGGCGCACCTCCACGGCGCGTCGGCGGCCGGCGGGGAGCCGACGCAGGAAGCGGCCGAGGGCGTCGACGTCGGAAGGGCCGAAGGAGCCGGGCAGCTGAGTCCACAGGACCGCCCGTTCGCCGAGGGGCTCGATCGCGTCCAGAAATGCGCGCATCTCGGCGTCGACACCGACGAACCGGCGCTCGTGCGTGACGACCTTGGGCAGCTTGACCACGAACCGGAAACCGGGGTCGGTCTGCTGCGCCCAACCCGCGACCGTGTTCCGGGCGGGGGTCGCGTAGAAGGTGGTGTTGCCCTCGACCGCGTTGCACCAGCCGGCGTAGGCCCGCAGCCGCTCCTTGGCCGGCAGCGACTGCGGCAGGAACCGCCCGGGCCACGCCTTGTGGTTCCACATCGCGCAGCCGACATGAAGACGTGCCACTCCACCCACCTCCCCGTCGGTCGTGAGTGAAAACTACTATTCCGAGCGGCTGTTTCGCTCTCGACCCCAGGAGCGACAGCCCCACCAGGGGCCGACATCCGGGTACCTACAGCATTCCCGCCGCGCGGAAAAGCCGGTCATAAATCGCTTGGATGGTCTCCTGTTTGCGTGCGTTGTAGTCCATGACGTGCCCGCCACCTGGGACCGCCGCCCGTTTCGCGTCTTCGTACCGGGCGCGGTCCTCGGGGTGGTCGCGCAGCCAGTCGCGGAACATGCGGTGCCGGATGACCTCCGGGCAGTCTGGGCCGAACACGTGCAGGTTCACGCGGGGGTCGGGCAACCTCAGGCACCGGTGTTCGTGCCAGGATGGCTCGCGAACCGTGAGGGTATAGCCGATCCGCGCGAGCCGGGGGACGTAACCGTCCTCGTCACGGGGATCGGCCACCGTCAGGTCGATGTCGATGATGTCCTTGGCGGCCAGCCCCTCGACCGACGTCGACCCGACATGCTCGATGTCGAGCAGCACCTTGCCGAGCGCGGCGCGGATCTCCGCCGCCGCGCTCTCGTAGCGGCGCGGCCACTCGGGCTTGTAGGCAACGATCGCGACCGTCTCCGGCGGTGGAGGCCCATTCACCCAAGGGTTCTCGGACGGGTCGGAATCGTGGTGTCGGGTGATCTCCTCGAAGGTGGGCACTCTTGCCAACGTAGCAGTGGCCCGCCGGTGGCCTGCCCCGGCATTTCGCTGTCAGGGGCTGGGTGCCGGTGTTAGGGCGGTGACAGTTCTCCATGATCTAGTGGCCGCGGGGTCTGGAGCGATCGGACCAGGGGGTGCATCAGTTGATCAAAGTGGATATCGTGGAGGGAAACGCCATCTACGCCGCCGGGCTGCGTGCCGTGCTGCTCGAGCGCGGGTTGCGCGTGGTCGGTGTGTCGACCTCGCCGACGGCACCGTCCTGGCGGGCGGACGTCCTGGTCGTGGATCCGGACGCCGTTCACGGTGAACCGCTTGGTGAGTTCACCGCGCGCATGTCGCGGGTGGTGCCGGTGCTGTTTCTCGTCGACGGGATCGATGCCACCCAGGAGGCGGTCTATCGAGGAGTGGGTGCCAGAGGCTGCGCGGAGCGCAGAAGTGACCCGTTGGTGTTGGTATCCGCCCTGCGGAAAGTCGCGGACGGTGGGTCCTACTGGACCTTCGGTGACCGGGCCGCGATGGCGGCGCCCGTGTCTCCCACCGAGGAAGAGCTGGTCCTCTCGCCGAGAGAGAACCAGGTGATCGGGCAGATCGCCAGAGGTCTCACGCATGGCCAGATCGCGAATCGCCTCGGCATCAGCAGGCACACGGTCGACACCTACGTGAAGCGGATCAGGTCCAAGTTGAACGTCGGCAACAAGGCGGAGCTGACGCGTGCCGCGGTCCTGGGTTGGCGGACACCGACATAACCGTGGGATGACGCCGCCCGGTGACAGTGTCCGGCGGGTCGTGACGTACGACCCGCCGGACGGCAGGAACCTGCTCAGTCCACGCCGAACAGGGCTACGAGAGTCAGCCGCCTGCTCAGGTCGGACGTCACGGCCTTGAGGTGCGGGAAGCCGCGTTCGACGTCGATGGTCTCCCGGGTGCCGATGATCGACACGGCTGCGGGTGGCATGCCGATCACCGAGGCGGCCATGGCGACCGACACCAGCTGGGTGGTCTCGGGACTCGGGGCCGTGCTGGTGGTGTGCGGGGTGGTCGCGACCACCGGCTCGGCGAATGTGTCCTGCCGCAGTGCCCGCCATGCGGCGGGACTGACCGTCCTGCGGTTGAGGTGGTCGGACACCCGCCGCCAGGGCGCCCGGCCCGCCGAGGCGATGTCGACGACGTTCCCGCACACCATCGCGGACAGGCAGGTGTGCGCCCGCGCCAGTTCGGACAGCCGGTCGAGGTACGGCTGTGCCGAGGCGCGTAGCAGACTGAACTGCGGCACGCTCTGGCCCAGCAGGAAAAGCCATGCGCCGAGCCGGACCCCGGTCCGCGTGCGCTCCAGCGCCCCCTGTTCGACCAACTGGTTGACCAGCCGGTGGACGGTGGGCTTGGGCAGGTTCGTACGGCGTGCGAGCTCCGTCTGTGACAGTTCGACCTCCCCCGACAAATAGACGTTTATCAACGCGAGTCCGCGCGTGAGCATGGAACCACCGGCCTTCGACTGAGGGTCGACGAAGGACGGTCGCTCGTCTACTGCGCTTTCCTGCATGCCAGCTCCTCGAAAAACTCTCGCATTCCGCGGAATCTGTCTCAGCAATGCGACGAACAATCAAGGACAGCATGGCATCGGGGCCTGCGGAAGATCTCAGCGAAAGCTGTGGGCCGTGGCTGAGCAGCCCCGGAGGTGTAATTTGAATGTGGCTCAAATCCCGCGCCCGGAGAATGAACACGGACTGTCGAGGGGCCAGGTCAGTCCGCGTGCGGCAGTTCGAAGGACGTCCTCGGTGACCGCGCGCCAGGCCTGGTCGCGCGCGATCCCCATCGTCGCGAGCCGTTCGTCGGCCTGGGCCGACTCGAAGGCGGCGACGTCGGCCGGCACGGGCAGGCCGCCCGGGTGGACGATCCGCACCGCGCCGGACAGGTCCCGGCAGGCGAGCAGCCGGCCCGCGTTGAACCTGCTCGGCGAGAACGGCACGTCCAGGTACCCGCGTCGGAACGCCTCCGTGACGCAGCCGGCCGTATCGCCGGGGCGCAGCGCCATGATCGCGGTCAGCAGTGCGCGGACCGTGGCCTCCAGCCGCTGCTCTTCGAGCTCGTCGGGCACGAAACCGCTGGTGTGCGCCTCCTGCCTGCCCGCGGCGACGATGGCCAGTGCCCGCATGTTCTCAGTGGCATCCGGGATACGCGACGCCTCGCAGGAGGTCTTCACTACGATGCGGTCGGCGCCGGCCAGCACGGCGGTGCGCGACGACTCGCTGATCAGCAGCTCCGCGTCGTCCTTCTCCTCGGGGAAGGCGCCCATGTACTGGTGGAAGACCGTGGCGGTACGCACGTCGCCGACCTCGGCCAGCACCTCGCGCGCGAGCCTGGCCAGCACCCGCACGGCGGCCACGTCCTGCGTTCGGCAGCCCTGCTCGGCATAGGCCAGCGACACCGACCGGACTCCCTGCTCGGCCGCCAGGAGGGCCTCGAGCAGGTTGATCGTGATGGCCACGCAGGGTGGCACGAGCGTCGCCGTGAGGGTGCCGAAGAACTCGCGGTCGACGATGACGCCCAGCTCGGCGTACCGACCGACCAGGCGGTCCACGTAGCGCCAGCGCTCCAGTGAGACCTCGAGCGGCAGTTCGGCGTAGTAGGGGATGTTGTAGCAGACCGGGCCGCCCTCGAAGGCGGTCACGCCGCCCGCCATGCTCACCTCCGCCAAGAGGCGTGGATCCCGGGCGCTGTGCCTGGTCTGTACCGGCACACCGCACTCCCCGGTGAGCTGGCGCAGTGTCTCGACACCGTGGTTGACGACGGGAAAGCCGTTGAGCTCCCCGTTCTCGGCGAGGACGCGCTCGGCGTCCGCGTAGCGGCCGTCTCTGGTCAGTGAGTCGACCTGGAAGGAGAGCACGTCGGCCCCGGCCTCCCGCAGTGCCTCGAAGAGGCGGCGCTGCTCCTCGATCCGCGGCACACCGGAGCGCGGTTGCAGCAGGACCACTTCCTCCTGCTGCAACTCTGCCAGCTGCACGCGATCGGCCAGGACCAGCGCGTTGTCCTCGATGTCGCCCGCAGCGGCCCCCGTCGGCCACTGGTCCAGTACCGCCGCACGTCCTCGCACCACGGCGTCGGGCCTGCGGCGCAGCAGGACCGGAGCGTCGTGCCTGGGCCGTGGTGCGACCTCGGCCAAGTCCGACCGCAGCGCGGCGACGACCTCGTCGACGGAGACGAAGTCGGTGTAGACCCGCGTGAACCCCAGGCGGCGGAGATCTTCGGCGTCGCCGCTCATCGTCGGATGCCCACCCAGGTACCACAGGCAGGTGCCGGGGAGCGTGGACAGCCCGTGCAGGTAATGCCTGCAGTGGCCGTCCATGTTCGATACCAGGACGGCATCGCAGTTCTTGGCGACCTCCGCGAAACGGTCGAATTCGTTTTGTATCCCGAGGTCGACGAGATGGAAGCCTGCCGTTTCCAGTCCGCGACGGAGAATGAACAGTCCGACCGAGTGTGAATCGGCGCCGAGTCCGCCGATCGCGATGACCGGCCTGGCCAGATCAGGCATCAACGCTCCCTTCTGATCGTCTCGTCCCATATCCGACCAGCGCCGACCACTCCGTACGAGGACGGATTCGAACGTAATTTGGGTGTCCGGTCAAATGCTGCATCCCGAAAAGAACGGAGGAGGACTATGCCGATCGTTCGTGCTGTTCGGATTGACCTACCGTGGGTACGTCCCTCGGCAGCCGGATCGGCGGTTCGGCTCGGGTCGGGTCCTCGGCGAGGTAGTCCTTGTACGGGGTGGCGTTCGCCCAGGCCAGGTCGAGCCATCCGTCGTGCAGGGCCACGAGGGCCGGGTCGGTGACGAGCAGCGTCTGCATCAGCCGGTCGTCACCGGTGTAGGGCATGAGCAGGAGCTGCTCGGAGTCGAAGACCCAGAAGTCGTGGTCGGGGAGGTCGAGCTCGATCGCCCGGCTCCGCGTCACGTACCGGATGTCCTCGTCGTTCCTGGTGGCCTGGCTGTTGCTCCAGATCCGGAACCGGTTGTTGGGTGTGAGCGGGTCGTCCATCACGCGTACCTTCTCGAAGGTCACACCGCGCGCTCGCTGCGCCCGAACGGCCTGGTCCCACGTGCTGAACCGGACGGGCCGCTCGTACGGACGCTCGCCCGCCAGGAACGCCTCCCGTTCCACCCGCTCGTGCTCCGCGTCGTAGTTGCCGCGGCTTTCCATCCGGCGGACTGACTTCCGCGCGGTGCGGAACAGCTTGTAGTACTCCTGCTCGTTGAGCTGCACGGCCATCGACGTCTGTCTCCTTCAACTAGTTCTTCGTACTCACGGCGAATCGGCCCAGGTGACGCCGTTCTGCCACCATTGTTCGATTTCGTGGAGGGTTTGTTCGGGGTGGTCCGGATCCGCGGCGAACACGGCCGAGGCCACGTGTTCGAGTACCGAGCGGGGGTTCCCGTAGCGGGTGCCGACTTTGCCGGGGGTGTCGTAGCGGAGGACGTTCGGTAGTTCGTCCCAGGATGGGTAGCTGACCAGTACCCCGTCGCGAGTGGGGAAGTAGGCGGAACCGA
>Ga0307502_10000186_pt1 | contig 16719 bp, 15 predicted proteins | sample 16_S_MG_FD_201364 | JGI IMG/M metagenome (GOLD analysis project Ga0307502, IMG submission 201364) | Soil microbial communities from Populus trichocarpa stands in riparian zone in the Pacific Northwest, United States - 16_S | ecosystem: Environmental > Terrestrial > Soil > Riparian zone > Trees... | reverse complement strand
CGTGCAGATGATCGCGCTGTTGACGAAGTAGCGCTCGAAGTCGATCGTCTTCCACATGTCCTTGAAGGCCTGGAAGGTCGGGTGCAGCAGGTCGTAGCTGCCACGCGCGAGCTGGCCGTCGTTCTGCAGCGAGGACGCGACGAGCCAGAAGATCGGGGCCAGCATCAGCGCGACCACGAGCCAGGTCAGCGTGTCCAGGCCGCGGTTGATCAGGCGCTTGCGCGCACGCGGGGACAGCGTGATGGCGGTCATGACACCTCCAGGTCGCGCCGGAAGGCGCGGTACCAGACCGCCACCCACGCGAGCATCACGAACATGAGCAGGGTCGAGGCGGCCGCCCCCAGCCCGTAGAGCTGGTTGGAGAACGACTGGCGGACGATGAAGGTCATCATCAGGTCGGCGTCGGGCCCGGGGTTGCTCCCGAACATCACGGTCGGGATGGCGAACTGGTAGGCCGCGTAGATGACGCCAAAGAGCAGCTGCACACCGATCAGCGGGCGCAGCAGCGGCAGCGTGATGAAGCGCAGGCGTCGCAGCGGGCCGGCGCCGTCGATGGCCGCCGCCTCGTGCAGCTCGGCGGGCTGCGCCTGCAGGCCGGCGAGGAAGATGAGGATCGCGAGCGGCAGCCCGCGCCAGATGCTCGGGATCACGATCGCCCACATCGTGTTGGGCCCCAGCAGCCAGATCGGCCGGTGGCCCAGCAGGTGGGTGTAGTCGACGAGGACCTTGTTGATGATCCCGACGTCGCTCTGCCACATGAAGGCCCAGAGCACGGCTACCACGTAGCTCGGCACGATCCACGGCACGAGCATCAGCGTGCGCGCGACGCGCTGACCGGGCATCTTGCGGTGCAGCAGCAGGGCGATGGCGAGCCCGCCGACCAGCGTGCCCGAAACCGTCCAGAACGTGTAGACCGCCGTGTTGGACACCGCGCCCCAGAAGCCCGAGTGCAGCGGGTTGTCGGTGTCCAGCAGGATCGAGCGGTAGTTCTCCAGGCCGTTCCACGGGGCCCCGAAGAGCTCGCGGAACGTGAAGAGGTTGAACTTCTTGAAGGAGATGACCAGCCCGCCGATGGCCGGCAGCACGTGCACGAGGACCATCACGACCAGCGCCGGCGCGATCAGCGCGTAGGGCAGCCGGTTGGGGCGCGGGCGCCGCCGAGGGCTCGGCGGGCGAACGGACCCGTCGGAGGTCGTGACGTCGGCGCGGACGTCGGGCTGGAGGGTGGGTGTGCTCATGGTCGGCGGTCGCCTCCCCGGAGGGCGCGGGGCAGATGCCCCGCGCCCCCTTTACGGGAGGAGGTGTGATTCTCGTCTAGCCGCCCTGCGCGAGGAGGGCGTCGGCCTCCTTGGCCGCCGCGTCGAGCTCGGACTTCACTTCGCCCTCGCTGAAGGGCTTCTTGCCCTGCCCCGCAGCGGAGTCGAGGATGTTCCCGAAGCGTCCCTTGTACGCGTTCTCGATCTGCCCCCACTGGGCGATCGGAGCGTACGTCCGGCCCTGCTTGATGGCCGAGTAGAACGCCTCGTGGTTCGCGTCGCTCTTGCCGACCTGCTCCTGCGGCGCAAGTCGCGCCGGGAAGAAGCTCAACAGGTCGGCGTAGTTCTTCTGCACGGCGTCGCTCGACAGGTACTTGATGAGCGCCCAGGCCTCGTTCTGGTTCTTGGAGGCCTTGAACACCATCAGGTTCGAGCCGCCGACGAACGTGAACGCCTTGCCGGCCGCGCCGGTGGGCATCGCGGCCACGCCGACGTTGGCGCGCGCCGCCGGGACCCAGTTCTTGTCGTCGGTGCGCGTGATCGTCGACAGCACCCACGGGCCGCCGATCCACACGGCCAAGCGACCGCCCTTGAACTGGTTCTCGACGCCGGTGCCGTCACGCTCGAGCATGCTCTTGTCGAACAGGCCCTTCTTGACCAGCTGGGCGACGAAGTCGACGCCCTGCTCGGCCTCCGTGCTGTTGATGGTCGACTTGCTGGCGTCGTCGGACAGCTCGGCGCCACCGTTGTCCCACACGAACGGCATCACGTGGTGGACGAGGTCGAACGCCTTCTTGCCCGGCATGCCGAACGGCGAGACCGGCTTGCCGCCGATCGTCGGCACCTTGTCCTTGATCGTCTGCAGCGTCTGCTGCAGGGCGTTGACGTCGGTGAAGGCAGTCGCGGGGTCGATCCCGGCCTTCTTCAGGACGTCCTTGCGGTAGTAGATGGCCCGCGCCTCGGTGAACCACGGCACGGCGAAGGTGCCGTCGGTGCCCTGAAGCTGGGTCGTCTGCCACACGCCCGGCGCGTACGCGTCCTTGCCGCCGATGTCCCCGATGCGGCTGGTGAGGTCCGAGAAGCCGCCCAGTGCGGCGAAGAACGGCACCTGGGTGGTGCCGGCCTGCGTCACGTCGGGGCCCTGCCCCGAGACGGCGGCGTTCTTGATGCGGTCGAGCTGGACGTCCCACCCCACGACCTCGACGTTGACCTTGACTCCGGTCTGGTCCTCGAACGGCTTGACCGTCTTCTCCATGTCGGCCTGAGGCTGCGGGCCGTTGGGCATGATCCAGAAGTTGACGGTCGTGCCCTTCTTCAGGGCGTTCGCGTTGGCCGTCGGCTTGCTGGCGCTCGTCTTGTTGTCGTCACTGCTGCCGCCACAGGCCGAAACGACCAGGGCGAGTACAACTGCGACCAGCCATGAGGCCGTCGCGAGCTTCCTGCGCATATTGCTCTCCTCCTGCGCGAAAACGATTTTGCTGAATGATCGCTCCCGTCGTGCTCCGCCGTGCCGTCCCCCACCCCCTTGCTAGGCCCCTGACGGGGGCGATGTCGTTGACCCGCGGACGATGAGCTCGACAGGCAGGGTGACGGCGTCGGGCACATCGCCCTCGCCGTCGATCAGCGCCATGAGCGCGCGTCCGGCCTCGGCCCCCAAGCCGCCCTTGTCCTGCCGCAGCGTGGTGAGCGGCGGATGGACGTGGCCGGCAAGCTGGATGTCGTCGAAACCGACGACGGAGACGTCCTGCGGCACGCTGCGCCCGGCCTCGCCGGCGGCGCGGATCGCGCCCAGGGCCATGAGGTCGGAGGCCGCGACGACCGCGGTCGGCGGCTCGGGCAGCGCGAGCAGGTTGGCCATCGCGCGGTGCCCGCTGTCGACGTAGAAGTCTCCGTAGGCGACGTACTCGTCGCGGTAGGCGAGGCCGAGGGCCTGCGTCTCCGAGCGGTAGGCGCGCAGGCGCTCGGCGCCCGGTGCCGTGTCGAGCAGGCCGGTGATCGTCGCGATCCGGCGGTGCCCGAGGTCGTGCAGATGCCGCATGGCCAGGGCGATTCCCGACTTGTTGTCGGAGATTACGAACTCGGTCGCGGGACCCGCGAGCTCGACGTCGACGCCCACGCAGGGCAGCTCGGAGCGCACCAGCCGGCGGACCTCGGCGTCCTCGGGATCGACGTCCATGAGCACCACGCCGGCGACGTTGTGATGGCGCGCGCGCTTGAGGAAGGAGTGATCGCCGTAGCCGTTGCCGGGTCGCTCGCTGGCGAACAGCAGCAGGTCGTAGCCCCCGGCGCCGATCGCATCCTTGAGCCCGACCAGCACCTCGTAGAAGAAGGGGTTGCTGAAGGGGTCGGGGTGGCCTTCGCCGGTCTCCAGGAAGACGCCGATCAGGTGCGAGCGCTGGGTGACCAGGCTGCGGGCCGCGGCGGCCGGCGTGTAGTCGAGCTCCTGGGCCAGGCGGACGATCCGCTCGCGCGTGTCCGGGTTGACGTCCGAGTAGCCGTTCAGCGCCCGCGAGACGGTGCCGATCGACACGCCGCTGAGGCGTGCGAGCTGTCGGATTGTCACTCTCTCGTCGGTCATCTGCGATGTAGCGAAAACGTTTTTGGAACTGCGGTGCGCAGTCTAACCACAGGTGTGGGCACGTTGTCAAGTCGGGCCTAGGCGCCGGCGGTCGGGCGCTGGCCTACTCTGCCCCTCGTGACCGGCGATGCGGTGGGCGTGGTGGTGGCGACGATGCTGGCGTCGGGCGTCGAGTTCGTCGAGGCCCTGACGATCGTCCTCGCCATGGGCACGACGCGCGGATGGCGCTCGACGTGGGCCGGGGTGGGCGCGGCGCTGGTGGCCCTCGCCCTCGTCACCGCGCTGGCCGGCTATGCCATTCGGTCGTGGCTGCCCGAGGCGCTGCTGCAGCTCGTCGTCGGCACGCTGCTGCTCATCTTCGGCCTGCAGTGGCTGCGCAAGGCGATCCTGCGCGCCGCCGGCCTGAAGGCGCTGCACGACGAGGACGACGCGTTCCGCGCGGAGGTCGAGGCGGCACATCGCGCCGGCGACGAGCGCCGGCTGGGGCTCGACTGGTTCGCCTTCGTGGTCAGCTTCAAGGGCGTCTTCCTCGAGGGCCTTGAGATCGTCTTCATCGTCATCACCTTCGGCCTCAACGCCGACTCGATCGGGCTCGCCGTGCTCGGCGCCGCGATCGGCGGGACGATCGTGCTCGCCGCCGGCTTCGCCCTGCACAAGCCGCTTGCCCGCGTGCCCGAGAACACGATCAAGTTCGCCGTCGGCCTGCTGCTGAGCACCTTCGGCACGTTCTGGGCCGTCGAGGGCCTCGGATGGTTCGCCCCCGACGACGCGAGCCTGCACTGGCCGGGCGGCGATCTGGCCCTGCCCGTCCTGCTGGCCCTGTGGTGCGCCCTCGCGCTGGCGACGGTCAGGATCCTGTCCCCGCGCGGACCCGAGGTCGCGTAGGTGCGCTTCGCGACCGCCTTCCTGCGCTTCTGGTGGGATTTCGTCATCGGCGAGGACTGGCGCATCGCCGCGGGCGTGGTGGTCGTCCTCGGCGCCGGCGCCCTGCTCGTGGCGCAGACCGGCGCGCCGGACGGGCTCGTGGCCGTTCTCACGGCACTGGGCATCGTGCTCGTGGCCATCGGCAGCATCGCCGCCTCGGCGCTGAGGGCGGGCCGGCGGTGAGAGGCGCTCTCCCGGCACAATGAGCGCATGAGTCGTGAGCCGGACACCAATGTCGTCGGCGGCGCCCTGCTGCCCTGCTCGTCGGATCCGGTGACCGGGTTCTACCGCGACGGCTGCTGCGCCACCGGGCCCGAGGACGTGGGCAGCCACACGGTGTGCGCGGTGATGACCGCGGAGTTCCTGCAGTTCAGCGCGACCGCGGGCAACGACCTGTCCACGCCGCGGCCCGACTGGGGCTTCCCGGGGCTGTCGCCGGGCGACCGCTGGTGCGTCTGCGCGGCGCGCTGGCAGGAGGCCCGCGATGCGGGCTGCGCTCCGGCCGTGGTGCTCGCCGCGACGCACGCGCGGGCCCTCGAGGTGGTGGCGATCGACGACCTGCTCGCCCACGCCGATCGCGTCGACATCGCCGAGTAGCGCGGTCAGGCCGTGGCCGGGCCTGCGCCGTTGCGCAGCAGGTTGCCGCGCCCGGTCGGCCACGGCAGGCAGTTCGTGCCCGACCCGGGGACCCGGTAGACGTCGAGCCCGTGGTCGAAGGTCGAGAGAACGATCTCCAGGCGCCCGTCGCCGTCGAGGTCGGCGATCGAAGGCGCGGCCGGGACGCCGATGCCGTTGCCGTCGCTGCCCTGGTGGCGCAGGCGGATGTCGTGGAGCTTCTTGCCGGCGGCGGAGAGCACGACCAGGCGCCCGGAGCGCGGCTTCAGCGCGTAGGTGCCGAAGACGAGCTCGGGCGTGCCGTCGCGGTTGAGGTCGGCGGCGGCGACCTCCGAGGCGAAGGTCTTCGCCGCCCCATGGGCGTAGTCGTAGCGCCACAGGCGCTTGCCGGTCGGCCCGATCGCGTAGACGGCGCCGTCGGGCACCGAGGAAACGATCTCCGGCCGGCGATCGCCGGCGATGTCGACGACCGTGGGGGCGGGGATGCCGCTCGGCGGGTAGTAGTCGGCTCCGGTCCGCACGGCCGGCTTGCGGCTGAGCGGCGGGTTGGTGAACCCGCGGTGGCGGCGGGCCGAGCGCACGCCGCCGTTCTGCGCGCCGTCGAGGACCATGAACGCGTAGTTCTGGGTCTCGTAGGGCTCCTTCATCTCGGCGTTCGGCAGCCCGATGACCTCGTTGTGCCCGTCGCCGTCGAGGTCGGCGACCGACGGCGGCGAGGCCGTCCACTGCAGCCACCGCGTCTTGCGCACGTCCGGCCACGGGCCGACGTGGCGGTGGTACTGGTTGGCCTCGACGGTCGGGCTCAGCCAGCGGATGAACTGCCCCCAGCCGAGTCGCGCGCCCACGTGCGCGTTGTCGCGGTTGGTGAACCACGGGGAGGCGAGCACCGAGGTGCCGTCATGGTTGAAGACGTTGATCTGATGGTTGTCGAAGGTGACGACGATCTCCAGCTGCGGGTCGTCGTCGAGGTTGCCGATGCCGACGTTCTCGCCGTAGGCGCCGTAGCCGTGGTTGCCGACGCCGTTGAAGTCGGCGTCGTTGCCAGCGCCGGAGAGCATGTTGAACCGCGGCCACGCCGTGGCCGGCGCCCCGGCCGGCCGGTAGAGCCCGCCCGATGCGTCGAAGACGAAGACCTGCGATCCGGTCGGCGACGTGTTCGTGGTCGTCACCACGACCTCGAGGTGACCGTCCCCGTCGAGGTCCGCGGCCGCCATGCCACGCGCCTCGGGGCATTGGCCGCCGCTGCAGGTCGACGCCGGCCATCCGGGCTTGAGCGCCAACTGGCCGCCGACGAGGTTGTACGCCGCCACGGTCCCGTCGTTGCCGCCGACCACGATCTCGGGCAGCTTGTCGCCGTCGAGGTCGGCCACGACGCCCGGCGCGTAGACCCGCCCCTTCGTCGCCGTGCCCTTGCCGAGCGGGCGCCCCTTCGCGTCGAAGACGAAGGTGGAGTAGGACGGCGCGACGATCTCGAGCTTGCCGTCGCCGTCGAGGTCGACGAGCCCGGGTGACGCGAACCACCCGGTCTCTCCGGTGGCGATCCGGCGCACGAAGCGCGGCGCCGAGACCTTGCTCTTGTGCTTGGTGCGCACGCAGCCGGCGCTGGTGGCAGCGTCCGTCGGCCCGGCGCCCGAGCTGCCCGCGAGCGTGAGCGACGCGATCGCCACGAGCAGCACGATCCCCGCCGGGCGCGACCGGTGCGAGCGCCGTCGCATGGCCGGCACCCTACCCGGGCTCTGCGCCGAGCAGCACGACGATCGAGACGCCGAACGGCAGCGAGCGGCCCGATCCGATGATCCGCGCCTCCGTGCCCAGGACCGTCCCGAGTACGCGGTCGAGCGATCGCGGCGTGCGCCCCAGGTCCGAGCGCGCGGGCCGCAGCCGGCCGATCGCGCGGTCGGCCGCGCGCGCCACGGCGATCGGCCCGAGCAGCGCTGCGTTGAACCCGGTGACCCACAGCGGCCGCCAGCCGGCCGCGGCGGCGACGGACAGCAAGGAGGCGCGGGTATACCGGCGCTGATGACCGGACAGGTCGTCGTGCGCACCCCAGAGCCAGCGATGGGCGGGCACGGTCACGAGCAGGCGGCCGTCCGCGGCCGTGACACGGCGCAGCTCACCCAGCGCGGCGCGGTCGTCGGCGATGTGCTCGAGCACGTCGAGGCAGACCACGAGGTCGAACGAGTCCGACCCGAACGGCAGCCGCGCGTCGAGCGAGCCCTGCACGACGGGCCCCACGCCGCGAGCGCGCGCCATCTCCACGCTCTGCTGCGCCGGCTCCACCCCCGTCGGCGCACCGAAGCGCGCAAGCAGCTCCATGTTGCGCCCGCTGCCACACCCCGCGTCCAGGATCCGGGCCTGCGCGGGGAGTGCCGTGCGCTCGAGCACGCCCGCGATCATGCGCCGGCGCTCGCGGTACCACCAGTGGCTCTCCTCGAGGTCGTGGGTCTCCTGCTCGAGCTCGAGGTCCACGTACGCTCAGCGCCAGTGCGGGGCGATCGGCTCCTCGTCGCGCGCTCCGGCGCGATCCTCCTCGACGATGAAGAGCGGGCGGCCCTTGACCTGATCGAAGATGCGCCCCACGTACAGCCCGACGACGCCGAGGCTGATGATGATGAACCCGCTCAGGACCAGCAGCAGCACGACGACGCTGGTGTAGCCCGGCGGCGAGTCCTGGGTGGCCCGCGCGTAGACCGCGTAGGCGGCGAGACCCGCGCCCGCCACGGCGATGGCGAACCCCATCATCACGATCAGGCGCAGGAGCACCGTGGTGCGGAAGTACATGCCGTCGAAGGCCACCTTCACCAGCCGCCGCAGCGTGTAGGCGCTCGCCCCCTCCCCGCGCTCGCCGTGCTCGAACGGCACCGTCGCCTGCGTGAAGCCGAGCCAGTCGAGCATGAGCTGGTACTCGCGGTCGCGGTCGCTGAGGCTGAGGAAGGCCTCGACCACCTTGCGCGAGAGGATGCTCAGCGTCCCGTACTCCGTCGTGCGCGACGTCTCGAGGAACAGGTAGCGATAGACCCGGGCCGCGGCGCGGCGAAAGCCGGTATGCCGACGCCCCAGCCGCGCCGCACGGACGATCTCGTAGCCCTCCTGGGCCTTGGCGTACAGGCGCGGGATCTCCTCGGGCGGCTCCTCGAGGTCGCAGTCCATGACCACCGTCCAGCGTCCGCGGCTGCGGCTCAGACCGGCCGTGATCGCCGCGTGCTGGCCGAAGTTGCGGCTGAGCCGGATGATCCGCACCCGCGTGTCCGCCCGCGCGAGCTCCTGCATGACGTCCCAGGCGCCGTCGGGGCTGCGGTCGTCGACCAGCACGATCTCGAACGCGGCCGCGAGCGGCTCCAGCGCTGCGACGAGCCGTTCGTGCAGCGGTCGCAGGCAGCCCGCGCAGCCGTAGACGGGGATGACGACGGTGAGCTCGGGCGTCTCGTGCATCGGTGGTGGGTATCCTGGCGCTCCTGCGACCGCCGATGAGCTCGCGCCCTGCAACCCCGAGTCTCATCTACCGCAGCCCGCTGGTCTATGGCCTGGCGATGGCGGTTCTCTACGGACGGTACTACAGGGCCCGGAGCCGATCCGTCGCCGCGCTCGTGCCGCCGGGCGCGAGCGTTCTCGAGCTCTGCTGCGGCCCCGGCACGCTCTACCTGGGCTACCTGAAGGCCAAGGGCGTGCGCTACCGCGGCCTGGATCTCAACCCCGTCTTCATCAGGCGGCTGCGACGGCTGGGCGTCGACGCCGAGGTGGCCGACGTGGGCGCCGCCGAGCCGCTCCCGCCCGCGGACGTCGTGCTCATCCAGGCCAGCCTCTACCACTTCCTCCCCGACGCGCGCCCGCTGATCGACCGCATGCGCGCCGCGGCGCGGCAGACCGTGATCGTCAGCGAGCCGGTGCGCAACCTGGCCACGAGCCGGCGGCCGCTCGTGGCCCGCCTGGCCGGCGCAAGCGTGTCACCGGGCGACCGTCACCACTCAGACCGCTTCACCGAAGCGAGCTTAGACGCGCTCATGGCCGGATATGGTGAAGGCGTGTGCGAGAGCCGACTCATCCCTGGTGGCCGCGACAAGATCTACGTGCTTCGCGCTACCGCGGGCGCCGATCTCTGAGCGTGCCCCGGCCCGAGCTCCCCTTCAACCGCCCCTATCGCACGGGCGCGGAGCCCGAGTTGGTGCTCGAGGCGCTGAGCGGCGGCTGGACGGGCGGGAACGGACCTTTCAGCGGTCGCTGCGAGCGGCTGCTGGTCGAGCTGACCGGTGCCCGGGCGGCGCTTCTGACCCCCTCGTGCACGGGCGCGCTGGAGATGGCTGCCGTGCTCGCGGAGGTCGGCCCCGGCGACGAGGTCATCGTCCCGTCGTTCACCTTCGTCTCGACGGCCAACGCCTTCGTCCTGCGGGGGGCGACGCCGGTGTTCGTGGAGATCGCGCCCGACACGCTGACGATGGACGCCGGCGCGCTCGCGGACGCCGTCACCCCAGCCACTCGCGCGGTCGTCCCGGTGCACTACGCGGGCGGCGCGTGCGCCATGGACGAGATCGCGGCCGTCGCCGACCGTCACGAGCTCATCGTGGTCGAGGACGCGGCCCAGGGCGTCGGGGCGACGTGGCATGGGCGCGCGCTCGGGGCCCTCGGCGCGCTCGGCGCCTTGAGCTTCCACGAGACCAAGAACGTGTCCTGCGGCGAGGGTGGCGCACTGCTCATCAACGACGATCGCTTCGCCCAGCGGGCCGAGGTGCTGCAGGAGAAGGGGACGAACCGCGCCGGCTTCGCGCGCGGGGAGGTCGGCCAGTACACGTGGATCGACCTCGGCTCCTCCTACCTCATGAGCGACGTCACGGCAGCGCTGCTGCTCGCCCAGCTCGAGCGCGTGGCGGAGATCACCGCGGCGCGCCGCGCGCTCTGGAGCTCCTACCACGCGGCGTTCGAGCCACTCGAGCGCGAGGGGCGCGTGCAGCGGCCGCGCTTCACGGCCGGCTCGGAGCACAACGGCCATATCTACTACCTCCTGCTCGCCGACCGCGCCGAGCGCGACGAGCTCATCCGCGCGCTGCGGTCCGCCGGCATCCAGGCGCACTTCCACTACGTGCCGCTGCACAGCTCCCCGGCGGGACTGCGGTTCGGGCGCACGCACGGCGAGCTGCCCCACACCGACGCCGTGGCGGGACGCCTGATCCGGCTGCCGCTGTGGATGGGGATGAGCGACGCCGATGTCGAGCGGGTGTGCGAGGCGGTGGCGTGGGCGCTGCGCTGACGCGCCGGCGCGGGAGTGCCTCCGGGCCTGCGGAGCTCCGGCGCGTCTGGATCGCAGTGATCGCCGTCGCGGTGGTGCTCTCCGCGGTCCTGCTCGTGGAGCTGGCGCGCCCGCGCGACTTCCTGACGGGCACCAACAACGCCGGGTCCGCGGGTCCGATCGTCCACGTCGATGCGGGTCAGCGGCTGTGCGTCAACGGCCTCGAGGTGCCCGAAGGGACAGGGCGACTGCGCCTGCTGGTCGTTGCCCCCGCCGCGACGACGGTGACGACGTCGGTGGCGGCAGGCGGCTCCGCCGTGCGCGGGCAGTCGATCGCGCCCGTGGCCCGGGGTCCGCTGCCCCTCGATGTGCCCTTCGCGGGGCCGCCGCGCGGCGTGACCACGCTCTGCCTCAGCCCCTCGGGCCCGATCGACCTGGCGGGACGCAGCGGGCTGGAGAGCGGGCAGTCCGCGCCCCTGCTCGGCGGCCGCCCGATCGACGCCAGGATTGCGGTGTCCTACCTCCCACCGGCCGGCGAGCGCAGGAGCCTGCTGGCGCAGATGCCCGACATGTTCGCCCGCGCTGCGCGCTTTCGCCCGGGCGTCGTCGGTCCCTGGACCTACGGCTTCGTGCTGTTCGTCCTGGCGCCGGCGCTCTTCGCCGCGGCGCTCCTGCTGCTCGTGCGGGCGGTCGCGGACCGGCCGGTGCGCCGGACCGCGCTCGCCGTCGGGGCGATCGGCTTCCTCGCCGCCGCATCGTGGTCGCTGATCGTTCCCGTGTTCGACGCACCCGACGAGGTCGAGCACATGGCCTACGCGCAGGCGGTCGCCGAGAGCGGCCGCGCGCCCGACGCCGGCCCGTCGCGCCGGCGGCCCTACTCCAGCGAGATGCAGGTGGCCTACGAGGGCGCGCGCGTCAGCGGCTACTACGGCCAGCGGCTGGGGCGCCCGCCGTGGACCGTGCAGGACGAGCACCGCTGGGCGCTGCGCCAGGCCGGGGAGCGGCCGCGACCGGACGACGGGGGCGGCTGGATCACCGTCGCGGACTACACGCCGTTGTACTACGCGTCGCTCGCGCCGGCGTACCTCGCCGCCGACGGCTCGATCTGGTCGCGCCTGACGGCGATGCGGCTGATGACCGCGCTCTTCGGCGGCCTGACCGCAGCGTGCGTCGTGCTGCTCGTGCGCGAGCTGTTCCCGTGCCCGCGCTGGCCCGCCGTCGCAGCCGGGCTGTTCGTCGCCTTCGAGCCCATGTTCGCGTTCATCTCCGGTGCCGTGAACAACGACGCGGCGGTGAGCGCGGCCGCTGCGCTCGCCCTCCTGCTCGTCGTACGGGCTCTGCGCCGCGGTCTCACGGTCCGCCTGGCCGTCGCGATCGGCGCCACGCTGGTCGTCCTGCCGCTGCTCAAGGGCAGCGGCCTGTTCCTGCTCCCCGCGCTGGCGGTCGGGCTGGCGGGGGCGGTGCTGCGCACCCGCCGTCGCGGGGACGCGGTGCGACGGCCGCTCATCGCCCTCGGCGCAGCGCTGGCCGTCACCGCAGCCGCGACGATCGCCTTCTCGGCCGCGCTGGACCACAGCGCGAACCCGACGCGGCCTGGCTGGTACGCCGCGACCGGCAGCGCCTACCCGACCCTCCCCAGCGCCTCGGTCAAGCCCTCGGGGGCCCTGCACCATCCCGTGCGATTCGCCGAGTACGTCTGGCAGGTGTTCCTCCCGCCCGCGCCGGGGATGGCCGACCTGCGCCCCGCCGGTGGGCGCTTCCCCGCCTTCCATGCCTACGTCGAACGCGGCTGGGCCGCCTTCGGCTTCGTGTCGATCAAGTTCCCGACGTGGGTGTACGCCGTCATCGTCCTGGCCATGCTCGTGCTGGTCGCGCTCGCGGTCGCCGCCTGGGGCGCCAACCGCAGGGCCGTCGCGCGCCGGAGGTGGGAGCTCGCCGTGCTCGTGCTCGTCGTGCTCGGCGTGTTCTTCGGCACCGAGCTCGCCAACTTCACACCGGGGGACCCCGTCGTGCCGGAGTTCGGCCGCTACCTGTTCCCGGCCGCGGCCGCCTTCGCGGCGCTGGCGGTGGCGGCGACCTTCGGCGCGGGTCGCCGGCGCGCGCCGGCCCTTGCCGCCGGCCTGGTGACGGCGCTGCTCGTCCTCTTCTGGGCGTCGGAGTTCCTGGCGATGTCCGCGCTGTACAGCTGAGCCCTGCCCCGCCATGCCGTGCCCGCCTGAGCAGGCGCTACGGGTGCGCGTCGCGGTGACAGCCGCGGAGCGTGTCGCTAGCGTCGGCCAGCACGAGGTCCGGGCCGCGATCGCAGAAGTCGGCGTCGGCAGCGCCGTCCTCATCGGACAGCAGGCTGTCCGCGCCGGACCCTCCGCTCAGCAGGTCGCGGCCGAGGCCGCCGACGAGGATGTCGTCGCCGCCGCCGCCGAGCAGACTGTCCACTCCAGCCTGCCCGAACATCCGATCCATGCCGAGCCCGCCGAGCAGGACGTCAGCGCCGGGGCCGCCGACCAGGATGTCGTGGCCGCCGCGGCCGACCAGCACGTCGGCTCCCCCGCCGCCACAGATCACGTCGTCGCCGGCTGTGCCAACGAGAATGTCGGACCGCGGGCTGCCCCGGCGGGCGCCCGGTCGGTCGCACACACCCTCCGGCGGTGCCGCCGGGAGCGGCCGCCAATCGATGTTGAGAAAGCCGTCGCCCGCGGCCAGGAGCCGGTCTCCGCTCCCGTCCAGACCGACCACGCGAGCGCCGCTTGACCCCGGCCCGACCTGCCAATAAGCGACCAGCGTGCCATCGGGCGATACCACGGGCAGCCTGTTGTCCAACCAGGGACAGGTGTCGCTCGGCGGTGCGCAGCCGGTCGGGTCGAACCCGGCGAGCACCGCCCCGTCAGGCCCGAACACGCTGGAGCCTGGCAGATGCATGCACGCGTTGGTGCCAACAAAGGCCAGGCCGTCCCCGCGTGGACTCCAGTTGGGGTCGAGCACCTGCTCGATCTCCAGGTCGGGGGGAAAGGGGAACTGTGCGGGCGTGCCGTCGGGATGCACGGCGACGAGCCCGGCCAGACAGGGTCCGTGCTGCACGAACACGATCGTGGTCCCGTCGGGGGACCACGCGGGCTCGATCCGGCCCGCGGCTCCGCCCGACGTCAGCTGGCGGCGGTCCGAGCCGTCAGTGCGCATCGTGAAGATCTCAGACGCTTGGAAGTCATCGTCGCCGACAGGTCGTGAGAACGCGATCCGCTCGCCGTCCGGCGACCACGCCGGGTCGCTGTCCTGCCCGTCCGGACTGATCACGCGCACGTCGCTGCCATCCGCACCCGCGACCGCGATGCCGTCGTTCGTGTTGAACGCGACCCGCATGCCATCCGCCGACCACGCGACACCGGAACCCGGCACGAACGGACGGCGCCCCGTCCCATCGGGATTGACGATCTCGCCTCCCACCACCAGCTGCCCGTTGCGCCCGGGGAACGCGGCCCACGTGACCTCCACCGGGGCCAGCACCATCGCGAGCACGCTCATCGCCGCGACCACGCCGTGTCGCATGTCGACGACGCTCCTCGCCCCATGAAGGCCTGTCAACCCAAAGACCGGGAGTGTGCTGGTTTCGGGCGTGATTGCGACCGAAGACGGCTCGGGCGTGTGTTCGTGGTACGCGGCGAGCACGCACACCGTGGCGGCGCTGAGCGTCTCGGCTGGGATCTAGAGTGGACACGAGAGCCTGAGCGTGAGGAAGGGCAGACATGACCACACTGGAGAACCGGCCGAAGACCGCACTCCTCGTCGTTGACGTGCAGAAGGGCGTCGTCGAGGGGGCTCACGAGCGCGACGTGGTCGTCGCGAACGTCGGCAGCCTTGTCGAGAAGGCGCGCCGGGAACAGGTCCCCGTTGTCTGGGTCCAGCACTCCGACGAGCAGCTTGCGAGGGGAAGCGACGAGTGGCGGATGGTCCCCGAGCTGGCTCCGGCCGATGCCGAGCCGCTCGTCGCGAAGAACTACGGCGACTCCTTCGAGGACACGAGCCTCGAGACGGTGCTGTCGGGCCTCGGAGTCGGACGACTCGTCATCGTCGGCGCAGAGACCGACGCCTGCGTCCGCTCGACGCTCCACGGGGCGTTGGTCAGGGGTTACGACGCGACGCTGGTCAGCGACGCCCACACCACGGCGGACCAGACGGCGTGGGGCGCGCCGCCGCCGGACCAGGTCATCGCGCACACGAACCTGTACTGGGCCGACCAGACGGCGCCGGGGCGGACCGCCGGGACGGTCGCGACCAAGGACGTCGACTTCGGCGGCCCGTCGTCCTGACGCCTGTGCGCCAGGCTGGCACAGAAAACCCCCGCGTTAGCGGGGCTTCCATGAGCGGGAGCGACGGGACTCGAACCCGCGACCTCCGGCGTGACAGGGCCCTCGGGGCGCCCGCATTTGGCTCCAGTTAGCCGAAGTTGGTGGGCTTGAGGGATGAAGAACCCGGCTCGTTGACCTAGGTCTGGTACCCACGGCGGTACCCACGTCGTGGACGACACCAGGAGGCGAGACGGTGAAGTTCAACGGGGCGCTCGTGATCCGCGAGCACAAGGGCAAGGTCTTCTATGAGGCCAAGTGGCGCGACGCCACCGGCCGCCAGGTCAAGCGACGCGTCGGCGAGGCGTGGCTCGAGCGAGACGCCACGGGCGAATGGCGGCCACGTAGCGGCCGGCTCGACGACGGCTGCATGGACGAGAAGTCTGCGATCGTCGAGATGAACCGCCTCATCATCGAGCACGCCTCCCTGGTCGCCGTCTCGTCCGCGCCCGCCGCGGTCACCTTCGACGAGCTCGCCGCCGTCTGGCTGCACCACGTGGAGCACGTCGACGGGATCAAGCCCTCGACGCTGAAGAGCTACCGGTACATGCTCGGTGCCCCTGGCGACCGCGCCCGCAAACGCGGACGCCGTCGCGCCGGCGCTCGCATCATGCGCGAGTTCGGCGGCCAGGCCATCGACTCGATCACGACCACGCAGGTCGAGAGCTGGCTGGAGACGCTCGATGCCGAGGACATCTCAAAGCGCATCGTCAACACCTACCGCCAGCTCGTGTGCTCGGTGCTTGAGCACGCGGCGCGCCGGCCCGAGCGCTACGGGATAGCGACCAACGTCGCGCGGCTCACGCCCAAGCGCCGCGAGCCCGACCCGGGCGTCCTCGACTTCTACGAGCCTGAGGAGGTCGCGGCGCTGGCGCGCGCCGCGCGCGCAGGCGCGCATCGCGATCCCGCGCGGCCAGCCGTCTCGCAAGCGGAAGTGGATGAGCGCCGTCGAGCCGACGACCAAGACGCCGCCCTCTTCATCGTTGCCGCGTTCACAGGACTGCGCCTCGGCGAGTTGTTGGAGCTGCGCTGGCGCCGCGTCAGCTTCGAGCGCGCGACGGTGACCGTGGCCGCCTCTTGGTCCGCGGGCGTCGTGACCGGCCCGAAGTCGCGCAGGCCGCGCACCGTCCCCCTCGCGACGCCAGCGGCCGCCGAGCTCGCGCGGCTCGCCGATCGCAGCTGGTTCGCTGGACCCGACGACCTCGTGTTCTGCAGCACGCTCGGCGACCACCTCGACTCGTCAGCGCTACGCCGCCGTCTGCGCCGAGCCCAGGACGCCGCCGGCCTGCGTCCGTTGCGCTTTCACGACCTGCGCCACTCGTTCGGCTCGCTCGTCGTTCGCGAGGTCGACACCGCGACGCTGAAGGCGTGGATGGGCCACGCCAAGCTCACAACGACCGAGCGCTACCTACATTCCAAGCCACGGCACACCGACGTCGCGCGGCTCGACCGGGCGTTCTCGGGCGACGTGTCCGAGATCGACCCGCGACCGACAGCGCCGGCCAACCTGTGAGCCGCCTCTCCGATGAGAGCGGTCAGTCGCAGGGCCAGCACGGTGTCTCCCTCGCACGATTAGTGGTGCTGGGCCTGCCCGGCGTGGACGACCGCTCGGGCCGACAGGCGCTTTGGGACGATCAGCGACAGCGCACAGTCGGAGGATTCGGGTGCGGACTTACCCCCGGACTGGGCGCCGGATCCCGGATCCGGGGTCGCGGGTTGCGATTGTCCGATGTTCACGGGGGTTGGTGGCCTGTTTGGGAGGTTGGACGGGAGATGGATTCGGAAGGT
>Ga0307502_10000185_pt1 | contig 16785 bp, 13 predicted proteins | sample 16_S_MG_FD_201364 | JGI IMG/M metagenome (GOLD analysis project Ga0307502, IMG submission 201364) | Soil microbial communities from Populus trichocarpa stands in riparian zone in the Pacific Northwest, United States - 16_S | ecosystem: Environmental > Terrestrial > Soil > Riparian zone > Trees... | reverse complement strand
GCGGTTGTAGCCCAACCGGCAGAGGCACCTGGTCGAGGGCCAGGCCAGTCGGGGTTCGACTCCCCGCAACCGCACGTCATGCCTGTCGAGCTCGACCGGATGAGCACCCGTCTCGTAAACGGGAGGTACAGGGTTCGAGTCCCTGGACAGGCTCCACCGATAGCTGCCGAACACGATGCCCGTTGGTCCAGTTGGCACGGACACCGCGCTCTGAACGCGGAGACCGAGGTTCGATCCCTCGCCGGGCAGCCACGCCCCTGTGGCGGAACAGGCAGACGCACGCGGCTCAAACCCGCGCGCCCGCAAGGGTTTGCAGGTTCAACTCCTGCCAGGGGCACGTAGGACATGGAGGGCTGGCCGAGCTGGTAATGGCACCGGGTTGCTAACCCGAGGTCCGGGGTGACTCCCTGGCGCGCGTTCGATCCGCGCGCCCTCCGCACACTGGAGGATTGGCACTGAAGAATTGGCACTGGAGGATTGGCCGAGTCCGGTAAGGCAGCCGTCTCGAAAACGGTGGTCGGCACGCGAGTGTCGCGCAGGTTCGATTCCTGCATCCTCCGCGAGCGCCACATGCGCTCTCTTCTGGGTCGTTAGCTCAACTGTGCAGAGCAGCCGACTCTTACTCGGCGGGTTCGGGGTTCGAGTCCCCGGCGACCTACTCACGGGCCGTTAGCTCAACCGCGCAGAGCAGCCGGCTTTTACTCGGCGGGTTCGGGGTTCGAATCCCTGGCGGCCTACGATCTTTCCCCTGAGGTGTAACAGGTTGCATGGCCCGCTGTTACCGGGACGGCACCAGGTTCGAGTCCTGGCGGGGGAGCGCAGCACGGGGGACGCGCCGGCGCGCAGATGATCCTTGCAAGATCATCGTGGAGGGTTCGACACCCTCGTTCTCCACGTTCCACGCGCGTGTAGCTCAGCGGCGAGAGCATCCCGCCCACAACGGGAAGACCCCAGGTTCGAGTCCTGGTACGCGCACCCAGCCGCGCCGAAAGCGGCGACGTCCTGTAGCTCAGCCGGAAGAGCATCCGCCCGACAAGCGGAAGGTCCCAGGTTCAACCCCTGGCGGGACGACGGTGGCCGAAGCCGAAGCAGACGAGGCCCTGGACCGTGAACCCAGGCGAAGCCGGTGCGAGTCCGGTCGGCCATCCCAAACTTGCTCCGCTGTTGGATCACGCTACGAGCAGTCTCCGGGTAATCGCTCGAGCTCCTCGTGTGCCCGTTGTTCGATGTGCCGGGCGCCGATGCCGGCAGCGAGTGCGAGGGCGTTGGTCAGCGCGTCGCGGGCGCTCTGCGGAGAGTCGCGTTTCGCCAGGACGACGCCGAGTTCGAGGAGCGCACTCGCTTCGAGACAGGGATTGCCCTCCTTGCGCGCGATGACCATGGCGCGTTTGTAGTGCTCCTCGGCCTCGGCCAGGTTGTCTCGCGCGTGGTGCAGCCCGAGACTGATGAGCACCGCGCCCGTCAGGTCGTGGTCATCGAGGCTGTCGGCCAGCACGGATGCCTCGTGATGGCAGGTCGCGGCCTCGTCGTGTCGGCCCGTCCGGTCGTAGGCGACGCCGAGGCTGCTGAACGCGTGGCCGCCGGTGTAGAGGTCACCCAGGGAGTGCGCCTTGACGAGGGCCTGACCGAGCAGTTGCTCGGCTTGCTCCATATCTCCCGTGTGCAGGTGGATCTGCCCGAGGTGCCGCAACGTGCGGCACGCCAGTACGACATCGTCGCCACTTTCGGCGATGGTCAACGCGTTCGCGAGCTGGTCCTGTGCTTCGGCGAACTCGCCGAGCCTCATGTGAACGACGCCGATCCGGAGCAGCTCCCACCCCTCCAGGTCCTTGCGGCCGTGGTTGCGTGCGACATCGAGTGCGAGCCTGTGGAGCAGCAGCGCGTCACCGTAGTGCGCGCGGACAGCCAGGTAGCGGTAGAGCAGAGCGGACACCTGGTTCGCCAGCAGAGGCCAGTCGCCCCTCGCGGCGACGTCGGCCAAGGTCAGCAGGTTGCGCCGTTCTGCGTCGAGCCAGTCCATGGCGTGGTCCGCGTTCTCCAGCGGAAGCGCGGACGCCGACAGTTGAACAGCCGCGCGGCTCACGATGTCGTGCGGCGCGATCAGCGCGATGGCCAATGCGCCTGTGTGTAGGTAGTGGTCGAACAACCGGAGCATGGCCTCGTGCACCTCGGCCCGGTCGTGCCGATCCGCCTCCTCACGTGCGTACGCGCGGAGGAGGTCGTGCATGCGGTACCTGTCGTTCCCGGCCCCCTCGATGAGGTTGGATCGCACCAGGTCGTCGACGCGTAGCTGTGCGGTGGGCAGGTCGACGTCCATGAGCGCGGCGCATGTGTGCACGTCGACGTCCTGACCCGGATGAAGCCCGAGCAGCCGGAAGGCCTGGGCACGGTCAGCTCGAAGGTGGAGGTAGGACCAGGAGAACACGGTCCGGATCGCGGTCCGCTCGTCGCCGCCCGCATTGAAGAGGTCGAGGTGATATCGATTCAGCTCCTTGGCCAGCTGGGCCAGGCCGGAACGGCGACGAGTCGCCGCGAGCTCGGCGCCGATACGAATCGCGAGTGGAAGCCGGGCACAACCTTCTACGAGCTCGGCCGCACCGTCTTCGTCAGCGTGTACCCGGTCGAACCCGATGAGGTACCGCAGCAGCGAGACCGCGTCGTCGACGGGCAGACGGCTCACTCGTATGGGACGCGCGCCGTGCCGGGCGACCAGACCGTCCAGGCTGTTCCTGCTGGTCACGATCATGAAGGTGGATGGGCTGTTCGGCAGCAGCGGGCGAACTTGCTCGTCGGAGGCGGCGTTGTCGAGGAGTACGAGCACCTTGCGCCCGTCGATCAGGGCGCGGAACAGCGAGGTCCGCTCCGTGAGATCGGTTGGGATGTCGCCACGCGGGACCCCCAGGACACGAAGGAAGTTGCCGAGCACCTGGCTCGGGTCTCTTGGCTCCTCTGGATCGAACCCGCGGAGATCCGCGTGGAGCATTCCGTCGGGAAACTCGGCGCGTCGCCGATATGCCCAGTGCACGGCCAGCGCCGTTTTGCCGACGCCGGCCGTGCCGCTCAGAAGGGCGATGCTCGGTGCCGAGAAATGGTCCCGTGATGTGACGAACGCATCCAGCCGCACGAGCTCCGATGTTCTCCCCGTAAAGCCGCGGACATCGGGAGGGAGCTGACAAGGAGACGCGACCTCCATCGGCTTGGCACGGCTGGGGCCGCGTTTGCGCTGCCCACGTCGCTTGCGGACCCGCTCTCGGAGATCGGCGAGCCGTCGCATGTCGGCGGGACTCGCGCCCAGTTCGTGAAGGATGTTGTCGAGCACGACCGGCGAGGGCAGGGTCGTCCCGTCGAGATAGGCGTAGACGCTGCTCGGCGACATGTGCAGCCGTCTGGCCAGCGCCGCGACCTTGATTTCGGCGCCAGAGGAAAGCTGGGCCGCCAGCCACAGTTTGCGCAGCTCGTCCCCCAGATCCCCCTGCGCCGAGCCGTCTTGGTCGCGTCCGTCGGACACGGTCGATCCCCCAGGGATCCAGGCCTGTGACCGTCGTCCGGCGCCCAGGCGATTCCAGCTGATTCCAGATTCTGTCGGTGGACTCGGTGATCTCCTCCACACTGAGTTCAACACGATACGTCAAGGGGTGGGGGAGGTGAAAAGTGGCACGCGCCGAAATTGCCGAACGTCGGAGCATCTCGTTGTCTACTTTGGACAACATCTTGGCGACCGACTTGGGCAGGTACCAGGCGCGGTGGTCGCGGCTGGGCGAGATGGCCAGCTTCGGTGACGAGGTAAAAGCCCTCTTCGCCGAACGGGCGGCTGCGCTCCGTTGGAGCTGTAGCCCAGGTGGGGTGTGCCGCCGTCAAGGGGGGTCGGCACACCCCACCGCCCTACCTGGGGCCCAGCTTGGGAGGAGAACAGAATGAGAACAAGTCGCCCGAAGGTGTTCCTGTCCTTCGCTGGCAGTGACCGAGCCATGGCCAAGCGCCTTGCCGACGATTTGGAGATGTACGGCTTCGAGGCCTTCTACGATGCCCGCGATATCGCCATCGGCGGCAATTTGGTCCTGTCCATCAACCGGGCGATGGCCGAGTCACAGTACTACGTGCTGCTCTGGTCCGGCAACTGCGTCGACCGCCCGTGGGTCGACGAGGAATGGGCGGCCGCATATGTCAGAGAAATCAACGAGGCGCGGTCGTTCCTGTTCATAGTTCGACTGGACGAAACCCCGCTGCCCCCGTTACTGGCCGTCCGCCGATATCTCGACGGGGTCCACCACTGGCCGTCCGTCGCCCGTGACCTGGCCGACACCTGGCTGGACGCGGCACTGGCCGCGATGTCAGGTGTTCTCACCTGCTCTGACGGGGACCCCTTCGGAAGAGGTCCCTTCGAGGGCACTGGTCAGGGCAGGTGGACCGGCTCCCAGATGGAAACCGCGTCCTTGGGGGTCCGGGAGTCGAAGGGCTCCCCGATCTGCAGTTGCTCCGGCAGCTCGTAGGTTCCGACCCGGTTCGCGCTCGCCGAGAGGAGTCGCTCGCCGCTGCCGAACACGGCCGCCGTCTTGCGCACGTCCGCCGTTGGCCACTGGTAGCCCTGGCAGTGGGTGTCGGGCCGCATCCCGTCGCAGATCATCGCGACCCCGCATCCGCTGGTGGTCACCCCGGCGTCCGGGTTGAGGCTCATGCCGCACGACGTGACCACGTGCACGTCCGACGCGGGCAGTTTCGGCTGCAGGTTCTGCAGCGCTCGCAGCACGCCGACGTTCTCCTGGTTGGACACGCGTGTGTTGACGTGCTCGAGGCAGACCTCGACACCGAACACGATCGGCTCGCCGCCGCTGTTGCCCTTGCCGCGCGCCATGAACCGGTGCCAGCGCAGGTACTCGAAGTCGGTCAGGACGGGATGGAACATCTTGTTGAGCGCGGCGTCCCACTTCGCCTTGTCCGCACCTCGTTCGAGCGACCAGTCGATCTGCGACATCAGCGCCTTCTGGTTGGTCGTGAAGCGGCCCATCGTGGGCACGGTGGTGGGGTCGCCGTTGGTGTCGGGCTCGTCGGGCAGTTCGCCGCCGTTGATGACGATGGACGTGTTCAGGTAGGAGACCTGCCCGTTCGGGTTCTCCTTGCGGGTGGCATGCCAGAACACCGACCCGGCGACGACGATCCAGTCGTTCCAGGTGTTGGGCTCGAACTGCGGCACGAGCACGTCGCCGATCAGGTTCGTGATCTTGGCCTGTGCGTCGGGGTAGCTGTTGTTCAAGGTCTCGGGCGGTGCGTCGCGTGCGACGGGACCGCCGAAGCGGAAGTAGAACTCGGGGAGCACCAACACCTTCAGTACGGTCGGGTCGGACACCTCAGGCCCGTGGGTGGCCTGGATCCAGTTGGCCACCTTGCACAGCATGGCCCCGCGCACTTTCATGTCGGCGTCGTAGTCGACATGCGTCGGGTTCCCGTCGGGCAGCACCTGCACGGTCTCCGACGTCACCGTGCCGTAGGCCACGAGCTGGACTTTGTCGTAGTTCCTCATGTGATCTCATCTCCTGATGCGCCCGCCGCCACTCGGTACGACGGAATGCGGAGTGGACATGCGGAACTGTCCTCGTGATTCGAGGTGGGTGTGTGAATGTTTCTCCGAGCGGCCTCGGATTCATGAGATTTCCGGCCGCTCGTTTCGTGATTCGCCTATTCAGTACACACGGCGACGGCTGTCCGGTCAATGAATCACGTATCGCCTGATTGGGCGGCTTCCAGGATCACCCGTTTGCCGTGTAGCTGGCCCTGTTCCAGCATTCGGTGTGCGTCGGCGGTGGCGCTCAGTGGCATTGTCGTCGTGGCTCGGGGGCGTAGCCGGCCGTCCGCCAGGAGGCGGTTGATCGTTTCCGCCGCTTCGGCCAGTTCGGCGACGGTGGCGTGGGAGATGACGAACCCGACGACGGAGCCGTCCTTCATGTACAGCTGGCCCGCGGGCAGGACGGGCCGTGTCCGGACGCCGGCCAGCAGCACGATCCGGCCGCGTAGCGCGAGGAGGTCGACGGCGTTGGTCAGGTCGTTCTCGCCGGACGTGTCCACGTAGGTATCTATCCCTTGTGGACATACTGCTCGAATGCGTTGCCACCGCTCGGGATCGCGGTAGTCGATCACTTCGGTCGCGCCCAGTGCCGTGCAGTACTCGGTGTCGCGGGCGACTGCCACCACGCGGGCGCCCGCGTCCACCGCGAGGGTGACCAGTGCGCTCCCCACGTTGCCCGCCGCGCCGGCGACCACAACGGTCTCTCCGGCGCGGACCTGGCCGTGCGTGAACAGGCCGAGATACGCGGTGGCGGCGGGATGCGCCACCGCGACCGCGTCGGTGGGGCTCGCGCCCGGCGGGAGATGGTACAGCCGGTCCGCCGGCACCACGACCCGCTCGGCCGCCGCGCCCTGCCGTCCGTCGTGGCCGAGGCTGTTGCACCACACCGTTTCCCCGGCCGCGAAGCCGTGTACCCGTGCGCCTGTCCCGACGACCGTGCCGACCAGGTCGCGGCCGACCACGAACGGAAGGTCCACCTGGGTCTGGAACACCCCGGAGCGCACGAACGTGTCCACCCAGTTGACCGTGGTGGCCGTCACCTCGACCAGCACGTCCGCCGGGCCGGGCCGGGGTACGGGCAGGTCGCCGAAACGGATGTTCTCGACCGGACCGAGTTGTTCGACGTAGGCGGCACGCACGCCCGCCGATTCTGGCAGTGGCTTCCCGCGGTAGCAACGGAAGCCCGCAGGGTTTGTCAGGTGCGTGCGTGGACCTGACGTAACCGGACGAAACCGCTGACCGGCGGCGGCGCCACTCGGTGACAATGCGACCTATCCGGCTGAGGGAGAAGCATGGCGAAGATCGTCATCGTCGGTGGTGGGATCGGTGGTCTCGCCGCCGCACTCGCCGTCGTCCGGCATGGACACCGGGTCGTGGTCCTCGAGCGCGCCGAGCGGTTCGGTGAGATCGGTGCGGGCATCCAGCTGGCGCCGAACGGGATACACGCGCTCGAACGGCTCGGACTCGGGGACGCGGTCCGAGCGCGCGCCGTGAACATGGACGAGCTGCGGTTCATGGACGGCGTCACCGACGAGCACGTCGTGAGCATGCCGCTGACCGAGTCCTACCGCCGCCGGTTCGGCAACCCTTATGTCGTCGTGCATCGCGCCGAGCTGCACACGTTGCTGCTGGACGCGTGCCGGCCGTTGGTCGAACTGCGTGGTGGCCGCACCGCGGTCGGGTACGAGCAGGACGCCACGAGCGCGAGCGTGGTGCTCACCACCGGCGAACGAGTGACCGGCGACGCCGTGATCGGCGCGGACGGCATCAACTCGGCACTGCGTCGCCAACTCGTGGGCGACGGCGAGCCGACGGTGTCGGGCATCACCGTGTACCGGGCGATCATCCCGATGGAGCGGGTGCCGGCGGAACTGCGGTGGAACGCCGTGACGTGGTGGGCGGGGCCGAAATGCCACTTCGTGCACTACCCGATCGCCGGAGGCAAATACCTGAACCTGGCGGCCAGCAGCGACGACGGGGCCACCGAGGCGTTCGCCGGCGTGCCGGTCCGCAAGGCACGCATGCGGCGCGAGTTCGCCGTGCTCGGTGCGACGCCCCGGCGGTTGCTGGAGCTGGGCACGGACTGGAAGTCCTGGGTCCTGGTCGACCGCGATCCGGTGGACGCCTGGACCGACCGGCGGGTGACCTTACTCGGCGACGCGGCCCATCCGATGCTGCACTACGCGGCGCAGGGGGCGTGTATGGGGCTCGAGGACGCCGTGGTTCTCGGTGACCTGCTCGACTGTGCGTCCGATGAGCTGGCCGGGCGGTTCCTGGAGTACAACGTGGCACGGCGTGGCCGGACCGCCAGGATTCAGCGACTGGCGAGGGAGAGCATTCAGCTGTGGCATCCCGCGGGGGCGCAGGCGCTGGCCAGGAACCGGGCGCTGTCGTCGATGTCCGCCACGGACCTGCACGACTACGTCGCCTGGATGCACGGCGCCCGGCACCTCGAGAACCCCGCCATGGCGGCCTGACCGGAGGTCACCGGCGCAGTTGCTTCGCCAGGGCGGCGACGTCCAGTTTGACGTCCAGTTTGACGGGGCGGGGTAGCCAGACGGGCTGGTCGGCAGTCGATCCGCGGCTGCCCGGCCATCGCGTACATCTGGGTCATGTCGATGTAGAAGCCGGGGATGCTGCCCAGGCCGTACGAGGTGAGTTTGATCTCGGCGGTGAGGCCGCCGCCCGGGAAGCGACTGGAGGTGAGTGCGGTCGGCTCACGCGAGGCCCGTCCGTGCGGGCGAGCTTGGATTACCCGCGGCCTGCGTGTGCGGGCCAGTCTCGATTCGGTGCCTGAGTGACCGCGGCGAAGTCGACCTCGGCCGTGAGGCCGCCGCCCGGGAGGGGGCGCAGGGTGAGGGCCGCGTTGTGTGCCTTGGCGATGGCGGCGACGATCGACAACCCCAGGCCGTGGCCGCCGTCGACATCCGTCGTGCGGTTCGGGCTCAGGCGCTGGAACGGCTGGACCAGGCGCTCCAGCTGATCAGCGGGTATCGCCAGGCCCGTGTTGGTCACCGTCAGTCGGGCTTGGCCGGCCGTGATCGTCGTTGTCACCTGGACGTGACCGCCCGGGACGTTGTGCCGCACCGCGTTGTCGACCAGGTTGGCCACCAGGCGCTCGACCAGCCGCGGGTCGCCGCTTGCCGGCGCGGGGTTCAGCACCGTGTCGATCCGTACCCGTCGGCTCGCCGCTTCCGCCCGTCGAGTGACCAGCGCACCTGCGGCGACGGCCGACAGGTCCACCGGTTCCCGATGGTCCAGGCCCTGCTGCCCGCGCGCCAGCGTCAGCAGCCCCTCGATCAGCCGCTCCTGCTCCTGCTCCGCGACCAGCACCTCACGGCACGTCTCACGCAGTGCGTCCGTCGTGGCGGCCGGGTCGGCCAGCGCCACCTCGATCATCGTCCGGGACACCGTCAACGGAGTCCGCAGCTCGTGGGACGCGTTCGCCACGAACCTTCGCTGTGCCTCGAACGCGGCCTCGAGACGAGCCAGTAGGCCGTCGATCGTGTCCGCCAGGTCCTTCAGCTCGTCGCCCGGGCCGCCGACATCCAGGCGCTGGTGCAGGTTGTCCTCGGAGATGCGCCGGGCCGTCACCGCCATCGTCCTCAGTGGACGCAGCATGCGGCCGGCCATCAGCCAGCCCAACCCCAGCGCCACCACCGCCATGATCGCCAGCGCTACCCCGGACAGCACCAGCAGCTGGTCCAGCTGCGCCTGTTTGATCTCGGCCGGTGTTTCGCCGGGCGCGGGGACCGTGTCCGGCAGCCCCGACGATCCCGTGCCGGGTGTGTTCGTCGTGTACGTGCCCTGGAACCCGCTCGCCACCAGCAGATACATGATCGCGAGCAGCCCGGCGCCCGACGCCAGGAACAGGCCGCCGTACAGCATGGTCATACGCAGCCGGACCGACGCCCTCACAGCCGGTACCCCGCCTGCGGGACCGTCTCGATCAGCGGCGGGTCGCCCAGCTTCGCGCGCAGCCGGTACACCGTCATCTTGACCGCGCTCGTGAACGGGTCGGCCATCTCGTCCCACGCCCGGTCCAGCAGCTCCTCCGCCGACACCACCGCGCCGTCCGCCTCCAGCAGCACCTCGAGCACGCCGAACTCCTTGGGGCTCAGTGCCAGTCGCCGGCCGGCTCGGGTGGCCACCCGCTGGGCCGGGTCCACCCGCAGGTCGCCGTGGACCAGGACGGGTGGCCTCGGCGGGTGGCGGCGGCGGCCCAGTGCCCGGATCCGGGCGATCAGCTCCGCGAACGCGAACGGCTTGGGCAGGTAGTCGTCCGCGCCGAGACCCAGGCCGTCCACCCGGTCGGCGACCGTGCTCGCCGCGGTCAGCATCAGGATCCGGCTCGCGCACCCGGACGCCACCAGCGACCGGCACACCTCGTCGCCGTGCAGCACCGGCAGGTCGCGGTCGAGCACGATCACGTCGTACGCGGTGACCGTCGCATGCTCGACCGCGTCGTTCCCGTCCAGCACCACGTCCACGGCCATGCCCTCGCGGCGCAGCCCGGCCGCGATCGCGTTCGCGAGCTTCACGTGGTCCTCGGCTACCAGCACACGCATCACCCCACGATCCCGGACCGCCCGTAGCGCCGAGGTAACAACGTCCGTTCCGGCCGTGATACCGCTCGGTTCGTAGCGTCCCGGGCCATGAGACAGCTCCTCGCCTGCCTGCTCGTCGTCGCCGGACTCGCCGGATGCGCGAACGGCACGTCCCCACCCGATCCGACGGGCACGACCACGCCACCGGCGAACAGGAGCGCCGGCGGCGAGTTCACCCGCGAGTTCGCGGAGTGCATGCGTGCCAACGGGGTACCTAACTTCCCGGACCCGACCGGCGAACCGGGCCAGCTCGGCCCGGACAGCGGCATCGACCCGGGCTCACAGGCCTACCGCGACGCCATCGACGGCCCGTGCCGGTCGCTCGCGCCACCCGCCTGGATCGACGACGGATCCGGCTCCGTGCACGGGAAATGAGAGGGGACCCGCCATGTTCTTCTTCACCTACCTGCGGCGCGAGCTGCGCAGGCGGATACGCCAGACCGTCGTCACCGCACTCGGCCTCGCCGTCGGCGTCGGCCTGGTGGTCACCGTCATCGCGGTCACGACCGGCGTCGGCGACGCACAGGCCGCCGTCCTACGCTCGCTGTACGGCATCGGCACCGACGTCACCGTGACCACCGAGCCGCCACCCGCGCCGAAACCCAACTCGCCAGAGGCCGACGGTGGGTTCTTCACCCCCGGCGCCGCCGAGCAACACCTCGACCTCCTCGGACTGCCACCAGGACTCGGGCCTCTCGACGCCGCGTCGGTGGCGAGAATCGGGCGGCAGCAAGGAGTCCGTGCCGTCGCCGGTGGACTGTCCCTCATCGACACGAACGTCACCGTCCCGGCCGCGGACGCGCTGCCGCCAGGGAAACCCCCGAAGCTGCCGACCACCTTCGCCGTCGAGGGCGTCGACGTCGGACACACCGGACTCGGTCCATACGCCTCCGGCGAGCTCACGAAAGGGAGGAACCTCACCAAAGCGGACGCCAGCGCCGCCGTCGCCGTCGTGGACTCCGGTTACGCGAAGGCGAACGAGCTGACGGTCGGCGGCAAGGTGACCGTCGCCGGCACGGAGTTCGAGGTCGTCGGCATCGTCCGGCAGCCGCAGGGCGGTGGCGCCGCCGAGGTCTACCTGCCGCTCGCCCGCGCGCAGGCGATGGCGAAGTTCCAGAACCTGCCCGACCTGACCGGCAAGGTCAACAAGATCTACGTCGCGGCCGACGACGCCGCCGCGGTCCCCGCACTCCGCGACCGGATCGAGGCGCTGCTCCCGTCCGCCACCGTGACCTCCGCGGACAGCCTTGCCGGCGCGGTGAGCGGCTCACTCGCCAGCGCCGCCGACCTCGCCGGGCGGCTTGGCCGGTGGCTGGCGGTCGCCGGCCTGGTCGCGGCCTTCGCGGTGACCGCACTGCTGACCATGGCGTCCGTGGCCAGGCGGGTGCGTGAGTTCGGCACGTTGAAGGCCCTCGGCTGGCGCGGCAGGCGCATCGTCGGCCAGGTCGTCGGCGAGTCGGCCGTCGTCGGCGTGCTCGGTGCCGCGCTCGGCATCGCGGTCGGCTTCGGCGGGGCCGCGCTCGTGACCGCGCTGGCGCCACCCGTGTCCGCCACCGTCGCCCAGAACCCGGGGTCCACGCCGGCGGAGTCCGTCTCGATCAACGGCAGCGGCATGCACCACGGCGTGGTGGACGGCGCGACCCACACCATCTCCGTGCAACTGACGGCCCCGGTCACGCTGACCGCGGTCGCGCTGGCGGTCGGTCTGGCCATCGCGGGCGGGCTCGCCGCCGGCACCCTCGGCGGCTGGCGGGCGGCGCGGCTGCGCCCGACGACGGCACTCGGCCGCGTCGACTAGAACCTCAGGAGGATCCGTTGTACATCTTGAAAGGCGTCACCAGAACGCACCGCAAGGGCCCCACCGCGCTGCGGGACGTCGACCTCGACATCGCGGGCGGCGAGTGGCTGGTCGTGCGCGGGCACACCGGCGGCGGCAAGACGACGCTGCTGAACATCCTCGGCGGCCTCGACCGCCCGACCGCCGGCACGGTGACCCTCGACGGCGCCGACCTGACCACGATGCCCGAGGACGCGCTCACCCGCGTCCGCGCGAAGACCGTCGGGTTCGTGTTCCAGACCTTCAACCTCATCCCCACCCTGACCGCGGCCGAGAACGTCGAGGCCGGCCTGGTCCCACTCGGGCTCGCCACGGTCGAGCGTCGCCGCCGGACGGCCGAGGCGCTGGCCGACGTGGGGCTCACCGAACGGTCCGGGCACCTGCCGACGGAGCTGTCCGGCGGCCAGCAGCAACGCGTCGGCATCGCCCGCGCGCTGGCCAAACGCCCCAAGGTGCTACTCGCCGACGAGCCGACCGGCAACCTCGACGAGGACACCCGCGACGAGATCATCGGCCTGCTGGAGAGCCTCTGGCGCGTCTACGACCTCACGCTCGTGCTGGTCACCCACGACCCGGCCGTCGCCGACCGCGCCCCACGCGTGGCGGACATGACCCGCGGCCAGCTAACGATCCGCGGCTAGGGCTGTGACCGGGTATGTTCGCCGGCTTGCCCTGTCGCGCGGTGGGGTGCGGCCGTGCCGCGAACGGCACGTTCGCGGCACTGTGGATGCTGCGAACGGCACGTTCGGGTCACTCAACGATGTTGTTGGTTTATTGGGTCATGCTGGTGTGGTGAGGGTGAGTGTGGTGATCCGGGGTGTTCTGGTTGTTGTGTGGGGTGTTGCGGTGAGCCAGGCGTGGATGCGGAGCAGGTTGAGGGCGGTGGCGGTGAGGATGGTTTGGAGGTGTTGTTTGGCTAGGCCGGTGTAGCGGGCGTGGCGGGCGCCGTGGGCGACGGCTTGGGAGATGGTGCCCTCGACGCCGGCGCGGGTGGCGTAGCGGGTTTTCCACTCTGAGGTGGTTTGGTCGCGGCGGTTGGTGTGCAGGATGGTGTGTTCGGTCTGGGTGTGCAGGGTGAGGTGGCGTGGCCGGTTGCGGGTGCTGGTGCTGGTGTCGCGGATGCAGTGGGGGCGGGAGGGGCAGGGGCGGCAGTCGCGGTTGGAGAACGCGACGTGGATGCGGGGGCCGCCGGTGTCCTGGCGTTGGTGCCAGCGTCGGGAGGTGGCGCCGGCGGGGCAGGTGACCTGTTGGTGGTCCCAGTCGATGGTGAACGATGCTTGGTCGAACCCTTGGTTGGCGGCGGCCTGCCAGCTGGGATCGGCTTGCAGTGGGGTGATGAGGGTGATCCCGTGCTGCTGGCGTGCGGTGTGGATGGCTTCGGGGTCGGCGTAGGCGCTGTCGACCAGATGCTCGCCCGGAGTCAGATCACGGGTGGCGAGCCGGGTGTGGACCTCGTTCAGCACGACACTGTCGTGGACCGGGCCGAGGGTGGTGTCGGCGTCGATGATCACGTTCGGGCTGTTCGGGTCACCGCAGGTTTCGGTGTAGTGGTCCTTGTAGCCGGTCCAGCCCATGCCGCGTTTGACCCCGCGTCGAGCGTCGAGGTCGAACGGGGTGTCGATCCGGATCGACGCCGGTGGCTGCCCATCGTCGGTGCTCCGCCACCGCAGGCTCCCGTCGCTGTCGCGGTGGAACTGTTGCACCCAGACCTGGCGCAGCACCTGCACCGCAGGCAGATCAACCAGCCCGGTCGGTGCGTCCGGGCTGGTCACCTTGCCCCAGAGTTGGTGGCCCTCGGCGCCGATCCGATGGCCCAGCTCGGCTCGGGCGGTGTCGGTCTTGGGCATCTTCAACGGCTTGCCATACAGGGATTGCCAGTCCCGTGGCAGCCAGGAACCCAACCAGTCCGGCACGGTTTCAGCGATCTGTTCCAGGGCGGTATGCACAGTGGTGAACACGTTTTCCACCCGGTTGAGCACCCGCACCGCCGCCAGCACATGCGTGGAGTCAGTTCGCGCCTTGCCTCCACCCTTGAGCAGCCCCGCCTCCACCAGCCGGGCCAACAGAATGTCCAGCAGCAGCCGCTGCGCCTGACCGGCGATCAGCCGATCACGGAACTCCGAAAGCACCGTGTGATCAAACCCTGGGTCGTCCAGCTCCAACCCCAGCAGATACTTCCAATCGATCCGCGACCGCACCGCCTCCGCCGCCTGCCGATCCCTCAACCCCTCCGCGAACTGCAACACCGACACCCACACCAACCGCGCCGGCGACCACCCCGGCCGTCCCCGATCCCCAAACAACCCCGCGAACCGCTCATCATCGAAGACCGGACCCAACTCATCCCGGATCCGCAAACACAACGTCCCCTTCCGAAACGACGCCCGCGCCACCCGCGCAGTCATCTCCGGAACCTCACCAAACGGACGCGGCTTCAACGACATCAACAACCCCCACCACAAGATCAACAGGCCACAAAAGCCTAGCCACCACCCACCCCCCAATAAACCAACAACATCGTCGAGTGACCCGAACGTGCCGTTCGCGGCATCGGCGCTAGAGCCGGGCTGACCGCTAGCGCCGTGATCGCGTCGGCCCCGAACGGCACGTTCGCGGCATGGAGTGGTGTCGCGAACGTGCCGTTGGCGTCGTCGAGTGACCCGAACGTGCCGTTCGCGGCATCGGCGCTAGAGCCGGGCCGACGCCTCGGTCAGGACCTCGCGCAGGATGCTCTCGATCTCCGCGAACTGGGGTTCCTCGCAGATCAGCGGTGGGGCCAGCTGCACCACCGGGTCGCCGCGGTCGTCCGCTCGGCAGTACAGGCCGTTCTCGAACAACGCCTTCGACAGGTAACCCCGCAGCAGCGCCTCCGCCTCGTCGTCGTTGAACGTCGCCTTCGTCGCCTTGTCCTTCACCAGCTCGATGCCGAAGAAGTAGCCGTCGCCGCGGACCTCGCCGACGATCGGCAGGTCGGTCAGGCGTTCCAGATAGGAACGGAACAGCGGCGAGTTCTTCCGGACGTGCGCGTTCAGGTCCTCGCGGACGAACAGGTCCAGGTTCGCCAGCGCCACGGCCGACGCCACCGGGTGCCCACCGAACGTGACGCCGTGCGCGAAGGAGTTGGTTCCCTTTCGGAACGGTTCGAAGATCCGGTCACTCGCCAGCATCGCCCCCAGCGGCACGTACCCGCTCGTCAGGCCCTTCGCGCAGGTGATGATGTCCGGCTGGTACCCGTACCGGGTCGCGCCGAAGTACTCGCCGAGGCGCCCGAACGCGCAGATCACCTCGTCCGACACCAGCAGCACGTCGTGCCGGTCACAGATCTCGCGCACCCGCTGGAAGTAGCCGGGCGGCGGTGGGAAGCAGCCGCCGGCGTTCTGCACGGGCTCGAGGTACACGGCCGCGATCGTGTCCGCGCCCTCGAACAGGATCGCCTCCTCGATGCGGTCCGCGGCCCAGCGGCCGAAGGCCTCCGCGTCCGTCCCGTCGGGACCCGCGGTGCCCGCCGGCGCACGGTACAGGTTCGTGTTCGGCACCCGGATGGTCGACGGCACCAGCGGCTCGAAGTCCGCCTTCAGACCGGGCAGGCCGGTGATCGACAAGGCCCCCATCGACGTGCCGTGGTAGGCGACGTGCCGCGAGATCACCTTGTGCTTGGTCGGCTTGCCGACCAGCTTGAAGTACGCGCGCGCCAGCTTCCACGCGCTCTCGACCGCCTCGGAGCCGCCGGTCGTGAAGAACACCTGGTTGAGGTCCCCCGGCGTCAGCGACGCCAGCCGCTCCGCCAGCTCGACCGCCTTCGGGTGCGCGTACGACCAGATCGGGAAGTACGCCAGCTCCCGCGCCTGCTTGGCCGCCGCGTCCGCCAGCTCCTCGCGCCCGTGCCCGACCTGCACCACGAACAGGCCCGACAGCCCGTCGAGGTAGCGCTTGCCGTTCGTGTCCCAGATGTACGGGCCATCGCCGCGCACGATGGTCGGCACGGGGGCGTCCGCGTAGGACGACATACGGGTGAAGTGCATCCAGAGGTTGTCGGCCATGCTTCGATTACCGCACACGAACCGGCCTTGGGCAAGCGGTAAACGTTGTGAACCGGATCAACGGCCACGGAATCCGTAGCTAGGCCGTGCCCCAGGAGTACGTCTGCTTCCGCAGCTTCAGGTACACGAACGTCTCGGTGCTCATGACCCCGTCGACCGCGCGGATCTCCTTGAGGATCTCCATCAGGTGGTCGTCGTTGCGGGCGACCACCTCGGTCAGCAGGTCGAACGAGCCCGCGGTGATCACCACGTAGTCGACCTCGGCGATCTCGGCCAGCTTGTCCGAGGTCGTCTCCAGGTCCCCTGACGTGCGGATCCCGACCATCGCCTGACGGGGGAAGCCCAGCTGCATCGGGTCGGTGACCGCGACGATCTGCATGACGCCGGCGTCGAGCAGGCGCTGCACGCGCTGCCGCACGGCCGCCTCCGAGAGGCCCACCGCCCGCCCGATCGTGGCGTACGGACGCCGTCCGTCCTCCTGCAACTGTTCGATGATCGCCTTGGAGACGTCGTCGAGATCGGCCATCCGGTCCTCCCCTGTTAAGCCCATGAGTCTGGCGTATTTCGTTGCGTAGCGCGACTGTGACAACGGAATCCCTTGTCCATGTCACATGTGCGTGTCAGTATCAGTCGCCATGCGAACCAGGGCGCCTACCTCGCCATCCCCCGAGGCGGCCGCGATCCTGCCGGGACTGAACCGGACGTCACGCCGGACCGTCCTGCGTGGCCTGGTGGCCGCCA
>Ga0307502_10000184_pt1 | contig 16857 bp, 10 predicted proteins | sample 16_S_MG_FD_201364 | JGI IMG/M metagenome (GOLD analysis project Ga0307502, IMG submission 201364) | Soil microbial communities from Populus trichocarpa stands in riparian zone in the Pacific Northwest, United States - 16_S | ecosystem: Environmental > Terrestrial > Soil > Riparian zone > Trees... | reverse complement strand
GCTGCAACGCGATGCCAACGGGCGCTTCGGCTTCACCGCCAGGCGCACCCTCGCCGCCGCCCAGCGCTGCTATGAGGAGCACAAGGTCTTGACCTATCCGCGCACGAGCTCGCGCTACCTCACCAGCGACATGATCGCCGAGCTCAAGCCGATCGCCGGGCACGTCGGCGGCGCCGGGCGCGATTACGAGCAGGCGGCGGCGTACGTCCAGGGCTTGGACATGCTGCCGCTCGGACGCGTCGTCGCCGACGACAAGGTCGGCGATCACCACGCGGTCATCCCGACCAACTCGACGCACAAGCTCGACAAGCTCTCCGACGACGACCGCCGCATCTACGACCTCGTCGCGCGCCGCTTCCTCGCCGTCTTTCACCCCGACGCGCTGTTCGAGAACACGAAGGTCGAGACGACCGTGGCGGGACACGTCTTCCGCACGCGAGGGAAGGTCCTGCTCGTGCCCGGCTGGCGCGGCGTGTACGGCGAGCTGGCCGAGGGCGGCGACGGGGCGAGCGAGGACGACGAGGGTCGCGACCAGCAGCTGCCCAAGCTCGACCACGGCGAGAACGTGCAGACACGTGACGTGACCGCGGCCGAGAAGGAGACCAAGCCGCCCCGGCGCTACTCCGATGCGTCGCTGCTGGGCGCGATGGAGACGGCCGGCAAGCTCGTCGACGACGACGAGGTTCGCGAGGCGATGAAGGACTCGGGGATCGGCACGCCGGCCACGCGCGCGTCGATCATCGAGCGACTGATCGACGTCGGCTACATCGAACGCGACGGGCGCTCGCTCGTCGCGACCGAGAAGGGGCTGAACGTCATCCGCCTGCTCGGCGAGCATCCGCTGACGTCGCCGTCTATGACCGGCGACTGGGAGAAGCGGCTGGGCATGATCGAGCGCGGCGAGGAGCCGCGCGACCGCTTCATGTCTGACATCGCGGGCTTCGCCGACGCGACCGTGCACGAGCTCGACGCCAAGCTCAAGGACGTCCGCATCCCGCGCACCAACCTCGGGCCGTGTCCGGTCTGTGGCCACGACATCGTCGAGAACCGCAAGGGCTTCTCGTGCTGGTCGCGCGAGGACCCGGGCTGTGGATTTGTCATCTGGAAGGCAAAGGCCGGTAAGACGCTGCCGACCGCGGTGGCGAAGGAGCTCATCACGACAGGCCGAACGGCGAAGGCGGTGAGCGGCTTCAAGGGCCGAAGCGGTCGTTCCTTCCGTGCCAAGCTGGCGCTGCAGCAGAGCGAGGAGGGCAAGTGGCGGGTGGAGTTCGACGAACCGTGGGCGCGCGACGGCGCCAGGGCCGATCCCGGCGCGGCGCAAGATGAGCAGGAGTCGCCGGCAGTCGCCTCGGCGGCCGAGGCCGCCGCGTAGAGGAGAACGCGCGCCGCGGCCGCCCCGCCGCGCCGCGGTGAAGGCGCTGCTCGGGCTGGTCGCCGCCTGTGTCGCGATCGCCGGCGCGCTGGCGCTCGCGGGCGTGTTCGGTGGCCGCGCCGGCGATGGCGCGCGCACGGCCTCGCCGCCGGGACGGGGGGTCGTACGGACCGTCGAGCAGTTGCCGCCGCCGCTGCCCGAGCGCGGCCCCTCGCAGACCGAGCTCGGTCCGCTGCCGCAGCCGGCCGGCGCGGCGCATGTCGACCTGTCCCACCGGTCGCTGCTGTCCTACCTGCGCCTGCGTCCGGCGCCGAAGGCGGGCCTCGCGTTCGATTTCGCCGACGGGAGCGTGCTGTGGCGTCACGGCGCGACGCGCACGCGCCCGATCGCGAGCCTGACGAAGCTGATGACGGCGCTGCTGGCGGTCGAGCGCTTCGGCCCGCGCGACCGCGTCCGGATCCCGCGCGCCGCGGACTGGGTCGCCGGCTCGAGGATGGGCGGCCTGAAACCGGGCCGCCGGGTCCGCGCCGACGTGCTGCTCAAGGGCCTGCTGATCGCCTCGGGCAACGACGCGGCGACGACACTCGCGATCGCCGGCGCGGGCTCGGAGCGAGCGTGGGTGGTGCTCATGAACCGGCGCGCGAAGCTGCTAGGCCTCAGCTGCACGCACTTCGTCGACTCCTACGGCCTGGACCCGCGCAACCGCTCGTGCCCGGCCGACCTGGCGGTGCTCGCGATGCGCGCGATGAACGAGCCACGCATCAAAGCGATCGCGCGGCGGCGCTCTGTGCGCGTCTGGACGGGCGCGGGCAAGAAGCTCACGCTGCGCACGACCAACCACCTGCTGCGCGACCACTACCCGGGAGCGATCGGCCTGAAGACCGGCTTCACGAACCCCGCCGGCTTCTGCCTGGTGGCGATCGTGCAGCGCGGATCCAAGCGGATCGGCATCGTCGTCCTGGGCTCGAAGGACTCCTTCGGCACCGCGCGCCGCCTAGCGCGGGCGGCGGTGCAGGTGGGGATGCTGCCGAAGGCGGCGTGAGCTCGCCGAGGAGCTTCTCGAATCTTGACGGCCTGCCGTGTGGGCGGCGTCAGAAGCCCGGCGGGTTGGGATACGTCCTCAGGACGTAGCACGGTGGCACGGCGCCTGGCTGGTAGATGATCGTGATCGTGACGCGTTCCACGCCGGCGATGCGCACCGCGTTCGGATTCGCTGCACCCCCCGGCTGGCCCGTGAGCGTGTTGACGTAGGCGTCTCCCACGGGTCCGTCGGCGCCGAAGATGCTCTCGTGCCTGGCGTTGTTGACGAGGTCGGCCCGGATCGCCTCCCAATTGGCCCGCAGGTAGCGGTTCGCGACCTGGTTGAGGCGCGACGCAGTCGCTGACGGCGAGCGTGCGACGGGAAGCTTGGGACAGGGTGTGACCGCCCGGCGCACCGAGGCCATGCGCGGCGCCGAGGAGCAGGCGATCGCCACGGAGGCCCCGCCCAGATTCCGGTCTCGGTCGCCTCGGTCGCCGCCTTGGCGAGCTCCGGTTGTGCGTGCGCTTCGCGTCACCCAGATCATCGAGGGCGGGATCGGACACGACATCGTGACCCGGACCGGCGGCGCTCGGCGGGGAGGGCGCGGGCGTCGGGGGTCCGCTGGGTGCCGGCTCGGCGCCGGCTGCGGTGGGGGAGCCTCCGATCGCTTGCGGCTTGCCCGAGTCCGCCGCTGGCTGCGCGCTCGCCTGGTCTGCGAATCTCGTCTCGGGGGGCTCACGCCCGTCGGCGGCTCCGGGATCGATGGGCGAGGTCTGCGCCGTTCCAGGCTCGCGCCCCGCCTCCGGCGGAGGATGCTCGCCGGCGGCATCCGGCTCGGTCAGGGACGTGCCCGCGTCCGCGGGCTCGACCGGGCGACGCTCGCGCTCGTCGTCGAGGCCCGGCGCGGCAGGGGCCATGATGGCGCGTGCCACAGCCGCGTTGCCAGCGCTGCGCTGAAGCTCCAGGAGCATGCGGATCCTGCTCGGGGCCGCCTGCGAGGGGACCGCGTGGGGAGCCGCGGGCTCCGAAGAGGGGGTTCCGCGTCCGACGTCTGCTCGTGGTCGGGCACCGCCCGCCCGCTGGTCACGCGCCTCTCTCAGTGCATCGATTCGGCGTGCCGCTCAGGGTGCCCGGTCCGGGGGTGTGCGCGAGAGGCTCTCGGCGCGGATGTCGGCGAGCGCGCCGCGCGCCAGCTCCGCGAAGTCGCGGAGCCATTCGATGGCTTCGGCGTCGGTGCCCGAATCCAGGGGCGTGTTGCCGTCCCAGGCGACGAGCTGCACGGCTGCTCCCGGCTCGGGGGGCGCTGCAAGCAGCGCGTCGATCGCCTCAATGCCCTCGCGGACGCCGCGTGGGTGCATACGAGCCATCCGCCGCAAGTCGCGCTGCACCTCCTCGCGGCCGTCCGCGTCACCCCAGTAGGTCTGTACGAACGGGCGTACATCCTCGAGCGGGTCCGACATCGCTGACGATGGTACGCGACGGTGAGCTCTGGCGCGAGGACTCTGGCGGCGCAGGAACGCCGCCGCCAGCACTGCGCCGGGGAGCACTATTGCGAGCACGACCAAGGCGACCACGCTCGGCGCACCGAGAGCGAGGACGAACACCATCGTGCGGACATTAGATCGTGTCCCGGCCGGCGGCGCACTCGAATGGAGCGGCGCGCGGACGCCGGCCGGCGTGACGAGCTGGCGCGAGCGCCGTAGTGTCTGCATACGCTCACGACGGAAGGCGGCGATGACGGCGACGACGCGCATGACGCAGCGGGCGATGTCCGGGAGGATGGCGCTCGTCCCGGTGCTCGCGGTCACGCTGGCGGTGGGTCTGGCGGCGCCCGCGACGGCTCCGGCCGCGAAGCGCTCGCACCGGCCCTCGGCGCTGCCGGCGTTCGGCTCCTGCGCGTCGCTGCTGAGCTACGCGCGGCGCAACGCCCGCCGTACCCGCGGGCGCACCGGCGTCCCCACGCGCGCCGGCGCATTCGTGCCGCAGGTGCTGAGCGCTCCGCCGGCGGCGGTCGGCACCGACTCAGGGCCGGCACCGCCCTCGGCAGCGCCGTCCCCGACCGCCGCGCAGGGCAAGAGCGGACCGTCGTTCTCGGCAACGAACGTGCAGGAGGCCGGTGTCGACGAGCCCGACATCATCAAGACCGACGGCAAACGGGTCTTCGCGGTGCAGGGCGCCAAGATCCACGCGGTCGACGTCACCGGCGCGCAACCGACGCTCGTCGGAACGCTGTCGCTCGACGGTGCCCAGACGCATCAACTGCTCTTGCGCGGCAACCGACTGCTCGTCCTGAGCACGTCTTACGGTGGCGGCTTCTTCGCGTCCGACGTGGTCTTCTCGGCGTCCCAGGTCGTCCTGACCGAGGTCGACGTCAGCAATCCGGCGGCGATGACGGTTCGGCGCACGATGAACCTCGAGGGCGCGCTGATCGACGCGCGCATGACCGGTGGCACCGCGCGCGTCGTCGTCGGCGCCTCGCCCAGCTACGTCCGGCCGGCGGCGATCCAGAGCGCTCCCGTCCGCCGCTGGGTGCCGCGGACGACGCTGCGCAGCCGCCTGTCGGGCAAGACGTTCCGACGCTCCGTCGTGGCGTGCGACGACGTCCGCCACCCGCGCGAGTTCTCCGGCCTCGACCTGCTGACCGTTCTGACGATCGACCTCGACAAGGGCCTGTTCGACGTCGACCGCGACGCGATCATGGCCGGCGCGCAGACCGTGTACGCCTCGACGACGGGGCTGTATGTCGCATCACAGAAGTACGCGCCGGCGCTCGAGGAGCGCCGCTCGGTGCCGGCGCGCTCGCGGACGCAGATCCACCGCTTCGACGCCTCCAAGGACGGCACGACGGCGTACGCCTCCAGCGGTGAGGTTAGCGGCTTCGTGCTCAACCAGTACGCGCTGTCGGAGTTCGACGGCGCGCTGCGTGTCGCCTCGACCGAGGAGCCGCAATGGCTGCCAGACAGCGGCGCGCAGGGCCAGAGCGAGAGCTTCGTGACCGTCCTTGCCCAGCGCGGATCGGTCCTGGCGCCGGTCGGACGAGTCGGCGGGCTGGGCAAGGGCGAGCGGATCTACGCCGTCCGCTTCGCCGGCGACAAGGGCTACGTCGTGACGTTCCGCCAGGTCGATCCGCTCTACACGCTCGACCTCTCCGACAAGACCGCTCCGAAGATGCTCGGCGAGCTGAAGATCCTCGGCTACTCGGCGTACCTGCACCCGATCTCCGACAGCCTCCTGATCGGCGTCGGTCAGGACGCCAGCGCGCAAGGCCGCACCCTGGGGACGCAGCTGTCGCTGTTCGACGTCTCGGATCTGCGCAGCCCGGTGCGCCGGGCGAAGGCGTCGCTCGGCGACGGCTCCTCCTCGACGGCGGAGTTCGACCCGCACGCGTTCCTGTACTGGGATCCGTCGAACCTCGCCGTCATCCCGCTGCAGACCTACGGCCAGATGGGGCAGACGTTCAGCGGCGCGGTTTGCTTCAGGATCGGTGGCTCGAGCATCGACGAGGCCGGGCGCATCACGCACCCGGGCCAGGGCATCGGCCAGAACGCCTACACGCCGCCGATCGGTCGCTCGGTCGTCATCGGCGACAAGCTCTACACGCTGTCCTACAACGGCCTGGCGGCGAACCGGCTCGACACGCTTGCGTCGCTGTCGTTCACGGCTTTCCCGCAACCGGAGGTCGTCGCGGTGCCGCCCGGCGGGCCGACCCCGCCGCCGCGGCCCGGGCCTGGGAGTGCCCGCTGATCTGCGGATGAGGGGCTTCCTGCCGGCAAGCCGGATCGGCGAGAGCGCCTGGCGATCGGCAGGCCGGCGGAGTTGACCGCCGCCCTTTTGCGGGCGTAGTCTCGATGGAGCGATGTCGCGAATCACCATTCTCGGCGCTGGGCTGAGTGGGCTCGTCGCGGGCTTGCTGCTGGCGCGTGACGGCCATGACGTGACGCTCCTGGAGCGCGATCCCGAGCCTGTACCGGACTCGCCGGAGCGTGCGTGGGAGGACTGGTCGCGCGACGGCGTCGTGCAGTTCCGCCAGGCGCACTACCTTCAGCCGCGCGGGCGAGAGGTTCTCGAGCAGGAGTTGCCAGATGTGCTCGAGCAGCTCGCGGCCGCGGGCGCCGTCCGGTTTGACGTACTGAGCGTGATGCCCCCGTCGATTGCCGATCGTGGTCCGCGGCCCGGCGACGAGCGCTTCACGACGCTCACCGCGCGGCGGCCGGTTCTCGAGCAGGTCCTTGGCCGCGCGGCGGAGTCCCAGCCGCGACTGGATGTGCGTCGCGGCGTTGTCGCCACGGGCCTGGTGACGAGCAAGTACGACGGGATTCCACACGTGACAGGCGTGAAGACCGATCGCGACGAGGAGCTCGACGGCGACCTCGTCATCGACGCGATGGGTCGGCGCTCGCCGCTGCCCGGCTGGCTGGCCGACATCGCCGGTGCCCCTGTTTACGAGGAGTCCGAGGACTCGGGATTCGTCTACTACACGCGGTTCTTCCGCGCCTCGACAGCGGGGATGCCGCAGTTCCGATCGGCTCCGGTGACGCCGATCGGGTCGTTCTCGATCTTGATCCTCCTCAGCGACAACGACACCTGGTCGGTGACGCTGCACGCCTCGGCCGGCGACCGGCCGCTGAAGCGGATGCGCGAACCCGACCGCTGGGACGCCGTGATGGCCGCGTGCCCGTTGCATGCGCAGTGGATCGATGGCGAGCCGATCAGCGAGGTTCTGCCGATGGGCGGGATCGTGGACCGCTACCGCCGCGTCGTCGTCGACGATCAGCCGCCGATCACCGGCGTGGCGTTGCTGGCCGATGCCTGGGCCTGCACCAACCCGTCGTTGGGCCGCGGGATCACGCTCGGGCTGCTGCACGCCAGGCATCTGCGTGACGTCGCTCGCTGCGTCCACGATGACCCGCGGGAGTTCGCCGCGGCCTGGGACACGATCACCGAGAAGCACCTCACGCCCTGGTATCGCGACACCGTGATGCAGGATCGCGCCCGGTTGGGCGAGATCGAGGCGCTGCGCCACGGAGTCGCGCCCCCACCGCCGGACCCGCTGCGCGCGGCGCTCGCCGTCGCCGCGATGTACGACCCGGACCTGTTCCGGATCTTCCTCGAGAACCGCTGCTGCCTGACGCCGCTCGACGACGTGCTCGCACGGCCAGGAATCGCCGACCGGGCTCTTGAGGGCGCGCGCGAGCGCGAGGTCCGGCCGACTCCGGGCCCCGACCGCGCGCAGCTCCTGGCCCTCCTCAGCTGAACCGAGGACGCGCGGCACAGGTTCCTCGCCGGGGTTCCGTCAGACCGTCCTCCCGACGCGCGACTATATGGGTGTGCCGCTCACTCTGGTCACCGGTCCCGCCAACGCCGAGAAGGCGCGCGTTGTCCTCGACGGCTACCGCGCCGCGCTGAACCGCGGCGACGAGCCGATCCTCGTCGTGCCGACATTCGCCGATGTCGAGCGCTACCGGACCGAGCTCGCCGCGGGCGGGATCGTCTTCGGAGCGCAGGTCCTGCGCTTCGGCCGGCTCATCGAAGAGGCGGCGCGGCGCGGCGGGGTGCGCGGACGCCCGCTCGGTCCGATCGCGCGCGAGCGGCTCGCCTCAGCGGCAGTTGCGGCCACGCCGCTGCAGGCGCTGAGCGGCTCGGCGGCGACGGTCGGCTTCGCTCGTGAGGTGCTGCGGTTCGTCGACGAGATCGAGGAGCTGCGCGTGACGCCGCAACGGCTCACGCAGGCGCTGCGTGCCTGGGCCGGCGAGGAGGGAGGACGGCGGGACTACGCCGACGAGGTCGCCGCGCTGTACGGCGCCTACCGCCGGTTGCTCGATCGCCTGCAGCGCCGCGACGCGCCGCTGTTTCGCGCCGCGGCACTGGATGCGCTGCGCGAGAACCCCGCCGCGTGGGGCGCGACGCCGGTCTTCTTCTATGGCTTCGACGACCTGACCCCGCTGCAGCGCGATGCCGTGCAGACGCTCGCCAGCGGCGCTGCCGCGGTCACGCTCTCGCTTGCGTACGAGCCGGGACGGATGGCCTTCGCCGGTCGCGCGACGACGTTCGCCGAGCTGATCGGCGAGGACGTCGAGCATCGAGCGCTCAAGCCGCGCGCCGAGCACTACGCGCCGGCGGCACGCGAGGCTCTGCACCACCTCGAGCGCGGCCTGTTCGAGGACGGCGACGCCGTGCTGTTCGATCCCGCTCCGGTCGATCCGGGCGAAGCGGTCACCCTGCTGCAGGGTGGCGGCGAGCGCGCCGAGCTCGAGCTCGTGGCGGCCGAGGTCAAGCGGCTGATCGAAGAGGGCATCCCCGCGGAGGAGATAGCGGTCGTCCACCGCAGCCCGAACGCCGTCGCGCCGCTGCTGGGCGAGGTCTTCGGCGCGTTCGGGGTGCCGGTCGCACTGCAACGGCGCGTGGCATTCGGGCACACGCCGCTCGGCCGCGGGCTCGTCGCGCTGCTGCGCTGCGCGTTGCTGGACGGCAGCGCGGAGGATCTGCTGGCCTATCTGCGGACGCCGGGCCTGCTCCAGTTCCCGCCGTTCGCCGATGCGCTCGAGGCGCGAGCGCGTCAGGAGGGCGCGCGCAGTGCGGACGCGGCGCACGAGCTATGGCAGGCCGAGCACTGGCAGCTGCATGCGATCGAGCGCGTGCGAGCGGCTCATCGCCGCGGCGGCCCCCAGCTCCTCGAACGTGTTACGGCCGAGCTCGCGACCCTCTTCGCAGCGCCGCGGCGGCGGGCCGCGGAAGTGCTAAGCGGAACCGCCGCGCAGGACGTCGCCGTCCTCAAAGCAGGGCGCGTCGCACTCGAGCAGCTCACGGCGATTGCGGTGATCGACGCGGGGCTGGCGCCCGCGCCCGCGCAGCTCGCCGAGCTGCTACAGGAGCTGCAGGTCTTCACCGGCGCGCGGCCGGGACCCGGCCGCGTCACGGTCACCGAGCCGCTGGCACTGCGAGCGCGCCGCGTCCGCGCGTTGTTCGCCTGCGGTCTGCAGGAGCGCGTCTTCCCCGCGCCGCAGGGCGCGGAGCCGTTCTTCGGAGATTCCGAGCGCGAGGAGATCGCGGTCGCTTCAGGCCTGCGTCTGCGCCGCCGCGACGATCTCGGCGCCGAGCGCTACCTCTTCTATGCGACCGTTTCGCGACCCGAGGAGCGCCTGTATCTCTCCTGGCACGACGCCACCGACGACGGTGACCAGGCGGTGCGGTCGTTCTTCGTCGATGACGTCTGCGACCTCTTCGGACCGGCGCTGTCTCAGCACACGCGCACGCGCTCGCTCGGCGAGGTCGGCTGGCCGCCGGGGGCCGCCCCGACCAAGCGCGAGCGGTTGCGCGGCGAGGCCGTCCACGGTCCCCGCCACCGTGAGGCGACGATCGCCGCGCTGAGCGATCCCGAGCTCGTCGGACGGCTGCGCGACAGGCCGCAGTGGTCCGCGTCGGGGATCGAGCTGTGGGCCACCTGCCCGGTGAAGTGGTTCGTCGAACGGCTGCTGGACCCCGAAGGCCTGACCCCCGATCCCGAGCTGCTGCTGCGCGGCGCGCTCGCTCACGGCGTGCTCGAGGCGACGCTCCGCGGTCTGCGCGAGCGCACGGGCAGCGCGCGCCTGACCCTCGACACCCTCGCCACCGCGCAGGAGCTCGCGATCGATGCGCTGCAGCGCCTGGAGGGCAGCGCGCAGTTGACGATGTCGCGCGACCCCAGCCGCCAGCGCGCGCTCGCGCACCGCCTGCGCGCCGACCTGCTGAGCTACCTCGAGCACGCCTGCGACGGCGGGTCGGAGCTGGTCCCGGAGATGCTCGAAGTGGACTTCGGTGTTTCCACCGACGGCCATCCGGCGCTCGAGCTCGCGGGTGGCGTGCGACTGCGCGGGCGCATCGACCGCATCGACACCGCTGCGGACGGGCAGGCGATCGTCTACGACTACAAGGGCCGCAACGCCGTCGCGTCGGCGAGCTGGCGCTCCAAGCGCAAGTTCCAGGTCGCGCTGTACATCCTCGCCGCGCGCGACGTGCTCGGTCTCGATCCCGTCGGCGGCCTCTACCAGCCGCTCGGCGCGAAGGCCGGCGAGCAGCGGGCGCGCGGGCTCGTGCTGGAACATGCCGACCCCGGCCTCGACACCGTCTCCACCGATCGCCATCCGCCCAGCGCGTTCGACGCGATCGTCGACGGCGTGCTGGAGGACGTCCTGGTTGCCGTTGCCGAGTTGCGCGCCGGCGCGCTGGAGCCGCGACCGCAGAGCTGCACCTGGGACGACAGCGGCTGCGCCTACCCGTCGATCTGCCGCTGCGACGCCGCATGAGTCGCCAGACGCTCATCGGCCCTGAGGACCGCCCGTTCACCGAGGAGCAGTCCGACGCGATCCGCCGCCGTGACGGATCGTTCCTGCTCGAGGCCAACGCGGGCAGCGGCAAGACCTCGGTGCTCGTCGAGCGCTTCGTCCGATCGGTCGTCGAGGACGACGTGCGCCCGGGGCGGATCCTCGCGATCACGTTCACCGACCGCGCCGCCGGCGAGCTGCGAGCGCGCGTGCGCGAGCGCTTCGTCGAGCTCGGGCGCCGCGACGAGGCGCGCGAGACCGAGGCCGCGTGGGTGTCGACGATCCACGGCTTCTGCGCGCGGCTGCTGCGCAGCCACGCCATCCCGGCCGGCCTCGATCCCGCGTTCACCGTGCTGGACGAGGCGGCCGCGCGCGTCCTGCGCGACCGCGCTTGGGAGCACGCGCTCGCGCGCATCCTCGACGGGCCGGCTGGGGTCGCGGCGCTCGACCTCGTCGCAGCCTACGACGCCGACCGCCTGCGCAAGGCGATCGCCGCGATCCACGACGCACTGCGCAGCGCCGGGCAGACGCGCCCGGCGCTGCCACGCCCGCGAGGGCTTGTCGACCCGCATTCGCTGCGCGGCCCGCTGCAAGCGGCGTGCGCGGCAGCGGCTGCCGAGCTGGCGGTCGCAGGGGACGGGGTGCGGGTGCGCGAAGCGCGCGCCAAGCTCGAGCGCTGCGGCGAGCAGCTTTCGGCGCTGCCCGAGGGCGTGCTCGCCGGTGGCGGACTCGCGGCCCTGGGCTTCGGGGGCGCCGCCAACGCGCTGAAGAGCGACGCCTGCGAGCGCTATCGCAGCGCGCTTGCGGCGTACGCGACCGCCACGCGCGACGCCCGCGCGGCGGCGGCTGTCGAGCTGCTCGACGAGCTGCTGGGCCAGTACGCCGACGCCTACGCCGAGGCCAAGCACGCGCGGGGGGGCCTCGATTTTGATGACCTCGAGCTGTTCGCCCGCGACCTGCTCGAGCGCCAGCCGGCGCTGCGACGCTCCTACGGGGAGCGCTTCGACCGCATCATGGTCGACGAGTTCCAGGACTCCAACCCGCGCCAGCTCGCGCTCTTCGAGGCCCTCGACCGCGACAACCTGTTTGTCGTCGGAGACGAGCAGCAGTCGATCTACGGCTTCCGCCACGCCGACGTCGACGTCTTTCGCCGGCGCCGTGCGGCGCTCGCCGGCGCTGACCGCGTGGCCACGCTTGCGACGAACTTCCGCGCGCGCGGCGCCATCCTCGACACGATCAACGCGGCCTTCGCGCCGCGCCTGGGCGAGGACTTCGTGGCGCTGCGAGAGGGGCGTGAAGCCGAGCCGGCGCACGGCCCGCTCGTCGAGCTGCTGCTGACCGACCAGCACGGCTGGGATGCGGAGGGCGAGGATGCCTTGAACCTCGGTGAGCTCGGTCGCGCCAAGCCGTGGCGCAAGGCCGAGGCGCGGCTGCTGGCCCAGCGCGTGCGCGACATCGTCGATGCCGGCGAGGCGCGGCCCGAGCAGATCGTCGTGCTCCTGCGGGCGCTCGGCGACCTGGCCGTCTACGAGCGCGCGCTGGAGGACCAGGGACTCGTGACGATGTCGGTCGGTGGTCGCGGCTACTGGGGCCGCCAGGTCGTGCGCGACCTCTGCGCCTGGCTCGCCGCGCTCGCCAACCCGCGCGACGAGACGGCGCTGTACGGGGTGCTTGCCTCGCCGCTCGTCGGACTGTCCTCCGACGCGCTCGCGCACGTCGCGCGGGCCGGGCGCGGCAACGCGTGGGACGCGATCTCCGGCGGCGACGCGACGCTCGGCGCCCGCCTTCGGGAGGTCGATCGCGATCGACTGCAGACGTTCGCGAGCCGCTTCGCTGCCGAGCGCGCGCTCGCGCCGCGGCTGGCGCTCGACGAGCTGCTGCGCCGTGTCGTAGATGCGACGAGCTATGACCTGCACATCCTCGCGTTGCCGGGTGGACCGCGCCGGCTGGCCAACGTGCACAAGCTTCTGCGCCTGGCGGCGGAGTTCGAGCGCGTGAGCGGTCGCGACGTGCGCGGTCTCGCCGACCTCGCGACAGCTGAGCTCGAGGCGGAGGCGCGCGAGACCGACGCGCCGGTCGAGCTCGGCGACCTCAAGGCCGTGCGGCTCATGTCGATCCACGCGGCGAAGGGCTTGGAGTTCGACGTCGTCTGCGTCGCCGACCTCGGACGCAGGCGGCCGATCGCGGGCGATGACGACCTGCTCGTCGCCGGCGGAGAGGTCGGCCTACGGCTCGTCGGTCTCGACGGCTCGAGCGAAATCGCGCTGGCGTTCGAGCGCCTGCGCGACCGCGCCCGCGAGCGCGCCGCGCGCGAGGAGGATCGCATCATGTACGTCGCCGCGACCCGTGCCAAGGAACGGCTCATCCTCAGCGGCGGCGTGACGCTGGACTCGTGGCCGAGAGAGGGACCCGGCGCGTCGCCGCTGTCCTGGCTGGGCCCGGCGCTGCTCGGCAACGACATGGCGCTGCTGCCCACCGACGAGGAGCCGGCGTGCGACCTTGAATGGACCAGCGCCGACGGCCATGTGGCCTGGCTGCGCTGTGCGATCAACCGGCCAAGCACCGTCGGGACGGTCTTGCGCTCGCAGTCCCTCGCGACCGCCGGGGCGAGCCTGCCGGTCGCCGAGCCGTCGCCGCCACAGCCGGTCGCCGCCGAGCCGGCTACGGCGCCGCCCGGCGTGCGGACGTTGTCCTACACGGCGCTCGCGAACTGGCGCCAATGCGGCTATCGCTTCTACCTGACGCGGACCCTCGGCCTGCCCGAGGAGCCTGTGGATCGGCACGTCGCGGGGGCTGCCGCGGTGTCCCCGGGTCTCGACGCCCGGATGCGCGGGACGCTCGTGCATGCCCTGCTCGAGCACGACGGTCCAGCCGCCGAGCGCGTGGCCGACGCGGCGTACCGCTTCGGCGTCACGCTCTCCGAGGCCGAGGAGGCCGACGTCGCTCGGCTCACCGACGCCTTCGCGCGCTCGCCGCTCGCAACGCGGATCGCGAAGGCCCGCAGCGTCCATCGCGAGCACGGGTTCACCCTCATGCTCGGCACGACGCTGCTGACCGGCGTCGTCGACGTGCTCGCCCGCGAGCGCGGCGGGACGCAGCTCGTCGTGGACTACAAGACCGACGCGGTCGACCCGACAGCCGACCTCGCCACCTACGTGCGGGAGCGCTACGGCGTGCAGCGCCGCGTCTACGCGCTGGCGGCGCTGCGAGGCGGTGCGGCCCGCGTCGACGTCGCCCACGCGTTCCTGGAGCGCCCCGACGAGCCGGTCGCCGAGCGCTTCGAGGCCGCGGACGCCGCTCGCCTCGAGGCCGAGTTGCTGTCCGACGCGGCTCCGATGCTCGCCGGCGAGTACCCGGTCACGAAGCACCCCCATCGTGAGCTGTGTGCGACGTGCCCCGGCCGCCGTGCGCTGTGCTCCTACTCCGAAGAGCTCACGATGCGCGAGCGGCTCGACGCGTCCTAAATCGTCTGGCTCGGAAGTTCGCGCACCTATCGGCGGCGGGTCAGACGAGAGCGAGCACTTCGCGGCGTCACCGGCTACGCCTCGATCGCGTTTCCGGTGCGCTACCTCACGACGCATACGATCGGCGTGTTCGGCGCCCGCCGCGCCGCGGTCGGCGTCGCCGTGCCCGTGCTCGTCGGCGCCCACGCGATCTCGTAGGCGAACCGCGGCGCGGGGAGCAATCTGGCCGCAAATCATGGGGGCGGGGGATCTCGATATCGGTCGCGGTAGCGGTGGGATCGCGGGAGTGAGCAGCGCCTCGGGCGCAGCGCCGGAGAGGATTCGGCCGCCCCAGGTGAAGACGCCATGCGACCCGGCCGACGGACCAGGCGGCGGCTACTGCGGCGACGGCGCCCTGGCCGGCGCGGCGAGGTTGTCCTCGCCACGTGACGTGTCGGCGTTCCCCAACGGCGACGTGCTGATCGCAGACGGCCAGAACGGCGTCATCCGGCGCGTCGAGGCCGGCACGGACATCATCAGCACCGCGGCGGGCCTCGGCATCGTCGGGGATCGCCCGCCCCGCACGCCAACGTCCGTCGGCGAGGTCGCGCTGATCGACCCGCGCGGCGTCGCCGCGCTCCCGGACGGCTCGTTCGCGATCGTCGACGCCGGACTGCGAGCGGTGCTGCTCGTGACGCCCAACGGGCTCGTCAGCACGCTGCTCGACAGCCGCCGGCTGCAGCTGCCGGTCGACGTCGCGGCGCTCGACGCGCACACGCTCGCGGTCGTCGACACTGGGCGCCGTGCGAAGGCGGGTCGCATCGTCAAGGTCGACGTGCACAGCCGCAGGACGCGCACGCTCGTGCGCGGCCTGGACCGCCCGTGGCAGGTCGCGCCAGACGCCACGGGCGGGCTCGTCATCAGCCAGCGCCGCTCGCACGGCCCTGCCAACGTCGTTCGCAGGGCACCGGACGGCACGCGGACGGTCCTGGCCGGCGCGGGAGCGCCGGGGGTGCCCGGGACGCTGAGGTTCGACCGCATCGCCGGCGTCTTCCCCCGAACCGACGGGTCGCTGCTCGTCACCGATCGCCACATGGTGAGCGCGATCTCGGGGGCCGGTGCGATCCCCCTGGCGGGGTCCTACCGGCCGACCGCCGGCGGGGAGCCGCGCTATGCCGCGGACATCTACGTGGGTCAGGGCGAGGGGATGACGCAGTCGGGCAGCGAGATCCTGATCGCCGACGCCGGCACCAATCAGGTCCACCGCGTGGCGGTCGACGGATCGGCCCCCACCACCGAGATCGGCATCGGCCTGGGCGCCGCGCCGGACGCGACGGCGCTGGTCGACGGATTCGCCCGCACCACCGAGATCGGCATCGGCCCGGTCGCTGCGGCGGGCGCGACGGCGCTGCGCCACGCGAAGCGCAAGCTACTGGCCAAGCACAAGCACGAGCGGACGTCGCAGAAGACGCCCGGCATGACGGTGTGCGACCCGGGCAAACCCCCCATGGCGGCGTTATACAAGGTGAACTCCTTCAAGCGCGGCAGGCTTCTCGTGACGTTCGGCGGCAAAGGAGGGAAGTTCCAGGTCACGATCCGCAAGTCCCACGTCGATGAGCGGGAGATCAAACGCGCTCCAGCCGACGGCAGGCTGCGTACCTACAAGATCGTCCCCGGGGTCCGCGGAGGTGGCTGGCACGCACGCCTGCGATGGCAGGCCAAGTGTCGCGACGCAGGCATCGCGTTCACGCTCGGGTAGTGAGCCCGGACGACGAGAAGGACGACGGCAAGAAGTCCCGAGGCGGGCTGCGCGTCTTCCTGCGCAGCGGCCTCACGGCCACGCTCACGTTCATCACCGCCGCGCTGGGCGTCGTCTTCCTGCTCGTCCCGTCATGGCGCCCGCTGTCGCGCGACAACATCGCTGCCTCGCTGGAGATCCCGAACCGTCGACAGCGGAGTGACGATCCTGCGCTGGGCGCAACGGCAATACCCCGGCCACGCGCTGGAGGAGCTGCACAAGCTGCTCCCACCCGACGACTTCGAAGGGGCGCTGCGCACCATCGGAAGCGTCGTCTACGTGCGCCTTCACACCGACGGCTTCCAGCATCGCTCGATCAATCTGCGGGCGCGCGTGTACGACGCTGCGACAAACGTGTCCCCGCAGCGCAACAGCACCGTCAAGCAGGCATATCGGTCGACGAGCCAGCTCAGCGTTGACGCACCCAGCCGATCCTCGGTGCAGCTGCTACTGCTCGACGACCTCGCCAATGCGCCCAAACCCGTGTTCGTGCGCGTCGAGGCGTTCGACGACCACGGCATCCTGGCCTACGCCGACAGCCCCACCGTCACCGACGGCATCAGCGCCAGCCCAGCTAGCACCCGCTGATGGCTTACTGGTCGCTCTCGTATGTCCGCTTAACGCTGCGAGAGCGCGTCGCGCCCGTACTTCTCGTCGACCCGGCCGTCGCTGGCGCCGTTGTCGCGGTTCCAGCTCTGCGACGGCGGCGGACTCGAGGCTGGCTGCCGAGCGGGGACGCGGCCGCGCGCGGCGTCGACCGCGGCGTTCAGTTCGGCACCGAACAGGAACGCGATGTTCGAGATGTAGAGCCACAGCAGCAGGATCACGGCGCCCGCGAACGCCCCGTACGTCGCGTTGTACTTGCCGAAGTTCGAGACGTAGAAGAAGAAGCCGGCCGAGGCGACGATCCAGATCAGGACCCC
>Ga0307502_10000183_pt1 | contig 16920 bp, 15 predicted proteins | sample 16_S_MG_FD_201364 | JGI IMG/M metagenome (GOLD analysis project Ga0307502, IMG submission 201364) | Soil microbial communities from Populus trichocarpa stands in riparian zone in the Pacific Northwest, United States - 16_S | ecosystem: Environmental > Terrestrial > Soil > Riparian zone > Trees... | reverse complement strand
TGAGCAGCGTCGTCTTTCCCGAGCCGTTGATGCCGACCAGCGCCACACGATCGCCCGGACCGAGGCGCCAGGTCAGCTTGCGCAGCAGCGGCTCGTCACCAAAGCTCAACGAGACGTCGACGGCGTCGAGCACCTTGCTGCCCAGACGCGCCGTCGCAAAGCGCAGCAGCTCGGCCCGATCGCGCACCTCGGGCTCGTCGGCGATCAGCTCGTTGGCGGCGTCGATGCGGAACTTCGGCTTGGCCGTGCGCGCGGGCGGGCCACGGCGCAGCCATGCGAGCTCCTTGCGCAGCAGCTGGCGCCGGCGGGCGTCGCGCGCGGTCGCCTGACGGTCTCGCTCGGCGCGGGCGAGGACGTACGCCGTGTAGCCGCCGTCGTACTGGTGGACCGTCTCGCCGCCGACCTCCCACGTCGCCGTACAGACGGCGTCCAGAAACCAGCGGTCGTGCGTGACCACGAGCATCGAGCCGCGACGTGTGGCAAGGTGGCGCGCCAGCCAGTCGACGGCTTCGACGTCGAGATGGTTGGTCGGCTCGTCGAGCAGCAGCAACTCCGGGCAATCGAGCAGCAGTCGCGTGATCGCGATCCGTCGGCGCTCGCCTCCGGACAGGACGGCGATCGGCGTGTCCATCCCGCCGGGGAAGCGTTGCAGCTGCACGCCGCCCAGCAGCCCGTCGAGCACCGCGCGGAACGCGCTGTCCGCCGCCCACTCGTGGTCGGCGCGCCGGCCCACGAGCGCGTCACGGATCGTTTGGTGCGCCTCGAGCTCGTCGCCCTGACCGAGCAGCGCCAGCCGGAGATCGCGTACGCGGGTGATCTGCCCCGAATCCGGCTGTGCGGCGCCCGCGATCAGGCGCAAGAGCGTCGACTTGCCATCGCCGTTGCGGCCCACGATTCCGATCCGCTCGCCGGCCGCGATCCCCAGCGTGACGTCGTGCAGCACGCGCCGGCTGCCGTATCCCTTCGCGACGGCCTTGAGATTGACGAGGTTGCGCGGGACGGCCATTCTCGCCTGCTCAACCCGCCGCCACGCCAATGAGCAACGGCGACGGCACCGTCCTGTCGTGGAGGCGAAGGTAGAACAGCCCGATCCCGGCATGGCCGGCGAGGAGCCCGGGCGTCGGGCCGGCCGGTACGCCGCACGGCCATCCGTCGATGCTGGCGCCGTAGCGGCCGATGGCGACCTCGCCGACGCGCTGGGCAAGGGACGCGCGCTGCGCCGCGGCGTCCGGAAAGAGCTCAGCACCGAGCAGCAGCACGTCGGCGCTACCGGCCAGCCCATGGCCGAGCGTGAAGTCGGCACCGCGCACGATCAGCGCTCGCTCGACGCTGGCTGCGGTTGTGTCGAGCGCGATCGCCGCCTCTGTGCGGTAGCGCTCGTCGCCGAGAATCGTCCAGGCGCGCAGCCGGGTGAGCGCGATTCCCGGCGCGCCGTGAGACCAGGTGCTGGGGTACGGCGAACGGAACGACCCGCGCGGCTCGCACCGCCGGACGCCGCGCAGGTCGGCCCAGTTGGCCTCCTGCGCGTCAAACCAATGTCGCTCGTAGTCCAGCGCGCGCTCTGCGACGTCACGGTGGCGGCGCTCGCCGGTGAGGGCGAAGAGCTCGAGCAGCGCCCAGGCCGCTCCGGCCGCTCCGTGTGAGATGCCGCAGAGGCCGTGCCACAGGCGCTCGCCTGGCACCGGCCAGGACCACCCTTCAGACCCACGGCGCGCGGCCGCGGCGAGCTCGTCGCCGAGTTTCCCCGCGCGCCGCACGAGGCGCTCGTCGTCCAGCAGGCGCGCGAGCGCGATCAGCCCGGCAATCGCCCCGGCAGTTCCGGACGTGAGATCGAACGCGGCCGTCCCCGACCCGCGTGGCGATCGCCCGCCAGCGAGCCGCGTCCCGCGCTGCAGGAGTCCTTCCTCGCGGAGGAGCAGGCCGCACTGCGCGGCTGCGTACGCGATGCCCAGACGGCCCTTGTACAGCCCGCGTGCCGGCACCCGGTCGGCGTGCGCGAGCGCCTGGCCGATCGCGCCGAGCGCGGTCCGCCGGACTTCGTCGTCGCCGGTCGCCCCATACAGCTGCCCGAGGAAGAGCGCGACGCCCGCGGTGCCGCCGGCGAGATCGGGGCCGAGTGCGCGGTGGATCGGCCGGTAGCGACCGGCGCCATGCGCGGCTTCGACGCCGACCCAGTTGCACCGGCCGCGGTACCAGACCACGTCGCGCACAAGACGATCGCCGATCCCGGCCGAGGCCGCGAGCAGGTCCGGCCCGCCCGTGGTCGGGGGCGGCGGGATGCTACGCAAGCTCGTACGCATCGTCCGATCCCGGTTCCAGGTAGGGCGCGTCGAGGGCGATGCCGGCGACCCTGAACCGGTCGTGGACGACGGCCAGTCGCTGATGCATGGTTCGCTGTCCTCGCTCGCTTGCGATGACGATCGCCTCGGCGAGCAGCCGGCAGCGGTGCTCGCCGAAACTCTCTCCGTCGCCGGGTTCCTCGGCGACCGCGAGCCCGCGCGTAAGCGGCTTGGTGAACGGGGGTGCACCGTCCGCCAGCTGCGGTCCGACGGAGCGCAGCAGCGGCCGCAGGATCTTGATGGCGGCCGCGAAATCCGTCCGGCTGAGAACGAGGACGGCGGGGGAGAGGCCTCCGTACCGCGCCGGATTGTCGAGCAGCTCGAGGCTGAACGACAGGCTCGCGGAGTTGAGCGCGTAGGTGAGCCGCGCGACGAGCGTGACGGCGCCAGCGGCGGCGATGTTCCAGCACAGCCGCACGCGATCGCCGGCGCGCCCTGCCGGCGGAGGGGTATCGCCGAGCGCGATGTAGAAGCCGGGGGAGAAGCCCATGAGCTCCTTCGGAACGCGGACATCGGCCGCCGTGCCGGCGTGGACCGCGCCCTCGACGCGGCAGTCATCCGCGGGCGCGAGCAACCGCAGGCCATCCGGGCGCACGACGGCGAGCGAGTCCTCGTCGGCTGCGGCCACGCGCCAGCTGGCCTGCCACGATCCGCGGCCGCAGTTGGCCTGCGACAGCGCCCGGACGAACTCGCCGCCCTCGTCCGCCGGCGTGACCGGACCGTCCGCCTGCGGACGCGGCGCGCCCGCGCCGTAGAAATCGGCGACGAGCCGCTGCTGGAGGTGCTGGATGAGCAACTCGCGCGCGAGCGCATCGTCGATCCGCGCCCGCGCGGGGGGCGTGCGAGCCGAGATGCGCCGGCCGAACCACAGAAACGCTTCGGGCGGACGCACGTCGACGGCGCCCAGAGCGGCCACGACCTGGGCCCGATAGCGGTCGGCAAGCTCGTTTGGCATCCGCGTCACGCCGGGATTCCAAGCAGATCGCTGGCCGCCTTGCGCGGATGCAGCAGCATGTCGCGGCTGAGCTGCACGCTGTGTGCGACGAGAACGGTCCTCAGCGACGTTTCCTGCGTGTGCTCGTACGCGCTCTGCACGAGCCGGGCGGCGGCATAGCGGACGGCCCGCAGGAGCAGCCGCGACGCCGCGCCGTCGTCCAAGCCGCGAGCGCGCACGTATGCGCGCCACAAGGCGGCGATCGCCGGCTGCAGCATGCGCAACGGTCGCGTCGCTCGTTCGGCACGGTGCTCGTAGACGGCCTCCCGCTCGATCGGGATCGAGGTCAGCCAGAAGCCGAGAACGTCGCTGAACGCCGAGCCGATGTCGAAGCCAGGATCGCCCCATCCCGCCATCTCCCAGTCGACGAGCGCGACGCGCGTGAGGCGCACGCCGCCCGCAGGCGCATGAGCCACGCAGTTCTCCCACTTCACGTCGCGATGGACGAGCGTCTCGATGGGCCAACCCTCGCGCAGCTCGTCAAGGCCATGAGCGAACGGCTCATCCTCCTGAATCACCTTGATCAGCTCGATGCTCGCGCCGCTCAGGTACCGCAGCGCGTCGAGCCGCGGACGATGCACCGACAGCACCCATGGCGCGTCGCGCCTGAATGCCTCGTCGTCCGGCGCCACGCTGTGCAGCGCGGCGAGCACACGGCCAAGCGCCGAGGCGAGCGCGAGCGAGCAGCGGTCGCGTGCGGCGTGGTAGCGGTACAGATCCTGCCCGCCGGCGATCCATTCCAGGATCAGAACTCCGCGCCCGGCGTCGTAGCCGTGCAGGCGCGGGATGCACGAGGCGATCGGGGCGGCGCTCGCGGCCAGCCGGCGGTACAGGGCGACCTCGTTGGCGAGCGTCTCCGCGCTGTCCGCCGCGATCCCCTGCTTGAGCAGGTAGCTCTCGCCGGGTCCGCCGCTGACCCTGAAGTTGCGATTGCGGCGCGACGCGTCCACGATCCGCAGCTGACCGGACACGATCGACCTGCGACTGACAAGCCCCCGCCCAAGCAGGTATGCGGCCACTTCGTGCTGTTCGAGCATCGGCATCCAAGGGGCGGGAGCCCCGGAAGGTCTTCGCCGCGCATTTGAGTGTAGATGTCACGCGCCAGGCAAGACGTCGAGCGTGCGGCGCTCGCGTCTCGCATGGCCGGCATCTGACCGATGATTTTTCGCCGCTGGCCGGTCTTAATGGCACCAATTCCCGAAGGACTGGAGGCAAGACATGCGACGACGATTGCGAGGCGTCATCCTGGTCGGACTGCTGTTCGGACTGCTCGCCGGCGGGGAGGCCGCGTCAGCGTCGAACCCGGCGACCCCGGCCGCCGATGGCCGGCACTCATACTCCGGCACGATCGGTGGCGCGGACTTCCGCGTCGAGGTCCCTGAGCGGTGGAACGGCACGCTCGTCCTGTACAGCCATGGCTACCTGCCGCCGGGCTTCCCGTCGTTCGGTATCGCGCTGACGAACCGTCCGCCCGACCGGTCGGAGACGGAGGCGTGGCTGCTGGAGCACGGCTACGCCCTGGCCGCGTCGCAATTCAAGGACGGCGGCATCGGATACCAGATCGAGAATGCTGCAGGACCAGCTCGGCGTGCTTGATTGGTTCGATGCGCATGTCGGCGAGCCGCGCCACATCGTGTCGGCCGGGCAGTCGATGGGCGCGGCGATTGCGGTCCTGCTGGCAGAACGCCACCCACGTCTATTTGACGGCGTTGCGACGGTCTGCGGGGGCTTCGACCCGCTTGGGACGTTCAACGCGACGCTGGACATCAACTTCGCGGTCAAGACACTGCTCGCGCCGGGTCAGGACATCGAGCTGGTCCACGTTGGCGACCCGGCACGCAGCACCCAGGCCCTCGTCCAAGCGATCGACCAGGCGCTGACGACGCCGCAGGGGCGCGCCCGGCTGGCCGTCGTCGGCGCGTTCAACAACGTCGCAGGTTGGTACTCCGCACACCAACCGCAACCCACCGACATGACTGAGCGGATCCGCCAGCAGGCGGCCTGGATCCGTAATGCGTACACCGTCGGACTCGGTCCGAGCGCGCGGGTGGATCTCGAGCGCAGGGCCGGCGGCAACCCGTCCGGGAACATCGGGATCGACTACCGCCAGCAGCTTGCGCGTTCCAGTCAACGCGCCCTCGTCGAGCAGGCCTACCGGGAAGCCCGGCTGGATCTAGGTGGCGACCTCAGCCGGCTGGCTGCCCCGCCAAGGATCGCTCCGGACCGCGAGGCGGTGAACTACATGTACCGCTTCGGCGTTCCGTACGGCCGCACTCCGGCGCCGATCGTCACGCTGCACTCCACCGGCGATGGCGGGGCGGTCCCGGACCAGGAGCAGTGGTACGCCGAGCAGGTCCGCCGCTCAGGCGACCCGAGCCAGCTGCGCCAGCTGTATGTCGACCGTGGGATGCATTGCTCGTTCAGCGCCGCCGAGGAGATCGTCGCGCTGCGCACCCTGTTCGAGCGCATCGACAGTGGGCGGTGGCCGGATACGAGCCCGCGCCGGCTGACCGAAGCGGCTCGCGACCTCGGTCCCGGCTACCAACTCGTCCTGGACTTCGGGACCTTCCAGGACGCACCCATGCCGCCGGCGTTCACCAACTTCACGCCACCCCAGTTCCTCCGTCCGTCGCGCTAGGCGTACGGCCGCCCGCCGATCGAGGGCAGGTAGGCATCCGGTCCTCGATCGGCACGGCGCGACGCGCTTGGCGCGCTGTCACCGTCTTCGGGCCGAGCGACCTCGCCGAAGGCGACGGATCAGGACTTCTTCGTGCTGAGCTGGCCGCGCATCTCGCCGTCCGGGTACTTCTTGGTGTGGACGTTCACGTAGAAGTCGCCCGGCTTGGCCTTGATTGCGCTCTGCTTCGCCTTCGTGGCCGAGGCGCAGCCGCTGATCTTGCCGTACCTCGGCGTCTTGGGCTTCGCGAACAGGGCCACGTAGACGGGGCCGGCCTTGCCCTTCTTGCCGCGGTGAATGTGTGCCGCCTGCGGCGTTCCGGAGAGCTTCTTCAGCGTGATCGAATAGCACAGGCCCTTCGTCGAGGAGATCGTGATCTCAGCCTTTCCGGATGCTGCCGGATTGCCCTTGGTCGGGACCTCCTGCGAGCCGCTCAGCGATGCGTAGAGGTCGGTGGTTGTCGGCGCGGCAGGCGATGCGGTCGCCAGAGCTGTAGTCGCGATGACCGCGGCGGGCGCAACGATCAGAACGCGGGAACGGCGCATGTGAAACTCCTCCTGAATTGACCGGACGGCAGGTGCGGTGAGTCGTACCGCGCAGGCGCCGCGACTAAACGATGATCCGGGGCGCTGAATGCCTGCAAAAACCGCCGGTCTGCCCGGTCTGACGACGTACAGAACCGACCGTCGCCGCTCACCGCACCGTCGAGACGCGCGTCGGAGTGCTGGCCGTGACACGTCCGGGAGAACACCGCACCTCGGCGGGGTGAAGCTACGCGAGACGCAGGCTGCCGGGGGTCGGGGGGAGGATCTTGCCGCGGGCTTCGTGCCGGGGCCGGCCGCCGCCGATGAGCGTTGTCTCCGGCACCGGATTGGCGATCGTCGCGGGGGTTGCCCGCGCTTGTCGTCCACGGCGGATCCACGGATCCAGGCCCACCAGTCGACAAGCCACAGCCCGGAACATCACGAGCAGCTGTCGTGGTGAGCACGCTTGCGTTCCGCCACGTCATCTGACGCGCAGTAGCCATGCCCGACACAGCACCGATCAGTCTGACAACCGCAGCCGGCGAGTCTGCCCGCTGCCCGCGCAGATGCGTCGCCGCCCTACGCTCATGATCGCCCCTCACTACTGAAGCCGACATCGATGACACGTGCCCAGGCATGCCAATAGGGGGGCCTGCGGCCGTACAGTGAATACACGCGGCGAGCTCCGGCGGGGTTGCGCTCCGTCATGTTCGCGCATGGTCGTTTTAATGGATGGTAAAGGCATCGCCCGCGGATGTATCACGCACGCGGCGTGTCCGCTCGCCTACAGAAACGCCCGCGAGCGACAAGTTCGGGGCTCCCCGACCGCCACCGCAAGGAACGCCATGCCGCACGTCCATACCGCATCGTCTGTGAACACCAGCGACCAGCCGGTGCAACTGCGACTCATCGCGACCGTGGACCATCCGCCCGCCGCCACCAGCGCGCCGCCGCCGCGAACCGCCGGCCAGCCGAGAGGGCGTCTTGACCGCCTTGACGCCGTCGCGCACGGCTGGCTCGTCGCGCACAGCATCACGCTGCTGCGCCTGAGCCTTGGCGCGGTCTTTCTCACCTTCGGCGTTCTGAAGCTCTTCCCTGGGGTCAGCTCCGCGGAGGATCTCGTCGAGACGACGGTGAAGATCCTTACGTTCGGGCTCGTCCCTGGACCGGTGGCCTTGGCCGCCGTCGCCGCGGTGGAGTGCGTCATCGGGCTGTGCCTTGTCAGCGGGCGGGCATTGCGCGTGGCGATCTACCTGCTGAGTATCGAACTCGTCGGGATCCTGTCGCCCGTCGTCCTGCTCACCGGGCGCCTGTTCAGCGGACCGCACCACGCGCCGACGCTCGAGGGTCAGTACGTCCTCAAAGACATCGTCCTCGTCGCAGCGACGCTGGTCCTCGCCAGCACGCTGCGCGGCGCAAGGCTCCACAGCGCGCCGAGTCCCTCGCCTCCGAGACCATGCTGAAGTCGCCGTGAGCCGGTGCTCAGGCGCGCTCGAGCGCCCGGCGCCGCCCTCGCTTCTAACCGTGAAGTCCATGCACACAGCCCGTATCCGGGCTGACCGGTCCCGGCGTGCCCTAATCGAGACCACGTGTCAGACGCCGCAGGGCACATCCGTTGACCCGCACCCCTGGCCGCTCACGCAGCTCGGCAACTCGCAGCCATACGCCGCTGCGGCCCAGCTGTCCCGCCAAGCGCCATTCGGGGGTCCCGTCCTCCGGCGGGGCTACCGTGACCGCACGCCCTTGCCGTCGTCTCTAAGCTGCGGGGTCGTCGCGAACAGCGCAGGATGATGCGTTTGATCGATGCAAGAGTGGCCTCGCGGTCACCCGGGATGTGCGGGGGGGCGTACCCGGGTTGACCGCGAGGCGGTCTTCGCCGCGCTCGTCTTGGGGCGGACAAGACGGGCCTGTGGCCCGGGCGGCGAAGTGGGGGTGGCGACACGCGTGCGAGGTCCAGTCGGGCGCGACTCGGGCGCCGTGGGCTCGAGCGGCCGGGGCGATCTGATTGCTGGCCTCCGGATCGCTGTCGGCCGTGACCGCTTCGTTCCTCGGGTGTTCCCGACGAAAAGGCGCTCCTGTCCTGTTGTCTTTCGCTCGTCCCGTTGGTGAAATCCAAGGGAGGAGCGCCTGACGTTAGGCGTACCACAACGGGCTCCAGATGGCTAAGCGGCGCGACTCGGTGAGCCTCGCGCCTCTCCAGTTGACTACGTCAGCCTACCGTGTTTCCCACCGCGCGCAGCCGCTCGCTGCGATCGCGCTTCGCACACCTCGTTCTCATGCTCGCTGCACGCCGAGTCGGCGACAGGGTTGGGGTGGGGAGCCTATTGACACGCCCTAGTAGCAGTCTGCTCGGCGTCGTGCGAGCCGTCGTTCTCGTCTCCCGCGGTAGCCACCGCGTTGCCCGCGGGTGCCGTGGTGAGGTCTCGATGCGTACGCGCCGCCGTCGCGCCCACGGGCGGCCACACACAGTGACTCACGAACACAAGATGTATTCGTGCCGGGCGGGACGGGTTCTACACATGCACGTCCTCCACTTGAAGGAAACCCCACTATGCCTGCATACCCGATCTCCGGTCTCCTCGTTCGCTACGCCACCGCCGCCGCACGCCCGTGGCGGTCGCGTGTCTCGGCGTGGAGTCCTGGCGACGTGGTCGGGCGACTTGGGGAAATCGAAACAGCGTGTCAGCGCTGGCTGATCGCCTACAGCATTACGATCCTTCGGGTCAGCGTCGGCGCCGTCTTCCTCGCGTTCGGCGTGTTGAAGTTCTTTCCGGGCGTCAGCCCCGCTCAGAACCTCGTCGAGAGGACAACCGACATCCTTACGCTGGGACTTGTTCCCGGCGCCGTGGCGCTCGTGCTCGTCGCAACGCTCGAGTGCATCATCGGGCTGTTGCTGGTCAGCGGGCGTGCAATGCGAGCCGCCGTATACCTGCTCGCCATCCAACTGATCGGCATCCTCTCGCCACTGGTTCTCCTTCCCGGACGCATGTTCCACGGGCCGCACGGCGCACCGACGCTCGAGGGTCAGTATGTCCTGAAGGACATCATCATCGTCGGCGCAGCGCTCGTGCTCGCCTCCACGATCGGCGGCGGTCGCCTCACCAGCAAGCCAAACAAGGATGCCCGCTGAGCGCGACCCAGTCGAGCCGGGGGCGGCATAGCCGGTCTGTCCTCATGCCTGCGTCCGACAGCGGGTGAGTCGTTCAAGGCAGCCGGGCCCACCGCCGATACGTCCCGGCAGTGCGACGCGCAGCCACGACCGTTACATCTCCATACTCACCTGCGTGCTCGCTGTCCTATGAGGAGAGTATTGTGTGAGCACGCTGATGAACCAGATCATCCTGGGAGGCGGCACGGGTTGCCTCGATCCAGCCCTGTACGACCACGATGTGGCCGGGTATGGGACCAGCATCTATGACGTGATTGGGGAGGATCCGCAGCCCTCCGGTTGGCGCGCAGGACAGATGCCGAGCTGGTTCGAGATATGGCTAGGACGGGAATGACATCGGCGCCCGTACGCCTCATTCAGCCGGCACCGCGGTGCGCCGGCTCTACCTGGCGTTCGGTGCGATCGAGCCGGCGAGCGCACGAACGCGCGCGGCGCTGAGCGCTATTGAGTGCACCCAGATGATCGGCGTGCTGATGCTCTCCGGAGCGGGCAACGTGTCGGCAGCTCGAGCCCGGGCCTCGCGGTGCTGATCGTCGGATCCAGCCACCGCGCGGTCGACGAACGAGCCGATCGCCGAGAAGTAGTGCGCGCGACCGATGTCGGAGACCGTCCCGTGCAGGAAGGCGGCGGAAGGATCGGTCGGATCGCCGGACTCGAGCTCGACAGTGCGAGTTGCAGGGCGCGCCGCCTTGAAGCGCTCGCTGTGGTCGACTGAGACGAGATGGTCGTCGGCCTCTCGCATGAGCAGGACATCGGCATCGATCGACGGGGCCAGCGAAACCGGATTCCAGGCGGCGAGCTCGGCCGTCGTGGTCCCGAAGAACCTACGAATCCGGCTCTCCAGGACGCGGATCTGGGCGTCAGCGACAGGGCCTTTGGCCCCGTACAGGTTCAGATCCGTCGGCGTCCCGACACCGATCACGCAATCGATGATGGCCCGCAACCGGGACGCGGCGACCAGCGCGAGGTGCGCTCCCGAAGACTCTCCGTAGATGCATAACGGGCCGTTGCTTGTCCTGCGCGCCACCTCGGCGTCGACGGCGTTCAGGACGTCCCCGAGCCCGGCCGCACCCTCGTTGTAGTCGATCGAAACGATGCGCCATCCGCGCTTCAACAACAGGTCCCCGGGGCGCTTCATCAGCAGCTCTTGACCAAGCGCGCTGTGGCCGGCCCAGCCGCCCCCATGGATCAAGATCATCGTCGCTCGCGCGACGCCGCCCGGGGGATCGGCGCTGACCAGCGGGGCCACCGCAGGGATCACGTCAGGCTCGGCCGACTCGGCCGCGGTCACCGCCAGGCCCAACGATCGCGTTGTGTCGAAGCTCGGCGCCAACAGGCCGACCAGAACGACCAGAGTCGCGATCAACCCCCGCTTCATCGTGCGCAGACTAGCTCGCGGCCCGCCGGAACTGCGAAGACTCGGGGGACGGTTCGCGACCGTGACGTCAGCGCGGAAGCTGCGTAAACGCTCGGCAAACCGCGGCGCTCATGCCGCGAGATAAAGAAACCTGCGTCATCGACCAACCGATGACGTCGTCTAGCGTTCTACCTATCGGACAGGGAACGAGCAGACGAAGGGCTACGGAAGGCCTAGTACGAGAAGCACTCGGACAGGGACGAGCCGAAGGGCTACGGAAAGCCCGGTTGCACAAGCAGTCCACCAGGGACGACCAGACGACAAGGGCCAAGGAAGGCCCCGTCGCATAGCGACACCCGCAAGCGGTTCGGCCAGGGACGACCAGAAGGAGGGGCCAAGGATGGCCCCGTCGCATAGCGACACGCGATCGAACCGTCCAGCCCAGCCACGTCCGAGGGACGTGGTGGAAGAGCGGAGGCTCATCTTGTCGGCAAGGCGCCCGCGCGGCGGCGTGGTCGATGATCGCGCCGACCAAGTCCGTCTCGCCGGCCGAGACCGAGCCGAGGCCCATCCGGTTGCGGGCGACGTCGGCCATCTTCGTGCAGTTCGCAGCGACGAGCCGGTGCACCGCGCCACCCCGGCTGTCCGACAGCTGGTTGGCGACCGACCCGATGACGAAGATCGACCTCCTCCGCGCCCTCGAGACGATCCAGCGCGTCCTGGTAGTCGTCGGACGACGGCGAGAGTCCGCCGGCGAGCTTGACCGGCCGCGCAAGCGCCCGCGGAAACGATGCGGGGTGATGAACAGCTCGGCGCGGAGGCGGTATCAGCTCACCATTCGGCGAGGGGGTGGTCGGCACACCGGTGTTCAGTGGTCACGGGTCGTCACCAGCCGCGCGAGCGCCTCCAGCTCGGCTGCCGCCCGGCCGCTCGCTTGGGCGCCACGCAGTTCGCCGAGCGCGGCCGTCAGTTGCCTGGAGGCCTCGGCCTCGCTCCAGGCACGGCCGCCGGACGCCGCCACGAGCGCCGCGGCGCGGGCTATATCGTCGGCGGACAGCGGTTCGCCACCGTCATAGAGGAGGGCGAGCTCTCGGCCTGCCGGGGTCTCGGAGGTCAGCGCCGCGACTACCGGCAGCGACTTCTTGTGAGCCGCGAGGTCGGAGTGGATGACCTTGCCCGTCACGGCCGGATTCCCCCAGATCCCCAGAATGTCGTCGACGAGTTGAAAGGCGAGTCCGAGTCGTTCGCCGAACGCGCGGGCGTGCTCGACGAGCGTCCAGTCGGCGGTCGCGACCAATTGTCCGAGCGCGCACGCGCATCCCAGCAGCGCCCCGGGTCTTGGCGCGCGCCATGCTGATGCACTCCTCCAGACGCACATCCCGCCGCGACTCAAATTCGAGATCAGCCAGCTGGCCATCGAGGAGATCCTGCTGCGCCGCGCTGAGCAGGCACAACGCCTCCTGTGCTGGCCCGCCGCCGGCGGCGAGCGTGTCGAACGCCAACGTCAGCAGGGCGTCGCCGGCGAGGATCGTCGGCCGGACGCCGAACACCGACCAGGCAGTGGGACGATGGCGTCGCAGCAGGTCGCCGTCGATGATGTCGTCGTGCAGCAGCGAGTGGTTGTGCACGAGCTCGACCGCAACCGCCGCGGGCAGCGCCGTCTCCCAGGACCCACCAGCCGCTTCTGCCGTAAGCAGCGTGAGCGCGGGACGGATCGCCTTGCCGGCAGACCCGGTCGCCGGGTTGCCGTCCTCGTCGCACCAGCCGAAATGGAAATCGACGACGCGCCTGACCGACGCCGATAGCGTGCCGACGGCTGCACGCAGTGCAGGGTCGATCAGGTTGCGGCTCCAAGCCAGAACCTCCGCGGGGGGACGCGGTGCGGTCGTTGTCTGCACTGTTACGGGGCGATGCGTCGGTCGACCTTGCCGGTGCCCAGCTCCACAGGATCGCTCATCGGTTCGCTGCCCCTCCGCTTCGTTGTGGCACAGACGTGCGCTCGCGACCCAGCCCCGCGTTGCAGATCACACGTTGCGGGAGCAGGTTGCGCCACGAGCCCCAGACACGCCATTCGTGCTCCCCGTCTTCAAGGGCGTCGCAGCGTGACCGCTCCTTCGCGGCCGACGGTATAGCAGCACACAACCTCGCCGTGGGAAAAGTTGTTGGCGTTGGATTGCACCACCAACCTCCCCTGTGGCATTGCTCGAACCGGGAGAGTGCAGCCCTCACCGCAGCGCCTTGACATCCCCGGTGCAGGCCGTAGAGTCGCGATCTGGGAGGGCGCCACGCGTAGCGTTGGGTTCGCCACGCCGCGAGACGTCGCGGAGCTCTACCAAAGCACCGTTACATGGTGGGGTGAGACGATTATGGGCGCGGTGACATCACACACGCTGGCGCAGCTGCTGGCCGGGCCGTCAGGCCTGGGCACGCACTCGACGAGGCTCTCGTGCTCGGATGTCACGGCCGTCGTGGATGCAGCGCCCCCGGGCAGCCGTGGCCTGGCCGGATTGGTTGACGCCCTGCTGTCCAACCCCGAGCGCCCCGACCCGAGCGAGCTGCCGGCGCCGTCAAGCGACGTGCTCGTGAGGGAGGAGACCATGCCGGCGCCGACAGAGGCCACCCGCCTTCTCGGCGGCCCGACCGGGTTGGGTACCTCGGCGGCTCGGCTGGCCCCGGACGTGACCGGCGCGACCGCCGTCGCCCCGTTGCCCAGCGCGCCCATCGGCTTGGGTACGTCCGCGCCGCCGGACGACGACGGGGCCGCCGCCGAGTCCTCGATGCCCGACCTCTTCTGCCCCGGTGCAGTACGCGACAATCCCGCTCTGGGCGAGGAGGTCAACGACCGGCTCGTCAACTGGGCCGAGGAGGTCGGGATCTACCCTGACAACCTCGACCGACTCCGGACGAGCAACTTCGGACGCCTCATCATGCTCGCCCACCCCGCGACGGACGACCCTGACCGCCTCCTGGCGGCGGCGAAATGCGTCGTGGCGGAGTGGGCCGCGGACGACTACTACGTCGACGAGGTCTCGCTCGGAGCCGACCCGCGAGTGGTCGGGTCACGGTTGGCAAAGCTCCACGCGGTCGTGGATCCGGCGCAGCTTCCGCTTCAATACGCGCCCCAGCTCGAGGAGTTCATGCGGGGGGAGCCGATCGCAACCGCATTTCGCACTGCCATGGAGCATCTGGCCCGGTACGCCTCGGCGACGCAGATGGGCCGGTTTCAACATCAGATGGGGATCTTGTTCGGGGCTTGGAACCAGGAGGCGGACTGGCACAGAAACGGTTCGACACCGCCGGTCTGGGAGTACCTGGTGCAACGACATCTCAACAGCTACCTGCCACCCATGATCTTGATGGATCCCGTCGCCGGCTACGAGCTTCCCCCCAACGAGTTCTACGATCCTCGCGTTCGCTGGACGTTCACGATGGCGGGGCTCGCGAACGTGCTGCTGAACGATCTGTACTCGGCGGGCTTCGAATCGGACACCGACTTCAACCTCCCGCGCGTGATCGTCGCCGAGAACGGGTGTTCGTGGCAGGAAGCGATCAAGCGCACGGTGGAGATCCACAACGAGTTGATGCACAGGTTCGTGGCGGAAGCGGCCGCCCTCAGCGTGACCGGCTCGCCCCTGCTGCTGCGTTTCTTCGTCGACACCTGGGCCTGGATGGGTGGCAGCCGCGAATGGCATGCCACCACCGGCCGCTACCACGCCGGAGATGGTAACTAACGGCAAACCAAGACTTCAGCCGGGACAGGCCCGGCCGTTCGGCCTCAACGGAAGGGGAAGTTACCAGCATGAGCACCACCAATCCCGTCACCGATGTCCTGCGCAGCGCCTACCAGAAATCGGTGGCGGCGTACTGGAACAACAATCAGCAGGACAGCGTCAACCTGGTGCTCGGCGATATCGACGGGCTTTACCACCACCACTATGGAATCGGTGACTGGGACCCGTCCGTCCTGGAGGGCCCGCACGACAGCCGGGACGAGCGGATCATCAATGAGCTGCACCGGCTGGAGACCGCGCAGGCTGACCTACTGCTCGACCACCTCGGCGACATCACGCCAGGCGATCGGCTCCTGGATGCCGGCTCCGGCCGAGGCGCTACGAGCTTCATGGCCAACCGTCGCTTCGGCTGCCCGGTCGACGGGGTGACGATCTCCGAGTACCAGGTCGGGTTCGGCAACGATCAAGCCGTCCAGCGCGGCGTCAGCGACCAGGTGAGGTTTCACTTCCGTAACATGCTTGACACGGGCTTCGGGACGGGATCCCGACGCGGCATCTGGACCGACGAAACCACCATGTACGTGGACCTCTTCCAGCTGTTCGCCGAATTCGCCCGCCAGTTGGAGTTCGGCGGTCGCTACGTCTGCATCACCGGCTGCTCCAACGACGTGACTGGCCGCTCGCAGGCGGTGCGTCGAATCGACGAGCACTACATCTGCAACATCCATCCTCGAAGTGAGTACTTCAAGGCCCTGGCGGCCAACAAGCTCGTCCCGATCAACGTCATCGACCTGACGGCCCAGACGATTCCCTACTGGGAACTGCGGGCGAAGTCCTCGCTGGCGACCGGAATCGAGGACCCCTTCCTCACGGCCTACCGCGAGGGCAGCTTCCATTACCTGCTCATTGCCGCCGACCGTGTTTGAGCATGCTCGGACCTGATGTCAGCGGATGTGATCGCGAGATCGCGAAGGCCGAACGGCCGGAGGTGAGTCGTGGCTGAGGAGACGTTGCAGGCTGAGGCACAGACCAACGGCGGAGGTCCCGAGCGCAAGAGCCTGGGCACGGACGCCGCGCGGACGCTGGCGACGACGACCAAGTCCGTTCCGCAGATGCAGGAGATCTCGTCGCGCTGGCTGCTGCGGGTGCTGCCGTGGGTGCAGGTCTCTGGCGGCACCTACCGCGTCAACCGGCGCCTGACGTACGTGGTCGGCGACGGGCAGGTGACGTTCACTACCGCCGGAGCTGACGTGCGCGTGATCCCCGAGGAGCTGCGCGAGCTTCCGATGTTGCGCGATTACGAGGACCTGGAGGCGCTTTCAGCGCTGGCCGACAAGTTCAGCCAAAAGGAGTTCTCCGCGGGCGACACGATCATCGAGACCGGTGGCTCAGCCGACGAGGTGCTGTTGATCGCACATGGCAAAGTCGAGCGGCTGCAGCGTGGCCAATACGACGATGAGAATGTTCTGGAGGTGCTCGCCGACGGCGATCACTTCGGCAGCCAAGCGGTGCTGGAGTCCGCCGACCGCTGGGACTCGACGCTGCGCGCGGCCACCGACTGCATCGTGCTGTCGCTGTCGCAGACGGACTTCGAGCAGCTGCTCGAGCGCCACGAGGCGCTCAGCGCGCATATCGACACGCTCCGATCTGTTCTACAGCGTCCGACCAACAAGAAAGGCGAGGCCGAGATCGAGCTGGCCTCCGGGCATGCCGGCGAGCCGGTGCTGCCCCAGACGTTCGCCGACTACGAGTCTGCTCCGCGCGAGTATCAGCTCAGCGTTGCGCAAACCGTGCTGCGCGTGCACTCGCGAGTGGGGGACCTGTTCAACGACCCGATGAACCAGACCGAGCAGCAGCTGCGCCTGACGATCGAAGCGCTGCGCGAGCGCCAAGAGCACGAGATGGTCAACAACCGCGAGTTCGGCTTGTTGCACAACGCCGACCTCAAGCAGCGCATCAACACCCGCAGCGGGCCGCCGACGCCCGACGACCTCGACGAGCTGCTCACGCGGCGCCGCTCTACGAAGTTCATGTTCGCCCACCCCAAGACGATTGCCGCGTTCGGACGCGAGTGCAACAAGCGCGGCGTGTACCCCGGCAATGTCGATGTGCTCGACAGCTCGGTCCCA
>Ga0307502_10000182_pt1 | contig 16927 bp, 15 predicted proteins | sample 16_S_MG_FD_201364 | JGI IMG/M metagenome (GOLD analysis project Ga0307502, IMG submission 201364) | Soil microbial communities from Populus trichocarpa stands in riparian zone in the Pacific Northwest, United States - 16_S | ecosystem: Environmental > Terrestrial > Soil > Riparian zone > Trees... | reverse complement strand
ATCTCCTATCTGGTCAGCGCATACTTCTCGGTCGCCGTCCTGGTCCCCGACGCACTGGGAATCCTCGAAAACTGCGAAGTCAAACGCTGACAGCAACAGCACGAGCGAGCCGCTACGGTTTCATCGTCCATACATCCCGGGGGGTCCCTGTCGCAGGGGCTGAGAGGGCGCTTCTTAGCGCCGACCCGCTGAACCTGATCTGGCTCACACCAGCGAAGGGAGGAAGCACATGCTGCAGCGCAGCACGTTCTCGTTTGACAGTGACTGTCGGACCCAGATGCACGTCGCTCGCCAAGGTGACGTCTCGCCGGAGATGAAGCGAGTCGCCGAGCGCGAACAGCTACCCGCGGACGTCATCCGCGACGAGGTCGCGCGGGGCCGGATGATCATCCCCGCCAACGTCCATCACCGTGCGCTTGACCCGATGGCCATCGGTCTGAAAGCGCGGGTGAAGATCAACGCCAACATCGGCAACTCCCCGACTACCTCGTCGCTGGCCGAGGAGGTCGACAAGCTCGGCTTGGCTGAGCGCTGGGGCGCCGACACGGTGATGGACCTCTCGACCGGCAAGCGAATCGACGAGACGCGCCAGGCGATCCTCGACGTCGCGACGGTTCCGATCGGGACGGTGCCGATCTACGAGGCGATGGAACGCGTCAAGCAGCCGGAGGATCTGTCGGCCGAGCTGTTGCTCGAGATCATCGAACATCAGGCTCTCCAAGGCGTGGACTACATGACCATCCACGCCGGCGTACGGCTCGAGCACCTCCCCCTGTGTCAGCACCGCGTGACGGGGATCGTGTCGCGCGGCGGCGGCCTGCTTGCACGCTGGATGGTCCACCACAAGCGCGAGAACCCGCTCTACGAGCGATTCGAGGAGATCCTGGAGATCTGCCGCGCGCACGACGTGTCGATCTCGCTCGGCGACGGGCTGCGGCCGGGTTCGATCGCCGACGCATCCGACGCCGCGCAATTCGCTGAGCTCGACACGCTTGGCGAGCTGACCGAACGGGCCTGGGCGCGCGACGTGCAGGTGATGGTCGAGGGCCCGGGGCACGTCCCGATCGACCAGCTGGAGGAGAACGTGCGACGACAGCAGGAGGTTTGCCAGCAGGCGCCGTTCTACACGCTCGGGCCGCTGGTCACCGACATCGCTCCGGGCTATGACCACATTACGTCGGCGATCGGTGCGGCGATCGTGGGCTGGCATGGCACCTCGATGCTCTGCTACGTCACCCCCAAGGAGCATCTCGGGCTGCCCAACGCCGAGGACGTCAAGCAGGGACTGATCGCCTATCGGATCGCCGCCCATGCGGCCGATCTCGCGCGCGGCTCCAAGCGCGCCGCGGCGTGGGATCGCGAGCTCTCGCAGGCGCGCTTCTCATTTGACTGGCGGCGGCAGTTCGAGCTGTCACTGGACCCGGAGACCGCGCGGGACATGCACGACGAGACGCTGGCGGACGACTACTTCAAGACCGCCGAGTTCTGCTCGATGTGCGGTCCGAAGTTCTGCCCGATGCACAACTTCAAGGACGTCGACTGGGATGAGCTACGCGCCGTTGTCGCCGACCGCAAAGCGCGACGGGAGCTTCACAGCTCGGTGCGGTCGTGAGCGCGCGCGACGAGCGCCTGGAGTAGCGCGGCGCTGTCGCCACTGCCGTAGGCGGCGCGCTGGACTCCGGCGCCGCCACCGTCCGCCAGCAGCCGCGCGAGGCCGTCGAGCTGCGTCTCGCAACGCAGCTCGCGCGCGGCCTGGCGGACCAGCGCGACGGTCTCCTCCAACAGTTCGGCGACGGGTCGCAGGCGCAGCTCGTCGTCGGGCAGCGTGGCCTCGATGCCGGCCCGCGCCGCGCGAAAGGATGCCTCGTCGAGGATCTCGACAGGCGGTCCCTCGACCGGGTCGGCCTGGGCCTCGTGGCGCGCCAGTGCGTGCACGGCGGCGACGAGCGCGGCGCTGTGGCGCGGCGAGACCTGCGTGTCGAGCGCGCGGATCTCGACGGTGCCCAAGCGCGGGTGCGGACGCAGCTTCCACCAGTGATAGGTGTAGTCGGGCACCTCGGCGACGCGCGTCAGCTGCGTGCTGCAGCGCGTGAAGTCGTCGAAGTCGGTCATCGCGCGCGGCACGCCAGCGCGCGGCCACGAGCGCAGCGTCAGCTCGCGGGCCGAGGCCAGGCCGGTGTCGCGGCCGTGGCGAAACGGCGAGTTGGCGCCCAGCGCCTCGAGCAGCGGCAGGTAGCGGCGCAGGCCGTTGAAGACGCGGATCGCGGTCGGCGCATCGGGCATTCCGACATGGATGTGCAGCGCGCAGACGGGCGTCGCGCCCGCGTCGCCGAGCCAGTCGCGGATGCGCTCGTAGCGGGGGGCGTCGGTGACGACCGAGTCGCCCTCGACGGCGGTCGGATGCGTGCCCGACGCGATCAGCCCGACGCCCGTGTCGAGCACCGCGCGGCGCAGCTCGCACAGTTCGCCGATGGCCTCGTCGACCGTCGTGCAGACACCGGTGATGAGTTCGATCTGGCTGCGGTGAAGCTCGCTCTTGACCTCGCCGCGCTCAAGCTCGCCAAGCCGCTCGAGCACCTCGGAGCCGACGTTCAGCAGCCGCCCGCTCTCCGGGTCTACGACGAATAGCTCTTCCTCGAGCCCGAGCGAGTAGGGGTCGCCCTCGCCGAAGTGGTGCTGCTGTTCGTCATCCATGCGCCGGGCGGTTACCCGGCGCGGTGCCTGGTTAGCCGTCGTCCCAGTGCAGGAGCGCCGCTGCGCTTCGTCTTCCGCGACGGCGAGGGTCTACCGGTCGACGGGGCAATGATCGCCTACGACCCTCCCGCGCGCCTGGAGATGCGTTGGGGCGACGGCGAGACGTTGCGCGTCGATCTGCGGCCCGATGGCTACGAACTCGACGGAGAGCAGCCGCCGTGGACGCCGGTGCAGCGCTGGCGTCAGGTCCACGAGTCCTACGTCGAGCGCTTCGGTCCGCAGGCCGCGACGATCGGCCCGCCGCAGTCCCACGCCGACGCGACCTGACGGCCCGCGGCGCCAGTGCACGGGTGCCCGTGGCGACGGTTTCTCGGTGGCGCCTGTGCTCTATCTCCGAGCGATCACGAGGAGCCGGTCTCGGGCCATGCCCGCTTCTGCGCCGTCTCGAAGCTCGAGGCTCGTTAACCCCGCCGCCGCGACGTGGTCGCGCAGTTCGTCGGGCGTCGAGCGTCGTCTCGCTCGAGAACAGCAGCGTGCGTCCCTCCTGGCGGACCAAGTGCTCGTGCCGAGGCTCGCTCGCGTAGCGCGCCGCGGTCGCCTGCCAGTCGCGGACGTCTGCCAGCAGGACGCCTCCCGGACACAGCCACGAGCCGAAGGCGGCGATGGCGGCTCGACGCTCGCTGTCGGCCGTCAGGTCGTTGAGCACTCCACGGCACAGCACCGCGTCGGCCAGTTCCGGCGGTCGCCACGTTAGGAGGTCCGCACAGAAGAAGACGGCGCCGGAGGAGCGAGCCCGCGCTTGCTCGACGAGCGCCTCGCTGCGATCGAGTCCGATGACACGGAAGCCGAACGCCGCCATGCTCTCCGCGTAGCGGCCGGTACCACAGCCTGCGTCGAGAACCAGTGAGCCAAGGCTTGTGCCCAACGAGCCCATCGTTCTCGCCACGTGCTCCGGGCTACCGCCCGCAGGACGGGCCACCACCAGGTCGTACGCCCACGCGAACCGGCCATAGAGCGGTCGCACGCGACCCTGGGTTCCATTCATGATCTAGCTAGACTCAGTGCTTGGTGTCGAGCATTCCGCTCGGCAACGTAGTGCCAGCGGTCGTCGTAGTTGCCTTCACAGCATCTCCCGCGCTTCGCAGCACACAATCTCCCGGGAGGGAACATATGGCAACCGGAACCGTCAAATGGTTCAACGACGACAAGGGCTTTGGCTTCATCACGCCCGACGACCAGAGCAAGGACCTGTTCGTCCATCACTCCGCTATCGCGGGTGCCGGCTTCAAGTCGCTCAACGACGGCGCGAAGGTCTCCTACGACGCGGAGCAGGGCCCCAAGGGTCCGAGCGCCGCGAACGTGCAGACGCTCTAATCCGAGCCGTTTATCCGTCGTGTCCAGATGGCCCGCCTCGGCGGGCCGTTTGTTTCAGCAGCGGCGTTCGTCTTGACGTGCGCAGTAACGTAGATTCATAGAGGGCATCGATTGTGAGGTCGGCCCAAGGGCTGGCAACACCGTCTGACTTCCGAGAGTTCACCGCATCCGGAAGGTCGACATGCCCAACGCGCCGATCCGCTCCGATTCGGTTTCCGGCCACAGGGCTGGCCCTCGGCACCACCCCTCGCACCATGATCCCCACACCCCCTTCGCCGCAGGCCCAGCCGGCCTCAGTCGTCCGTTCCCCGACGAGCGCGGCGAGGACCGCCTCGTGGTTGCCCCGGGTTCGCCCCCCCGGCCCGGGTGACCGCGGGGCCACTCTTGCGCCGGTGCCAGGCGCGACTGGCTGCGCCGGAGTTGTGCGATCGCGCGTGTACGGGCAATCCAGGCGTGCACGGGAGCGAGAGCTCTTTCGGCGCGCCGCGGATGGCGATCGCCATGCGCGCGACGAGCTCGCGACGCGCTTCATGCCGCTCGCGCGCTCGATCGCGGTGCGGTATCGACACTCCTCGGAGCCGTTGGACGACCTCAGGCAGGTAGCGGCCGTCGGCTTGATGAAGGCGATCGATCGTTACGACCCGTCGCGGGGCCTGGCGTTCAGCTCATATGCCGTTCCTACGATCGCGGGAGAGCTGAAGCACTACCTTCGCGACTACTCGTGGACCGTGCGTCCGCCGCGCAGCCTGCGGGAGCTCGCGGCACGCGTGGATGGCATCGCTGGCGATCTGACACGACAGCTGGGTCGAATTCCGACGACGGCCGAGCTGAGCCAGGTGGCCGGCGTCGACGAGGAGAAGCTGCTGGAGGCGATCCAGACGAGCAGCGCGCGCGGGGCCCTGTCACTCCACGGCCCCACCGCTGCCGGTGGCGAGTCCACCCTCCAAGACGCGGTCGGTCACGACGACGGCGGTATCGAATGCGCCGAAATGCACGCGATCCTGGACGCTCTGCTCACGAGCCTGAGCGCGCGCGAGCGGCTGGTCCTGCGACTGCGCATCGACGAGGACATGAGGCAGGCCGACATCGGCGCGATCGTCGGCATCAGCCAGATGCAGGTCTCGCGCATCCTACGCCGGGCGCTTGCGCGCCTGCGAGACGCAGCCGACCGCCAACGCCAGCCGGTCGATGCCCTCGAGGCTGTCCGCGGGGCGGGGGCGTAGAAGATCGCACAATCACGCACCGTGTCCGCAGGCGTGGCCTGTGTCGAGAGCGCACCACCCCTCGACGACGCGCAGCTCGACGGGTTGCTGGCCTACTGGGACGCCGCCAACTACCTCACCGTCGCGCAGATCTACCTGCGTGACAACGCGCTGCTGCGTGAGCCGCTGCGCGCCGAGCATGTCAAGCCGCGGCTGCTGGGCCATTGGGGCACGTCGCCGGGGCTGAACCTCGTCTACGCGCACCTGAACCGGCTGATCCGCAGGACGGGGTCGCAGGTGCTCTACGTCGCCGGGCCCGGCCACGGCGGGCCCGCGGTCGTGGCGAACGTGTACCTCGAGGGTGTCTACTCGGAGATCTACCCGCACGTATCTCTCGACGCCGCGGGGCTGCGGGCGCTCGTGCGCCAGTTCTCGACGCCGGGCGGGATCCCGAGCCACGTCAGCGTGCCCACGCCGGGCTCGATCCACGAGGGCGGCGAGCTCGGGTACGCGCTCATGCACGCCTTCGGCGCCGCGTTCGACAACCCCGATCTGCTTGTCGCCTGCGTCATCGGCGACGGTGAGGCGGAGACCGCTCCGCTGGAGGGCTCCTGGAAGGGGATTCGCTTCCTGGACCCCGCCCGCGACGGCGCGGTGCTGCCGATCCTGCACCTCAACGAACACAAGATCGCCGGACCGACGGTGCTCGGGCGCGCTCCGCAGGAAGACCTGCTCAGGCTGCTGCGCGGCCACGGCTACGCCCCGCGGGTCGTCGCCGGCGACGACCCTCGCCGCGTGCACCGCGACTTCGCCGCGGCATTGGACGGTGCCCACGCGGAGATCCGTGCGATCCAGGCCGACGCTCGCGCCGGCGCCGCGTGGACCGCGGGGACGCCGCGCTGGCCGGCGATCGTGCTGCGCACGCCGAAGGGCTGGACCGGCCCGCGCGAGGTCGACGGCACCCCCGTGGAGGGGACATTCCGCTCGCATCAGGTGCCGCTCGCCGGCGTGCGCGAGAACCCCGAGCACCTCGCGCAGCTCGAGCGCTGGCTGCGCAGCTACCGGCCCGAGGAGCGCTTCGACGACACCGGCGCGCTCGTCGCCGAGCTTGCTGCGCTCGCGCCGGACGGCGACCTGCGCATGGGCGCGCTGCCGCTCGCAAACGGCGGTCGGGTGCTCGTCTCGCTCAATATCCCAGACCCAGCGGCGTACGCGCTCGGCGTGCCGAGGCCGGCGACCGAACGCGCGGAGTCGACGCGCCAGCTCGGCGAGATGCTGCGCGACGTCTACGTCCGCAACGCCGAGCAGCGCAACTTTCGCCTGTTCTGTCCCGACGAGACGAACTCCAACCGGCTCGGCGCAGTCTTCGAGGTCGAGGATCGCTGCCTGCGCGACGCGCAGCCCGGAGACGAGCATGTCTCGCCGCACGGGCGTGTGATGGAGGTGCTGTCCGAGCACAACTGCCAGGGCTGGCTGGAGGGCTATCTGCTGACCGGTCGTCACGGCCTGTTCGCGACCTACGAGGCGTTCGCGATGGTTTCGGCTTCGATGGCGATCCAGCATGCGAAGTGGCTCCAGCACGGCCGCGAGCTGCGCTGGCGCGCGCCGGTCGCATCGCTGAACGTGCTGCTGACGTCGACCTGCTGGCGCAACGACAACAACGGCTTCAGCCACCAGGGTCCGGGCCTGATCGACACGATGATCTCGATGAGCGGCAGCGTCGTGCGCGTGTACCTGCCGCCGGACGCCAACTGCCTGTTGTGGACCGCCGATCACTGCCTGCGCAGCCGCGACTACGTCAACCTCGTCGTGATCGACAAGCAGCCCGAGCTGCAATACCTCGACATCGACACGGCGCGCGAGCACTGCGCGCGCGGCGCGTCGGAGTGGACGTGGGCCGGCAACTCGATCGGCCGCGAGGACGCCGACATCGTGATGGCGTGCATCGGCGACGTGCCGACGCAGGAGACGGTCGCCGCCGCAGCGCTGCTGCGCGAGCACGTTCCCGAGCTGCGCTTCCGTGTCGTCAACGTGGTCGACCTGATGGCGATCGCGCCGGCGGAGATTCATCCCCACGCGATGTCTCGCGAGCTGTTTCAGGCGCTGTTCGGCGAGACGACGAACGTCGTGTGCGCCTTCCACGGCTACGCCCGCGCGCTGCATCAGCTCCTGCACGGACGGCCGAACCCAAGCCGCTTCCACGTCCACGGCTACAGCGAGCAGGGCACGACGACGACGCCGTTCGACATGGTCGTCCTCAACGAGATGAGCCGCTATCACCTCGTGCTCAACGCGCTGCGGCGCGCGCGCCGGATCGCGCCCGGCGCGCTCGCGCTGGAGCACCACTGCGAGGCGATGCTGGCGCGCCACCACACGTACATCCGCGAGCATTTCGAGGACATGCCCGAGGTGCGCGACTGGAGCTGGCCGGAGCAGGTCTCCTAAAACCTCGCCGCGGTGCGAGTCCTCGTCGTCAACGCCGGCTCGAGCAGCCTCAAGCACGCGCTCGTCGATGCGGCCACCGACGCGATCCTTACGCGCGGCGAGCAGCGCTGGGAACCGGGCGCCAGCGCCGGTCGCCATGCCGAAGCGCTGGGCGCGGCGCTCGCGGACGCGGGCGGCCAGGCTCAAGCGATCGGCCATCGCGTGGTGCACGGCGGGATGTGCTTCAGCGGCCCGGCGCGCGTCGACGGCCACGCACGCGCAGCGATCGCCGCGCTCGCGCCGCTCGCACCGCTGCACACGCGCGCCGCGCTGGAGGGCATCGACGCGGCATGCGCCGCGCTGCCCGGCCTGCCACAGGTCGCCTGCTTCGACACGGCCTTTCATCGCACGCTCGCGCCCGAAGCCGCGACGTACGCGCTGCCGCGCGACTGGAGCGAGCGCTTCGAACTGCGGCGCTACGGCTTTCACGGGCTGAACGTCGCCTGGTGTCACGAGCAGGCCGCGCTGATCCTCGGCGCGGTCCGCTGCCGGCGCCTCGTGGTCTGCCATCTCGGCAGCGGCTGCTCGGTGAGCGCCGTGCTCGACGGGCGATCGGTCGACACGACGATGGGGTTCACACCATTGGAGGGCGTGCCGATGGCGACGCGCTCGGGGTCGCTGGACCCGGGGGTGTTGCTGCACCTGCTGGCGTCGGGCATCGAGCGCGAGGAGCTCGACGATGCGCTCAACCACCGGTCGGGCCTGCTCGGCATCGCCGGACTCACCGGGTTGCGCGAGATCGAGCGCGCTGCGACGAACGGCGACGAGCGCGCACAGCTCGCGTTCGACGTCTTCGTGCGCGGCGTCAGTGGCGCCGTCGCAGCGATGACGGCCGCGCTGCGCGGGCTCGATGCGCTCGTCTTCAGCGCCGGAGCCGGCGAGCGCTCGGCGCTGTTGCGCGCAGCGATCTGCGCGCGCCTGGGCCAGCTCGGCATCGCCCTCGACGACGTGCGCAACGGGCAGGATGCGGAGCAGATCGCTGCCTGCGGCGCAGCGGTCGCTGTGCTCGTCGTGCGTGCCGGTGAGGAGATCGTCGTCGCACGCCAGACCGAGCGCTTGCTCGGGGCGGCGTGACGGGGCAGTCGGCGCGGATGGGAGCGTCGATTCGTCGGGGGGTGTTCCGGGTTCGTCGCTGTGAGAGCGACAAAGCCGGAACACCCCTACCCAGGCGTCCGCGGAGCGCGCGTGATCGGCCCGCACCGCTCAGCCCGTGATGTCGCGGCGTTCGTAGAGCGCCGCGCCCGCGGCGGCGAGCAGCGCGCCGGCGAGGACGAGCGCCGCGAACCCGGCCCCGTCGAGGCCGGCCGTCAGCGGCGTGCCGTAGTAGCGAAACGCCGACAGCCAGCGCAGCTCCTGGACCGGGTCGGCGAGCTTGCCGACCACGTCGAGCAGGTACATCCCCCCGAGCAACCCGGCGCCGGCTCCGAGGACCGGCGCCGCCCGGTGCAGCACGCCCGCGGCGAGCGTCGCGCAGCCCGCGAAGAACAGCGCCAGCCCCCAGACGCCGGCGAGCGCCGCGACCAGCCGGCCGAACGCGAGTGCCTGCCCCGTGAGCGCCGCTCCCGCGGCGGTCAGCAGGCCGGCGACGACCAGCACTGCCGCGACGGCGATCGCGGTCGTCGCGAAGACTCCAGCGACGAGCGTGCGGCGCGCGACCGGCGTCACAAGCACGGTGTCCAGATAGCCGTGTTCCTCCGCCCCCGCGATCGACGCCGCCACGCAGCGGATCGCGAAGTACGCCACCGCCAGCGGCAGGAACAGGCTGAACATCTCCGCGTTGAGATACGCCTCGACCGTCCCCAGGTCGGTGATCCCGAAGGCGTCCTTCAACCCCGCCGGATAGCCCTTCACCGCTTGCGAGAGGGAGTCGCTGATCGACGGGTACAGCGCGACGACGAAGGCGCTCATCGCGCCGAGTGGACCGCCCCAGACGAGCGGCGCGCGGCGGTTGTCGAGCAGTCCGCGGCGCACCAGCGCGCGCAGCGCGGCGCGCGCGGGCGGCGCAACGGCGGGCGCCTGGGTGCTCGCGGCCGGCGCAACGCTCACGCGTGATGCTCCTCGCGCGCGTAGTAGGTCATGAAGATCTCCTCCAAGCTCGGATGGGCGAGCTCGAGGTCGACGATCTCGTGGCGAGCGAGCGCCTTGATGACGGCGTCGAGCGCCCCGGCCGCGACGCCGAAGCGCGCCCGCCGTCCGTCGACCTGGAGGTCCCGGACGCCGGGCAGGCCGCGCAACTCGGAGACGTCGACGGCGTCCGCGAACTCCACGGTCACGTGGCGGTAGCGGCGCCGCGTGAGGTCGTCGACGTGCTCGACGGCGATCAGCCGCCCGTCGCGGATGATCGCGACGCGGTCGCACAGGCGCTCGACCTCGTCGAGGTCGTGCGAGGACAGGAAGACCGTCACGCCGCGCTCGCGCTCCTCGGCCACGATCTTGTGGAACTCCTCCTGCATCAGCGGGTCCAGCCCGCCCGTCGGCTCGTCGAGGATCAGCAGCTCGGGCGCGTGAAACAGCGCTTGGATGAGGCCGATCTTCTGGCGGTTGCCGCGCGACAGATGCCCGACCGGCCGATCGAGGTCGGCGGAGAAGCGCTCGGCGAGCTCGCTCGTGCGGCCGAGGCTCCGCAGCCCGCGCAGCGCGGCCAAGAACGCCACGATCTCGCGGCCGGTACGCCGCGGTTCGAAGGCGAACTCGCCAGGCAGGTTCCCGAGCCGGGCGCGGATCGCGAGGCTGTCGCGCCGGCTGTCGAGGCCGAACAGCCGCGCCTGGCCGCTCGTCGGATGCAGCAGGTCAAGCAGCGTGCGGATCGTCGTCGTCTTGCCCGCGCCGTTGGGACCGAGGAAGCCGAACACCTCGCCGCGCAGCACCGACAGCGAGACATCGTCGATCCCGCGCGCGCCGCCGTAGCGCTTGGTCAGCTTGTCGGTCTGGATGACGGCATCCATTGCCGTCCAGAATATGCGCTCGCACGAGTCGCGATCAGGCGCCGAAACCGGTGCGGCGCGACGCCACGCACGCCACGCCACGCGGGCGAGCGGGAGCGCTAGACCGGGTCGGCGACCGGCAGGTCCTCTTCCACACCTGCCTCGGGGATGATGAGCATCGCGCCCTCGCCCGTCACGTACGCCTCCTCCCCGTGGTGGACGATGTCCATCCCCACCGCCTCCTCGTGCGGTGTCCCGCGCAGCGGCGTGATCGCGCCGATGACCTTCAGCAGCGCGAAGGTCATCGCGAAGGCATACACGGGTGTCACGGCCGCCGCCATCAGCTGTGAGCCGAGCTGGCCGGCGTCGCCGTACAGCAGGCCGTCGGAGACGCCGTTCCACGACTGCTGCGCGAAGAAGCCGATGAAGACGATGCCGGTCAGGCCGGCGATGCCGTGCGCGGCCAGGACGTCGAGCGTCTCGTCGACGCGCGTCCGCGGTCGCCAGACGATGATCGCGTAGCTGGGCAGCGCCGCGACCGCGCCGAGGATCATCGCCCACTGCGGGCTGACGAAACCGCCGGCCGGCGTGATCCCCACGCAGCCGACGATGATCGCGGTCGCCGCTCCGATCGCCGTCACCTGCCGGCCGCGAATGAGGTCGAGCACGAACCAGACGGCGAGCGTGCACGCCGGCGTCAGCAGCGTGTTCGTGAACGCGAGCACGCTCGGGTGCCCCGTCGAGAAACCACTGCCGCCGTTGAAGCCAAACCAGCCGAACCACAGCAGGCCGGCGCCGAGCAGCACGTAGACCGCGTTGTGCGGCAGCAGCGCTTGGCGCCCGTAGTCCTTGCGCGCTCCCACGACGAGCGCAGCGGCCAGCGCCGAGAAGCCGGATCCCATCTCGACCGGCACGCCGCCGGCGAAGTCCAGCGTCCCCTGCGCCTGCAGCCAGCCGCCGCCGAATGCCCAGTGCGCGAGCACCGCGTAGACGAGAACCGACCACAGCGCGGCGAAGACGAGAAACGGCGCGAAGCGCATCCGCTCCACGACTGCGCCCGAGACGAGCGCGGTCGTGACGATGCAGAACGTCGCCTGAAACGCGAAAAACAGCAGGTGCGGGATCGTCGTCCCGTCACGCGGCTCGAAGGTGACGCCGTGCAGGAAGGCATGTCCGAGGCCGCCGATGATCGCGTTGTCCCCGTCAAACGCCAGCGAGTAGCCGACGAGCGCCCACATCACGGTGGCGACCGCAAGCGCGGCGATGCACATCATGAACGTGTTGAGCGTGTTCTTCGAGCGCACGAGGCCCGCGTAGAAGAGCCCGAGCGCAGGCGTCATCAAGAGGACGAGCGCCGTCGCGGCGAGCATCCAGGCCGTGTCGCCGGCATTGACCTCGCCGGCCGCCGCGAGGGTCCAGATGCCCGTGGTCATTGGCCGACGGGCGTCACGGCGCCGTGGTCTGTCTCGCCAGTACGAATCCGGACGGCCCGCTCGAGCGGGACGACGAAGATCTTGCCGTCGCCGACTTCGCCGGTCCGCCCGCCTTCGACCAGGGCGTCGATCGCCGGCTGGACGAACTCCTCCGAGACGGCGATCTCGAAGCGGACCTTCTCCTCGAGTCCCATCTTCACCCTCGTGCCGCGGTAGGTCTCGACCCGTTCGAGCTCGCCTCCATGCCCCTGGACCCGGCTCAGCGAGAACCCGCGCACCTCGGCGCGGTACAGGGCTTCGAGCACGTCGTTCGCCTTGTCGGGCCGCACGATGCCGATCACGAGCTTCACAGTTCTCCACTCCTTCCTCATAGAGACGCCGACAGGCGCCTCGCTTCGAGGGCTGCCTTGCCCGAGCTCCCGACCCTCCCCCGGAGCTGAGCCGGCGCGAGCCTAACGCGCTGCACGTGCCGGCGCCAAATCAGGCGGCGCGCCGGCGTGCTGATCCTGAACTGCGCTCAACGCGATCCGCCGGGGCGGCTGAGCGCCGGCGACGGGCCCTGCATGTAGTCGGCGAGCCATTCGCGCAGCTTCTCTCCGGCCACCGCCACCAGCCGGACCCGCGTGCGCGCGACCGCGCTCGTCGTCCGCGCTTTCGCGTACAGGACGGCGATCTCGCCGAAGCCATCGCCGGGCGCGAGCACGCGTCGCCGCTGCCCGCCGGCGTGGATCTCGATCTCGCCGTCGAGGATGACGAAGTAGCGGTCGTCCTCGTCGCCTTCGGAGAACAGCGTTTCGCCCGGGTCGAGCGACAGCATGCCGACGCCGCGGGCAAGCTCGTCGACCGCCGGCCGCTCGAGCTCGCCGAGCATCGGCTGCTCGCAATCGTCGTCGCCCGTCACCGCGCAGAGGAAGTCCGCGCGCTCGAGCGCCAGCAGCGAGACGTCGGCCGTAGCCCGCACCGTCGCGCTGTGCAGTTCGTCGCGCAGCAGACCGCGCGCGCCGAAGGAGTCTCCCCGTGCGACGCGGTTGATGACGTAGCCGTCGACGACGATCTCCAGCTCGCCGTCGCAGATGAGGTACCACCGCGTGCCTGGCAAGTGTTGACGGATGACCTCGCGGCCGGCGGGGACTTCGACGCTCACGAGCGGCGCGACCACCGCCTCCAGGCGGTCGACCCGCAGCCGCGCGAAGAGCGGCACGCCGCGCAGGAGATCCAGCAAGTCGACGCGTCCGACGGCGCGGCGGTCGATCGCCCAGAAGCCGCGCAGGCCGGCGAGCAGCAGCACGAACACCGCGAGGCCGCCACCAAGCAGCGCTCCGCGGATGCCGAGCGCTATCACCAGCGCCGGCGCGAGCAGGCTGCCGAGACCTTCGGCGAGCAGCTTCGCGCTCTCCATCAAGCCGACGACGCCCGCGATCTCGCTTGACGGGACGACGCGGTTGAGGAGGGCCTGCGCGCCGACGTCCGCGAGCGTCATGCCGATGCCCCAGGCGACCATCAGTCCCAGCGCGAGCGCGGGATCGCTTGTGAGCCCGATCGCGGCCACCGGCAGGCAGCACAGCGCAAGCCCGGTCGCGAACGGCCGTGCCAGCAGACGGCGCCCGACGAGCGCCGCGGTGAGCGGGATGCTGACGATGGTGCCCGCGCCGGCGGCCGCCATCATCAGGCCGAAACCGGACTCCCCCATCCCGAGAATCGTCAGGCTGGCGACCACGCCGAGCGAGACCCATAGCCCGCGGATCAGCGAGCGCGCGCATGACCAGGCGGCGATCCGCCGTGTCTCGGGGTCGCCGTTCAGCGCATGGATGCCGAGGAGCATCCGCCGAAGGTGCTCCCGCGGACCATCGCCGCGGGGGTGGCTGCGCCGCTGGCGCCCGCGTGCGGCGAGCGCCGTCAGCGCCGCCGCCGAGCCGTACAGCGCGACCGCGACCGCGACCGCACTGGGGGCCGTCAGCGTGGCGATCAGCAGCCCGCCCGCCAGCGCGCCGAGCACCTGCCCGGACGTCTTGGCGTTGGACGACAGGATCGCCGCGGCCGTGAGCTGGCCCGGCGTCGCGACCAGCGCCGGCAGCAGCCCCGCCTGTGCCGGCCGGTAGGCCGACCCCGCGGCGGCGTCGATCCAGACGAGCGCCAGCACGACCGCGAACGGCAGCCCCGCGGCGAGCGCGACCGCGACCGCGACCGCGACGCTCGCGCGCACGAGGGCGGTCGCGGTCAGCACACGCCGGCGCCCGAAACGGTCGCCGAGCAGGGCGGTGGCGAGACTGGCAAGCGCCGCCGGGGCGAAGCGAAAGCCGACGAGGCCGACGGCAAGCGCGCCGTCGTCGTCGTAGGCGCTGATCGCAACGGTCGTGCCGAGCACCCACTCGCCGAGTGTCAGCGCATGGAACGCCAGCACGATGTGGCGGACGGCGGGGATCGCGAGCGCCTGACGTGTCGGCCCGCGACCTGTGAGAAGGCCGGCGGCAGCGGTCAACGGCCCTGACTCTCTGCCGCCTCCATCTGTTGCTTCGTGTCATAGCAACGAACAACGTCCTGGTTGTGGGCGCACGTCAGCTCGCGCCGGGTCGCCTCGTCGGGCGTGAGTGACCGCCCGCGATACTCGACGGCGTCGGCCGTAGCGACGCCGGCGGCGAACCCGATCGGGTTGCCCTGTGCGCGAAGCTCCGCCAGCGAGTGCGCGGGCCCTGTGGGCTCCGCGCGGCTGCCAAGTCGAGCGAGCTCGCGATCGGCGGCGTCGTAGGCGACGAGCTCGATGCGTCCACGATCCGGGACGGTCACCGAAAAGAAACGCCCCGGAAGATCCTCGGCCTGGCGCGGTATCGCCGGCGTGCGCTCGTCACCATCGCCGAGCACGTCGACACGAGCGACCTGCGCTGCGGCGAGGCCGTAGATGATCCGTTCGTTGGACTGCTCGGACGAGACGACAACCAGACCGAACGGATGCTGCGCGTCGGGGCCGTCGCTACAGCCGTATGCCGGTCGATGCCCCTCGAAGCGCAGATTCAGGCAGATTCCGCCGGACTCGTCGGCCGCCCGGGCGATCTGATAGCGGCCACTCGCGGTGGCGCCCTCGTCGATGTTCCCGAATTGGGTGGCCGCGCCGGCACCGGCGGCGAGCAATGCCGCGCCGGTGAGCGCCAGCGCTCCTGCCCGTCGCCAGGGCCAGCGCGAGGCTGCGGCTCTGCGAGCGGCAAGCAGCAGCTCGCGTTCCAGATCGGGCAGGGTGCTCATCTGTGCTCCTCTTTGGCTAGCTCGACGCGGAGGGTGCCCAGGGCGCGCGAGACGCGCTGGCGAACGACGGCCTGCGAGCAACGCAGTTCGACCGCGATCTCCGCGTAGTCGCGCTCCTCGAGGATCCGTAGGCGGACTGCCTCGTGCTGATCAAGGGGCAAGCTGGCGAGCAGCTCGGCGAGGATCTCCGCGCTGCGCTGCGCGTCGGCCAGGGCTTCGACGCGCTCGAGCGCGTCGTCGGTCAGCAGCAGCGGTTGCATGCCGAGCCTGCGGCGAGCGCGATCCTCGACGCGTCCACGGCGGCAACTGGACTTCAGCTTGTGGTTGGCGATGGCGAACAGCCACGCGACGGCCGGCTGCGACCCTGGCCGGAATCGTCGAACCGAGCCCAGCGCCGCCGCGAAGACCTCCGCGGTCAGGTCCGCCGCCGTCTCGGCGTTGGCGGTGCGGCGCAGGAAGAACACCAGCAGGGCGTTCTCGTGGCGACGGTAGAACGTGCCGAACGCCTCCGGGCAGAGCGGCGTGCTGGCCAGCAGCACCTCGTCGCTCGTCCGCTCGCTTGGAGACCCCATACCACCTTCCTCGCGCATCTCCGAACCTTGTGACAAGGATCGCCGTCCTCGCGCGCTGACGCGCCGAGCGCTTATGGCGCTGTATTGCGGTGTCTTAGAGCTTCATTCCGGTGTGTTGAAGTTCACAGTGAAGTAACGCGGGCATAGCAGCGTCGCGTAGATTCGGCGGTCCCACAGGATGTTCAAAGGCGGGGGCTGATTCGCCTCACGAAAACGAGTGGAGAGTCATGAAGCAGACGAGCAGGAATGGCCTGGCCGTGGCAGCTTTGGTCGCAGGTCTCGGTGCGACCGGCGCCGTTGCAATTGCTCACCAGCCGGCGCCGTCCGTCGGCGCCAGCCCGGACAACGTGAAGATTACCGAGAACGTCACGCAGCTGCCATTTGCCCCTTCTTCTGCGGAGCGTGCGTCCAGCCCGGTGCAGTCAACCTTCGTGCACGGGGGTCGTCAGATCTCGACGGAGGAAGCGGTACGTAAAGGGCTGTCATGCGTTCAGCACGACCAAGCTGGCGGGCTGTGTTTCAGCAGCGGCGGGGAGCTTGATCGCTACGAAAACGTCCCGTCGGCGGCTGCCAGCCTCCGTAACGCCGACCGCCGGACACGTGTTGTGCAGCGGGCTGCCAAGAAGCAGACGGGCTCCGGGCGCCAGTACGCCCAAGCCAGTTCACACACTAACTGTTGTCCGTTGACGCTGTGGGAGAACCGCAACTATGACGGCTGGCGCATCGACGTACTGACCAGTGGGAAATGGTTTGACCTTCCCAGCGGTTACAACGACAACGCCTCGTCGTATTACACCGGCGCTCATACCGGGTACATCTACGAGAACTACATCTCGACCGCTGGTGGCTGGCTGGTCTCAGCCGGGCCGTACGTCCACGGCTGCCTGTGCGGCCGCTACAACGACGAAGCCTCGTCGAGGGCACGGGCGGGCTGAACGCGCCTCTATGCGCGGCACAGCGTCGATCAGCGCGGTCGGGTTGCTGGCGGTCATTGGTCTGTGGTCGTC
>Ga0307502_10000181_pt1 | contig 16931 bp, 15 predicted proteins | sample 16_S_MG_FD_201364 | JGI IMG/M metagenome (GOLD analysis project Ga0307502, IMG submission 201364) | Soil microbial communities from Populus trichocarpa stands in riparian zone in the Pacific Northwest, United States - 16_S | ecosystem: Environmental > Terrestrial > Soil > Riparian zone > Trees... | reverse complement strand
GCGTAGTGCTGATCACGCTCGACGCGCTCGGCACGCTCGTCGCGCTCGAGCCGCCGGCGCCGCTGCTTGCGGAGCAGTTGCGGGCGCGCGGTGTCGACGTGTTGGAGGAGCAGGCGGGGCGCGCGAGCGCCGCCGAGATCGCGTACTACCGGGCGCACCTCGCCAGCGGCAGTGACGAAGCGGGGCTGGAGCGCCTGCGCGACCGCTGCGCTCACGTGCTTGGCGAGGCGCTCGAGCAGGCCGGGGTGCGGGTTGGCGCGATCTCGCCGCGTGAGCTGCGCGACTCGCTGCTGGCGGCCCTGCGCTTCCGCCCGTACGACGAAGTGCCGGCGGCGCTGCGCGCGCTGCGCGCGGCCGGCCACCGTCTCGTCGTGGTCTCCAACTGGGACGTCTCGCTGCACGAGATGCTGCGCGATGCCGGCCTTCGGGGGCTCGTGGACGCAGCGATCAGCTCCGCGGAGGCGGGCGCCGCCAAGCCCGACCCCGCGATCTTCCGTCGCGCGCTGGAGCTCGCGGGAGAGCCGGCGGCGGACGCCTTGCATGCCGGGGATTCGCTCGAGTACGACGTCTTCGGCGCGCTGGCCGCGGGGCTGCGTGCGGCGCTGCTCGTGCGCGGCGGCGGCGCGCCGGTGGTGCCGACCGGTGTCGCGGTCGTCGGGTCTCTGGCCGAGGTCGTGTCGCTCGCCGCGTAACCTGTTTGCGACCGTGTCGAGCACCCAGCCTCCGCCTCCCACCGGTGCACCGACCGGAGGGCCACCGGATCTGGTGAAGGCTCCGTCGCCGTCTCCGCCGTTGCCCACTCGAGGTGCCGCGAGCTGGCGACCTTGGACCGCCTGGGTGGCGATGGTCGCCGGCTTCGGCGCGACGCTCGTCGCGGGCGCGTTCGTCGCGATCATCGTGCTATCGACGTCGGACGCGCCGAAGAGCCATGACTTCTCGCCAGGCGTGAACATCGGGCTGACGCTGTTTCAGAACCTCGCGTTACTCGGTTCTGCGTTCGTCTTCGCGCGCATCGGCGGCGGGCGCCCGAGCGCCGAGGACTTCGGGCTGGTCAAGACCCGCTTGGGCCGAGCCGTAGGCCTGCTGATCGCGGTCTGGTTCGGCTTCTACGCCATCAGCACGATCTGGGCGCTCGCGCTGCACCTCGACGAGAAGCAGGAGCTTCCTGACCGGCTGGGCGCCGGCGACTCGCTGGGGAGCACGCTGCTCGTCGTCTTCCTGATCACGATCGTGGCACCGCTCGGCGAGGAGCTGTTCTTCCGCGGGTTCTTCTTCCGTGCGCTGAAGAACTGGCGCGGCCTGCTACCGGCCGCGATCCTGACCGGCCTCGTGTTCGGGGCCATTCATCTCGGCTCCTCGCCGGCGGCATTCACCGTCCCACTGGCCGTGTTCGGCTTCGGCCTGTGCATGCTGTACCACTGGACGGGCTCGCTGTATCCCACCATCGCGCTGCACGCGCTGAACAACTCCCTGGCGCTGGGCGTGGCGCTCAAGTGGTCGTGGGAGATCCCGGTGACGATGGTGGGATCGGTTGCGATGACGCTGTTGATCGCCTGGTCGATCGGCCGCCTGCTCGGCCACCGCCATGGCGCAGCGCGGGCCATTGCGGCGACCTAACCCGGACGCGTCGTCGGATGTGTCGACCCAACGATGCAGTCGTAAGCGCCTATCCCTGATTGGCGATCCGTTGCGTGGGATAGTGCGACCCGGATGCGAGGCGCGGCCGCCCTGTTGACATTGCTGGCAGCAATCGCGCTGCCTGCGCGTGCGCTCGCCGTCGAGCAGGTCGCGACGCCGGCGCCAGCGCCTGCCGCGCCTCCCGCAGGACAGCCTGCCACGCTCGCTCTGTCGCTCGAGCGGGTGGGCGGCGACCGTGCGACCGTGCTCGTCGGCCAGCGCATCCGCGTGCGCGGCGCCACCGACGTGTTCGTCCCCGGTGAGAGCATGACCGTGCGGTTCTTCAGCTCCGGTCGCAAGGTCCGCGCGATGCAGGTCTCGTTGCAGCCGGGCGCGCAGGGCGGCGGCGCCTTCCGCGTCACGTTCAGGCCCGACCGCTCGGGCCCGCTGCTCGTCCGCGTATCGCACGCGGCGACGCCGGCGCTCGGGGATCTGCTCGCGACGTCAGGCGAGGTCGACGTGCTGCCGCGCAGCGTCGGCCCGCACAGCCCCAGCGGAGCGGTTCGCGCGCTGCAGCGCCGGCTGGCGCGGCTCGGTTACAGCGTGGGCCGGCGCGGGGTCTACGACGCGAGCACATCGCGTGCCGTGCTGGCGTTTCGCAAGATGACCGGCATGGCCCGTACGTTCGATGCGTCCAAGCCCGTCTTGAGCGCGATCGCGCGCGGCGCCGGAGCGTTCACGATCCGCGAGCCAAACCACGGGCGCCACGTCGAGGCCGATCTCTCGCGCCAGGTCATCGCGCTCGTCGACGGTGGGACGGTCCGGCGCATCTACCCGATGTCGTCGGGCAAGCCGAGCACGCCGACGGTGATCGGCTCGTTCCGCGTCTACCTCAAACGCTTCGGTACGAACGCCAAGGGCATGGTCCATTCGGCGTACTTCACCGGCGCCTACGCGACCCACGGCTATCCGTCGGTGCCGGTATATCCCGCGAGCCACGGCTGCCTGCGCGTGCCGATGGCCGACGCGCTCAGCCTGTTTCACTGGATGCGGATCGGAACTCCGGTGGACGTCTACCGGTAGCGAGCCCGTCAGCCGTGGCCGCGCGCGAAGCGCGCCAGGTATCCGATCCCGAAGCCGTAGACGAGCAGGCCCAGGAGGGCCGGGATCCCGCGCTCGGCCCAGCGACTGCGGTTCGTGTCCGACACGATGCCCGCGAACGGCTTGAGCAGGATGTCGTTGGCGTCGTCGATGTACTCGCGCGCCTTGCTGTGCCGCTTCTCGCGCTCGCGCTCACCGGCTGGGGTCGGGTCCGCCGACTCGTAGCCGGCGATCTTTCCCTGCTCTTCCTTCGAGGCGCGGGAGAAATCGTCGAACGCGAACAGGACGAAGCCTGTCGCGATGATGAGGCTCAGAACGATCGCGAGGTAGCGCAGGGGGCGTTCGAGCACAGCTCTAAGGTACGCGACGATGAGCGCCCGTGTCCGTCTGGCCCAAGAACTGCGCGCGCACGCGCTGGTCATCGGCGACGTGACGCTCACGAGTGGCGCGACGGCGCGGTACTACGTCGATGCCAAACGGGCGATCCTTCGCCGCGCGGGCTTTCTGGCGCTTGGCGAGCTGCTGGCCGAACACGTGCGCGAATGGGACGCCTCGGCCGTCGGCGGTCTGACGATGGGCGCCGACGCCGTCGCCTGCGCCGCGCTGGCGGGCGGCGCCGACGTCAAGGCGTTCTTCGTGCGCAAGGAGGTCAAGCGCCACGGACTCGCGCGCCGCATCGAGGGTCCGCTGCTCGCGCCAGAGGATCGCTGCCTCGTCGTCGAGGACGTCGTCAGCACCGGTGGCTCGACGCTCCAGGCGATCGACGCGCTGCGCGAGGCGGGGCACGAGATCTGCGGCGTCGTCAGCGTGCTGGACCGCCTGGCGGGTGGCGGCGAGCGGATCGCCGCGGCGGCCGGGGCGCCCTACCGGGCGCTCGTCACGATCGACGACATCTATCCGGAGCGCCCGGATCGCTGAGGCTCGGGCGAGGAGGGCGGTCGCCGGTTGCCCGTCGCAGCGGTTCACTCATCCAGCTCGATCCGGATCACCAGGAGGTCGGCGCCCAACGTCTTCACGCCGAGCGCGTTGAGCCGGTTGATGGAGCGCAGCCGCGCGTGGGGATCCTCGCCCTCCAAGACGTGTGCGGTGCCCGTGCGCCAGCGGCCGCGGACCCGAACGCGCACGCGCGGCTCGGCCTCGATGTTGCGCACGTACGCCGCCTTGCGGCCCATCTCGGCGACGATCCAGAAGGTGTTCGTCGCGCGTTGGAGGCCGTTGGACACCGGCGTGCGGCGCGGCTCGCCGCTCTTGCGCCCGGTCGTCTCGAGCAGCGCGACGCCGGGGACCAGCCCCCGCGACGCGAGGGCGCGGATCGGCGGGTTGAGGACGCGCACCTGCAGCGCCGTTACCAGCTTGCGCTTGCGCTCTGAGCTGCCCATGTGCGCGGCCAATCATCCCAGGCCGCTTGGGTTACGCCACGCGCGCGCCGGTCCCGCCGTAGCGCAGTTCGACGTCATCGACCTCGATCTGAGCGTCGCAAGCGCTGCAAAGGCAGCGTTGGGTCAGGGTGCCGCCGCAGTTACGGTGCACCGCTTGCGGCGACGCCTGACCCTCGCTGCGATGCCGGTCGCCCCACTCCATGAGGGCGAGCAGCACCGGCCACAGGTCCTCGCCTCGGGGCGTCAGCCGGTACTCGTGACGCGGCGGATGCTCCTGATATCGCCGGCGCTCCAACAACCCCTCGTCGACGAGCCGGAGCAGCCGCGTATGCAGGACGTTGCGCGCGACGCCAAGGCTGCGCTGGAAGTCATCGAAGCGATGCACGCCGCGAAACGCATCGCGCAGGATCAGGATCGTCCAACGCTCGCCGACCACCTCCAGCGCACGCGCGACCGAGCAGTCCTGGTCGCTGTACGTGCGATGAAGCACGTGCGCAGTGTAGACCTTGGCCCTCTGCGTTCGCACGCGTTCGGACTCGAGTCCGGCCACGCCCATGTGGCAGCGTCTAGGCGCGCGCACTCAAACGCTCGTTCAGCTCTCCGACGAGCTGCTCGCTCAGCTCGACACCCGGGTCGCGCGCGAAGGCCGCTCGCGCTCCGAGCTCATCTGCGAGGCGGTAGCCGCCGGCGGGCCCTGGGAGCAGCCCAGTCGATGATGCCGCGGGTGTGGCTTGACCCGGACCTACGGACAGGCCGGCGATCGTGCGCCAGTGATGGTGGCGGGCAGAGCGGGTCCTGGCTGATCGTCGCGAGCTGATCGTCGTGGTCGACCGCGCCGTTGTTGCTGACGGACCTACCGGCGTGGTCGTCGAGATCGGCGGCGTCAAATGTTCGTGCAGGGTAGGAACTCAGTCTCGTCGTCTGGGAGCAGGAGCTAAGTCTGGCCGGGATGCACGGGAGGAACCGCGTCCTGGGCCGGGGAGTCGAGGCTGGTCGGACCTCTACCCCGCCGCTTTCGGCTCATCTTGTAGCTCTCAACCCAAACGCGGGAACTCCTCCAGGTCCCATCCGCGCCTTTCGACGCTTCAAGACGACCCCTGGCTGCGGCGACGCGTAAGGCGTTGGCCGAGAGCGTCCTATCCGCGAGAGCGGGAAGCGGCACCAGTCGGGCCGGACCTGCGACAGCTGGAACAACAAACTTGTAGAGGTTGTAAAGGACCGCCCTCGCGAGAAGTTCGCCGAGCGATCCATAGTCGTCTTTATCGGCGCGGCGAAGCGCCTTGAGATACTGGTCGCGCTCTCGCTTGTAGATGATCGCCGGGGGGTAGCCGAGCCGCACTAGCAAGAGATTTAGGATGAGCCGGCCCGTCCGGCCGTTGCCGTCTAGGAATGGATGGATCTGTTCGAATCTGGAGTGGATCCGGGCGAGGGCATCCGGGAAGGCCAGAGGGTCGGCGCGGGACAGTTGCTCGGTTTCTCGGAGCCAATCCGAGACAAGGTGCGGAACGTCGGGAAACGGTGGTGGTCGCATACCACCCGGGAACGGCTCGATGTCGTGCTGACGGAACGAGCCAGGTTGCTCTGGATTCGTTGCCTGCGGATGAGGAGCGACATCCCAGACGAGATCCATGGCGAGCTTATGAACGTGACGAAGGTCGGTGATGGTGAGGGGCGCAGCAGCAGACCAACCGCCGGGGTCTATGCCGTGGCTGTACACCCAGTCAGCAGCGTTGCCGTAGCCCTGGACCTCCATGTATTCGCGCAGCTCTTTGTCGCCTACCGCACGACCCTCGCTGAGGAGTTGTTCGACCTGCTTGAGCACGAGGGTATTGCCCTCGATCGCAGTCGAGTGGTGGGCCTCTTCTAGCCAGATTCCGCGCCAGATGTCCTTCGCCTCGAGCGGAGATGGGAGGCCACCCAGACGGTCGCGAAGTTCGCCGATCTGGACGTGGAGCCGTCCGTAGACCGCTTCTCTGGGCGGGCGGCCTACGGTTTCGCCCGGCCGGTACTTGTTCGCTGAGGCGGTAGGCATCTGAACCGAACAATAACTTATGTTCGGCGAGACCTCGCCTAATAGATCCGAACAAGCCAGTCCGCACGAGGCTCCCCCGGGGTTATGGCGCGGCTGATCGCGGCGGCGCTCAACTGTCGGCGCCCTCCGCGGAGGGTGTTCGAGCCCGGTGCGGCCCACGACGGAGGCCGGTTCCCGCGTCTGTCGCGTGCCGGAGACCTGGGATGCCCGCCGACGGCGACATCCCTGCACACCGCATGCCCCGAGCAGGATTCGAACCTGCGGCCTACTCCTTAGGAGGGAGTCGCTCTATCCAGCTGAGCTATCGGGGCTCGGACACAGCCGGCAACAGGATACGGCCGCTACTTCAGGCACAGCTTTGTGAAGTCGACGTTGTAGACCGGGTGCCAGACAATGCAGTTGTCGAAGTCCACCCGATCGGAGGCGAACGCGCTCAAGAGTCGGCTCCCGTAGGGGATGATGTGCGCCTCTTCGACGAGTCGCCGGTCGATCGCCGCGTAATCGTCGGCGACCGCGTCGAGGTTCGTGCTCGTCCCGGCCCGGTCGATGAGCTTGTTGATCACTGGGTCGTCGATGTTGCCGGGATTCGGGTTGCCCGTCTCGGTGATCGAGCGTCCGTCGATGAGAAACGAGAAGGTGTTCGGGTTCGGAAAGTCCTGGCCGTAGGAGGCGAAACCGGCCTGCGCCCGTGTCTTCTGATCGCCGACGACGTCGTAGTAGACCGATCCTTCGAACGTGCGCGGCCGCGCGTTCAGACCGATCCGGTTCATGGCGTCGGCGACGTATTCGACGATTGCCTTGGTCTCGGATGCGTCCGTGCCGAAGACGCTGACCTCGGCGCCTTCCGCGCCGGCTTGCTTGACCAGCGCCTTCGCCTCGTCCAGGTTCGGTGGCTCGTACGGGCACGGGTCCATCTTCCGGAAGCCCTTGATGGTGGCCGGCAGGAAGTTGCAATTCGGCTCGACAAGTCCCCCCGCCAGGCGTGAAATGGCGCGCCTGTCCACCGCATGGTTCACCGCTTGGCGGACCTTCTTGTTGTCGAATGGCGCGATCCGCTCGTTGAGGAAGAAGTAGTAGGCCGCGTTTATCGGGAACTGCTTGTAGCGCTTGCCCTTGTACTGCTCGCGGATCGCCGTGACCTGATCGGGTGCCGGCGGATCGATCATGAGATCGATCTTGTTGCGAACGGTGTCCTCGGTCGCGCGGCGACGGTTCTTGACGGTGGTGACCGTGATCTTGTCGAGCTTGCCGGGATCGAGTCCCTCGACGGCGAAGCCCGGCACCTTGACGAGGTCGAAGTTGCGTCTGGAGTCGACGTTCTCGATCTTGTAGGGACCGACGCCGGGCGGCGGTTTCGGGGTCTGGTTCTCGAACGGCGTGTCGCCCGGCACGAGCCCGCCGTAGTCCAGCGCGAGGACGTTTGCGAATGTGCTCCTCGGCGCCCTGATCCTGATCGTGATCTCGCCCGTCTTGTCGTCGGCATCGATCCCGGGGATGTCCGCCTGCGCGTTGTCGTCGTCGAGGTATTTCTCAGCCCCGTCTATGACGGTGAAGAGACTCAATCCGGCCGAGTGCAGCTTGAGGATGCGCTTGATCGTGTGCTCGAAGTCCGATGCCTTCACCGCGGTCCCATCGGAGTACGTCAGGCCCTTGCGCAGCGTGAGCTTGTAGGTCTTTCCGTCGGCCGATATCTGGGGCAGCGAGCGCGCAAGTCCGGGGATCAGCTTCCCGCCCTCGATGCCGGCGCTGTGCGGATAGGTCAGCAGCGGCGTGTAGACGTTCCACAGCGCCTGCCACGCCACAGCGCTGTTGGCGCGGGCAGGATCGAGATCGTCGGCAGCCGCGGAGGTCGCAACGATGATGGAGCCACCGCCCTTCGCACTGCCCCGGTTGGTCTTGCCGTCGTCGTCGCCGCCACCACCGCCGCAGGCACCCAGGCCGATCGCGCTGACGCACAACAGCAGCACGGCGACGAGACCTCTCACGGTCCTGGTGGTCCGTCTAGGCATTGCGGTTCCTCCTGGACCGGACCCGGTGTGGACGGGGGTGCCGGCCGGGCAGGGGCCATCGTACTCGCCGTCGCTGCGCGTTGGCGCAGGCGTACCAGGCCGTTAGTCCAGGTACGTCGCGACGGCCTGCAGCGGCGCACGCTCGGGCACGCGCGGCTCTTGGCGCGGCCGGCCGAGGTGCAGCAGGCCGATCACATGCTCGTCCTCGGGAACCTGTACCGCGGCGCGACCCTGCTGGGAACGCAGGACGCCGGGCGTGCGCCAATAGCCCGCCAGGCCGCGGCCGTGGGCGGCGAGCAGCACGGCGTACGCCGCGGCCGCCGTCGCCAGCAGATCCTCTTCGTTGCCGACCGCGTCGTCCTGCGTCTGAGTCGCCGAGACGACGACGAGCGTCGGCGCGCGGTCGAGCTTGGCGGCGGCGACCGGATCGCCGCAGGCCTCCTTCAGGCGCTCGAGCGCGTGCGGCCCGACGACGCGGAAGCGCCACGGGTTCGTCAGCCTGTGGTTCGGCGCCCAGCGCGCGAGCTCGAAGAGCTCGTCGAGCGTCGCTCGCTCAAGCGGTTCGGACGCGTAGGCCTTGTGCGTTCGACGCGTGCGGATGGCCTGCTCGAGCTCCACCGGCGCGCTAGCCCTCGTCGGCGTCGACGTCGTCCTCGTACAGGGACTCCTGCGCGATCTTCGAACCCCGCTTGTCGAAGAGCTTGCAGTCCAGCGTGTCGCCGCGGTAGTTATCGGGCGCCAGCAGCGTGAATCGCTCCGCGACGAGCGTGCACTGGTCGACCGCGAGGTCCGCGAGCTCGGCCGTGACGACCGCGCCGCCGGACACGAGCGGCCGGCCCCAGACGAGCGTCATGTCGGCGGTCTTGTCCAGCTCGCCGCGCCAGACGCCGACGACCTCCTCGCAGAGGTCGAGCTGCCAGTCGGGATTGGCGTCGGCGGTCTCGCCCGTGAAGTCGGCGACGGCTGAGAACTCGCTCGGCTCTCGGTCCTCCCCGCCAGGCCGGAAGGAGACGTAGCCGAACAGCTCATACGCCGTCGACGTGATCGTCGTCGCCGGCACGAACGTTCGCCCGTGCCAGGTCCGGTCCGGGTAGAACATGATCTCGCCGGGCTCGCCGAGATCCTCGCCCTCGCCGTCAAGCGCATCACAGGCGCCGAGGAAGTGGCGCGTCAGCGTGGCGGCCCAGCGTCCGTCAGGTAGCGGGTCCTGCGGGGGCTCGGCGACGAAGCGCGGGACGAAGCGGGGCTCGACGGGCATTGGCTGGGGCAGTCTACGAAGTCAAGGCCCTCACACCTCCAGCAGCACGGTCACCGGCCCGTCGTTGACGAGCTCGACCTCCATCTGGGCGCCGAACACCCCACCCTTGGCTTCGAGGCGGTCGCGGAAGCGCTCGTACAGCGGCTCGGCGAGTTCGGGCCGCGCGGCGGCGATGTACGAAGGCCGGTTGCCCTTGCGCGTGTCGCCGTACAGCGTGAACTGGCTCACCACCAGAACCTCGCGCTCGCCGAGCGGCTCGTTCATGCGACCGTCGGCATCGGGGAAGATGCGCAGCGCGCGGATCCTGTCGGCGAGCTTGTCGGCCTTCGCCTCGTCGTCGTCGTGGGTGACGCCGAACAGGACGAGCAGCCCCGGGCCGATCTCGGAGATCGGCGCGCCGTCCACGCGCACCGCCGCACGGCTCACCCGCTGGACAAGCGCCCGCATTCGCCGGACCTCGGACTACCCGAAGAAGACCTCGGCCGTCGCGTAGAGGTCGGGATCGAGCAGCTTGGGCTCGCTCAGCGCGTCGTCGAGCGGGACGAGCTCGATCTTCGTGCCGCGCAACGCCGTCATGACGCCGTAGATGCCGTCGGAGGCGGCATCGATCGCGGCGACGCCGAAGCGGGTGCCGAGCACGCGGTCATAGGCCAGCGGCGAGCCGCCGCGTTGGATGTGGCCCAGCACGGTCGCGCGGCACTCGAAGCCGGTGCGCTCCTCGATCTCCTTCTCGAGATCGAACGCGATCCCGCCGAGGCGGGCGTGGCCGAAGGAGTCCACCGCATCGCCGGTCGTCGCGGCCCCGCCGCCGTCCGCGGGTGTCGCGCCCTCGGCGGCGACGACGATCGAGAACGTCTTGCCCGTCGTCTCGTGGCGGTGCGTGATGTGCCGGCAGACATCCTCGATATCGAACGGGCGCTCCGGGACCAGGATCACGTCGGCGCCGCCGGCGAGGCCGGAGTAGCACGCGATCCAACCCGCGTCGCGGCCCATGACCTCGCAGACGATGACGCGGTCGTGCGACTCGGCCGTCGAATGCAGGCGGTCGATCGCGTCGGTCGCGATCTGCACGGCGGTCTGAAAGCCGAACGTGAAGTCCGTGCCGTTGAGGTCGTTGTCGATCGTCTTGGGCACGCCGACCGCCGGGAACCCGGCGTCCGACAGCTTGCGCGCGACGCCGAGCGTGTCGTCGCCGCCGATCGGGATCAGCACGTCGATGCCGCGCTCCTTCAGCGAGCTCAGGACCTTCGCCTCGCCGTCCTCGACCTTGTAGACGTTCGTGCGCGACGTGCCGAGGATCGTCCCGCCCCGATGCAGGATGCCGCTCGTGTTCTCGAGCGTCAGTTGGAAGGCGTCGTTCTCCAGAACGCCCTTCCAGCCCTTGCGAAAGCCGAAGATCTCATGGCCGTAGGCGTTGATGCCCTTGCGTACGACCGCGCGGATGACCGGGTTGAGCCCCGGGCAGTCACCGCCGCCTGTGAGGAGTCCGATGCGTGCCATCGGCGCATCCTATGGCTGCGCGCCGTCGCTCGACCGCCCGCCCGGCGGGGACCACGGCCGGCCTGGCGCCGCTCGCGGACCGGGGTCGCTGACTGATCAGCGATCCGCGTCCGCGTGACCGGCCTGGCGCAGCGCTCGCTTGGCGCGCAGGTGCGGCATCGGATCGATCGGATGGCTGATCACGCGGCGCACGATCGCCATCGGCACGACGCGGGTGAAGAACGGGCCGACGTCGAAGGCCCGACGAACCTCGCGCACGTACGCGCGCGCGATGCCGGGGTGGATCAGCCCCTGGCTGACGTCGACGAGGTCGGCCTTGCGAAACGCCTCGGCGAGGCGCGCATGCGGTCCCCGGTATCGCGTGAAGCGATGGTGCTCGGCGATGATGAGCGCAAGCTCGTCCGACCATTCCTGGCGGCCGGTCTGCTCGAGCCAGGCGTCCTGCGCCCGAATCGACGCAGCGAGATAGTCAAGTGAGCTGAACGCCTCGAGGTCGTGAAAGGCGGCGGCGATCGCGAGCTTGTCATCGCGGTCGTCCGACTCGTCAGGCACGAGCGCGCGGGTGAAGTTCAGCACGCGATAGACGTGACCTTTGTAACCGGCGAAGCCCGCACCGTCTTCCCCGGCGCGGTCGCGATGCACGTCGAGGATCTGCTCGACGAGGGGATGGCTGGAGAGGATGTCGGGTGAAGGCAAGTACGCCGAAACCTACCTCTGGTGAACCGCCGATTACAAGGTTGCGAACCGGTTGCTACACCGCGCGCAGTTGGGCCGCCGCCTGCTCCGGCGCGACGTCGTTGAGGTCGACGCCCGTGCCGAGCTCGAGCCCGCTGAGGACCGTCAAACGCGGCACGATGTCGATGCGCCAGCAGAACCGCTCCGCGTCGCGCGGCGCCGTGCGGACCCACAGATTCAGCGGCGGCGGCGCGCCGAAGCGCCGGGCGAGCCGCGACAGTCCGTCGTGCAGCAGCGCGGCACCGCTCGGTCCGTCGTCCTCGAAGCGCTCGCGCCGCCGGCGCGGCGTGAGCATGAGCTGATAGGGCATCCGCGACGCGCATGGGCAACTGAGGACCGCGTCGTCGTCGATCGCGACGATCCGCGCTCGCCGGCGGACCTCTTCGTGGATGAGGTCCTCGAGCAGGTTCCCGCCCATCGTGCGCACCGCGTACGCGCCGAAGCGCTCGCGCTCACGCGCCACGATCGCCGGGACGAAGTCCGTCGCGAACAGCTGTGCATGTGTGTGGGGCAGCGTCGCACCGGCCTCCGCCCGCTCGTCGACGCACAGGTGCACGTAGGCGGCGCGCGCGTGCGCACGCATGCGCACGCGCCAGACCTCGACCGCCGCGGCGACCTGCTCGGCGGGCAGTTCGCTCATCGACACGACCGCATCGGGGCTGTTGACGATCAGCTCATGGCTGCCGCGCGCAGGCAGTGCCGAGAAGAGCTCGGGGTGAGCGTCCAGCTCCGCGTCGGCCGCGTCCGGAGTGAGGGCAGCAACGAGGTTCGGGACGACCCGTACCGTCCAGCCAGGCCCGTCGGGCTCACCGCCGTGCGGGCGCACGGCGTACAGCTCGGGCGGCGTGCGCGCCTCGTTTCCGGGAGCGAGCGGGTCCGCGGCGGGATCGATCGCGGGCGGCGCGGTCACTGTGAACTGGCCATCTGGACGCTCGGCGCCGTCGGAAGCGACGATCGTGCGCAGGCCGGTGAGCGGGTCGATGCGGATCTCAGACACGCGAGCGCTCCATCATGAAGGCCGTAGGTCGGGAGGGCGCTGCGGTAAGGCTGCCGGCTACTGCCGCGCGTAGCGCTCGAGTGCGCCGAGGAACATCTGCTGCGTCGGAAAGACGCCCTGGTGCACGATCACGAGCTTGCCGGCCGCGTCGTAGAACGCCGTCGCAGGCAGCCCGCGTGCGCCGTAGCGCCCGGCGAGGTTGCCGCGCGGATCCTCGAAGGACGGATAGGGCATCGGGTACTGCGCCGCGAACCGCTTCGCCGCGTTGCGCTCGTCGGTGACGTTGATACCGAGGAAGGCGACCTGTGCACCGCGGTCGACCGCGGCGCGTTGCAGGAACGGCAGCTCGTAGCGACATGGATCGCACCACGACGCCCACAGGTTCACGACCACCGGGTGGCCGCGCAGCGCGCGCAGCTGTGCGTCGAAGGCCTTCGTCCCACCGCGCGAGAGCTCGTTGACGCGGTCGTGCAGCGCCGCCAGCGCCGGCGGCGCAGCGCCGATCGGCTTTGACACCTCGGCGAGCGACAGCGCCTTCGGAGCGGCACCGGTCGCGCGGTCGCTGGAGCGCGTCTGCAGCACGCCGACGACGACGAGCGCGATGAGCGCAACAGCGCCGAGTGCGATCAGGGTGGGTCGGCTTCTCATCCGGCGCTGAAGGTTTGCAGACCGCGACGAAGCGGTATCCCGCGTCCACGGCGTTCGCTATGCTCAGGATGACGCGGGTTAGGACCGGTCTCCGAGCGAGGCGCCTCACCCCGTCCATTGGGTTTGCCCAATGCCTGGGTCGCGACGGCTCTGCGCTCGCGACTCGCACTCACGTACGAGCAGGAAGCCGATCTTGGCTCATCCCACGCCAGTGGCCATGGTGGCCACGTCCGTTCCTAAACCCAAGGACATCACGCGGGCTGAAAAGTTCACCCGCGAAGCATTCGTGCACGCGGGCGAGACGACCGAGGAAGCGCTCGGTCCCGGTACCGCACGCCGCCGTGCGCTTGACGCGGCGCTGGCCGAGATCGACGCCGGCGCCAAGACGCCATCGCCGGATTGGCGGCGGCGTTACTCGCTCATGCTCGGCCTCGAGCGCGTGCTCTCCGACGACGAGCCGAAGCTCGCCGACGGCACCTCACTGAATCCTCACCAGGTCGATGCGCTGTCGGGCACGCTCACCGCGCTGCTGGCGGAGGCACAGCGCAACAGTGGTTCGGCCCCGGTCGCATTCGCATCGCCGGTGCTCGCGGTCGACGACGAGGAGGACTTCGAGGACGACGAGCCGGTCGCGGTCGAGGTTGAGGACGACGACGAAGACGACGAGGACGACGACGAGCCCGAAGATGACACCCCGCTCGACATCGAGATCGACATCGGTGACGACGACGAGGACGAAGCCGAGCAGGAGAGTGACGAGGACGCGCCAGAGGTCGCGCTGGACGAGGACCAGCTCGACGAGGCACCCGACGATCCCAACGCCCACAAGCGCTTCTGGTTCGAGCACGCGACCGGCGCCGGCAAGACCGTCGCCGCGATGGGCTTCGTCGACGCCTCGCGCACCGGCGGCATCCTCATCCTCACCCACCGCCGCAACCTCGTCGACCAGTTCCACGGCGAGCTGAAGGACCGCGGGTACGCCAAGCGCGTGCGGCCCGCCCTGCTGCGTGGCCAGGACGACGCCAGCGGCCCTGTCACCGTCGAGACCTACCAGTGGTTCGTCCGCAACGCCGGCAACATCTCCGAGGCGTACTCGATCGTCATCTGCGACGAGGCGCACACCGCGCTGGGCGAGAAGACGAGCGCTGCGATCCGCGAGTGGACCGGCCCGATCTTCATCGGCATGACCGCGACGGGCGCCCTGATCGCGCGTCACGTCACCGACCTCTTCCCGACGCAGACCTCGCGCTTCGACCTCGCTCAGGCGGCGCGCCGCGGCGTCATCGCACCGCTGCGCGGCGTGCGCATCCCGCCCGGCCCCGGCGTGCGGACGATCGCCAAGGTGCCGCTGCGCCGCGGCGAGGTCGACACCGAGTTCGACCAGGAGATGCTCGCCGAGCTGCTCGACCAGGCGCCGTTCAACATGGCCGCCGCCGACCTGTACAAGACGCGCTTCAACGGCGTTCCCGGCGTCGTATATGCGGCCGGCGTGCGCCACGCCTACAACCTCGCCGCGGCCTTCCGCGAACACGGCCTGAAGGCCGTCGCCGTCTCGGGCGAGACGCGCAAGCGCGAGCTCGCCGAGATCCTCGCCCGCTACGAGCGCGGCGAGATCGACGTCCTCATCAACGCGCAGCTTCTCGCCGAGGGCTGGAACTCGCCGCGCGCGACGGTCTGCATGCACCTCGCGCCGACGGCCTCCAAGCGCATCTACCAGCAGCGCGTCGGCCGCGTGACCCGCCGCCATCCGGGCAAGGAAGCCGGCATCGTGGTCGATTTCGTCGCGCCCGACACGAAGAACGACGACCCCGTCGTGACCCTGCATTCGCTGCTCGATCGCGACGTCTACCGCGGCGGCGCGATCGTCGTCGGGCCGGTGCGCCGCGGTCGCGGACGGCGCGTCCGCGTGGAGCGGCGGGTGCTGCCGGTGACCAGCGACGAGGACCGCCGGATCGAGGTCTTCGAGCGCGAGCTGTGGCGAATCGCGGTCGAGCACCTGCCCTACGGTGAGCAGATCCAGTGGGCAGCGCTGGCGGGCGCGCGCGTCGCGCCGAGCGGCTGGCGCCGCGCACGGGCGATGCTGCACTTCGATCGCGGCGGCGAGTTCAAGCGCGCGTTCCTGCTCACCGCCGTACAGCGCAACAAAAACCCGCAGCTGCGCGTGCGCGCGCTGCAGGAGATCGCGATCTCGCGTGACGCCGAGGCGTTCGACACCGCGATCGACGTGATCGGGACGTGGACGCGCGACGAGCGCCGCGAGGGCACGAAGGTCATGCTGCTCGCCCTGGCCGAGAAGCGGATCGGCCGCCGCGACCAGGCCAACGCGTGGATCTGGCGGCTGGCGTCCTACACGCGCGAGGTGCACGAGGAGTACGCCGTGCAGCGCTGGCCGGAGACCAAGCGGCTGCTCGGGCTGCTCGTGAACTCCAGTGGCGCGGCGCATGCCCGCAACGCGCGGCGGCTCGTACACGCTGCGCGCAAGCAGGACCGGCGCCTGTCGGCCGCGCTGCTGGCGGCGGCAATCGCGCACACACCAGAAGGCGAGGAGATCCTGCGCGGCGCCCGCACGCGGCTGGCGCGCAAGCCGAGCGCCCTCTCGCGCGAGCTGCTGCGCAACTTTCCCAAGAGCCGCGGCCGGCGTGGCAACCGGCGGCGGCGCAAGAAGGGTGCCCCGGAGGGCGCCGAGGGCGCGGTTCTCGCGCAGCAGTCTGCACGCGCGGCTTCGAACGGGCAGTCGGCTGGCGCCGAGGCGGGCGACGGCAGGGCTGGAGCTGGGTCCGGTGGCCAGCGGTCACGGCGATCGTCACGGCGCTCACGTAATGGCCGCGGAGCGGATGCCGGTGCCGAGCAGGCTGCTGCGGCGGCGCTCCAGGCCGGCGAGATAGCGGAGACTGGGGAGGGCGCCGAGGCAACCGGGGCCGCCGGGGGCGAGCCGCCGACGCCGTCCCGGCGCTCACGCTCACGTTCACGCAAGCCGGCCTCGGTGCCGACCACAGGTGACGGCGACGGCGTCGAAGCCGAACAGCAGGACGAGCCTGATGTGAACAAGCCGGCGGCCGGCCGCGGGCGGGCGAGCACGCCGGCGCCACCGCAAGACGTGAGCGCATCAGGCGCGCCCGCGACTGCGTCCGGCAAACCCCAGGCCGAGCCGAGCAAGCCGACCGTGCGCCGCTCCGCCCGCTCACGCAAGCCCGCCGCGCCGGTCGATGACGCCTCGGCCGTCGAAGCGATCGCGGACGCGGCGGCCGCGCTCGCAGCCGCCCGCGCGCCGAAGAAGCCAGCGGCCGCGGTCGCGGAGGAGGCGCCGAAGCCACGGCGTGCTCGTGCAGTCGCGCGCCCGGCTGACGCGGCCGCGGAGGACGCGCCGAAGCCACGGCGTGCTCGTGCAGCCGAGCCTCCCGCTGACGCCATCGAGGAGGCGCCGAAACCGAGGCGCGCCCGTGCGTCCTCGCGTCCGGCTGATGCGGCCGCGGACGAGGCGCCGAAGCCCAAGCGCGCTCGTGCGTCCGCGCGCACGCTCGACGAGGCCACTCCCGAGGATGGGACGGAGCCAAAGCGCACTCGTGCAGTCGCGCGTTCGGCCGACGCAGGCGCGGACGAGGCGCCGAAGCCGCGACGTGCTCGTGCAGTTGCGCGCCCGGCTGATGCGGCTGCG
>Ga0307502_10000180_pt1 | contig 16976 bp, 15 predicted proteins | sample 16_S_MG_FD_201364 | JGI IMG/M metagenome (GOLD analysis project Ga0307502, IMG submission 201364) | Soil microbial communities from Populus trichocarpa stands in riparian zone in the Pacific Northwest, United States - 16_S | ecosystem: Environmental > Terrestrial > Soil > Riparian zone > Trees... | reverse complement strand
GCCGCCGTCGCGATCGTGGCGCTCGCGGCCGCCTCGTCCGCGACCCCGGCCGTCGCGAATGCCGGGCCGGGGCTGTGGAAGGTCTACGACGAGGCGCTCAGCAGGGCCCGCTACATCGATCTGACGCACGCGATCACGCCGAACATGCCGGTCTGGAAGGGCTTCGGCGCCGCGATGTTCGACCCGAGCGTCGATCCTGCGACCGGCCGGCCGTACACGTACGCGAAGGACGGATTCGAGGCGACCGCCTACCGGCTGGCGACCGATCAGTTCGGGACGCAGCTCGATCCGCCCGCGCACTGGGCGCCGCAGTACCCGGGCATCGACGAGCTGCCCGCGACCTACGCCGTCCGGCCGCTCGTCGTCATCTCGATCGTCGCGCAGGTCGCCAGGAACGCGAAGTACGCGCTGCAGGTCGCCGACATCAGGCGCTTCGAGCGACGTCACGGCCGCATCCCCGCCGGGTCGGTCGTCATGGTCCGCTCGGACTGGTCGAAGCGGTGGACCGATCACCCGGTGCAGGCGCGGGCGCTCGCGGCCGACCCGGACTTCCCAGGGGTCAGCCTGGCCGCGCTGAAGTTCCTGCACCTGCGCCGCCACATCCTGTTCCACGGTCACGAGCCGCTGGACACCGACACGACGCCGACGCTCGTGGGCGAGGACTGGCTGATGCACCACGGCTTCACCCAGGCCGAGGGCGTCGCAAACCTCGCGGGCGTGCCAGCCACCGGCTGCCTGGTGAACATCGGGTACGCGAAGTTCCGGGGCGGGCTGGGTGGCTATGCGCGCTACGTCGCGATCTGCCCGCCGTCGACGCACAAGGGCGTGCCGATCTCGCGCCGCGACGCCCCGCTGCCGAGCTACGCGCGGCCGCTGCGCTGGGACGCGACGCTCGGGTACCGCGTGCGCTGAGGACGGCGCTGCAGGCGCCGCGCGCCCGGCCGCGGCGTAGCCTGACTCGTCATGGTCCACTGCCCTCACGGGCAACGCCCGGGCACCAGGGGACGGGGTCGCTCGTGGGTGGCGGCCGGCGCGGCGCTGCTGGCCCTCTGCGGCTGCGGCGCGGGCTCGTCGCCGGGATCACGGGGACCCGGTCCCGCCACGACCGCGACGACCGCGGCGCCGCCCGGCGCCCTGGCGCACGCGCCCGGCGCCCTGGCGCACGCGCCCGGGGAGGGCGGCACGCTGCCCACGAGCGCAGAGCAGCAGGCCGCGGTCCAGCGCTTCGCCGACCTCGGCCGCCCGATCTACTGCGGGGCGCGCCACGGCAGGCTCGTCGCGCTCACGTTCGACGACGGCCCCGGTCAGTACACGCACATCGCGCTGCGCGAGCTGCGCAAGGCGGGAGCGCGCGCGACCTTCTTCCTCGTCGGGACGAGCATCGCCCGCTACCCGGGACCGCCCAGGCTGGAGCGCGAGCTCGCGGCGATCGGCGAGCACACGATGACCCACCCGCACCTGCGCTCGCTGCCGCTCGCTGCCGCCATGGCCGAGATCCGCAACGGCCGCAACGCGGCGCTGGCAGTGGCCGGACCGCCGGTCGACCTCTTCCGCCCGCCCTACGGCGAGCACAGCGACGCGATCGACCGCGAGCTCAGCCGCGACGGCATGGCCGAGATCCTCTGGGACGTGGACTCCGACGACTCGCGCAGCTCGCCGCCGGCGGACTACCGCGAGATCTCAGCCGACGTGCGCCGCAACCTCCGGCCGGGCTCGATCGTGCTCCTGCACGAGAACCGCGGCCAGACGATCCGCGCGCTGCGCGGGATCCTCCCGGCGCTGCGGCGCCGCGGCCTGCGCTCGGTCAGCGTGCCCGAGCTGCTGGCCGCGGACCCACCGTCGATCGGACAGCTCGCGGCCGGACGGCGGGGCTGCGGCGCGAGCGATCAGATGACGGGCTCGGGCGGCTGACCGCCCGCCCGGCGCCGGCTCAGGAGAGCTCGGGCGGTCTGCGTCCCGCCAGGCGGTACGTCGCGAGCGCCGCGACGACGGCGCGCCGCTCGTCGTGGTCGAGCTCGCGCGGCGTGCCGCAGGCGCGCGCGTGCAGGTAGACGGTGCACGCCCACTCGAGCAGCTCCGTCGCTTCGATCGCGGCCTGCAGGCTGTCGCCGTACGTCACCGCGCCGTGGCTGCCCATCAACGCCGCGGTGCGCCCCTCGAGCGCCTCGACGACGCTCGCGGCGAGCTCGGCGGTGCCGAACGTCGCGTAGCGAGCGACCCGCACCTCGCCGCCGAGCGCGAGCAACGAGTAGTGAAAGCACGGCAGCTCGTCGGCGACGCACGCGACGGCCGTCGCCATCGGCGGGTGCGTGTGCACGACGGCGGCCGCCTCGTAGTGGCGGTAGATCGCGAGGTGCACGGCCAGCTCGGACGTCGGCACGAGCGGCGCGTCGACGAGGCCACCCTCGAGGTCGACGACGGCGACCTCGCCCGCGGTCAGCTGCGCAAGCCGCGCGCCCGTCGGGCTGACCGCGACGAGCTCGCCCGCGCGCGCGCTGAGGTTCCCTGCGACGCCGACGACGAGTCCGGATCCGGCGAGTGCACGGCCGGCTTGCGCCACCTCGGCCCGCAGGCGGTCGATCCTCGCGCTCACGTCGAAGAGCATGCTGTCACGTCACGCGCCGCGAATGTGCCTCTCTGGCTGCCCGACCGTCACTTGCGAGCCGCTCCGGCCCGACCTACGCTCGACCCATGAGCCGCCACGACGGCGACGGCCGCGACTGGAGCGAGGACGAGCGCGAGCAGCTGCCCGCCTCCGAGGCGGCCCTTCCCGAAGCCGCCGGCTCGCCGCCCTCCCCGGCCGAGAGCGTCGCGTCAAGCGTCGGCAACCGCGCCTTCGGGCAGCTCATCGGCCGCGCGCCCGGCGACGGCATCATGACCGGCGGTGTGGTCCACCCCGACGTCGCCTCGACGATCGCCACGACGAACGGCTCCGGGCACACACTCGATCCGACGACGCGCGAACGGCTCGTGCCGCACGTCGGCGACCCGCTGACCGACGTGCGGGTGCACACCGATACGACGGCGGACGCGCTCGCCCGCTCGGTGTCGGCGCGGGCGTTCACGACCGGCAGCGACGTCTACTTCGCCGCCGGCGAGTACCGGCCCGGCAGCCGCGACGGCGACGCGCTGCTCGCCCACGAGCTGACGCACGTCACGCAGCAGCGCGGCGCGCCCACGAGCGGGCCGCTCACCGTGTCGGAGCCCGGCGACGCGATGGAGACCGAAGCGGACACCGTCGCCAGTGGCCTCGACGGCTGAACCACAGGCGCTCGACGCCGTCACGTTCGCCTTCCTCGCCGAGCGCATCGGCGCCGCGGTGCAGGACGTCGCGGCCCGCGATCCCAACCCGACGGATCCGTTCCGCGGGCTCTACATCTCCGACGACCTCGCGCTGTCGCTCGCGGGCACGGCGCCCGGCGCGACGTTCGACGAGCGGCTCGCCGAGGCAGCGGCGCGGCTGGCGCTCGATCCGCTCGACGCAGCGGTCCTCGGCCTCTGCGCGGCGCCCGAGCTGAGCCCGCGCTACGGGCGCCTCTACGCGTACCTGCAGGACGACGTCACCCGCAAGCTCGCCACGCCGCGCCTCGTCAGCGAGCTGCTGCAGGGGCCGGGCGTCGCGCCGGTCGATGTCCTGCGCAGCTTCGCCGCGAGCGCGCCGCTGCGCGACCGCGGCGCGCTGCGCCTGCTCGAGGGCGAGGCGGTCGTACCGCTCGCCGAGCGCGCGGTGAAGCTCGGCGAGCGGCTCGTGAGCTTTCTCCTCGGGGCCCGCCTGGACGCCGGCGGCTCGAACCCGCGCCTGCGCCCCGTGGCGCCGCTGCTGCTCGACCCCGGCCGCGCGGCGGTCGTCGAGCGGCTTGCGGCTCTGCTCGCCGCCGATCCGCCGCTGCCGGTCATCGTCGCCGGCCCCGACGCCGCGGCGCTCGTGACGGGCGCCGTCGAGCAGCCGCTCCTGCTCGCCGACGTCCGTGACCTCGGCGACCGCGAGCTCATGGCCGACGCGAGCCTCGTCTGCGCGCTCGAGCGGCGCCGGCTGTGCTTCGACGGCCTCGACCTGCTGGAGCCCGCCGAGCGGCGGCGGCTGCTGCGCGCGCTCGAACAGCGGGGTGCGGGCGTCCTGATGATCACCTCCTCGCGCGCGGCGGCGCTCGCGCTCGGCGACCGCACGACGATCGTGCTCGAAGCGCCGATGCCGGGCCTGCACGAGCGCCTCGCGGCGTGGGGGCAGATCAGCGGCGCCGAGGACGTGCGCGACGTCGCCGCGAAGTTCCGCCTCTCGATCGGCCAGATCGTCGAGGCCGCCGACGTCGCGAAGCTCACCGCCGCCGCGCGCGGCGCCGCCGCGCCGACCGCGCGCGACCTCGACGAGGGCGCGCGGCAGGCGTCGAGCTCGCGCCTCGGCGAGCTGGCGGCGCGGCTGGACCCGGTGCACCGCTGGGAGGACCTCGTCCTGCCCGAGCGCCACATCGCGCTGCTGCGCTCGATCTCCGCCTACCTGCGCCACCGCGACCTCGTGCTGCAGGAGTGGGGCTACGAGCGCACCGTCGCGCGCACGCAGGGGCTCAAGGCGATGTTCGCCGGCGAGTCGGGGACCGGCAAGACGATGGCCGCGCAGGTGCTCGCCAACGAGCTCGGTCTCGAGCTGTACCGCGTCGACCTCGCGACGGTCGTGTCGAAGTACATCGGCGAGACGGAGAAGAACCTCGACCGGATCTTCGCCGCTGCCGAGGGCTCCAACGCGATCCTCTTCTTCGACGAGGCCGACGCGCTGTTCGGCAAGCGCTCGGGCATCTCCGACGCCCACGACCGCTACGCGAACATCGAGGTCGCCTACCTGCTGCAGAAGATGGAGGGCTACATCGGCGCGGTGATCCTCGCGACGAACTTCCGCAGCAACATCGACGACGCGTTCCTGCGACGGCTGGACTTCGTCATCGACTTCCCGTTCCCCGAGCCCGACGACCGGCGCCGCATCTGGGAGCTGCTGCTGCCCGCGCAGGCGCCGGTCGGCGAGGACGTCGACCTCGACTTCCTGGCGACGCGCTTCAAGCTCTCGGGCGGCGCGATCCGCAACTGCTCGCTCGCGGCGGCGTTCATCGCGGCCGAGGAGGGCGGCGCGATCGGGATGGCGCACCTCGTGCGAGCGGTCGCGCTGGAATACGGCAAGCTCGGGCGGCTGACGCTGGAGGCCGACTTCGAACACTTCCACGGCCTCGTGCGAGCGCCGGGATCCCGCGCCTGATCCGCGCGCGCCGCCGCCTCAGCCGGCCTGGCGCGGTGGCTCGTCGGGCATGTGCGGTTCGTCGGGCGTGTGTGGGTCTTCTTCCGTCGCCAGCGGCGTGATGCCGTGCGCGCGCAGCGACTCGGCGATCGCAGCTCTGGCCGAGCGTTCGTATCCCGCCCGGCGTTCGCGCCGCTCGTGCTCGGGATCGCGGCCAATGAACGGGCCGAGCTCGTGGTCCAGGCGGGCGATCAGCGCATCGATGCGGCGGCCGAGCGACTCGTCCTGACCCTCGATCGCGTCGGCCAGCGCCCGCAGCCCGCTCGCTGCCCCGCTGGCCGCGCTCTTCTGGTCGAGCGTGCGGATCGCGGCGAGATAACCCGGCAGCTCGTCGAGGGCGTCGCCGACGTCGATCCCACGCGCCGCGAGCGCCGCCCGCGCCGCGTCGAGATCGGCGGGCTCCCCGGCGGCGACAGCCGAAGCCACCGCGTGCAGGTCGCCGGCGAGCCGCTCGATGGCCGACCTCGCGGCCTGCGGGTCGGCGCGCAGGTCGGGTTCCGGTATGCCGAGGCGCGCGGCGATCGCACGCAGGTCGGGCATCGCCTCGCCGACGCCGGCCAGCCCCAGCGCGCGACCGACGGTGTCGGCAGCGCCCGCAAGCGCCTGCTGGGCCTGGGCGGCAAGATACGCCTGCGCCTCCTCGCGGCTCACCTCGAAGGGCATCGCGGCCGACGCGTCGACGGCGAACTGGTCGCCGGTGATCGACACGAGGACGAGCCGTCCCGGGGCCGGCTCCCGGCCGGCCGGGAGAAGAAAGAAACGGTCGGCCGCGGGCGTGATGTACAGACCGGCGTGACCACCCCCGGTCACGAGCGGGAGCCGCCGTCGAGGTCGTCGGCGATGTCCGTGAGCAAGCGGTGCATGACGCCCCAGCTCGGCTCGTCGGTGTGCCAGTCGAGCATCGTCGCGTTGGCGATCGAGGGGAGCAGCGGGTCCCCGCGGTCCGCGGCCATCGCGCGCAGCCGTCCCGCGAGCTCGCGCGCGCCGTCGTCACCGAAGATGTGCCTGAGACGGTCGGCCGACTCGGCCGCTCGTCCCGGCAGCTGGCCCGCGAAGCCGTCGGTCGTCACGTCCGGCAGCTCGTCGGCGTTGTAGTACGCCGCGAACTCGTTGACGATCTCGGCGTCAGATGATGGGTGTCGTTCCTGCATGTCCGTCCTCCCGGGCTATGGCTCAGGGAAGTACGTGACGGGGCGCCAGTCGTTGACGCTTGGCACATACTCCCATACGACCCGTGCGTTGGGCAGCGGGTTGGGGTCGGTAACTGGGATCCGGTTACCGGAGGAGTCGAGCACGTACGGGCTGCTCGGCCCGCCGACGCGTTGCGCGACCTGCGAGGACGAGCCAAAGCCGCGCGGGTCATTGGTCGTCACGAGGACGGGCCGCCGGACGGGCGCGCCGTTGGCCGGATTGACGTAGGTCCTGTCGCCCGTGATCGGGTCGACGAAGCTCGGTACGGCGCCGCTGTCCAGGTCGGCCTGCAACGCCCGGCGTGCGCGCCCGAGCGCCTCAGCTTCGGCCTCGGGCGTCCTGAACTTCGATGCGCGGCCGGCGGGAGCGTGGCCGCCATCAGGCGGCGTCCCGGTCCGTACCCGCTCCGCTTGCTGCGCGTCCGTCGTCTGGTGGCCGTGGCGGCCGTGCCCGTGGCCTTCGGTGGCTGCGTTGGGCATAGGGTTCTCCAGAGGCTGGTCGACACCGGCCACTGAGCGCTCGGCGCGCTCGCGCGAGCTTTGCGCGCGCCACTCTTCGCTCGTGGTCGTACGCTCACCAGGACCGGGACGGGTGCCGCGAGCGGACAGGCCCTCGTCACCCTCCCGCACCGGTCGCTCCTCGCCGATCTGCCCGGGCGGGGCCGACGCGGCGCGGTAGTTGATCGACACGGACCCGCCGAGGCCGGTCCGGATGGCGCCGCCGAACCGCTCGCCGACCCCGGCCGAGGCGCTCTGGATGCCGGCCACCGGCTTGAACATCGACGCGCCGTGCATCGCCCCGCCGACGGCCACCGCGGTGAGCAGCGACATCCCGAACGTCTCCCACGTGAGGTTGCCGGTCGCGAGGTTGATGCCGGTCTCAGTGATGACGTTGGCGACGGTGTTGAGCGCGAACTGGCGAAACGCGGTGCTTGCGACCGCCACCCCCTGCTGGCCGAGCTGGCCGACCCAGACCCCGAAGCCGCCCCCGACCGCGCCGCCGATCGCGCCGACGAGCGCCGCCCGGCCGACCCCCTCGCCGATGGGCCGGTTCTCGGCCCAGTTGCTGATGACCTGAATCGCAGCGCTCGTCGCCGCCCCGACGATCGCCCCCGCGATGATCCCGGTCATGAGCGCGCCGGTGCCAAGCGCCGCCCCCACGGCGCCGATGACGAACGGACCGATCACGAGCGCGACGACGACGATCACCGCGATGATCAGGACCCACTTGACGATGCTCTTCCAGCGCGGCGGGACGTGGGAGGCGGCCTCCTCGGCCTTCGCGCGGATCTCGCTCTCCATCTTCGGGAGCGCGCCGCGCAGGCCGTCCTCGAGCGCCCGCGCGTTCTGCTCGAAGCCGCGCTGGATGCCCGCGCTCATCTCGTCGTAGGCGTGCTGCACGCCGTCGACGGCGCGCTTGAACCCCTCGGTCGACGTGGTGGCCGTCGTGGTCGTCGTCTTCGCGTGCGACTGCTGGATCGCGCCGAACGCCTCCGCAGCCGAGCCGCCAAGGTCGACGATGGTCGAGTTGGCCTGCGAGGCGGTCGCCGCGGCCCCGTCGAGCCCGGCCTGACTGGAGGACGACAGCCCGGCGGAGACGGCGGCGCCGGCCTCGGCGATCTGCTGCTCGGAGGTTCCCTGCCCCTGCTCGAGCTTGGTCTGCATGGCGGCCACGGTGCCGTCGAGCTGCGCGGAGGTCTCGCTCAGCCCGGACGCGAGCTGGTCGAGCGGGGGCGCCTCCTGATCCTGCACCCGGGCGGCCACCGCCGCGCCGGCCTCGAGCAGGCCGGCGGCCGCCTGCCCCACCTGCTCCTGCATCGTGCCGGCCAGCTCGGTTGCGCGCTGCTCGACGGTGGCCGCCTGCGATCGCGCCGTCGCGCGCAGGTTGTCGATGAGCGCGACCTCCTGCGTCGCGAGCGCCTGCTCGGCCCCCTCGAGCGCGCGGGCGATGCTCGCGTTCAGCCGCGTCCGCGTCTGGTCGGCCTGGCGCAGCGAGGCGGCCTCGGCATCGGCGAGCGTCGCCAGGACGGCCGTGTGCTGGCCGGTCAGCGCCTCGCGCGCCTGCCGCGCCGTGGTCTGCACGGACTCGACGTCGCGCGACTTGCCCTGCATGGCCTGGTCGGCCTGCTTGTTGGACTCGTCGGCGAGCCCGCTCTGGTACGCCTTGGAGATCTCGCGCGCGGCGTTGGCCCGCGCCTCGCCGCGCTTGTAGGTCAGCGGACCGTCGAGGAAGCTGTCGTCGACGTTGCGCAGCCCGCGCATGTAGTCGGCGGCCATCTGCGAGCCGCGCTGCGCCGCCTCCCCGCCGACCGTGCGCCCCGCGCCGCGAAACCGCTCGTCGCCCTGGCGGTAGCGATCGTCGATGACGCGCAGCTGGGCGGTGACCTTCGCGTCGATCGCCTGCAGCGAGCCGCTATAGACGCTCTCGACCCGCTCGCGCGCCGCTGCCGTCGCCGACCGCATGGCCTCCGTCGTCGCGGCATGGCGGGTGCCGACCACCGCGCGCGCCGTCCGCGCCTCGCCGGCGGCCTCCGCGCGTAGGTGCGCGATGTGGCCGCTGACCGCATGGCTGCGCTCCTCGACCGTCACCGCGATCGCGTCGACGGACGCGGCGGCCGCCCCCTTCATCCGCTTCGGGATCGCGGCGCCGAGGCTCAGGATCTCGTCCGAGCGCGTGGCCACGGTGCCGAGGAAGCCCGAAACCATCGCCGACGCCTCGGCGCGCTGCTGCTCGGCCGCCGCCGGGTCGCCGGGTCCGGCACCGTCCACGGCCTCGGGATCCACGGCGGCCGGCGCGTACTGCACGGAGGTCGACGCGAGCTGCGCGACGCCCGCACGGACGCCGCCGACGGCGGCCGCCTGCCCCTCTGCTTGGGCCGTGGCGTCGTCGCGCCGCCCGAGCGCGTCGGCCGCGGGGCCGGCGGCCTCCGGCGGCGGGGCGGCGACGGGATCGGGCAGTGGCTCCGCCTCCGGAGCGGGACCGGGCGGGCCCGAGGCACCGTCGCCGGGCGCCGCCGCGGTCGCCGCGGCTTGATCGAGCGACCGCAGCGCGGCGTCGCCACCCTGCCGGAGCATCTCGGCGGGTGGTCGCTCGGAGACGTCAGCGCTCGTGGGTGCCTGGACGGGGGCCTCCTCGCGCGCGATCTCGGCCTCGGCGTCGCGCCCGGGGGCCGCGGGGACACCCGGCCCCGGTGCCGCGCCGCCGGGCGCCGGCGGGGGACCCGCGCCGTTGGCCGACGCAGGGGCAGCGCCGCTGCCTTGGCCGGCGGTGGCGCCACCGCCGTCGGCGGGCCCCGCGGCCGGGCGGGCGCCGTCGGCCGGTGGCGCGGGCGGTGCAGGCGGCGCCTCCGGGGGAGCGTTCGGAGGGGCGTCCCCACCGGGGAGCGCCGCCCCGTGCGACCGTTCGGCCTGCTCGGGACGGGCGGGCGCCGTGAGCCCCGATCCATCCGCTCCCGGCGCCTGTCCAAGTCCGCCCGCGGCGCCCGGCGCCACAGCGGTCGCGGCGCCTACGCCGGCCGGGACGGGCGGCGCAGCGCCGCCGCCGAGCGCGGCAGCGGCTGGACCCGGCGCACCGGTGGGACGACCGCCGGCGCCAGGCCCAGAAGGACCTGCGTCCTCCTCGCGCTGCCGCGGCCGGGCGATGCGCTGGCGTTGCTCACTGTCACCCGGAGCCGGCAGCTCCTGCGTCGTGCGCCGCTGGATGCCAGGCTGCGCCGCCTCGGCGCTCCGGCGCCGCGCGACCGCGCGCGCGAGCGCCCCTTCTCCGGGGCCCGTGTCGCGGCGATCGCGCTCGTCGTGAGGCGCAGGCGTGCGCTCGCGTTCCGCTGCCCTCCCTCCGCTGCCGCGTCGCCCGTCGAGGGCGGCGATAACGCCTGAGCGCGCCGCGCCGCCGGTGGGTGCTCCCTCGTCTCGCCGCGTAACGATCTCGCCGAACGCCTGGTTGCCCACGAGCGCCGCGAGCGCACGGGCGCGCACGCTCGAGTTCGGCGCGAGCCTGGCCTCGGATATCGCGAGCGAGTCGGGCGCTGCGTGCCCGAACTCGCCGCCGGGATCCGCTCGCTCACGCTGATCGGACATCGACCCGGCGACGGCACCGCTCCATCGTGGTCGGCTAGGGGTTCGGCGCCGGCGTGCCGGCCGGGGCGGCGGTCTCGTCGGGATCGGGTCCGAACGGCGAAGCGCTCACCTCGGCGTCGCCATTGACCACCGTCGCCTTGACGACGGGCACCGAGAAGGTCGTGGTCTGCTGCACCGAGAAGTTCGCGGTGACGCTCTGGTTCTGCACTGTCCTGTGCTTGTCGGCTGCTTCGCTGGCGTCCTTCTGCGTCGTCTCGCCGAACTTCTCGTCGTGCGTCTTGTCAGTCGCGCTCTCCGACTCCTTCGTCGTGAGGCTCTTGTACTCCTTGGAGGTCGTGGTCACCTCGTCGAGGTGACGCTTCCAGTCCTCGTTGGTCTCCTTCTTGTACTCCTCCGTCAGCCGGCGAGTGGTCTCCTGGACGTCATGGCGCTTGATGTTGCTGGTTGAGTCGGTCTTGCCGCTGCTGTCGTCCGTCGACTTGGACTCGATCTTCTCGTCCTCGAACTGCACCTTGCCCGTCTCGGCGAAGATGTCGGCCGCCTCCTCGATCAGGTCCAGTTGCCATTGCTTGACCTTGCGCGACAGCCAGCCGACGCCCGGGATCTTGTCGATGAAGGGAATGGACGTGACCTTCTTGGCCACCTTGACGGCCTTCTTGATCTTCTCCGCCCAGTTGTCCTTGCTCTTCTCGCCCTTCTCGATGTTCTTGGTGTAGTTGGTGACCGTCTCGCGCTTGCTGCTCGTCGCCTCGTGATCCTTCTTCGAGTAGTCCGCGTCCGTGACGACTTTCTGTGCGAGATCGCTGGAGACGGTGTCGTGGACCTTCGTGACCTTGGTGACGTAATCGTCGAGCGTCTTGACGACTGCTTCGTTGTACGTCGCCTCCACCATCTCCTTCGACTTCGCCTTCGTCCGCTCCGCGTCGGTGACCTTCTTGTTGATGTCGCGCTTGCCGGACTCGCTGCTGCTCTTGTTCGACGTCTCGTCGTCGGTCGTCGTGCCGGTGGTCTTGCTGCCACCGATGGTCGTCTGCTTCTCGGCTACTGGGACTGCCTCGACGTCGAGCAGGATGCCGGCGCTGCCCCGCAGCTTGTAGTAGAAGCTGCTGCGGCCGGTATCCACGACGGTGTCGGGCTTGACGGTGATCGCCACCTTCGCGCCGGGGTAGGAGCTCGCGAGGCTTTCGCCGGCCTGCCTGGCGATGTCGTCCACGTCGCCGTAGACGTCCATCTTCTCCTTGACGAACGCTTTCGCCGCCTTCTCCGCGGCCCGCTTGTCCTTTGCCGACACGTCGCTCACGACGACGTCGTAGCTCTGGTCCTTCTTCTTCGTGTACTTCAGCTGGGCCGAGATCGACCCGCGGCCGATGCGCTTGGCGCCGTTGGTGACCGGGGCCGCGAACGACTCGATCTGCTGCTGGCCGCCGGTCAGGATGCCCTGGGCCTTCGTGCTGTCGGCGACGCTCGGAGCATCGGAGTGGGTCTTCAGCGGGTCGAACCACAGCGCGTCCTTCTCGCCGGCCTTCCTGACCTTCGTCTTCGACTCGCCAGGCACGTTCTCGTAGATCGCCGACAGGGTGAGGGTGGCCGTGCCGGTCCCGGCGGCGGGCGCGGCGGGAGCAGCGGGAGCAGCGGCGCCGCCGGGCGCGGAAGCCGCCGGCGTGACGTCGGCTGCCGCCGCCTCACCCTCCTTGCGCTGCAGCAGCGGGCCGTCGTTCAGGTAACGCTGGACGGCCTGGTTTCCCGCCCGCTGCTGCATGCCGAGGACCATTCCGGCATGCGACGCGTCGAGGCCCCGGCCGCTCGCCATCGCGCCGGCCCGCCCACCGGCCTGTGCGAGCGCCTGTGCCCGCGCAGCGGCTTGCAGCGGTCCGTCGAGCCGATCCGCGGCGGGCGGCGCCTCCACGGCGTGCGAGCGCGAACCCTCGTCCTCGGAGGGATCCGTGATCCAGTCGCCATCATGTGCGCGGTGGGTCGCCAACGTGGCATTCACCTCTGGGGAAGCCGAGCGGTCTGAAGCGGGTACACGACGGGTCGCGAGCCGATCCGTGTGCGGAGGGCGGATCGGGGACGCAGCGACTGCACGGCTCCCATCATCGTGACGCGGCAGCGCAAGCGGCAAGGGCCAACGGGGCAGCAATACGGGTACACCCCCGCTCGCCCGGACACGGGCGGCACGAGCGCGGGTCCCGCGCCGGCGCTCCTCGGCACGACCTGACCGAGCGCCGGACGACGCGTCTGCCCACAAGTCCGCCCGTCGGCCTCTATCGCGCGACGCATCCCCGCATCTAGCGTCGCCCGGCGATGCCCCTCGTCGTCGACATCCCGCTCAACACGATGCTCGCCGACCTCGACGAGTCGCTGCGCACCCTGCTGCAGCGCGAGCTCGGCCGGCACGGGTTCGACAACGTCGAGGTCGCCTTCGAGGCGCCGGCGAAGGACTGGTCGAGCCAGCTCTCGTCGCCGACCGTCAACCTCTTCCTCTACGACCTGCGCGAGTCCAAGGACCACCGCCACCGCGCGATCGACGAGCGGCGCACGAACGGCGGCGCGTTCGAGCGGCGGCCGCCGCTCATCCTCGAGTGCTCCTATGCGCTGACGGCGTGGACCCAGGCCGTCGAGGACGAGCACCGGCTGCTGTCGCAGCTGCTGACGATCCTGTACTCCTACCAGCGCCTGCCGGCCGACGCGCTGTCGGGCCGGCTCTCCAACGGCGCCCAGCGCTATCCGATCCTCGGCCGCGTGGGACAGGCCAAGGCGGAAGGCAAGGCGGACTTCTGGAACGCGGTCGGCGGCCAGTACAAGGCGTCGCTGGACTACGTCGTCACGCTCTCGTGCGAAGCGGGCACGGCGTACGAGCGCGGCCCCGAGGTCGGCGGGCTGACCGTCAACGTCGCCGACACCGGCGGGCCGCCGGGCACGATCACCGAGCTGCACCGCGTCGGCGGACGCGTCAGCGACGCCGACGGAGCGCCGATCGCCGACGCGTGGGTGACGATGCCCGACCTCGGCCGCTGGGACTCCAGCGACGAACGCGGCCGCTTCGTGGTCGCCCGCATCCCGCCGGGCGAGCACCGGTTCGTCGTGCGCACGCGCGACGGCGGCGAGGCGGAGGCGACGCACACCGTCCCGGGTGGTGGGGTGGTCGAGCTCGTCGTGGGCGCGCCGTCCAAGCGCCGCGCCGGAGCCCGCCGATGACCGAACGGGCATCGCGCCGGCGAGCGGACTGCCCGAACGAATGGCCGTGCTGCTCTGGCGGCGCAGGCCGGCGCACGCGACGCTGGCCGCCAGTGAACGCCTCGCCCTCCAGACCGCCACGCGTCGTGCTCGGAAACCTGGGCCCGATCGCTCTCGTCGGCATGCGGCGGTTGCTCAACGAGGACGGCATCGAGATCGTCGGCGAGGGACTGGACCCCGCGGCGATCGCCCCGGAGCTCGAGCGGCTGCAGCCGGACGTCGTCGTGCTCGACCTCGACCAGACCGATTCCCAGCAGTTGAGCCGGCTCATCCGGCTCGCGTGCCCGCACGCGAAGGTCGTGCTGTGGGCCCCCACCGAGGACGTCATGGAGGTCATCGATCCCGGCGCCGCCGGGCCGCGGTGGGTCCTCTCCGGCGTGCCCGCCGACCTGCTCGCAGAGATGAGCACCATGCAAGTGACCCATTCGGAGGAATGACATGCCCACGTACCTGACCCCCGGCGTGTACGTCGAGGAGGTCCCGTCTACGTCCAAGCCGATCGAGGGCGTGAGCACGTCGATCGCCGCGTTCGTCGGCCTCGCCCCCGGCGGGCCGATCAACACGCCGATGCGGATCTCCAACTGGACGCAGTTCGCGAAGATCTACGGCGACGCGGTGGAGCCCGAGAACGGCCCGTTCATGGAGGGCGCCTACCTCGCCCACTCCGTCTACGGTTTCTTCCAGAACGGCGGCAACCTCTGCTGGATCGTCCGCGTCGGCCAGGCCGACGGCGGCGCCCGCGCCGTGCCGCAGGCCGCGCTGCCGGCCGCAGCCGACGGCGGCGTCGAGACGATGCGCATCCTCTCCCTGCCGGACGTCGACGGCCAGTTGACCGTCGAGGTCGCCGAGAACCCGGTCATCAAGACCGACGGCGACGGCGGCAGCGAGAAGGCCGCCGGCGAGCGCGAGCCGACGTACAAGATCACGATCAGCGCACCGGGCGGAGCCTCCGAGGACTTCGACGGCCTGACGCTGAAGAAGGGCCGCAACAACATCGCGACGAAGATCAACGCGGCGTCGAAGTTCGTGCGGATCGAGGAGACCGGCAGCTCGCTGCCCGAGGCGCAGCGCGCGCCGGCGCCGGGCACGTACGTGCTGTCGCCGCCGAGCGTGTCGGCCGACAAGATCGAGGCATCGGACTTCGCCGGCGACGTCGCGAAGCGGCGCGGGATCGGCGGGCTGGCCGCGGTCGACGAGATCACGATGATCGCGATCCCCGACCTCTGGGCGATCAGCCAGAACGGCAACGGCAAGGTCGTCAAGGACCTGCAGGGCAAGCTCATCGCGCATTGCGAGACCGCCGGCGACCGCATGGCGATCCTCGACGCGCCGAACGGCATGCTGCCGCAGGACGTCCTCGACTGGCGCATGAACGACGCGGGCTACGACTCGAAGTTCGCCGCGCTGTACTGGCCCTGGGTGGAGGTCATGAATCCGCTCACGAACAAGCCGCTGACGATCCCGCCGTCGGGTCACGTGGCCGGCGTCTGGTGTCGCACCGACGCGACCCGCGGCGTGCACAAGGCACCCGCGAACGAGGTCACGCTCGGCGCCAACAGCGTCGCGTTCCAGGTCACCCAGGCCGAGCAGGGCAGCCTCAACAAGGCGGGCATCAACTGCATCCGCGCGTTCCCGGGGCGCGGCATCCGGATCTGGGGCGCGCGCACGCTGTCGAGCGATCCCGAGTGGCGCTACATCAACGTGCGCCGGCTCTTCAACTACGTCTCCGAGTCGATCATGCAGGGGACGCAGTGGTCGGTGTTCGAGCCCAACGACCAGAAGCTGTGGATCCAGCTGCGGATCGCGGCGTCGAGCTTCCTCACGCGCACGTGGCGCGAGGGCGCGCTGTTCGGCTCCTCACCGGACCAGGCGTTCTTCGTCAAGTGCGACGAGGAGACCAACCCGCCCGACGTCATCGAGGCCGGCCAGGTCGTGTGCGAGATCGGCATCGCCCCGGTCAAGCCCGCGGAGTTCGTGATCTTCCGCCTGAGCCAGTACGCCGACGGCGGCGGAGAGATCGAGGCCTGACAACGCATGAGAACGAGACGAAAGGACGCCCCCAGTGCCTGAGGAAATCAATGGCAATCTCTACTTCAAGCTGACGCTCCAGGGCAAGGAGGGCGCCGGTCTCTTCACGGAGGCGACCGGCGGCGGTTCGGAGAACGCCATCATCGAGCAGAAGGTCCAGGCCCCCAACGGCGGGGTCATGGTCAAGAAGATCCCCGGCAACCTGAAGTTCAACGACATCACGCTCAAGCGCGGCGTCGATCCGGACAAGATGCTGTGGGACTGGCGCCAGCAGGTCGTGGACGGCAAGTTCAAGGAGGCCCGCTGCGACGGCACGATCCAGATGCTCGACTCGACGTTCGCGCCGGTGGCGACGTACTCCTTCGAGAGCGGCTGGGTCAGCAAGTACACGCCCGCCGCGATGAACGCCGGACAGGACCAGGCGGCCGTCGAGGAGATCACGATCGCGATCGAGAACTGGAAGCGCGCGTAGGCAAGGGCCGCCGGCGATGAAGACCGAGTTCGAGTTCGCGCTTCCGAAGGGGTACGTCGACGGCGACGGCACCGTCCACCGCGACGGTGTCATGCGCCTCGCGACGGCCCGCGACGAGATCGCGCCCCTGCGCGATCCCGGCGTGCGCCAGAACGAGGCGTACCTCGCGGTCCTGATCATCGCCCGGGTCGTCACGCGGCTGGGATCCATCACGACGGTGACGCCGGACCTCGTCGAGGGCCTGTACGCCGCCGACTTCGACCACCTGCAGCGCCTCTACGAACGCATCAACGCCGACGGCGAGGCGGTGGGGTCGATCGCGTGCCCGGCGTGCGCGCACGCCTTCGAGGTCGACCTCAGCGAGATCGGAGACGTGGGCCTGGGGAAATGACGCGGCCGTCCGTCGAGCAGCTGCTCGACGAGACGGCCCGCCTCGCCTTCCACCTCCACTGGCCGCTGGACACGATCCTCGACCTCGAGCACCGCGACCGCCACCGCTTCCTGAACGAGGCACAACGCCTGGCCACCTCCGCCTGACGCACCCCACGTGACCGACGACACCCCTGCATCCGACGCCATCCGCCCGCGGCCGCTCCCGCTGGCGCGCTTCGTCCTGGCGCGGACGGATCGCCTCGGTCGCGCGGGCGGGCGCCGGCTCGCCCGCAACGTGGCGGACCGGCACGAGCGCCTG
>Ga0307502_10000179_pt1 | contig 16999 bp, 14 predicted proteins | sample 16_S_MG_FD_201364 | JGI IMG/M metagenome (GOLD analysis project Ga0307502, IMG submission 201364) | Soil microbial communities from Populus trichocarpa stands in riparian zone in the Pacific Northwest, United States - 16_S | ecosystem: Environmental > Terrestrial > Soil > Riparian zone > Trees... | reverse complement strand
CGATCTCTCAGGTGTTGCGATCACCGCGAGAACCCAAGGAACGGCCTGCGGCACGCCCGATCCCTCAAGCGGGCGTCGGTCGCGGGGTGGCGGAGAGGCCGTCTCGCAGGGGAACCTGAACCGGCAGAACCTCCGCCCACTGAGCGACCCAACCGTGGGCGGTTCTCGCGGTGGTGTCCCGTTATAGGCCATAGGATCACCTTTCATCAACCGCGACCGAAACGAGTCCACTGATGGCCATCATCAATAGGTTCCTCCGTCTCCAGACCGACGGCGCTGGGGGAACGCTCATAGTGCGCGGGGAGACCGTCGACGAGAACGGCAAGCGGGTGGACCTCGGCCACGACGCGCAGATTTTCGTCGCCGTCATTCACGTCGGAAATTTGACCAATCGCGCCGACCTGGAGGTCGAGGAACCCGGAACCAACCCGTGGACGGCGACGACCGGCTCGCACCACTTCAACGAGAGCGACGAGGTCTACGCGGTCGGGGCCGCGACGCAGAAGCAGGGCGACAGGCCCCGCCTCTTCGCGGACGGGTTCACCGTCACCCTCAAGTGACGCGGGAGCCAGGCACGCTGTGTCGGGGTCGCGCGATCATCCGCGCGAACTCCAACGCTTGGTATTTTCGCCATTCCCGTCAGGCGTCCGCGTCGCATCCGCGCGATCGGGTGGACGCGCCTGGTGTCGCCGCGCCGGAAGCTCCTTCGTGCTACCTCGCGGACCCGGTTTGTCGCCGATCCCCGCTTTGGTGGCGACGAAGAGCAGTTAGCCGCCACGAGATCAAGCCCACGGCACCGGTTCCAGATCCGCGGCTTGCCTGCCGAGCCGGAGTCGAGACCAGTACTTGCCCTCGTAGTCGAGCTCACGCAGCACGACAAGCTCGAGATACCAGTTCGCAAGCTGCCACGACTCCTTCAGCTCCGCCGAGCTAGGCCATTCCGTCATCTTCATGGGTGGATGGACGAGCTTGTTGCGTATCCCGAAGAGAACCTCCGGACCGTCTGCAATTGTTGTGTGGCGCCCGCTACGGGCGGCGAGGCTGGCAAACCCGGCGGGGATCGTCACGGGAACGCCGGCCCACACGAGGAGCTGGCGCACCTTGCATGCCGCCTGCCCGGGCACCTTCTTGCCGTGACGTTGGAGTACGGCCGTCCCGAGCATCTCAAGCCCTGAACAGGCGATGGGAACCCGCACGTCAAGGGGCTCGTTCCCGTTCGCGGCGAGGAGATGATTGATGGCCCGTTCTACGACCGCTTCACGGAGCACGTCCTTCGAGAGCCCCCCTACGCCCTCCACGATCTCCGAAAACGCTGTCGCGAACAGAATCGGGGGACACCAGCGCACTCCCGGTCTTCCCGGCCGCATCCGCGGAACTGCCCATTTCGCCCAGATCAGGTCTCCGTCGTCGTCGAGCCCGCAAACCGGTCCGACGCCGACCTCGCGACCTGCCATGAAGCTGAGCAGAATGAACAACCGCCGCCTCAGCTTGTCGACGTCGGCTGAGCTGATGGGAAACTCAGGTCTCCCCTCGACGACGAACCCGAAGCCGTTCTCGCCGCCGCGACCATCCACCTGAGCTATCACGAGATCCCACCCGCTCAGACCGAAACGGAGCTGAGGCTGTCGCCCGCCGCCGAGAACCTCAACGTTCGGGAACGACGACGATTGGAGTGCGCCGCTGATGTGAAACACGAAACGCTTCGCTACCGTCGCGACACCGGCCTCGAGTTCGTTCATCGTGATCCGATCGTCGACCCAGCTGATGTCTCCGGGATCCTCAGGGAGGACTGACTCGGTTGGCGGCGTGAGCGGCGCTGTGTGAGGCACTGCGACTGATCGCTCAACGCCGCTCCACGGATCCAGGAAGTCCAGCTGCGAGTGCGGACCGACGAAACGCGCGAAAAATCTCGGCGCCCCCGACAGACGAAGCTCTAGCTGCCCTCTCACGGGTCGCGGTTTTAGGTCACCTACCGTGACCGCGAGGTCCCCGGCGTACACGACGATCTCACCGCGCTCGCCAGCGGGCCGATACATCGCTTCGACGCGTCCACGCATGAAGTCAGTGTCCCACCGGCAGCGGCGCCCCTGCGATAGACGCCGCCGGGCCTGATCGGGCGATCGATGCCGCGTGGCGTCCAGCCGCCGCGCGCACGCGATCTGCAGCGCGCGAACGTCGTCGCGCGCAGCGGGTCGCCGGCGTCGAGCATCAACGAACGGTGCGGTTGCCAATTGGTGCTGTCCCGGCTCATCGTTGCTTGCTCCTGATCGGGGTAACACGGCCTCTACTTTTCTGAGGTTGCGTGCGCCGCGCTTGTACGCCGTTTCTGGAACTGAGCCGCTGTACGGCGTGTGTGTGACGAACCGCACGATGAAGGGCGGCGCCCATCCATAGGCTCGCCGCATGTCGCGTCGATGGATCGCCGCGGGCTGCTTCGCGACCCTCGTGGCGCTGACGATCGCTTCCGATGGAGCTGGCGCAGTTCCCGCGCGTATGAACGTGTACCGGGGCCTCGAGCTCGTCGGACGCCCGACGCCCGCGGTCCACTTCGTCGCCGGAGAAGGTCGCGCCGTGCTGCTCGTCAAAAACGTGTCCGGCCGATCCGGCCGGATCGAGCTCGTGTTCGTCTCGCGCCGCGGCGACCGCGTCGTCGCGCTGCCGAGCCAGACGGATCGAGATGCGCAACCGGTCAGCGTCCGCGACCCGCAGGATCTCAGACGGCCGCTCGCTCCAGACGAAATCAGACGCATCGACCTGCGCTTGCGCCTGGCGCCCGACCAATCGCCGGCGGATGGCGGCGGCCGGATCCAGATCCGAATCTCAAGTGGCGGAGCGCCGGTGACGCTGGCAATCCGCGGCGCCGCGCCCGACATCTCCTTCGATCCGACGAGCTTGACGATCGACGTCAGCCAGGCGTGCTGGCTGATCGGACGCACGTGCGGCGACACGGCGACGGTACTCGCGCGCGGAAGCGATGCGGTTGCGTGGGCACGGCGGACGCGCACGGCGCATGGCGTCTCGATTCTGAACAACCGCCGCGGGGGCTCCGTCACGGTTCGTCTGCGCGACCTCGAGATCCGCGACGGGGCGGTGCGGGTGACGGTCCAGGCCAGTGAGCTCAGCGAGGCGGGCCACTACGTCGGCCGGCTCCCGATCGACCCGAACGGACTTGCGGGACCGAGCTTGGTGGTCGACGTCAAGGTGCGCTGGTCGCTCGCCGCAGCGGTGCTCGTCATCTTCGTCGGCGCGCTGTTCGGCGGCTTCTTCCTGCGCCGGTTCGAGATCCGGCGGCGCCGTCGCCTGCTGGAGCTCGAGCTGCTGTCCGCCTTGGACCGCTACGACGAGGAGCGTGCGCGATCTGGCGACAGGCCCGCCAGCTACGACCTCGATTACCTGCTCGAACCGCGCCGCCACGACGAGGCAGCGACGACGCCGTTTCCGGGCACGCGCGGCGTCTCGGCGCTGCTGTGGCATATCCGGACCGCGCGCGACGACGCCGACTTCTCCGAGGATCTCGCGCGCACGCATGCGCTGATCGCCGCGATCGAGCGCTGGCTCGCGCTCGAGCCGGTCACCCGTGAGACCGCGCAACTGCTCGACGCTCAGCCACCGCCTGCGCGTGCCGAGGTCTGGCTGTCAGACACGATCGCCTACCAGGATCTCGCCTATCTCAGGATGCGGGCGACGACGGCTCCGGAGGACGACGACGCGTGCAGATGGCTGATCGGTGCGCTGACCGCTCAGGGGCGGGTTGCCGTCAAGTGCAGGATCATGTGGGAGCTCTCGGCGCGGCTCGAGGCGCGCGAAGGCTGGTCGCTCGAGCAGGGCAGGACCCTCGCCGATCTTGACGTGCTCGAACTCGAGCGCGCGTATCCGGCGTTCGAGTATCGAACGCCGCGGCAGACCGATGAGCTGCTCGTGGCCCTCGGCCATGCCAAGGATGGCTTGCGCCGCTTGTATGGAGACCACGAGCCGATCGAGGATGTTCCCTGCATCGTCGCGGCGCACCGCATCGAGGATCGGCTCGACGCATCCGCGCGCAACCCGGCGATCGAGCGCGGAACGCTCGATCTCAGCCCCTGGCGTCTGCGGCTCGCGGGTGCGTTCAACACGCTCGCGCTGCGGTCGGCCGTGTGGACGCTGGCGCGCGCGCTCGTCGCGGCTGTCGCCTACGCGCTGACGATCTACTCGGACACGTGGGGCAGCGTCACGGACTTCGCGTCGGCGTTCACAGTCGGCTTCCTGACCGAGACGGTCGTCAACTGGGCCGCCATGCCCGCCTTCCGCTCACATCGAAACCGCTCCAGCGCGAGTTCGACGCCTGCCGCGACGGCGCCGCCGGGCGCCGCCGGCGGGCCACATCCGGCCGCGCTCATCGCTCTACCGGAGCCGCCTGCCAGCAACGGGCGGCCGCCGAAGCATCCCCCGATCACGGCGCAACCGCCAGCCCGTTAGGCACAGGAGAGGAATTCTTGACCGCCAGAACATCAGGCAAGCCGCGCGGCATCAACCAGCGCTGCCCGTTCGGCACGCCGGACGGCTCCAGAGCAGACCTGACGGAGATCATGGACGGCTTCGTCGGCATCGACGACGAAGCCGCCGACTTGGGTGATCCCGGGGAGAACCTCTCGGCTCGGATCATCGTCGGCCGCATGGGGTCTGGCAAGACGCTCTACCTGCGGCGGACGCAGGCGTTTGCCGCTGACGACCATGCGATCTACGCCGACGAGGTGCGCAGCGATCTTCCCAGTACCCAGGACGTGATCCGGGTCTGTCATCGCTACGAATCGCACCTCATCACCGAGACCTGGATCGCGATCTGGCGCAAGGCGCTGCTGCGCGCGCTGTCCTCGCATCTGCTGTTCGCCAACCCGCTGCATGGTGCGCTGTCGTACGAGGAGCGCGAGCGCCTCACCGGGCGATATGCCGCGTTGCTCGGCCGACCGGAGGCCCCACGCTCGCCCTACGTCGAGGTGGCGGAGATTCTTCACAAGCACCAGAACCGGACGGCGCTGGATCGCTACCTGAGAGACGACGGCTGGGCGGACCTGACAACGCTCCTTGCCGGTGCGCTGCGCAACAGCAAGCCGGTGTACTTCTTCCTCGATGCGATCGACGAGCAGTTCGCCCATGCGCCGATGTACTGGCTGAAGTTCCAGAAGGGACTCTTCTACTCCGTGATGGCCTTGCTCCGCGAGCCGGGTTTCGGGGCACGCCTGCACGTCGTCGCGGGCGTGCGCGACATCGTCTACTCGGACATCCTGCGTAGCGAGCACTCCGGGCGCTATCGCGACGAGCCGCATATCCGCGTCCTGAACTGGGACGCGATCGCGGTTTCGGATCTGCTCGCCGCGAAGATCGCCAAGCTCGGGCAGGACCATCTCATGGACCCCGATGTCGAGGGGGTGCCTGGCTGGCTGGGTGCGCGCGAGATCGACAACACCGAGCGCGGCGTCACCGAGCTCGTCGAGGACTACGTGCTGCGCCACACGCGACTGCTGCCGCGCGATCTCGTCGAGATCGGCAACGCCCTGTCGCGCGAGGTCGCCGCAGCCAAGTCGCGAGGAGCCGAGGCGCTCGCGCCGGAAACGATCCGCCGCGTCGTCGACCAGGCCGCCGCCGGGTTCGCGGACACGCAACTGCGCGTGTGCGCGAACCAGATCGTCGCGGACATGATGCCGGCCAACGCCGTGGCCCAGGGGTACTCCGAGGTGTACCTCGGTGACACCCAGTACGCCCGCGGCATCGTCGAGGATCTGCGGCAGGTGCTCGCGGCCTTCCAGACAGACCGCTTCGACGGAGTGGCACTCAACCGCGCGCGCGCAGAGGCGTCCAGGCGGCTGAAGCACCACGTCCGGCCCGACAGTGACCTCGACCCCGGCCTGCACGTGCTCGACGTGCTCTGGCAGCACGGGCTGCTGGGCTACGAGCAGGGCTCGGGCCACGTCCGCTTCTCAGCCAGCCTGGATGTCAACGACTTTCACCTCCCGCTTGATCGTCGCGCCTACGTCTTGCATCCCTGCGTGGCACACACGGCGCCGGTGGCGCCCGTCGGCGAGCCCGTCCTGATGTCGGGACACCAGTAAACAGCCGGTCAATCGGCCGCGCTTCCGTGCCCGCCGCCGCCGGGGGTCTCGATCGCCAGGCGGTCGCCGGGCTGCAGCTCGCCGGCCGCCTTGGGCGCTAGCTGCTCGCCGTTGAGCAGGTTGCGTCCAGGCGCACCGGCCTCGCCCCCAGACGCGCCCGGCGGCGCATGGCGGCGGCGCTCGGTGATGAGCGAGTAGGACATGCGCTGGAGCGCCTCGAGCTCGCGCACGATGCCGTCCCCGCCGCGGTGGGCGCCGGCACCGCCCGAGCCGCGGCGGATCGCGTAGCGCGTGACGCGCAGCGGGAACTCCAGCTCGAGCGCCTCGACCGGCGTGTTCAGCGTGTTGGACATCGCGACGTGGACGGCGCTGGGACCGTCGGCATCCGGGCACGCGCCCTGGCCGCCGCCGAGCGTCTCGTAGTAGGTGAAGTCCTCGGTTCCGAGCGTGACGTTGTTCATCGTGCCCTGGCCGAGAGCGCGGCCGAACGCGGCCAGGACGAGGTCGGCGACGCGGCTGGAGGTCTCCACGTTGCCGCCGGCGACCGCGGCCGGCGGACGGGCGTTGAGCAGCGAGCCCTCCGGCGCGATCACCTCGATCGGGCGGTAGGCGCCGGCGCTCGCCGGCACGTCGGGGTCGGTGAGCACGCGCACGGCGAAATAGGCGGCCGAGCGCGTGACCGCCAGCGGGCAGTTGAGGTTGCCCGCGTACTGGTTTGCGCTGCCGCTGAAGTCGAGGATCAGACGATCGCCGGCGACCGTTGCCGCAAGGCGGAGCTCGAGGTCGCCCTCGATCGCCTCGAGTACGTCGCGAGCCTCCCGGCACCCGTCGGCCACGGACTCCAGGCACGCACGCGTGCGCCGCTCGGCGTAGTCCAGGACGGCGCCGGTCGCCTGCGCCAGTTGCGGCGCGCCGAGGCGCTGCGCCAGCTCGGCGAGACGGCGCGCTCCGACCCGATTCGCGGCGAGCTGCGCGCGCAGATCCGCCCGCCGCTGCTCGGGCTGGCGCATCTGTGCGACGAGCTCGTCGATGGCCGCGCCATCGAGCCGGCGCGGCGCGATGACGACGCCCTCCTCGTCGAGCGTTGTCGAGTCGGCCGGCATCGAGCCGGGAACGCGGCCACCGACGTCGGCGTGATGCGCGCGGCTCGCGGCAAAGCCGAGCAGCTGACCGTCGGCGTCGCCGTCGAGGATGGGGGTGATGACCGTGATGTCCGGCAGGTGGGTGCCGCCGCGGTAGGGATCGTTGAGGATCCACGGCTGCCCGTCGCGGTGGTCCTCGTCGAGCACGGCGGCGACGGCGGCGGGCATCGCGCCGAGGTGGACCGGGATGTGCTCGGCCTGCATGATCATCTCCCCCGCGGGATTGAAGAGCGCGGTCGAGCAGTCGCGGCGCTCCTTGATGTTCGCGGAGTGCGCGCTTCGGATCAGCGTGGCGCCCATCTCCTCGCAGGCGGCGCGCAGCGCGCCGGTGACGACCTGAAGGGCGATCGGGTCGAGGCTCATCGGCGCTCCAGGACGATCGTCCCCGCCTCGTCGACGGAGCCCTCCCAGCCCGGCGGCACCGCCAGCGTCGCCTCGGGCAGCTCGCAGATCGCGGGCCCGGCGAACCGTTCGCCCGGCGCCGGCTCCCCGCGAAGCACCTCGCTGTCATGCGGCTCGCCGTCGAAGATCACCCGGCGCCGTGAGCGCTCGCACCCGCCGCTGGCCCCGGCGGCGAGATCGAGCTCCGGCCCGGGGACGATCACCGTGGTGCGGATCGTGACGACCTCGATGTCCGTCGTGGCATCGCGGTAGCCGTAGCGCTCCTCGTGAAGATCCTCGAACGCGTCGCGCACGTCCGCGACGCCGCAGTCGTCGGGAAGCTCGCGCACCGTCAGCTCGTGCGCCTGGCCGCGGTAGCGAACGTCGTAGGCGACGTCGGCACGGGCGTCGGGCGCGCCGAGCGTCTCCGATGCGGCGCGTACGAGCTGTTCGCGGGCGCGCGACAGCGCCTCGTCGGTGAGCGCGTCGCCCGCCAGCAGCACCGTCCGTTGGTCGGTCGCGCGCCGGTCGGCGGCCGCCAGGCCCAGCGCGCTGAGCACGCCGGATGCGCGCGGGCACAGGATCGTCTTCATGCCCAGCTCGCCGGCGATCGCCGCGGCGTGCAGCGGGCCCGCGCCGCCGAAGGCCAGCAGGGCAAAGCGGCGCGGGTCGATGCCCTGCTCGACGGTCATCACGCGCAGCGCGCGCACCATCTCGGTGTTCGCGATGCGCACGATCCCCTCCGCGCAGGCGATCCGCTCCAGCCCCAGCGCATCTGCCAGGTCGTCGACGGCCGCCTCAGCGGCCGCACGGTCGAGCGCCACGCCGCCGGCCAGGGGCGCGTTCGCATCGAGCCGCCCGAGCAGCAGGTTTGCGTCGGTGACGGTTGGCTCGTCGCCGCCGCGTCCGTAGCAGGCGGGTCCCGGCTGGGCGCCCGCGCTGCGCGGGCCGACCCGCAGCGCGCCGCCCGGATCGCGCCACGCGACCGAGCCGCCACCGGCCCCGACGGTGTGGATGTCGACCATCGCGAGCGACAGGGGCCGCCCGCCGACCTCGCGACCGGCCGTCTCGCGCACCGCGCCGCGCTCGACGACGCAGACGTCGCACGACGTGCCACCCATGTCGAAGCAGACGAGATCCGGTCGCTCGCTGCGTAGGGCGACGAGCGCCGCGGCGGCCGCGCCCCCGGCCGGGCCGGACAGCACCGTGAACGCGGCGTGCCGCGCCGCCAATTGCGGCGCGGCGAGGCCGCCGCTGGACTGCATGATCCGCGGCTCGGGCAGTCCTGCCTGCTCGGCGTGTTCGAGCAGCCGTCGCAGGTAGCGCGCGAGCAGCGGCGAGAGCGCGGCGTCGACCTCGGTCGTCGCAGCTCGCTCGTACTCTCGAAATGTCCCGACGACCTCGTGCGAGAGGGACACGTGCACGTCGGGCAAGCGCCGCGCGAGCGCCTCCCCGAGCGCCCGCTCGTGCTCGGGATGGGCATAGGAGTGCAGCAGGACGACGGCGACCGCCTCGGGCTCGTGGCCGGCGACTTCGCCGGCGAGCGCATCGGGGTCGGCGAGCTCGCGCAGCACGCCGTCGGGTCCCATGCGCTCGGGCGCGCCGACGCGCCGCGGCGGCGGCACGAGCGGCGCCGGGCGCGCCGCGCACAGCCGATACAGATCGGCGCGTGCCTGCCGGCCAAGCTCGACGAGGTCCTCGAAGCCCTCTGTGGCGACGAGCACCGTCCGCGCTCCGTGGCCCTCCAGCAGCGCGTTCGTGGCAACGGTCATGCCGTGGGCGAAGAGCTCGACGTCCGCCGCCGCGGCGTCCGCACGCTCGAGCGCCGCGGCGATCGCGGCCATCACGCCCTCGGACTGATCGCCCAGCGTGGTCGGCGACTTCGCCGTGACGATTCGCCCCCCGGTGGCCAGCACCGCGTCGGTGAACGTCCCACCGACGTCGACCCCGAGCAGCACGACGCCTCAGCGCCCCCGCGGTTGGACGAACGTGTGCGGGAGCGCGAACGTGTGCGAGAGCGCGACCGCTGGCAAGCCGCCAATCTAACGTGCGCCGGTCATTTGGACAGCCGGCGCGGCGATCGGCGACGTTTGCGAGCGTCACGGCGCCCGGCTCGCAGCGCTGGCGTTCCTCCTGGTCCTGGCCGCCCCGGCCTAGCCGGTGTCGTGTGGCGCGGTCCTGCGCTGACAGGAAAATAGCGGTGATCGCCCACGAAAAAAGATGCTCCGGAAAGAAGCGTCATGGCGCATTTTCATCCGCCCGAGACCGTCCACGAAGCGGACAGCCCAACTAGCCCCGTTGTCCGCAGTACGCCGACGCGCAGAAAATGCGGCTCGCCGAACTTCAGGTGCACCTGATCCTCGACAACTACGCCCATGGCTGTTCACTACCGCAAAGCCAGCAGGCCTCGCATCGTCGAGCGCGCTCGCTGATCCCTCGTCTGGCCGGGTCCGTCCGCCGGGGCGACCAAGGCCTGCGCTGCGTCGGGAGTCGCCGGGTAGTGAGGCTTTGGGCTGGGTTTTGGCGTGCTGGAGCGCTCGCCGGGTCGTATGGGCGCATCGCGATCCGGCTCAACCAGTTGCCTCGATAATGGTCGGGTGCGTGTCTTCGTCTCGCCGAACGTGTGGTCGAGCTGTGCTTGATCTGGCAGACGTCGCGACGTACCTCATCGACCGGAAGTTGCTCAGTCCGCGGGCAGTCGTGGACGGAGGCCTGCGAGTCGTCGACGTTTCGCGTCGGAACCGTGTGTTCATCGCAAGCCCACGCGCCGCGCGGGCAGCTCGATCGCGCGGCGCAATTCGTGGGCTGCATGGAGCCGACAAGGACATGGTTGGCGGCCAGCTGATCGGCCAGCACCGGGTACGCTGCGCAGCGTCCGGGAGGGGCGGTACGTCGCCAGCGGCAGCGCCAGCGGCGTGGTCCACGTCTGGGATCTCAAGACCGGTTCGGCGGGGCCGCTGCCGGTTGCGTACAGCACCGCCGCCCCGCCGTCGTGCACGATCACGGCGAGCTCTGCCGCCAAGCGTAGCTTCCCCGATCCGGAGACCCCCGCGAGCGCGACGAGCCCACCCGCGCCCTCGCGCGCGCGCTCCCAGCGCAGGCCAGCCAGGCGAGCTCATCGCGGCGGCCGACGGGCGGGGGCGCCGTGCTCGCGTCGAGTTCGGGCGGCAGGTCGGCCGGCGGGGGCATGTTGCTCGAGTGCACCGTCCTGCCGCAGGATCGCCTCGTGAAGGCGGCGCAGTTCCGGACCGGGCTCGACCCCGATCTCGTCCACAAGGACACGGCGCGCGTCCCGGTAGATCTCGAGCGCGTCGGTTTGGCGCCCGCAGCGGTAGAGCGCGAGCATGAGCTGGCACGTGAGGCGCTCGCGGCGGGGATGCTCAACGACGAACTGCTGAAGCTCGCCGACCACCTGGACATGGTGGTTGGCGGCGAGATCGGCCTCGATGCGTGTCTCGAGCGCGGTCATGTGCTGCTCCTCCAGGCGGGCGATTTCCGGGGCGGCGCCGCGCTCGAACGCCAGGTCGGCGAGCGGCGGACCGCGCCACAACGCCAGCGCCTCGCGCAGCAACGTCGCGGCGTAGTCAGGCTGGCCATCGGCGAGCGTGCGGCGCCCATCCTCCACGAGGCGCTCGAAGCGCTCCGCGTCGAGCTCGTCGGGACGCACGCGCAGGCAATAACCCGCGCCGGTGGTCGTCACGATATCGGGGTCCCCGAGCGCTCTGCGCAACCGCGAGACGTGCACGTGCACCGTCTTGATCGCGCCGGACGGCGCGCCGCGGTCGTTGATGACCTCCAAGGGACCGAGGATTCGGAACTCCATCCTGCCGACGACGCTACTCCGCTGGCGAGAGATGTGTGACGGAGTCCGCATGACCACCATCTGTTGGGGTCCGGCAAGGAGCCGTAACTGGCCTGCAAAGGGACCTCTCGGGATGCTCCGCCGCGAAATGGTCACCGTCCATCGCTACCAGACGCGGAGTGGCGGCCTGATGACCGCTCACGGCTACGTAAGCGGTTGTCACGACGGGGCGCCGTCTGCTACAGAGTGTTATGACTTTTTCGAGCGTGCCTGAGCCGCAGGGCTGCGCGGCGTGTGGCCACGACCACCTCGTCGAGTTCTACGAGACCGAGGAGTTCCTTGTCGCCACGGTCACGGACTTCGTCGTGGCCGGGCTCGGCAGCGACGGCGTCGCGATCGTCGTCGCTACGCCTGAGCACCGTGAGGCGTTCGCCGACGCGGTCGGTGCCGAGGGCGTCGACGTCGAAGCAGCGGCGCGCGACGGACGCTACATGGCCGTCGACGCCGCCGAACTGCTGTCGACGTTCATGGTCGGCGGCGCGCTGGACCCTGTCCGCTTCCGTGCGGCGGTGACGGCGCTGCTCGATCGCGCGGCGGCTGGCGAGCGCTCGGTTCGGGTCTATGGCGAGATGGTTGCGCTGCTGTGGGGCGCGGGCGACGTCGCGTCGACGATCGCCCTCGAGGATCTGTGGAACGAGCTGGCCGAGGTGCGCGCGTTCTCGCTGTTCTGCGGCTACCCGATCCAGGGCTTCGATGTCCAGTCGCGCGCCGTCTTCAAGCACATCTGCGGTCAGCACGGCACCGTTGTTCCCGCCGAGAGCTACCCCTCGGCCGGAACGGTCGACGAGCAGCAGCGCGTCGTCGCCGGGTTACAGCAGGAGAACGCCGCGCTGCGCGCCGAGCTCGAACGACTGCGCGCGGGGCGCGACGGACCCACCGCGCCCGGCGCGGCCTGACTGGCCGGCAGCGCCTCGGACGGGGCTGACCACGCCGGCCGCGTCGCGGGCGCGCCGGCGCGGGCACGGATAACAGTCAGACGCCGTGTCGGTTCCCCACCGACGCCGCTGGAGCCAGTTAGGGGGCGGTCGACGCCACCGCGACGGCACGATCTGCGCGACACGGCCTCGGGGGACCGTTTGCGTAGTTGTCCGCGGGGCGGTGGGGACGCCTACCGATGGCAGGGACGTGTGCGCCGCGTACGTTCGTTTCATGAAAACCCATTCGATAGAAAAGACGTTCGAGGTTGACCTCGCCGCGCTCGCCGCCGCATTCGGGCAGCGTCTGCATGAGGCAGACATGGAGGTCACTCCGGACCAGTCCGAGCGCTACGTATGCTCCCTGGCGCTCGCCAGGCCGCGGTCTCGCGAGGCGCTGTACCACACCACGCGGGCGGTCTTCGTCAGCGACATGGAGCAGGTCGCGACGTTCGACCGTGTCTTCGCAGACGTCTTCGGCGCGACCGGCACGCCCGACGCGACGAGCATGGGCGACATCGAGCCCGCCCGCGCCCCGGCGCAGGCCTGAAGCCCGCCGTGCGCATCCTCCTGCTCTGCAGTGCGTTCAACAGCCTGACGCAACGCGTCCTGGTCGAGCTTGACGACATCGGCCACGACGTCGGTTGCAGCGTCGTCGCCGACGCTGAGGCCATGCGCACGGCGCTCGACACGTTTGACCCCGAGCTCGTCGTGGCTCCGTACCTCAAGATCGCGATCCCGATGGACGTCTGGCGCCGGCTGCCGTGTCTCATCGTCCATCCCGGCGTGCGCGGCGATCGCGGCGCGTCGTCGCTGGACTGGGCGATCCTGCGCGGGCTGCCGAGGTGGGGCGTGACGGTCCTGCAGGCGGCGGCCGAGTTCGACGCCGGCGACGTCTGGGCGCATTGCGAGTTCGCGATCGACGACGCTTCCAAGAGCGCGCTGTACCGCCATCGAGTCGCCGATGCGGCCGTCCAAGCCGTGCTCGAGGCGATCGTCCGCGTGCACGGCGGCAGCTACGTCCCCGAGCCGCTGGACTACAGCCGGCCGGAGATCGTGGGCCGCCTGGAGCGCCCGATGAAGCAGGCCGATCGCGCGATCGACTGGTCGGCGCGGACCGCCGAGGTGCTTAGGCGCCTGCGTTGCTCAGACAGCACGCCCGGCGTCCTGGACACGATCCTCGGCCAGCAGTACCACCTGTTCGGCGGCCACGAGGAGGAACTGCTGCGCGGTCGCCCGGGCGCGATCATCGCGCGCCGCGACGGGGCCATCTGCCGCGCTACCGGCGACGGCGCGGTCTGGATCTCGCATCTCAGGAAGGCACGACGCGGCGCCCGGACGTTCGTCAAGCTCCCGGCGACCGCCGTCCTCGCCGGACAGCTCGGCGATGTCCCGGATCGTGTGCTCGCGCTCGACGCGGTGGCCGACACCAAGACCTATCGCGAGATCTGGTACGAGGAGGTCGCCGACGTCGGCTACGTCCATTTCGACCTCTACAACGGCGCGATGAGCACGCAGCAGTGCAAACGCCTGCTCGACGCGTACCGGCTCGCCCGCGGGCGCCCGACGAAGGTGATCGTGCTCATGGGTGGCAGCGACCTTTGGTCCAACGGCCTGGACCTCAACCTCATCGAGACGGCGCTCCATCCGCATCACGAGGCCTGGGCGAACATCAACGCCATCGACGATCTCGTGGGCGAGATCATCGACACCGCCTCCCATCTCGTGATCTCGGCTCTCGCGGGCAACGCGGGCGCCGGCGGCGTGCCGCTCGCGCTCGCCGCCGACGAGGTGTGCGCGCGGCCCGGGGTGGTCCTCAATCCCCACTACAAGGGCATGGCGCTGTTCGGCTCGGAGTACTGGACCTACCTGCTGCCGCGGCGCGTCGGCGTGGACAGGACGCTGGAGCTGACGGAGGCATGCCTGCCGATCAGCGCTCGGCGCGCGAAGGAGATCGGCCTCGTCGATCACGTGTTCGGCCGTGACGTCGCCGGCTTTCGCGCGCAGGTCCGGCAGATGGCGCAGGATCTCGCCCACGGGCCCGACCTTCACGCGCGGCTGCAAGCCAAGCTCGCGGCACGCCACCGCGACGAGTCGATACGCCCCCTCAGCAGCTATCGATTCGTCGAGCTGACGCGCATGCAGCGCGACTTGTCGGGGGCCGCCTTCGAGGAGGCCCGCACGGCGTTCGTCCACAAGACGCCCCAGCAGCCCTTCAGCCACCCCGCCGCGGACGGCCCCGTGATCTTCGGCACCAACACCCAGCACCGTCAGTGCTCACTGCGACGGGCGCTGGCCCACTGAAGCGACGACCTGCGGGCTTCCGCCCGCCGGCGAATCGAAGACCAAGGAGGTCCTTCTCATGTTCAGCACTCAGGTCAACACGATGCAAGAGCGCGCGGCGTTCATCGCTTTGCTCGCACGGCGCTACGGCGACGTCGCGGGCGATCGCGGCACCGAGCCGTCGGTCGCTGGGCAGTACGTTTCGCACACGATCATGCGCGTGCGCGGCTGCCTGGTCGTCTCGCAACGAGCGATGAGCGCCGTGCCTGACGCGCCGAAGGCGCAAACGATCGGCTTGGACGTCGCGGCGCTGGCCGGCGCGTTCGCCGAGCGCCTGCGCGACGCGGACGGCGTGGCCTTCACGCATACCCAGTCCAAGACGTACGCCGATGCGCTGCAGCAGCACATGCCTCGCTCCCGTCGCTCGCTGTACTACATGACGCGCGAGATCTTCGTCACGGGGGATGAGCACGCGGCGACGTTCAACCGCGTCTTTTCTGAGGTCTTCGGCCTGCCCGTCGGCGCCGACCGTCACCGCGAGCGCGAGCGCGCGCCGGCCCTGACGGCCGTCGGCGCCTGAGCACCCGGCCCGCCGGCCGCGACGCGGTTGGCTGGTGTCACATAGCCCCGCCCATCACGTGGGCGGGGCCACGGGCTGTCGCCCGTGGCGACGATGGGTCTTGGCTGATGCCGCGGCGAGACGCCGCGATCCGGGCTACGCCGCCAGCGTCCGCTCGAGCTGTTCGGTCTCGGCGAGGTGCTGGTGTGACGGGCAGTAGCCGTTGCGGGCGAGCGGCATTCGCTGGCAGGGAGTTCCGCGGCGTGTCGTGGCCCGGCATTCCAGCGGGTTGCCGTGGATGTCGAAGCCGTGCTGCGGCTGCTTGGCCAGCCAGTCCTGCGCGAACTCGACGTAGGCGTCCACGATCTGCCAGACGCGCGGCTGTGCCGTGATCGGGAAATGCGGACGGACGTCGTTGAACAGCGTCCGCGCCGGCTTGGCAAAGTAGTGGCGATCGGTCGCGAGCCGTTCGATGGTCGCCTCGCAGGCACGCAGCACCTCCGCATGACCATCCCGCGCGGGCGATCCGTCGATGAGCGGCGACAGCTCGCGATAGATCGCGCGGCTGAACTGGTACATGGGCAGGATCTCCTTTCCTTGGGCTGCGAGCAGGCGGCCAGTCTGCCGCGCGCGTATAAAGATAAGAACGAAATCGATGTTGATTTCGTATTAAGCAGTGCGACGACGGCCCTCGACGTGGCTTGCGAGCGCCGCCAGGACGGCGCCGATCTGCTCGCGAACCGCCGCGTCGGCGACGAGTCCGTCGAGGCCGATCGTCCCGCGTGGCACCGGGATGCGAGCACAGGCTGACTCGACGATGTCGGTGCCCGTATAGCGCAGCACGGTGCGCAGCGATTCGTGGGCGCTCGCGGCGCCGGTCGGCGATGACGAGGCGTTGACCCAGGCGACGGGCTTCTCGTAGGTGCCGCCGCCGACCGTCCAGTCCAGGAAGTTCTTGAACGAGCCAGGCAGCGCGCCGGCGTACTCGGGCGTGGAGAAGAGGATGGCGTCCACGGCGTCGAGCTGGGCGCGAAGTCGGCCGCCGCTTCAGGCAGCGGCTGCCCTTCGACGTCGTCGTCGGGGTTGAAGTGCGGCAGCCTGTTCAGCTCCTCGTAGATCGTCGTGACCACGCCCGCGGGCGCGACCGCATGGGCGGTCTGCAGCAACGCGGTGTTGGTCGATCCCGCGCGCAAACTTCCAGAGACGAGCAGGATGCGGACGGGATCCTCCATGGTCACGCCCATTGCACCAGGTGCGGGCGCTCGTCTGCGCCGACGACCGTGTGATGGTGGTGCAGGCCGGGATCGAGCGCGGGGAAGTCGGTGCGCTGGTGCGCGCCGCGGCTCTCCTCGCGCCGCAGCGCGCAGGCCGCGACAAGCCGCGCCAGCGGGTGCGGATCGGCCAGCAGCCGCTCGAGACCCTCGCGTGTGCGCGTGATGCCCGCGTCGCGCCACAGCGCCTCCTGGGTGCTGCGCTCGGGACGCACGATTGGTGGTGGCGGTGGCGGCGGGGTGCCGCTCGCCGGCGCCGGCTCTTCCAGTCCGGCCGCGGCGGCGCGCGCGCCGTAGACGAAGCACTCGCTCAAGGAGTTGGAGGCCAGGCGGTTGGCTCCGTGCAGCCCCGTGCAGGCGGTCTCGCCGATCGCGTAGAGGCCCGGCACTGTGGTGCGCCCATGCAGGTCGGCGACGATCCCACCCATCATGTAATGCGAGGCCGGCGAGACCGGAATCCGCTCGCGGGTCGGATCGAGACCCGCCTCGCGCAGCGCCGCG
>Ga0307502_10000178_pt1 | contig 17199 bp, 13 predicted proteins | sample 16_S_MG_FD_201364 | JGI IMG/M metagenome (GOLD analysis project Ga0307502, IMG submission 201364) | Soil microbial communities from Populus trichocarpa stands in riparian zone in the Pacific Northwest, United States - 16_S | ecosystem: Environmental > Terrestrial > Soil > Riparian zone > Trees... | reverse complement strand
GCGAACCCGCGCCCGATCCCGCCCCCCGCGACGGCGCCGAGCACGGCCACGCCCAGGGTGATCCCCACCTGGCGGCTGGTCGTGGCAACCGCCGCGGCTACGCCCGCCTGCGCCGGGGGCATCCCGGACACCGCCGTGTTGGCGATCGGCGGGCTGACCAGCGCGAAGCCGAATCCGAACACCGCATAGGCGCTGAGCAGGAACGGCACCGAGGTGCCCGCGGTGAGGCCGGTCAGCATCAGGCCGCTGGCCAGGACCGCCAGACCGCCGGCCAGCATCGACGGGCGGGCGCCGAAGCGCCCCACCAGGCGCCCGGAGAGGGGTGCGAAGACGATCATCATCGTCGCCGTGGGCAGCATGTAGAGGCCGGCGTGCAGCGGCGAGAGCCCGCGCACGTCCTGCAGGTAGAGCGTGTTCATGAACAGGAAGCCGCCGAGGGCCGCCGACAGGCACACGGCGATCGCGCTGGCGCCGGCGAACGGGGCGCTGGTGAAGAAGCGCACCTCGAGCAGCGGTTCGCGACGGCGCAGCTCGTAGAGCACCAGCGCGGCGAAGCACCCCAGCGCGAGCGCCAGCACGATCACGATCCGGACTGCGCCGAAGCCGACTCGCCCGCCCTCGATGATCGCGTAGGTGAACGCGGCCAGCGACGCGATCACGAGCATCTGGCCCACCGGGTCGGTGCGGCGGGGTCGCGGCGCTCGGGACTCGGGCACGAACAGTGCGGTCAGCGCGATCGCCGCCAGCGCGACCGGCAGGTTGACCACGAAGATGGCGCGCCAGGAGATCGCGGAGACGAGAAACCCGCCCAGCACCGGCCCCAGGGCCATCGAGATGCCGAGCATCGCCGCAAAGACACCGATCGCCTGCGCGCGCTCGCGCGGATCCTCGAACACGTTGCGCACGATCGACATCGCCACCGGGCTGAGCATCGCGCCGCCGATCGCCTGCAACACGCGAAACGCGACCAGCAGCTCGCGGCTGGGAGCCAGCGCGCACAGCAGCGACCCGAGCGAGAACAGCGCCAACCCGGCTTGGAACACGCGGCGGCGCCCGAGGCGGTCCGCGGTCGAGCCCGCCAGCATCAGCAGGCTCGCCAGCACCAGCGTGTAGGCGTCGACGGTCCATTGCAGGCCCGACAGCGAGGAGTGAAACGAGCCCCGGATGGCGGGCAGCGCGACGTTGACGATCGTCGCGTCCAGGCCGACGATGAGCAGGCTGATCGAGCAGATGACGAGGATGAGCAGGCGCCGCCGGCGGTCCGGCGAGGCCTGCTGGGGCGCAGCGGTTGGGGTTCTCATGAGCCCCACCGTAGGATCTAGAGTGCTCTCTAGGTCAAGTGATATCGTCAAATTCATGACCGGTCTCGCAGAGGAGCTGGGCATCGGCGACGTGGCGCGGCGTACCGGGCTGAGCGTGCACGCGCTGCGGTTCTACGAGCGCGAAGGCCTGCTGCTCTCCCAGCACGTCGCGCGAGGGACGGGTGGGCATCGCCGCTACACCCCACAGGACGTGAACTGGCTGCGGCTCCTCGTCAAGCTGCGGCGGTCCGGGATGCCGCTGGCGAAGATCCGGCGCTTTGCCGAGCTGGCGCGCGAGGGCCCGGGAAACGAGCAGCAGCGCCTCGAGCTGCTACGAGAGCAACAGCGATGCGTCGAGGATCAGCTCGCCGAACTCGAAGAGTGCCTTCGGATCATCCACAGGAAGGTCGGCATCTACGAGCAGCACGTCGCGGACGGCACCGCTCGAGACCCCTTGACGGCCAAGGCGTAGATCTACGCGACGCGCGTGGGTCCCGTGGTTGACGACCGCAGCCTGACCGCGGCGTTTGCGTTGTTTCACTCTCACTGTCGCGCGGCCGCCGCGGTGGAGCGGATGACCGCGGCGACCGCGGCGGGATCGTCGAAGAACGGGGCGTGGCCGGCGCCGAGCGTCATGTGCCGCGCGTCCGGCAGCATCCGCTGTGCCCTCGGCGCCTGCAGCCCGCGCGGCAGCAGCCAGTCGTGGTTCCCCCAGGCGATCGTGACCGGGACCGTGGCGCGCACGTCGACGGGGTCGTAGGCGTAGCGGCTGAACGCCGCCAGGGCCGCACGGAAGGCGGGCGCGTGGATGGCGTCGCGCAGCGTCGCGACGGCCTCGTCCTGCGGGACTCGCGCCGGGTGGTCGAAGAGCTGCGCGAGGAGCGCGAGGCGCCCGAGCCGCGTGCCCGCCAGCCTGATGACCGGCGGGCCGAGCGGCTTGGGCAGGTAGGCGATCACGCCGAGCGCCGTCATCTGGCACCAGCGGCGCTCGGCCGCCGTCCAGAAGCCCGCGGGCGACAGTGCGGTCGCCGAGGCGACTTCCTCGCGCGCGGCGAGCTCGAGCGCGATCGCTGCGCCCATCGAGTTGCCGGCGACGTGCGGGCGCTGCAGGCCAAGCTCGCCGAACCAGCGCGCGAACGCGTCGACGTAGGCCGGGATCGTCGGGTCGACGCCCGGTGGCAGCGGATCGGAACGCCCGAACCCGGGCAGGTCGCAGGCGATGACGTCGAACGTATCGGCGAGCAGCTCGATCACCGGTCGCCACGCCTGCCAGTGGTGGCCGATGCCGTGCAGCAGCACGAGCGGCGGCCCGCTGCCCTCGCGATGGACGTTGATCGTCATGACGCCGCGATGAGATCGGCGGCACGCTCGGCGATCATCACCGTCGGCGCGTGGGTATTGCCGCCGACGATCGTCGGCATGATCGAGGCGTCGACGACACGCAGCCCGTCGATCCCGTGGACGCGCAGCCGCGAGTCGACGACTGCGTCCGGCGCGGTGTCGCTCATGCGGCAGGTCCCGACCGGGTGATAGATGAGCATGAGCCTGCGGCGCAGGTCGGCCTCGATGTCGGCGGCGGGTCCCGGCTTGAGCTCCTTGACGACGATCTCCTTCAGCGGCGCCTGTGCGGCGATCTCGCGGGCGAGCTGCACGCCGGCGACGAGCGACGCGACGTCGTCTGGCTCGGACAGGCTGTTCGTCAGGATGCGCGGCTTGTCACCGGGGTCCGAGGACCGCAGCCAGACCCGCCCGCGTGCCTTCGGCGATACCAGGACGGGTCCGATCGTCATGCAGTGCCCGTCGTACATCTCGGCGCCGTGATCCTCGAAGTAGGCGGCGCCCATGTGGAACTGGATGTCAGCGGCCGGCAGCCCCGGCCGCGTCCGGTGAAAGGCGACGACCTCGGCAACCGTCGAGCTCAGAGGCCCGGATCTGCGCAGCACCCACTCGGCGAGCGGCTTGGGCTTGTCGGCGCCGTGGAGCGTGTTCTGGTCGGAGACCTCCCAGAGGACCGTGACGAAGGGGTGGTCCTGGAGGTTGCGCCCGACGCCCGGCAGGTCGTGGCGGGGCGTGACGCCGACGTCGCGCAGCTCGTCGGCGGCGCCGATGCCCGACAGCTGCAGCAACTGCGGTGAGCCGATCGCGCCCGCGCAGAGGATGACCTCGCGCTCGGCGCGCAGCAGCTCGCTGCGATTGCCTCGCCTGACGCGCACACCGATCGCGCGATCGCCGTCGAGCACGACCCCGAGCACCGTCGCGCGCGTGCGGACCGCGAGGTTCGGCCTGCCGGCGGCCGGTCGCAGGAATGCGTCGGCGCTGCTGAAGCGCTGCCCGTTGCGCTGATTGACCTGAAACAGCGAGACGCCGTCCTGCTCGGGACCGTTGATGTCGGCGACGCGGCGGATCCCGACCGCCTCGCTCGCGGCGATCAGCCTGCGGTCGAGCGGCCGCGGCGAGCGCTGCTCGCTCACCCGCAACGGCCCGCCGGCGCCGTGCCACTCCGACGCGCCGCGGACGTTGTCCTCGGACTTCATGAAGTACGGCAGGACGTCGCGCCAGCCCCACCCCGGCGCCCCCTGCGCTGCCCAGCCGTCGTAGTCCAGCGGCCGGCCGCGGACGTAGAGCATCGCGTTCATCGAGCTCGAGCCGCCGAGCCCCTTGCCGCGCGGCATGTATAGCGAGCGGTCGTCGACGTGCGGCTCGGGCTCGGTCCAGAAGTCCCAGTCGAGCTTCGTGTGGAACTGCTTCGGGAACGCCGCCGGGATCCTGATGTTCAGGGAGCGGTCGCGCGCGCCGGCCTCCAGCAGCAGCACCCGCGTGGAAGGGTCGGCCGAGAGGCGGTTCGCGAGGACGCAGCCGGCCGAGCCGGCGCCGACGATGACGTAGTCGAAGCTCTTCCGGTCGCGGCTCATGCCGTGGTCGCCGCCGGCGAGCGGGCGGCATGCTCGATGTCGTAATCGGCGACGTCGAAGCGGTCGACGCGGCGCCGGTAGCGGAAGGTGTAGTCGGGCCACATGGTCGAGTTGCGTCCGTTGGCGTCCAGATACCAGCTCGCGCAGCCGCCGGTGTCCCAGACGGTCGTCGACAGCCGGCGCGCGATGTCCTCGTTGTAGGCGCGCTGCACGGTGGGACGCACGTCGAGGGCTTTCACGTCAGCGCGACGCAGCAGCGCGATCGCCTGCTGGACGTAGTGGATCTGGCTCTCCAGCATGTAGACGATCGACGAGTGGCCGAGGTTGAGGTTCGGCCCGTAGAGCAGGAAGAGGTTCGGAAAGCCGCTGATCGCGGTTCCGAGGTAGGCCTGCGGGCTGCCCTTCCAGACGTCGGCGAGCAGCTGCCCGTCGGCGCCCCTGAGCCGGTAGGCGATCGGCGGGTCCGTGGGACGAAAGCCGGTCGCGAGGATGATCGAGTCGATCGGCCGCTCCACCCCGTCGGCTGTGACGATCGAGTGCTCGCGCACCTCAGCGATCGGCGCGGTCACGAGCTCCGTGTTGGGCCCGGCGAGCATCGGATACCAGTCGTTGGAGAGCAGGGCCCGCTTGCAGCCGACGTCGTAGCGAGGCGTCAGCTGCGCGCGCATGACGGGATCGCGGACCTGGACGCGCAGGTGCGCGCGCGCGACGAGCTTGACCAGGCTGAGCAGGCGCAGGTGGTGCGTCATGCCTGCCGCCAGCGCCTCGCGCATGGTGTAGACGCCGTGCCGGGCCAGCCGCTGGATCGCCGGCACGCGGGCGTACAGCCGCCTGAAGCTGCGCGGGATCGCGCGGTCCAGATGCGGCAGCACCCATCCGGGCGTGCGCTGGAAGACGTGCAGGCGCGCGACCTTCGGCCGGATCTGCGGCCCGATCTGGATCGCCGTCGCGCCCGTGCCGATGAGCGCCACGCGCTCGCCCGTGAGGTCGTGCCGGTGGTCCCAGCGGGCGGTATGGAAGACGGTCCCGCCAAAGCCGTCCAGGCCCGGGATCGGCGGTGCGACCGGCTCGCTGAGCAGGCCCGGCGCGGCGACGAGGACCTTCGCGCGCAGCCGCCCGCTCGACGTCTCGATCTGCCACCGGCCGGACGTGCTGTCCCAGGCCGCCTCCTGCAGCTCGCAGCTCAGGTGCGTGTGCCCCAGGATGCCGAAGCGCTCGGCGCACCGGCGCAGGTACCGCTGGATCTGCGCCTGGAGCGGATAGGAGTGCGTCCAGTCCGGGTTCGGGGCGAACGAGAAGGAGTACAGGTTCGACGGCACGTCGCACTGGCACCCGGGATACGTGTTGGCGAGCCAGGTGCCACCGACGTCAGACGCCCGCTCGAGGACGACGAAGTCGTGCACTCCCTGCTGCTTGAGGCGGATCGCCATGCCCAGACCGCCGAAGCCGGCGCCGACGATCGCGATCGCGACGTCCTCGGGCAGCGCACCGATTACCGGTCCATCGCTCATCGCGTTGCATGATATGGGCTGCACGCGGCTCCTGTCCCGGGTGTTGCAACCGGGCTGTCACCGCGCGTCGCGCTGAGTCGTCCGATCGTGCGATCTAGTGGGCGTCGAAGAAGCGCCTGGCGACCGGCGCGGCAACGGCGGCGCCGGATTCGCCGTCTTCGACGAGCACTGCCAGCGCGAGGTCGCCGCGAAAGCAGATGAACCATGCATGGGTCGGTGGCGGGTCCCCGCCGCCGTACTCGGCGGTGCCCGTCTTGCCGGCGACCTCGCCGGGGACGCTTGCGAGCGCGCTGCCCGTCCCGCGGACGACGACCGCGCGCATGAGCGAGCGCAGCGTGGAGAGCTCGCGCTGCGCGAGTCGCGGCCCCGCCGTCCGCGGATCCGAGGCCAGCAGCCGCGGCGCGCGCCAGCGCCCGTGGGCGACCGTCGCGGCGACGCCCGCCATGGCCAGCGGCGAAGCGACGATCCGCTCCTGGCCGATCATCGCCGCCGCGCGCTCGACCGCAGTGCGCCCCGGCGGGACGTCTGCGGGCGCGGTCGTGAGCGCGAGCTTGGTCGTGCGCCCGAGGCCGAAGTCGCGCGCCGTCTCTTGCAGGGCGTCGGCCGTCAGGCGCCCGGCGAGCGACACGAAGGCGGTGTTGCAGGAGATCGCGAAGTCGTCGGCGAACGTCGCCTGGCCGCTCTGCTCACCTTCGAAGTTGCGAAAGAGCTTGCCGTCGACGGTGAGCGTCCGTGGGCAGGCGACGCCGGCGCCGGGATCGAGGCCCGCGCGCAGCAGTGCGGTGGTGGTGATGACCTTGAACGTCGAGCCGGGTGGGTAGCTGCCCGCGAGCGCGCGGTCGAACGTCGAGTCGGTCGGCCGGTTGGCGACGGCCAGCACATCGCCGGTCGACGGCTGGACGGCGACGACCGCGGCCTCCCTGCCGGTATCGGCGAGCGCGTGCTCGGCGGCGCGCTGCGCGCGGTCGGAGAGCGTGGTGCGCAACGGCTCGGGGTCGACGCGGGGCCTGCGCAGCAGCGTGCGGATCGGCGCGCCGGCCGCGTCGCGGATGACGACGCGGCCGCCGGGACGGCCGCCGAGCTGCGCGTCGAAGCGCTGCTGCAGGCCCCACTGACCGACCACGCTGCCGGCGCGCACGCGGCCGCGCGCCGCCGTGACCTGCTCGCGGGTCGCGGGACCGACGGCGCCCAGCAGCGCCCGCGCGTACGGCCGCGTCGGCGTCAGCGGCGCCTCGCCGTCGACGCGGGCGATGCCGGAGATCCCTGCCAGCCGCCCCGTCAGGCCCTCGCTGTCGCCGCGCCGCAGGGCGGCCGCCTCGACGAACTGCTTCGGGCCCGCGCCGCGCACGGCGCGCACGTAGGCGCGGGGGTCGATCTTCACGGCGCGGGCGAGCGCGCGGGCGTTGGCGGCGAGGTTCGCGGCGGTGAGCTTGTCGCGCTGGAGGCCGATGCGGACGATCGCGCGCTCGCGCACGATCCGCCCGCCGTCGCGGTCGAGGATCGGGGCGCGCGGGCGCACGTCGATGACGGTGCCGAGCCGCGTCGTCGCGCTCAGGCGCGGATGGATCGTGCGCGGTGACCAGCGCACGCGCCACGCGTCGCCATCCTTCTGGAGCCTGATCGGCGTGCGGTAGGCGAAGCGGCCGAGGAGCGGGACCTGCCAGGTCACCGCGAGGGTGCCCGTCGCGGTCTCGCCGTCGGCCTTCACGTCGGCCAGGACGGCGCGGACGGTCGCGCCGTCGAGCCCGCGCCGGTTTGCGACCAGCGCGCGCGACGCCGTCGCGGGGCTCGTCGTCAGCCATGCTGCTCGCGCGTCGGCGCCGGCGCTCCACGCGCGCGCGTACGCGTACGCGTCCGCGCGCGCCTTCTCGGTCCCGTCATCGCCACCGAAGCAGCCGGTGAGGCCGGCGAGCAGCGTGCCGAGCAGGGCGAGATTGCAGAGGTGCACGCGCACGGATGTCACTTCAGCACTGCGACCGCGACCCGCGCGGCCTCGGCGACGAGGTCGTCGCTCGGCGTGGCGTCGGCGTTCCCCCGGGTCGAGAGGGTGACGAGCACGATCGGCTTGGCCCTCGGCGGCCAGATGACGGCGATGTCGTTGCGCGTGCCGTACCCGCCGAGGCCGGTCTTGTCACCGACCTTCCAGCCGCGCGGGACGCCGGCGCGGATGAGCTTGTCGCCTGTCGTGTTGGTGATCAGCCAGTGCGTCAGCAGCGCGCGCTTCTCGCGCGAGAGCACGTCGCCGACCGCGACCTTGCGCAGGTCGGCCGCGAGCGCCCGCGGGCTGCTCGTGTCGCGGCGGTCGTCCGGGCGCGCGGTGCTGAGCTCTGTCTCGACGCGATCGGAGCGGGTGGTGCGGTCTCCGATATGGCGCAGCTCCCGCGTGAAGCCCGACGGTCCGCCGAGCTCCCTGAACAGCAGGTTGCCCGCGGTGTTGTCGCTGTAGCGGACGGCGGCGTCGCAGACGGCGCGCAGCGTCATGCCGGTGTCGACGTGCCGTGACGTGATCGGCGAGTTGGCGACGAGGTCGGGGGAGCTGTAGCGCACCACGGTCTCGAGCTCCGCCAGGGAGCGGCGGCGCAGCACGAGCGCAGCCGCCAGCGCCTTGAACGTCGAGCAGAATGCAAAGCGCTCGTCGGCGCGGTGGCCGACGGTGCGCCCGCTGTCGGTGTCGACGCCGAGCACGCCGAGGCGCGCGTCGTACCGGTGCTCGAGGAGCGCGAACCGCGCGTGGCGGACGGCCGCCTGCGCAACGCCGCCGCGGGTGCCGGCGTAGGCGGCGACGGGAACGATCGCGGCCTGCGTGAGGACGTCTCTGCGAGACAGTGGAACGGTCATCGGCGGCATGAGATCAGCTCTCGAGATGGTCCGCCTCATCACTTCGGTCCCACACTCAAGACTCTGTCGCGAAGAAAGAGATTGACGCGAAGCGCGAGGCTGCTAGCTCGCGCTGAGGGTCGCGCCGAGCTGCTTCAGCTCGCGTGCAGCGATGCTGGACTTCGTGTTTCTCGCGATGGCCAGTGCCTTGCGTCCTTCGACCTGGGCACGGTCGTGCTCGCCTGAGTCGGCGCATGCCAGTGCTAGGCGTGCTTGATGTAGTCCGCCGTCGCGCACGAGGTCGCGTGGCCATTCGCGTAGCGCGCTCTCGTAAAGGGTGACGGCCTTCGCTGGCAGTAGCCAGAGCCAGCAGCGTGCTTCTCCGGCGCGAACGTGCCGGAGGGATGTGACGGTGTCCTCGCCGGCCCATGGTGGCGCGGGCGAGTTGGCTGCAACGAATCGGTAGGCGTCGTTCAGTCGGCGCTCGCATGAGTCGGCATCCCCTGCGAGCGCGTGTCCGAGCGCGGCCCGCAGGGCGCAGAGGGTGCGGGTCTGCTCGCCGACGCCGGGAACGCGGAGCGCAGCTTCAGCGAACACGATCGCCTGCTTGGCGTCCTGCTCCTGGGCAGCCCACTGGGATTGGCGCATCCGGGCGAACGCGGCCATGTCTCGGTAGCCGCCTTCCTTGGCGAGTTGTAGGGCGCGCTGCGTCCATGCGTCGCGCTCGCGCGTCTGTCCGGTGTCGTTGCTGAGCCAGGCCGCGAACTGCGCCCAGCGTGACTCCACGCGCATGAGGTCGGTTCGGAGGTCGCCGCGAGCGACCTTCCTGTGCTCCACAACGAAGTTGATCTCGCGGCGCACGGCTGCGAGCACGTCGTGCGGGCCGAACATGGCATCGTGGCGGCCGAGCAGGTTGAGCAGTTGCGCCCAATGCGACACAAGCTCAGGGTCGATCTCGCGAGCCGACGCAGGCGCACTAGTGCCAAGGCCGAGTGCGGCCCCAACGCCTGCGCCCAAAAGGCCGCGTCGGTTGATGGGCTCCACGTCTTCTCCCACGTCGCTGTCCGGTGCTCCAGAGAGTAGCGGTGCGCGTCGGGCGGCTTCGCGTTCTTGACGCTCTCGCTCACGGTCATACAGGGCTGCGGGAAGCAGGGCTAACAGCGCCCCTTCGGCGGCCAGTTCGCGGTCTAGGACTCTCACGAACCATCCGGAAACGGGGTCTGATGCGCGTTCGGCGGCGCTTATGTGCTGGGCTGAGTAGCCGGTCAGCGCTCCAAGTGCTTGGAGCGTGAGTCCTTGCGCCAGACGGCGCGAGCGGATCTCGGCTCCGAGTCGTGCGGCGGACGATGCTTCCGCGTTCAGCGGATGGGCTGGACGACCGCGATTGCCCGGCATGGCCCGATCCTAGGCGGCACGGTCGCCGATGCCTATTTTTCAGAACGCCAGCTGCTCGATCACGCGGGGCGGCCTACGGCGCCGCCTGGGCTTGAGGACGGAGAGGCCGGTGGCCAGCGCTTGGCGGCGACCCAGCTGTAACGCACGACGCCCCACTTGCAAATCAACCGCGACGAGATCGACCGGATCCGCGGCGTCCAGCCACATAAAGTTGTCTCAAAGTGCCAACCTGGGTGCACGACCGCCGTTGACATAGGTACAAGGTTGCGCGTCCGGGGCAGCACGAGACTGCTCGAGTTCCACGGCCCGTGATCTCATCTCTGTAGGGGGTTCATTCGTGCTACTCGCGTTGTCGGCACAACTGATCGGTGGTCGCATGGACTCTGGACCGTTGGATCGCCCCATGAGACCTGCCTTGGCTTCCGCGATCCGATGAGTGAAACAACTCCCAGAACGGTCGATAAACCGTGGGGACGTGAGCTGTGGTTCGCGCACACCGACCGATATGCCGGAAAACTGCTCTACGTCAGCAAGGGCGAGCGACTGTCGCTCCAGTTCCATGAGCACAAGGACGAGACCTCGTACCTCCTCGCCGGACGTGCGCTGATCACCCAAGGCGCTGGCGAGTCCCTTGATGAACGCATACTTGAGCAAGGCGCGGTGTGGCGCAACGAGCCAATGCTCGTTCATACAATTGAGGCTCTGGTGGACACGATCGTCGTCGAGGTCTCCACCCCTGAGCTCGATGACGTCGTGCGGCTCAGCGATCGCTACGGGCGCGCCGAGCCTGCGGCACACTGATCGGCGGCGCGAGCGCAGGTTGCCCAACACGGAAGCGATCGCCGCACTGATGCTGGGCGCGCCCTGTGCGCGATTGGGCGCTCGCGGACCTCTTCAGGTTCTGTCGTCGCGGCGATCTGTTGTGCCGGTCCCACGCAGAGCCTTCATGCCTGCGCCAAAATTCTGGAACTTAGTTGCTAGTCTCGGCCTGCTGCTGTAGCTTTATTCAGCAGGGACGTCGCGGAATTTCTACAATTTGGCGGCCCTCAGAAAGCGAAGTGCACTCATTCGCCGGCGTCAGCGACGGCCAGATGCCGGCCATGCTGCTACCGCTGCTGCTGCGGGCGCAGGCGCGACCCACTCCGCGCTGAGGGTTCCTGCCGGTAACACGGAGTCCGCCATGGTCCCCTTGCCGCTTGCCCCTCCCGGTCCGCGCTCGCGCGGACCGCACAGCTGTGCCCTCACCGGATGAGCCTTGACCCCACGATCCCCACGACGATCGCCCTCTGCGGCTCCTATCAGGTCCGGCTCGACGGCAAGCGCATTGAGCACCGACTCCCTGGTCGAGGTGGCAGGCTGGCCTTTGCCTACCTCGTCATCGGCCGCGACCACCCGATCTCGCGCGACGCGCTCGCGGCCGCGATTTGGGAGAACAGCGCGCCGCAGAATCCAGATAGCGCGCTGCGTACGCTGCTCACGCGACTGCGGGCTGTCGTGGGCCAGGAGACGCTCTCCGGCCGCGGTGAGATCAGCCTCGCGCTGCCCGACGACACGAGCGTGGACGTCGAGGTCGCCGCAGCGCACTTGGCCGCGGCCGAGCGCGCCCGAACCGAGCGGCAATGGGGGCTGACGTTCGACCACGCATCGCTCGCGGTGCCGATCCTGGGCGCCGACCTCCTGCCGACCCTTCACGCTGACTGGATCGAGCTTGCCCGCCGTGCGCACTCCGAGCGCCACGTCCGCGCCCTCACATGCGTTGCGACGGCGGGCCTGGAGCTCGGTGACGCTGAGCATCTCGCCTTCGCTGAGAGCGCGGCGCGCACCATGATCGAGCTCGAACCGCTGCACGAGACTGGAAACGGGCTGCTCATCCGCGCGCTCGCCGCACAGGGCGACCGCGCGCACGCGCTCCTTGCCTACGACGAACTGCGCGCCCAGCTCAACGACGAGCTCGGCGTCGCGCCCGGGCAGGAACTGCGTCAGCTGCACCATCAGCTCCTGCAGGACGAGTCCGTCACCCCCGCGGCAACGCTCGAAGCCGCACAGCCTGTGCGGGCGACGGCGCAGCAGCTCGGGCTTCCCGCCCGTGCCGCCGCGCAGGCTGCCCGTCCGCTCTTCGGACGCGCGGCCGAGCTCGCGTGGCTCGAGCGCGAGCTCGACCCCGAGTGCCCCGACGGCCGAACGCTAGCTCTGCTCGCCGGCGAGCCCGGGATCGGCAAGACGCGCCTCGCGGCGGAGTTCGCGCGGATGGCGCACGCGCGCGGCGCCAACGTTCTCTGGGGCTCCTGCCACGACGGCGGCTTCGTCCCCTACGAGCCATTTGCGGAGATCGTGCGCCAGTACCTCGTCCAGTTCGACGCCGGCGAGCGCGCCGAGCTGCTCGAGCGCACGGGCGCGGACGTGCTCGAGCTCGTCCCGAGCCTCACACGCCGCGCCGCACGCTCCCCCGAGCGCCTGGACGCAAACACGCAGCGTTACCGTCTCTTCGACGCCGTCTCCGCGCTGCTCATCGACGCCGCGCGGCAGCGCCCGCTCGTCGTCGTGCTCGAGGATCTGCACTGGGCGGACCCGTCGACCCTCAACCTCCTGCTGCACCTGCACCGCGTCGACGACGGCCCGCCGATGGCAGTACTCGGCACCTATCGCGACGCCGAGGTCGTCGCGGGGCAGCACCTCGCCCGCACACTGGCCGAGCTGCGGCGCGTCACGCGCGTCCTGACGACACGGGTGACGGGGCTCGACGAGGAGCACACCGTGCAGCTCGTCGGTGCGCTATCGGGCGCTGCCGTTCCGCTGGACATGAGCCGCCGTATCCATGCCAGGAGCGACGGCAACCCGTTCTTCGTCAGCGAGATCGTGCGCTGGGACCAGGACGTCCGCGATCCCGGCGCCGTCTCCGCCGATGTCAACGACCTCCTCACGCGCCGGATCGGCCACCTCAGCGCCGACGCTGTCGAGCTGCTTCACACCGCCGCAGTCATCGGCCGCGACTTCGATCGGGCCGCGCTCGAGGAGGTCTGCCCCTACGAGAGCGAGCGGATGCTCGACCTCGTCGAGGAGGCGATGCGGGCGCGCATCATCGAGGAGGCGCCGGGGGACGCGCTGCGCTACTCGTTTTGCCACGCGCTCATCCGTGAGGCGCTCTACGGCGATCTGAGCCGCACGCGGCGTGCCCGCGTCCACCGTGCGATCGCCGACGCGTTCACCGCGCGCAGCGCAGACATAGGACCCGGCGGCTCCGCCGAGCTCGCGCACCATCTGCACGCCGCGATCGAGGACGGCGAGGGGGCGGCTCGCGCGATGCAGGCTTCGATTCGCGCCGGCGACCACGCGATGTCCAAGCGGGCCTACGAAGATGCCGTGCGCCACTACGATCGCGCGCTGGCGGTCGTCCAGCAGGCGGGTGCCGGGGACGACGAGCGCTGTTCGATCCTGCTCGCGCGCGGAGCCGCCCAGCGGCGAACCGGCGACGCACCCGCAGCGCGGGAGACATTCGAGCGCGCCGGTGAGCTGGCGCGGGTCCTCGGCGACGGCCGGCGGCTGGCCAGTGCCGCACTCGGCTTCGGCGGCCGCGACCACGTGGCGCTGACGAACGAACAAGCCAACGAGCGGCTCATCGAACTGATTCTGGAAGCGCTCCTCCAGCTGCCACGCGAGGCGACCGGCCTGCGAGCGAGGCTGCTCGGACGGCTGTCGATCGAACTGCTGTCGATTGCGCCCGACCGCCGTGCCGCGCTCAGCAGCGAGGCGCTGGATCTCTCTCGCGAAAGTGGCGACGAGGCGGTCATCGGCTATGTGCTGGCCGCGCGGCGCGTCACGATCTGGAGTCCCGCGAACGTGCAGACGCGGATTGCACTGAGCTCGGAGACGGTCGCGATCTCCGAACGCATCGACGATTCAGAGCTCGGCCTCCAGGGCCATCAATGGCTTGCGGCCGATCTGCTGGAGATCGGCGACGCGACGCGGTCGCGGAACGAGATGCGCCGGCACGCACAGCTTGCGCAAAACGTGCGCCAGCCGTTTCACCGCTGGGTGGCCGGGGGGCTGCGCGTCACATGTGCGCACATGGACGGAGAGTTCAAGCGCGCCGAGCGCCTCGCCGAGCGCGCGTATTCCGACGGCGTCATGGCCCACGAGGACGACGCATTTCAGAGCCTGTCAGCGCAGCTCTTCTGGATTCGCCGCGATCAGGGCCGGTTGGATGAGCTCGGCGATCTCGTCGAGCGCTCGCTCCAGCGCTTTCAGACGACGGCCACCTTGTGGCAGGCCCTCGCCACGCTTCACGCGGCGGAGACGGGGGCGACGAGGGTCGCGGAGCAGCGTCTCGCCGGGCTCGTGGGACACGATGCGCTCACCGCGATCGCGGTCGACCCGGACTGGTGCTCGACGATTGCGTGCCTGGCGCAGTGCTCGGGCCACGTCGCGCATCCGACGAATGCCGCGATGCTGTACCGAGCGTTGTCTCCGTTCGGCGCATCGAACGTCGTGGCGGCGCACGGGGGGATCTGCCTCGGTGCCGCCTCGGGGTATCTGGGGATCCTGGCGCGGACGTGCGGCTGGTGGCGCCCAGCCGAGGAGCATTTCGAGCACGCGCTCGCCTTCAACGGGGCATTGGGGGCGCCGGCGCTGCTTGCGCGCACCCAGCACGAGTACGCCCTCACGCTGGCGCTGCATGGCGAAGCGCAGGACGCACCGCGCACGCTCGCGCTGGCCGAGTCGGCCCGCGTGACAGCGGTCGAGCTGGGGATGAGCGAGCTGGAGAGCGCGGTGCTGCCGCTGACAAGGCTCGGGCAGGAGCTCGGCGTGGCGGGCTCGTGATGGCGCTCGAGGCGCCGTCCGAGAGCGCCTGCGTACCTCATCGACGTCCGCGATGCTCGTGGACACGTTCTCGAAGCGGCGCGGACACGGTCGTGTCGGATTCTGCTTCTCGTGAGGCCGCACGGCCCGCGAGAGATCGAATCTACGAAGGGACTTCGGATCGCAATGAACGGACTCAACCAGCCAGGAACGACACGGGTGTCACGCGGTGTTCGGACGACCGGCGTGACCATCACCGCCGTGATCCCGGCGATAAACGAGGCGGCCAACCTGCCGCACGTCTTTGCCCGCATTCCCTCGTGCGTCACCGAGGTCGTCCTCGTTGACGGCAACTCCAGCGATGACACGACCGAGGTCGCCCGGGCATTGCGGCCCGACGTCCGCGTCGTGTTGCAGAACCGCCGGGGCAAGGGCAACGCCCTCGCTTGTGGCTTCGCGGCCGCGCACGGCGACATCATCGTCATGCTCGACGCCGACGGCTCGACCGACCCGGCCGAGATCACGAACTTCATCGCCCCGCTCCTCGCGGGAGCCGACTTCGCGAAGGGCTCGCGCTACGCGACTGGTGGCGGCAGCGCCGACATCACCCGCATCCGCGACACCGGAAACCACCTGCTCGGCGGTGCGGTAAACCTCCTTTTCGGGACAAAGTTCACCGACCTCTGTTACGGCTATAACGCCTTCTGGCGCAGCTGCCTGCCGCACATGCACGTCACGTGTGACGGCTTCGAAGTCGAGACGCTCATCAACGTCCGCGTTGCCCGCGCCGGACTGCGTGTCACCGAGGTGCCGAGCTACGAGCAGGAGCGCATCCACGGCGAGAGCAACCTGCATGCCATCCGCGACGGCCGGCGCGTGCTCAGCACGATCCTGCGCGAGCGCTTCAGCCGCCGCGTCACTCCGTCGGACAGCTGGCGCCCGGAGTACCGCGAACTCGACTTCGACCACGGATCCGCCCAGTTCGCGCAGGCGGTCTGAGCGACATGGCGACCATCGCGCATCACGAGCGTCTGCAGGCGCCGGCGCACCTCGGGGTGAGCGTCGCGACCACGGCGTTCCGCGTCGGCCTAGTCGAGCGGCTCCGCTCACCGACGGTCGGCACGGCGTGAGCTTGGTACCCCAGCCGATCGGCGTGCCGAGCCACTTCCCGACTGCCTCCGTGATCGAACTGGACCTCGCGAATCCTGTTCCAACGCTGGCGGCGACGGAGCACGCTCGGGACGTCCTGGTCGTCGTTCGCCTTTGTGGCACGCCAGTAGGCATGGTCGTCTGTCCTGCCCGCGTTGCGGCGGATCCAGGCGCACTCTCAGCAGCCATCGCGACGACCCTTGGGGAAGCGATCGCCGTCGAGGCTCTGAGCCACGGCTTGACGGCGGTGCCTCGCATCACTGTTGCCGGGCTTGTGCACCACGAGTGCCCCATCCGCGCGGCACACGACCGTGTCTCGCGGACTGGCCCCGCCGTATCCGTGGTCGTGTGTACCCGAGAACGGGCGGACTCGCTACGCAGGTGCCTGGACAGCGTACGTGTGTCTCATTACCACCGGTTTGAGATCGTCGTCGTAGACAACGCGCCGCTGACCGACACGACCGAACTCGTGTGCGCAGATATGGCACTCGGCGGTGCGAGCTCGATTTCGTACGTTCGCGAAGAGCGCGTCGGCTTGTCCTGGGCGCGAAACGCAGGAATCGAATCGGCGGCCCACGACCTGGTGGTGTTCGTCGACGATGACGAGCAGGTCGATGCTGGATGGCTCGCGGCCCTGGCTCACGAGTTCGAACTCGACAGCAACGTGGGCTGCGTTTCGGGTGTGGTCCTTCCGGCGGAGCTCGAGACTCACGCCCAAGCACAATTCGAACAGTTCGGGGGTCACAGCAAAGGCCGCGGCTTTCGGCGAGTGCTGTTCGACCAAGAGCACGTCAGGACTTGCCAGTCAGCCATGTATCCATTGCCGGCGTTCGGAGTCGGCGCCAACATGGCGTTCCGTCGCGCAGCACTGGCGGACATCGGCCGATTCAACCTCGCACTGGGTGCTGGAACGTCGACGCACGGAGCGGAGGACACATACGCGTTCTCAGAACTGCTCCTCGCGGGCTGGAGCATGGTCTACGCGCCTGCTGCCGTCACATGGCACTATCACCGTGTCGACGGCGACGCGCTAGAGCGCCAGCTGGCCGGCTATGGGGTCGGCCTCGGCGCCTACTACACCGCTCTCGTTCTCCGCAACCCTCTGCGGCTAGCCGCACTCGCGCGCCTGGCTCCGCAGGCCGTTCGAGACCTCCGTGATCCCAATAGCGCACGAAACGCACCGCTTGCTGATCTCCCAGACGACGTAGCGCGCGGCAATGTACGCACGATGCTGAGAGGGCCTGTCGAGTATGCGCGCGCCCGGCGACGCGCTCGACACCAAGCGCGAGCGCCTATCACCAATCGCCGTTGATCATG
>Ga0307502_10000177_pt1 | contig 17248 bp, 7 predicted proteins | sample 16_S_MG_FD_201364 | JGI IMG/M metagenome (GOLD analysis project Ga0307502, IMG submission 201364) | Soil microbial communities from Populus trichocarpa stands in riparian zone in the Pacific Northwest, United States - 16_S | ecosystem: Environmental > Terrestrial > Soil > Riparian zone > Trees... | reverse complement strand
GACGCGGGCTCACTGCTCAAGGGCTATGAGCAGTACGTCGGCCTGAACGAAGAGGACGCGCGCTGGGTCGCCGAGATCGCAGCGACGTTCCGCGCCGCCGGCGGCAGCGGTGGGCTCGTGCGACTGCCGGACGCCGCGATCGCGGCAAGCCTGCGCCGCGCGGGGCTCTCCGACGAGCGGCGCTCGGTCACCTTCGACGACCCCGTCGCCTTCGGCATGCCGCTGACGTCCGGGTATGCCAACGACCCGGTCAACACCGGCACAGGCAACTTCGTCGAGCCCGAGACCGATCTGCCGTTCCACGGCGTTGTCCAGGGCCTGAGCTTCGGACGGATCTACAACAGTCGCTCCGATCGCGCCGGTGCGTTCGGCCTTGGCTGGTCCTCCTGGGCCAGCGCGCGCCTGCGCGCGTGCCGGGACGGCGTCGACTACGAGGGGCCAGACGGTCAGCGCGCGTTCTTTCCTCGCATGGGAGCCGGGTATGGCCGGATCGTCGGCGTAGACGCGCTCGTGCAGCCGCTCGAGAACGGGCTGGCCCTGGACTGGTTCGGCGGCCGTGGACGGTGGGAGTTCGACGCGGCGGGGCGCCCGGTCCGCATCGAGCGTGGACCGGGCACCGAGGTGCGCATCGAGCACGACGGCGAGGGGCGGCTCGTGGCGCTGACGCATGCGGGCGGCAAGCGCGTGGACCTGGAATGGGAAGGCGAGCGCATCGCAGCGGCAGCATGCTCAGGCGGCCGTCGCGTCGTCTACTGCTACGACGACCTCGGCTTCCTCGTCGCAGCCGAGCGTGACGGCGGCGCCCGCTCCTACGAGGTCGACGAGGAGGGGCGGATCGTCTCCGTCACCGATGCGGACGGCGTCGTCGAGGTCGTCAACACCTACGACGACGAGGGCCGCGTGGTCGAGCAGCTCTCACCGTTCGGGCGGCGCACGTCCTTCACCTACCTGCCCGGCCAGGTGACGGTCACCAGCGACGTCAACGACGGTCCGCCGAACACGTATGTGCACGACCTCGCCGGGCGTGTGCTGGCGATCGTCGACGGCGACGAGCAGCAGACCTCCTTCAACTACGACGAATGGGGCAACCCCGTCGCGATCAGCGAGCGCAGCGGGGCCGTCACCATCCAGGAGTGGGACGATCGTGCGCGGCTGACGCGCCGCGTGCTTCCCACCGGCGCCTCGTTCAGCTTCGCCTACGACGACCTCGACCGGGTCGTGGAGGTTGCCGCGTCCACCGGGGCGGTTACGCGTCTGAGCTACTCCGGCGCGGAGCGCAGCCCCGCCGAGATCATCGATCCCGAAGGCGGCGTGACCCGGCTGACGGTCGCCGACGGCCTGGTGCGCGAGGCCGTCGATCCCGACGGCGTGCGGCTGCGCTTCGAGTTCGACCCCGACGGCAACATCGTCGCCACGGTCGACGCGGACGGAAACGTCGCCCGCCTCGAGCGCGACGGCGCCGGGCGCGTCATCGCCGCCGTCACACCGCTCGGCCGCCGCGCGGCATTCTTCTACGACGATCGAGGGCAGCTCGTCGAGCGCCACGATCCGAGCGGCGCCGAGTGGCGCTACGAGTACACCGCCGCCGGCCGGCTCACACGCGTGATCGACCCGACGGGGGCGGCGCAGGAGATCCGCTACGGCGAGCACGGCTGCCCAACGGCATCCGTGGACGCGCTCGGCCACGTCACCGCCCAGCGCTACGACGTCTTCGGCAACGTCGTCGGCGTTGTCGCACCCGACGGCGCGTCGTGGAGTTACGGCTACGACGCGCTCATGCGGCTCACGACGATCGCCGACCCGGTTGGTGGGACCTGGCGCCGCGAGTACGACGCCAACGGGAACCTCGTCGGCAGCATCGATCCTGTCGGCACGCGCTGCACCGCGACCGTCGACCCGGCGGGGCAGGTGACGGCGCTCGACGACGGGCTCACGTCGAGCGCCTTCGAGTTCGACGAGCTCGGCCGAGCGGTCGCCCACATCCGCCCCGACGGCACCATTGCGCGCTGCGAGTACGACCTCTGCGGCAGGCGGACGATGATCCTGGATCCAGTCGGCGGGGTCACGCGACTGGAGTACACCGCGGGCGGCAAGGTCCGCCGAGAGGTGGCGCCGTCGGGCCGCGTCGACGAGCTCGAGTACGACCGCTGCGGGCGCATCGCCGCGCGGATCGACGGCGCCGGCCGGCGCTGGGAGCACCGCTACGACGCCGACGGCGCGCTGACGGAGCGGATCGAGCCGACCGGCGACCACGCCCGCTTCACCTACGACGCCGGCGGTCGGCTCAGCGAGTGGTCGGCGCCGGGGCGCGGCGTCACGCGCTATGCCTACGACGAGGCCGGTCGCACGACAGCGATCACCGATCGCCTGGCCGGCAAGCGCCTGTTCGACTACGACGCCGCCGGCCGGCTCGTCGCCGCGACCGACGCCAACGGCGCGACGACGCGCTACGCCTACAACGAGCGCGGCTGGGTGACCGAGATCGTCGACCCCTTGGGCGGCGTCACCGCGCGAAGCTACGATGCCGCCGGCCGGCTGGTTGCCGAGACCGACCCGCTCGGCCGGGTCAAGAGCCTGACATACGACGCGGCCGGACGACTGGTGGAGTACGTCGACGGCTCCGGCCGCGCGACGCGGCGATCCTACGACGCGTCCGGCCGCGTGCGCTCCTTCGGGGCCCCTGGCCGCGACCCGATCACGATCGAGCGCGATGCGCTGGGGCGCGAGATCGCGATCGACGAGCCGGACGCGCGGCCGAACAGGTTGCGCTGGGACGAGGCCGGCCGGCTGGTCGAGCGCAGCCGGGGAGAGCTGGCGATGCGCTGGCGCTACACCGCCGACGGCGAGCGCGCCGCGCTCGGCTACCCCGACGGCACGGAGACGACGTACAGCTACGACGCCGGCGGCTTTCTGGCGGGCGAGCATCATCCGACGCTCGGCGCGATCGCATTCGAGCGCGACGCCGCGGGACGCCTCGTCGCCGCGACGGGCGACGGGATGCGCGCTCGCTGGCGCTACGACCGCGGCGACCTCGCCGAGTACGAGTTCGCCGCGGGCGCCAAGCGCCGCGCGGCGCAGCTGACCCGCGACCCGGTGGGACGCGTCGTCGCCGCGACGGTCGACGGAGACCCCGAGCGGTTCACCTACGACCTCGCCGGCCAGATGCTCTCCGCCGAGACCCGCAGCGGCTCGTTCTCGTTCTCCTACGACGCCAACGGGCGGCTTGCCTGCGAGTCCTCGCCCGCGGGACGTGCGACGTATGAGTACGACGCCGCGGGCCAGCTGCTCGCCCGGCGCGGGCCCTCGGCGATCGCCACCCAGTACGAGTACGACGGCGCCGGTCGCCGCGTCCGCGAGACCGACGACGACTTCAGCCGCACGTGGCGCTGGGACGAGCTCGGCCGCCTCGTTGGAATCGACAGCTCGGGTGCCGGGCCGGGCGGCGCGCGTACGACGAGCGTCGCCGTCGACGCCCTCTGCGAGCTGGCGGAGGTCGACGGGAAACCGCTGCTGTGGGACACCGCCGACGCGTTCTCGCCGCTGGCCTGGATCGATCAGCGCGCGGTCATCGGCCACGGCGCACCGTGGGCGATGGCGGGCGACGGCGCGGCCGAGTGGCTTGCGCCTGACTGGCAAGGCTCGATCGGGGACACCGCACGCGACCCATGGGCGGCGGCGACGAACGGCTCCCGCGCGGACGATGGCCTCCAGCTCGGCCTCCGCGGCGAAATCGAGTTCGACGGCCAGGCCTGGCTGCGCAACCGCGCATACGACCCGGCGAGCCGCTCATTCCTGCGACCGGACCCTCTTGCGGCGGTGCCCGGAACCGCCTGGGCCGGCAACCCCTACCACTACGCGGGCAACAACCCCATCGGCCTGTCCGACCCGCTCGGCCTGCGGCCGATCAGCGACGCCGAGCTGCAGGAGCACCGCGACCGGATGAACCGGAACTTCTTCGAGAAGGCCGGCGACTGGATCGACGAGCACAAGGACTACGTCATCGCGGGTGCCTTGGTGGTCGCCGGCGGCGCCCTGATGGCGACGGGCGTCGGCGGGCCGGTTGGCCTCGGATTGATCAGCACGGGCGTGAGCGCCGGCATGCAGAAGTTCACCACCGGCGAGGTGAACTGGAAACAGGCCGTCGTGGACGGTGCGATCGGCGCCGTCACCGGCGGCGCCGGAGCGAGCCTCATGCGCCAGGCGGTCGTCGAGGGCGGCAAGTCACTTGCGACCGGGATGGCCGATCGCGGGCTGAACGGCGGGAACCCGTTCGATCCGCGCGGGCTCGGGACGGATCTGTTGATGGGCGGCGTGGCGGTCGTTCCCGGAGGACGATTGGGCTCGCCATCACGCGCGGTCCCCGACCACATTCCTGCGATTCCGGACGCCACGGTGATCGTACGAGGCGGCCAAAGCGACCTACCAAGCCCGGGCGAGGTGTTCTCGGGCGCTCAGGGCCGGACCCTCGACGAGGCTGCCGCCGGAGTACCCCACGGTACGATTCGCTCGTCGACCGCAGGTGAGATTCGAGCCGGCGGCGGAACCGTGGAGCACGCGCCCGAGTACAACTCCAACGTGGGGCGCACGAACTACCAGCACGTTGATGTCACCGTCGGGCCGGGGAGCAATCCGTTCGGCGATCAGCACCCGAACCCCGTGCCTAAGCGCGAGCGGTTCGGGGGCCCGGACTACCCGTATGACGACTGGGGGCCGAGTTGACCGAGCAGCAACTTGCAGAGATCGAGGCGCGAGCGCGTGCCGCAACAGGAGAGCGCTGGGAGGTGGTCGCGGATCGTGACGCGACGTCAGTGGTTCATGTGACGTCGGCGGAGGGGGGTGACGAGCACCTGCGCATAACACGCGAGGCGGAGCCGGCAGCTTCGAACGACGTCGAGTTCATCGGCAACGCTCGCCGCGACGTCCATCGACTCGTCGCGGGTCTACGCGGTCCCGATCGACTGAGCGGGGACGAGCTCGATGAGATCCAGCGTCGCTGCGACGGTGCGAGTCCAGCGCCGTGGCGCGCGTTCCTCGAGGATGAGGGCGGCATCGGCGGCTGCAATGTCATATGGGTGTCTGACAGCGACGACGAGCCCGACCTGTATCTGTGGTTGGGCAGCGAGATCGCCTCAAGTGCCGACTTCGAGTTTGTCGCGGCGGTGCGTCAGGACATTCCTGACCTTCTGGCAACGACACGGCGCCGGCATGAGCGCGGGTGACCGAGCGCGCAGCGACGGTCCTTGATCGCTCAGATGCCGGTGCCAACCTGCACCACCTCGACCTCTCCACTATTCACCGCATACCCTCGGCCGACCACCATCCGCACGGGCGCGCGTCGCGGTAGCGCCGCCCCGAGCAAGTCACCGTCGAAGTCGATGTTCGGTCGCAGCAGCACACCGGTCTTCGATCGCGCCACGGTCTTCGTCCAGTGCCCGTACAGCGACCGCAGCGACTCCGATCGCCCGGCGGCGATGACGTGCAGATCGGGGCGGGCGGCTGACAGGAGACCAGCGATCGCGCCGTCGCCGTCATCGAAGTCCTCGGCGTCGTCGATGAGCAGGACGACCGGGCCGGTCACGGTGCGCAGGGAGGCGAACATCGCAGTGGCCTCGCCGCCGGCGCGGGCGTAGCGTTCGACGAACGGGCAATCGTGCAGCGGGGAGCGGCGCCCGCCGGTGGCAGCGACGTATACGCCGCCCTGGCCGCTGCGCAGCGACTCGGCGATCGTCGACAGCGCGGTGCTCTTGCCGCTGCGTGCCGGGCCCGCGACGAGCGCGTGCTCGCCCTCGTAGAGCACGAGCTCGGCGATTGCCAGATCGGACTCGCGGACGCCGATCGGGATGCGCCATGGTTCGCTGGAGACGTGGCTCGTCGCGCCCAGCGAGGCGAGCGAGACCTCCGAAGGCAGAACCGCGATCGGACTCGCGCGGCTGGCCGTCCCCGGCCAGCGCGCGGCGACGGTTTCGACAACGGCGGCCACCGACGGCGTCGGCTGCCCGACCTGGATCTGCAACCCGCTCTGCACCATCACCGCCCGCCCTGCGGTTGCCGCGGGAACATTTCTGCGTGCCAGGCCCGCCGACACGTAGTCGTAGGGATCCGGGAGGCGGAACAGCCACTTCTGCGTCGTGACCGCCGCCCACGGACCCGGGACCGTCCCCAGCCGGTCGGCCGACACCGCGAAGCAGATCCCGGCCTCGCGTCCGTCGGCGTACACGCGCGTGAGCGCGTCCATCAGCTCCAGGCCCTCGATGTCGTCGAACTCGGCGCGCATCGCGGCGAGGTTGTCGATCAGGACGATCGTCCTCGGACCCGAATCCGCCCCCTCGCTGCGCCGCCGGTCCAGCTGCGCGCGCAGGTGACGGATCAAGCGCATCTGGCGCTCGCGGTCGCCGGCGAGGATCACCGACCCGCAGTGCGCAAGTCCCTCCAGCGGCGCGAGATCGCCGGCGCCGTAGTCGAATGCGTACAGCTCCAACTCGTCCGGTGACAGGGTCCCGGCGAGGCTCAGCGCGAGGCTGGCGAGCGCCGTCGTCGTGCCGCTTCCGGGGATCCCGAAGAGCAGCAGGTTGCCCTCGTCGAGATCCCAGCCGACGGGATATTGGGTCTGAGCGCCCGGGTCGTCGGCGAGCGCCATGGCGGCGCCGCCGCCGCCCGTGGCGCCCGTGTCCGGAGGCGCCATCAGGTCGGCCAGGTCGAGCTGCGCGGGCAGCGGCTCGGGCCACGGCCGCCGCGCCGGTGCAATCGCCTCGGCGGCGTTGGCCTCCACGACCGCGTCGACCAGCCGCGCCAGGTCCGAGCGCGGCGGGCCGCCGTCGGAGCCGGCGCCCGCATTTCCGCCGCCGCCGGCCCGCGTCTCCGCGGGCCCGGCGCCGAACGCAAACGGCGCCACCTCGACCCCGGCGTCCGTGCCTTCGTTCGTCACGCAGGTGACCAGGGCAGTCTGGATCGGCACGATCTCGCCCGGTCCGAGCCGGATGTACGCCCGCCCGGGACGGTGGCGGCTGAGCTGCGCCGCGTCGCGCCTGCCGATGACGTCGATCGAGTCGTCGGCGTCCTGCACGCGCAGCGCGATGCGCAGGTTCGTGTTCGTGCGGATGTTGTCGTTGACCGCGCCAGACGGGCGTTGCGTCGCGAGGATCATGTGCACGCCGAGCGTGCGGCCGCGCTGCGCGACGCTCACAAGCGACGTGAGGAACTCGGGGAAGTCCGCCGCCATCGTCGCGAACTCGTCGATGACGACGAGCAGCCGCGGCAACGGCTCCTCCGAACCACCCGCGAGGTACTGCGGCAGGTTGTCGGCACCGGCGCTGCGCAGCAACCGCTCGCGGTAGCGGATCTCGGCCTCGAGCGCCTCGAGCGCTCGCTCGCCAAGTCCCTCGTCGAGGTCGGTGACCATGCCAACCGTATGCGGCAGCCGCGCGCACTCGTCGAACGCCGCGCCGCCCTTGTAATCCATCAGGATGAACGTCAGATGCGCCGGATCGGTGTGCGCCGCGAGCGCCGCGACGAGGCTGCGCAGCAGCTCGCTCTTGCCCGATCCGGTCGTGCCGCCGATCAGCCCGTGCGGCCCGTCGCGGATCAGATCGAGGCTGAAGACCCCGCTCTCCGTCACGCCGAGCGGCGCCACCGCGCCGGGGTCGCGCCCGGCGCGCCGCCAGCGCTTGCGCACGGACTCGGCGTCGATCCGCTCCAGTTCCAGCAGCGGCAGCAGTCGCACGCTGTCGGGAAGGCCGCCGCCCACCTGCTCGAGCTCTGGATCCTCGAACCGCGCGAGATCGCGCGCGCAGGCGCGGGCACGCGCCACGTCGAGTCCTCCGAGGAGGACCTCGGCCACCGCCGTCCCCTCCTCGGGCCGCCGGACGGTCGCGTCGCCGTTGGGACTCTCGACCTCGATGACCGTGTTGCAGGCCGCCGGCAGCCGGTCCGCCGTCGTGGCGACGACGATCCCGGCGACCGCCGCGCGCGGCTGGTAGGGCTCTCGGTGGCGCCCTTCGGCGCCGGCGCGCAGCAGGTCCCTGGCGGGTGCGTTCGGTCCCTCGGTCAGCACATCGGAGTCGATGACGGCGAGCACGGTCCGGGTTTCGCCGCCGCCGCTCAGCCTGCGCAGCAGGGCGTCGCTCTGCTCGCGCCTGCCCGACAGCCAGCGCCCGCCGCCACCGGGATCGCGCGTGTGCGGCAGCCACTTGCACCAGTCCCAGTCCGGCTCTCGGCCGGGATCGACGAACACGCCGATCGTCAGATCGGCGGGACCGTGATGCACGGCCGCCTGGCAGAGCAGGCTGCGTGCTGTCGCCAGCGCCGCGGCGCGATCTCCGACGACACCGACGACGCCGCCGTCGGAGAGATCGACGCAGACGGGAGCAACCGGGAGCGTGTTGGATTGCACCTTCTGCGCCAGTTCGTCGGGCAACTCGGCGGCGCTGCTCTTGACATCCGGCTGCCACGCCAGATCGGCGAGACCCGCGAACAACCGCAAGAAATCCTCGTGGTGCGGGCGGCGCTCCCACAGGCGCACGCTCGGCAGCGCGGCACGGCGCAGCGCCTCCGCGGGATCGGGACAGAGGTCGCGCAATCGTGCTCGCTCGGCCTCGCCGGTGTCGTCGATCAAGCGCGTGAACTCGTCGACCTCGGACTCGTAGGCGCTGTGCGATCGCGCCCCGCCCTTGCTGGCACGGCGCCGTGACTCGGCGTACGTCCCGAGCGCGATGATCGGCGTGAGCAGCATGAACATCGCGTAGCGCGCGTCTCCGGTCATCGCGATCATGACGCCGGCCATCACCAGCGGACCGAACGTGGACGCGATGCTGAAATGCGGCTTCGGCGGCGCGCCCGGCTTGCTCGGCACCCCGATCGGCGCTGGCGCCGCGGCCCGAGCAGGGCGCGGTGGGCGGTTGAACGGCAGCGTGCCGTTCGGGCCGGAGTGCCGTCCGAAGTCCAGGCTACGAGGCCGGTCGGCGTCGCTGACGGCGCGGATGGCGAGCGCGAACGCTCCGACCTCGATCACGCTGCCGGTGGCAAGCTCGACAGCCGCGACGCCCTCCACTCGCGAGCCGTCCGCGAAGGTTCCGTTGGCCGAGCCCGCGTCGGTGACCCGGACGGCGCCGGACTCGTCCAGCTCGATCATGCAGTGCTGACGCGAGACCGTCGCGTCGTCCAGGACGATCGCGTTCTCCGGCGCTCGACCGAGCAGCGAGCGGCCTACCGGGAGCGGGAAGCCGCGGCCGGCGTCACGGCCGGCCACGACGACGAGTTCGAAGCGCGACGCAGGCGCCGCGCCGTTGCGGGCGCCGTTGTGCGGCGCGGTGAGGACGGCGCCCTCGTGCAGTCCCGAGTCCACGATCGGGCATGAGGCCGGCACGACGCGGTCGCCGACCGCGACCGATCCCGCGACCGGTCTTCCCAGCACGGCTCGCAGGAGATCATCGACTGTCGCGTCAGGGTTTCGCAGCTGGACCTCCAGCTCGCGATCACCTTCATTCGTCCTGAAGACGATGTGCATCATTGCCTCGATTTATGGCAGTCGCCGAGCACAGTGAATGGCGCTGCACCGTACTGCACGCCTGCGAAGTCACTCATGCAGCGCCTATAGCATGTCGCGCATCGAGCGGATGGTCACGGCCCCATGAACTCGGATCCGAGCACGGGCGGCCGTGCGGTCGGCCGCTACGACATTCTGCACCAGATCGGGCAGGGTGCCATGGCCACGGTCTATCTCGCCCGCCAGCCCGATCTCGACCGGCACGTGGCGCTCAAGGAGCTCGACCGCTTCGGGGCCGGCGAGTCGCCGGTCTTCGCCTCCCGATTCCTTCGTGAGGCACGACTAGCCGGTTCGCTGAGCCACGCCAACATCGTGACCGTCTACGAGTACTTCGAGCACGCCGGTCGACCGTACATCGCGATGGAGCACGTCGAGCGCGGGTCTCTGAGGGGGCACCTCGAAGGCCTGACCGTCGGACAGGTGATCGGTGTGCTCCAAGGGCTGCTCTCGGCCCTCAGCCACGCCGAAGCCCGCAAGATCGTCCACCGCGACATCAAGCCCGAGAACATCCTCGTCACCGCCGACGGGCACGTCAAGATCGCGGACTTCGGCATCGCCAAGGCGCACAGCGTCATGAGCGCCACGCTCACCGCCACGGGATCGACGCTCGGCACCCCGATCTATATGGCGCCAGAGCAAGCGATGGGGAAGCCGATCAGCATCGCCACCGACCTGTACGCCGTCGGCATCGTGGCATTCGAGATGCTCTTCGGCGATGTCCCGTTCGGCTCCGGGGACAGCCCGATCGCGATCATGTGGCAGCACGTCAACGACCCGCTCCCGGATACGCGAGCGTTGCGGCCCGACCTGGACCCGCGGCTTTGCCTGTGGATCGAGCAGCTCCTGGCGAAGGACGCCGCGGACCGCCCGGCCTCGGCGGCCGTGGCGCTGGACGCGCTCGAGGAGATCGCGCTCGAGCTGCTCGGAAACCGCTGGCGCCGCGAGACGCCGCTGCTCGTGCGTGACGTGCCGACGCCGGCTCCTTCGCCGCCGGAGCCTCAGCAGCCTCGTTTTCCGACGCCGCCTGAGCTTCAGCAGCCTCGCTGGCCAGCGCCGGTCGATCAACCCGACGTGGCGCCGGCCGCCGGCGGGTCCACCGGCGCCGGCGCAACGCGGGACGCGGAGGGGCCGACGATCGCGCCGCGCGCTGTGCGCGAGCAGACCGAGCACTACGGACGGGCACATCGCGAGATTCCGGTACCGGACGTGCCCTCGGCGGCGGCGAAGTCTCGGTGGTCGGCCAACATGCTGGCGCTGGTGGTCGCGGCGACGCTCGTCGCGGGTGCCGGTGGCTACCTGGCATTCCAGCGCGACCCCGCGCCTCCGCGGCCGGTCATGAGCCCGTCCTCTGTCGCGGACGGCGTGGCCGCAAAACGCTTCGCAGACGGTCTCGCGAGCGCGTTCGCCCAGCTCAACGAAATCCGTGCGAGCGCGCGCAAGCGGATGGCCGCGGCAAGGACGGCACGCGGGCAGTCCGCTGAGGCGAGGACGATCGCACCGGCGTACCGGACGGCCGCAGCGACGGTCGATCGGCTGACACCCGTCGCCGGTCAACAGGCTGCGGTTGCGATCTTGAGCGACAAGCTCGAGCGCGCCGCGCGGGCCTACGACGCGCTGGCTCGGGAGGCGCGGCTGCATCGCAAGAAGGAGTACGACGCGAAGCGCTATGACGTTGGCCGCAGCGAAGCGGCGGTGTCGCTCGCGGCCGCCCGGATCGGCGCTGCGGCCAAGGCCCCAGGCTGAGCTTGGAGCGCTCGCGGTGACGTGAGCGCCGCCCAGATGTAACTCAGATCAATCCCAGTTCAGCGCCGCGCCGGCGAAGACTACGGTCGCAGTTGTGTTCACCGGCGCGATCCGCAAGCGGGAGTCCTCATCGGGGAAGTTGCTCTGTCCCGGTTGCAGGCGTTACGTCGGCCGCAAGCGTTCGTGGTGCTCGCTGTGCGGGCACGTGCTCGCTGAGGAGGCGCCTCCGCTGGAGCTGGTCCTCGAGGACGGAACGCGCGTGGCACTGACGAAGACCGTCACGATCGGCCGCGCGCCGAGCAGCAGCATTCGCTTGAGCGACCCGAGCGTCTCGCGGGCGCACGCCACGATCCTGGAGCCGCGCGGCGATCAGGGCCCCGTGCTGACAGACACCGGCTCGGCGTTCGGCACCTGGCTGAACGGGCAGCGCGTCGATGGTCCGGCGCAGCTGCACGATGGCGCCTCGATCGTCGTCGGGGATTCCCGCCTGGCTGTCGACCGGCGACGAGACTCGTCCGAGGCGGGCCGCACGATCTTCGGCGGCGACGGCTTGAGCGGCGCCCAGGTGAGCGTCGCGGCGGCGAAGCCACGCATGCAGCTCCCGCCCGGCGAGTCGCGCCCCAGCGTTCGTGCCGGCTGGGCGCTCAAGCGCCTGGAGGCCGCCGAGGCAGACCAGCGCTGGGTGCTTCGCGATCTCGGCGGCCGCGCAGCGCTCCGTTTCGGGGAGGTAGAGGCGCAGCTGTTTCGCCTGATCGACGGCGGGCGTTCGCTGGCCGAGTTGATAGAGGAGGCCGAGCGACGGTACGGACCGACGGGGATCACCGCGCTCGCCGGCCTGCTGGCCGCGCTCGCCGATCGCGATCTGCTCGGCGGCGGCCGGAACTCGCAGCGCCCGCGTTGGCGGAAGCGCATCCTGACGCCGCGCGTGTTCTGCATGCGCTCTGCCGATGCGCTCCTCCGGCGTGTCTACGCACGCGGCGGGTGGCGTCTGTTCACGCGCGCCGGACTCGCGACGCTCGCGACTGTCGCGACGGCGGGCGCCGCCGCATTCGCCGCGCTGGCCGTTCGCAACGACGCGACCCCGTTCGTCGTCACGGGCCACCTCGGCCTCGGCGCCGGCGTCTTCATCCTCGGCCGGCTGCTCGTCGTGCTCCTGCACGAGCTGGCGCACGGGTCGACGCTCGTCGCCTTCGGACGCAGCACGCGTCGCTGCGGGGTGAAGTTCGTGCTGGGCTTCCCGTACGCGTTCGTGGATACGAGCGAAGCGCTGTTCGAGCCGCGACGGCGCCGGATCGCCGTCAGCGGCTCCGGGCCGGCGGCCGATCTGACGGTGGGCGGCGCGTTCGCGCTTGCCTGCCTGCTCCTGCCGCGCGGCGTTGCGCACGACATCGCGTTTCAGATCGCGCTGTCGGCGTACGTCGGGGCGCTGCTGAACCTCAACCCACTGCTCGAGCGCGACGGGTACCACATCCTCGTCGACTGGCTGCGGGTCCCCAACCTGCGCCGGCGGGCCCGCGAGCGGCTCGTCTCGGGTCGTCGCGATGCCGGCGAGGCCGGCACGCGAGCGGTGGCCTGGTACGCCGCCGCGACGATCATCTGGTCGCTGCTGACGGCGGGTTTCGTCGCCCTCCTGTCACTGCGGTACGCGGATGAGCTGCTGCGGGTCGCTCCCCAGGGCGTGGTCTGGACCGCGCTGGCGGGCTTCTGGGCGCTCGTGCTCCTCCCGGTCGTCGCTGCCGTCATGGCCCCGGTCCTGCGCCGCGTCCGCCGGCCGCGAGCGATGGCGTGATGAGCGCGCTCGATCGGCATGAGCGGACCGCCGCACTGCTGGAGGCACTGCTCGCCGACCCGCTGTCGCGCGCGGCGTTTCACCGCAGTCCCGCCAAGGCCTACCGTGACTTCGACCTCCCCGAGCTCGCGGCCGATCTCCCGCCAGGCGTACCCGGGACGTTCCCGCTCGAGGTGCGCGAGTCGCGGTCGAGTCTCGCCGGCGCGATGATCGCCATGGCGGCTGAGGCGATCGGCCTCGTCGAGCTCGCCGTAGGCTCGGCAGCGGCGCACGGACCGGACGCCGGCATCGACCTGCCCGTGGAGCGTGCCGGCGGCGGCCGATCGCCCGCCCCATCCGTCGCGCCACATGCCCTGCCGGCGGCGGAACCCGAACGGCGTGTAGATGCGCGTCGAGACTCCGTACCACCGGCTCGCGAGACGGTCGCGCACGACCGCGGCCATGCCGCTCAGCCGGGCCACGAGCACTCGCGGTCGAAGATCGCCGCCTGGATGGCGCGCCGAGCGTCCGCCGCCGGCATCCCAGCGGAGTTGCCGGTCATGGCCGCTCTCTCCCAGTCGAGCCTGACCGATCAGCCCTCCGGCCACCAGGACGCGGCGGGCTACTTTCAGATGAGCGTCGAGGCATGGGATCGCGGTCCGTACCAGGGATTCGCCGACGATCCCGATCTGCAGCTGGCCTGGTTTCTCGATCGTGCGGCGGTGGTCAGGGCCGAACGCGTCGCCGCCGGCGACAGCGCCTATGGTCAGGACCCAAGCTCCTGGCATCAGTGGATCAGCGCGGCCGTCGAGCGGCCGGACGCGGTTCACGCACGCGACGAAGGAGGACTCGACGCGGCGCAGCGACTCCTGGAGGCGGCGCATCCGAGCGCCCAGCAGCTCCCCGCCGACTCCGCCGCGGCCGGGCGTGCGGTGCAGATCGCAGAACGGTATCTCGGCCAGCCCTACCGCTGGGGTGGCGCAACGCCGGAGACGGGCTTTGATTGCTCAGGGCTCGTGCAGTACGCATACGGGCAGGCTGGCGTAGCGCTGCCGCGGGTGACCGATCAACAGTTCCTCGTGGGCGATCCTGTGGGCCGCGAGGCCCTGCTCAGCGGGGACATCGTCTTCTTTCGCGATGCCACGGGCTATATCCATCACGAGGGGCTGTACCTCGGCGACGGTCGATTCCTCCACGCGCCGCATACCGGCGATGTCGTCAAGGTCTCCAGCCTGGACGAGCCCTACTACGCCCAGCAGTTCGCCGGCGGCCGCCGAGTCGGCCAGCTGGCCGGCGCGGATGAGGTCGACTCGCAGCGATGACGCGAGCCCGGGCGGACCAACCAGCGGGACGTTCGCCGTTCGGTACATTGGCGCACAGCACCAAATGAACCGACCTCTGACACTCGGATTGCTGCTGTGCTTGGCAGGTTTCGGCGCCGGGATCGCGATCGCGCGGCTGACCCACACATCGACCGGTCAGCGCGGCAACACGTCGGTCCGCACGACGCAGACCGCGCCGACGACAGCGCAGCCGGGCGCGCGTGCATCCGTGCTCGTCGCGGCAACGCCGTTGCCATCCCTCGGCGTCGCGCCGAAGCGCCCCAAGGCTCCGACGCGACCCGTGGTTCCGCCGCCGGTCGCGCCGCCGCCCCCGCCGGCAATCGTGCCGCCGCCGCCACCCCCGCCACCCCCGCCGGCGGCATCGGCTCGGCGGCAGACGCCGCAGACGGAGACCGCCAAGCCGCTTCATTAGGCTGGCCGGCAACCGGCCTCGTTAGCCTGAAGTCCATGAGCATCGCTGCCCGGTCGCTGTTCGCGTTCGACAACTCCTTTGTTCGTGAGCTTGAAGGTCTGTACGTGCCATGGCAGGCGACGTTCGTGCCGGCGCCGCGGCTGTTGGCGCTCAATGAGGAGTTGGCCACGGAGCTGGGTGTCGATGGCGATGCGCTCAGAGCACCCGACGGTCTCGCCGTCCTCGTCGGCAACGCCACGCGCGATGGCGCGCCGGCGGTGGCGCAGGCGTACGCCGGCCATCAGTTCGGTAGGTACTCGCCCCGTCTCGGCGACGGCCGGGCGCTCCTGCTCGGCGAGGTGCTCGACGTCCACGGCCGGCGTCGCGACCTGCACCTCAAGGGCTCCGGTCCCACGCCGTTCGCGCGCGGTGGTGACGGGATGGCAGCCGTCGGCCCGATGCTGCGCGAGTATGTGATCGGCGAGGCGATGCACGCGCTCGGCATCCCCACGACCCGCGCGCTGGCTGTGGTGGCGACCGGCGATCAGGTCGTGCGGGAGACGCTGCTGCCGGGCGCGGTGCTCGTCCGCGTCGCGGCGAGCCACGTTCGCGTCGGCACGTTCCAGTACGCCGCAGCGCACGACGACCCGACGCTCGTGCGGCGCCTCGCCGACTATGCGATCGCGCGGCACCACCCCCACGCGGTCGAAGCGGAGAACCCGTACCTCGCGTTCTTCGAGGCCGTCCTCGACGCGCAGGCGTCGCTGATCGCTCGCTGGATGCTCGTCGGGTTCATCCACGGCGTCATGAACACCGACAACATGGCGGTTTCCGGCGAGACCATCGACTACGGCCCGTGCGCGTTCATGGACGCCTTCGACCCCGCCACCGTGTTCAGCTCGATCGATCACGGCGGCCGCTACGCATACGCCAACCAGCCGCCGATCGCGCAGTGGAATCTCGCGCGGTTGGCCGAGACATTGCTGCCCCTGCTCGATGTCGAGACCGACACGGCAATCGCGGCCGCCGACGGCGTGTTGCAGTCGTTCCCCGACCGCTATCGCGCCTACTGGAGCGACGGGATGCGTGCGAAGTTGGGCCTGGCCGACGGCCGGCCAGAGGATGGCGCGTTGATCGACGACCTGCTGGCGCTGCTGCATGCACAAGGCGTCGACTTCACGTCGTGCTTCCGCGCGCTGTCTTCGTCAGCTCGCGGAGACACCGAACCTGTGCGATCGCTGTTCGACGAACCCTCCGCCTTCGACGCGTGGGCCGAGCGCTGGCGGGCACGGCTGTCGTCCGAGGCGTCGGCCCCGCGCGCGATCGCGGACGCGATGGACCGCGTCAATCCTGTCTACATTCCGCGCAACCACCACGTGGAGGAAGCGATGGCGGCGGCGACCGCCGGCGACCTAGGACCGTTTCGCCGGCTGCTCGACGTGCTCGCCCAGCCGTTTCACGAACGACCCGGTCTGGAGCCCTACACCGGACCGGCCCCGCCGAGCTTCGGCGCCTACCGCACGTTCTGCGGTACGTAGCGACGCCGGGGTCCACCGGCACATCCTCCGCCCTGACCGACAAGGCCGCCGTCTACCCAAGGCGCCACGCGACATCAAGGCGCTCGTGACACCGCGGCAGCGACCCGCGCCGCGAGGCGCGCGTTGCGGCGCACGAGTCGTACGTTGACTTGGAGGCTCGTGCCGCCGGTCTCACGATGAAGGAACTCCAGCAGGAACGGCGTGATGTCCTTGCCTATCACCTTCGCCGCTTCGGCGGCCTCCAGAGCCCGTGCGAGCACGCGATTGTGGTGCTCGGGATCGAGCTGTTCGTCGGCGGCCAGCGGATTGGCGACGACGATCGCGCCATGGTGGCCGATGACCGACCGTGCGCGCATGATCCGTACGATCTCCTGCGGCGACTCGACGCGCCACGGCAGCGGGAAGCCGGAGTCAGACAGATAGAAGCCGGCGAACCGGTCGCTGCGGTACCCGAGCAGCGTCACGCTCGCTGTTTCGAGGCGCTCAAGCGTCGCGCCGACGTCGAGGATCGACTTGACACCCGCGCACACCACGACGATCTGTGTGCGCGCTAGCCACGCGAGGTCGGCTGACTCATCCCACGTCTCGCGCGCGCCGCGGTGCACTCCACCAAGCCCTCCCCTCGCAACGACGCCGATCCCGGCCAACGCGGCAAGGTGCGCCGTCGCGGCGACCGTGGTCGCCCCGGTAGGCAATTGCTTCACGTATGGCATGATGTATGGCATGCGACGCACGACGATCTATCTCCCGGATGAACTCAAGCTCGCGCTCGAGCGCACCGCAGCGGCGCAAGGCACCAGCGAGGCCGAAGTCGTGCGCCACGCCCTGATCGCAGCAACCGCCGAGTCGTCCGCCCCGACGCTGCGTATCCCGCTGTTTGATAGCGGCGATGCGACCTTGGCCGAGCGCGTCGACGACGAGCTC